>Ga0265330_10000090_pt1 | contig 77565 bp, 53 predicted proteins | sample 41919metaG_FD_202083 | JGI IMG/M metagenome (GOLD analysis project Ga0265330, IMG submission 202083) | Rhizosphere microbial communities from Carex aquatilis grown in University of Washington, Seatle, WA, United States - 4-19-19 metaG | ecosystem: Host-associated > Plants > Roots > Rhizosphere...
CTTGCGTGCCTTGAGCACTTTCAATCAGGCTGCGCGCACCCGCAGGCACGGGCCTTCGGGCGTGGTGGACAGAATTTGGTGGCCCTGCTCGCTGAAGCTGACCGGCACGTTTTCGGTGGGGGCACCAGCGTCAATTGTGTCCGAAACCATACGAGCAGTCCAAAGAGTCCTGTCCTTAGATGGCCTCCAATACCTCGCGCACGGCTTCTTGCACCACTCGGTGCATCGTGTGCACCTGTTGCCACCGGGCGTTCTGAGACACGACACATCGATTCTTTTTGGTACAGGGTGGGACTTGATTGACGTAATCTCTCCGATCGGGCACAGCGAAATGGCAGTGGAAGAAGGCTGCTTCAATTCGCCCACGCGCAATGGCACGCGTGTGCTCCTGTCGTCGGTGTTCGGCCCGTACTGTCAAGACGATGAGTACGGCAGCCGTGCCATTAACCCAATGGAGCTCTTTCACAATCAGGTCACGCGCGAGCAAGGTTCTTTCTCGCTTCGGGTGTTTCATCCATCGCTGGGAATCCGCCTGATCCAGGCCAATATCTCGGCGCCTTGCACGCTGCTTGATTTTCCGACGCTGGAGATCTTCAAACACGAGATCACGAGCCACCACTACGACATCATCGGCATTTCATCCATCGTGGCCAACGTTGGCAAGGTACAGAAGATGTGCGAGGTCGTGCGCGCCCTGTCGCCACGCTCACGCATCGTCGTGGGCGGCCACGTTGCTGCGATCCCTGATCTGGAAACCATGGTCGAGGCCGATCACATCGTGAAGGGAGAAGGAGTCGAGTGGATGCGACGCCTTCTCGGCGAGGACCCGCAAGCGCCCATTCGCCATCCTGCCGTCTGCTCGTCGTTTGGGTTTCGTTTCATGGGCCTGCCTCTGCCGGTCCCGCGCGCAGCGATGCCCGCAGTCGTCGCGCCTTCGGTGGGTTGTCCCATGGGCTGCGATTTCTGCTGCACATCCGCCTTTTTCGGCGGCAAGGGGAAGGTCCACAATTTCTTCAAAGACGGCAACGAGCTGTTCGATGCCCTTTGCGACATCGACTCGCAACTGCATTCGTCGGCTTTCTTTTTGCTCGACGAGAACTTCTTGTTGCATCGCGATCGGGCAATGCAGTTGCTCACTCGAATGCGCGAACGGAACAAGTCGTGGGCGCTCTACGTCTTCTCGTCCGCGAACGCCATTGCGCAATACTCGATCGAAACCCTGGTGGAGTTGGGTGTGTCCTGGGTCTGGCTCGGGTTGGAATCACCGAGGTCGGACTACAAGAAGCTTGAGAACGCCGACACGGTCAAAATGGTCCGGGGTCTTCGTGAGCACGGCATCACAACCATCGCATCCTCTATCATAGGCTTGCCGCACCACACGGTCGAAAACGTGCGGGAGGAGATCGAGTATGCCATCTCTCACGAGACGGATTTCCATCAGTTCATGCTCTACACGCCGATGCCGGGAACACCTCTCCATGAGAAGAGCCTGCGAGAAGGATCCCTGCTTCCCGAGGTTCCGTACGCCGACATCCATGGACAGTTCAAGTTCAACTTCCGGCATTCCAATATCTCACGGGATGAGTCCAAGCGGCTGCTTGATTGGGCATTTCGTCGCGACTACGAGAGGAACGGCCCCAGCGTCTACCGGCTATTCAAGACCATGCTCGCCGGCTGGCGAAGATATTCGCAACACCCCGATCCCCGAGTGAGACGCCGATTTCACCGGGAAAGGCTCGTATACAAACACATCATGGATGCGAGCCTTCGAGCGATGGAGTACAGGCTTGCGCTGGAAAACAGACCGTCTGCTGGCCAGCAGGTGAAGTCGCTCCGGCGGCAAATCAACGCCGAGTGCGGAGGAATAGGGCGATGGATCGGCGCAGCTGCGGCTCCGATCCTGTTCGGGGCCAACGTTCTCGAGCAGCTTCGTGTCGCTCGCGGCTGGACGTACGAACCGAAAGCGAAAATTGAGCGGCGCAATTGGGGAACCTAGGGCGCCGCAAAAATGAGTGCGGCCCTGGCACCAGTGAAGGCGCCAGGGCCGCATTGGGTTTCTGGGCTATTGACTGCTGCGGCAAATTAGAACCGGCCAGCGGCGAAGCGCCCGGCGTGATTCACCACGGCCCACACGGTATTGCTGTCGGGGTCGACGCCGTAGGTGCCGAGGGTGTAGCTCGCGTTCCAGGGTCCGAACACGAAGTTCGGCGTTCCACCCACGTTCTGCGCGACAGCGCCGGTCAGGTTGCCCGCGCTGTCCACCGCGGCCAGGCCGAAGTTGCCACTGACCAGCGTGGCATCACTGACGCTGTTGCGGTCGAAGGACATGGACAGGGCGATGGTGTCGCCGCTGCTGCTGCCAATGTCCGCCGTACCCCACAGGGACAGGATGGCGCTCGAGGTGGCGCAGGTGGGGGCATTCCACCCGATGTCCACGGCATGGGTAAGGGCGCGGCTGATAAAGTCCGTCGCCGTGCTGGTGTTCTTTCCGGCCAGGAACTGCGCCGTGGTGCCGGAGAAGGTGAAGGGCGTGGTGGGGTAGGAAGCGCCCTCGGCCACCAGGTACTCGGTTCCGTTCGAGCTGTAACCCCAGGTCTGCTTCTTGGCGAAGCTGAGGACCGGCGTGACGTTGATAGGATAGGCGGCGTTCCCGGCACCCATCGGGTAGCTGGCGTCCGACTGCCAGTTGCCGTGCGTGTCGGAGTAGAAGTCCACCGTCATGTTCGGTCCATCCACCGTGAAGATGTAGTAGCCGACCGTGTAGAGCTCCTGGGCCACAGCGGTCTCACGCACCTTCTGCCCGTACCAGGTCGCATTGTTCGTTGCCTTGGGCGTGTAGAACTTGCTGCTGTCCGAGGCGCCGATCAGCTCATGCACGCTCGACAGACCGTCGGGGCTGGCGATGATCGAATGCTGGTTCATGTGGTCGTGGCCGGCCAGGAAGTACTTGACGTTGTTGCTCTGCAGGCTGGCATAGAAGGCATTCTGCATGTCGGGATTGGCGTTGGTGTAGCCCTGGAACATGGTGTCCTGGTGGCTCTCCGCCATGAGCGGCTGGTGGGACAACACGAAGGCATGGTCGGTGCCGCGCGTGCTCTTGTCGAGCCGGCTGCTGATCCACGGCTGCTGCTGCGCGATCGAGTAGCCGAAGTCGTAGCCTGCCTGCGAAATGTCCACGCTCGGCGTCACCCAGGGATCGACGATGACGAAGCGGGCGTTGTTGTAGTCGAACGAATAGCTCATACCATCCAGCTCGGTGCTGACCGAAGTCGGGCTGCTGAAGTTGGTGGCACCGAAGGTCTGGCTCAGACCACGTGTTTGCGGGTAGAGCGTCTGAAGAATCGGGATGGAGAAGCTGTTGCCCGTGCCATAGGTTTCGTGGTTGCCGCGCATCGGGAAGAAGCCGATGCCAGCGTCGTAGAGCTGCTGCGCAGCCTGGGCGCGCACGGTTTCGTCGGCGTCGTTGCCGGTGTCGGCAAGGTCACCCACCTGGATGACGAACTTGACACCTGCCTGGATGAACAGCGGGTTCAGCTGATCGATGATTGAAACGGCAACTGTGGTCGGGTTCTGACCCGCTGGATCCGCGGTCGTCCATTGCGTGTCCGACATTACGCCGAATTTCCACGCCGAAGAGGCAGGCGGCGTGCAGGCCGTGGTCACGGCCGCCGTGTGCACGGAGAAGTCGTACTTCTTGCTGGCGCCCAGCGCGTCGGTCACCACCACGGAAACCACCACATCGCTGGACGCGGTGGCAGGCGCGGTCAGGGTCACCTGCGAGGTGGTGCCGGTGTCGGACTGCCCTGAAAGCGAGCCCACCGAGGCTGACCACACGAAGGTCATGCTGCTGGCCTGCGGGTCCATCGCCTCGACGGAGAAGGAAACCGTCGAGGAGGGATCAACCACCAGGGCTGATTGCGCAGCGTCGACGATGGCCGGGGCGATGATGGAGACAGGCGCTCCCACCGGAAGGTACAAGGTACCGTTGGTCGTCCCGCCATGGCCATCGCTGACTGCCACGTCGAACTCGCAGTACGTGTCGGTCGCAGAGGCCGGCAGCGTGAAGGCAGGCGTGGCCGAGCTCGCGCTGGTGAAGATTCCCGCGGCGCAGGTAGTGCCGGTGCTCCACAGGTAGCTAAGCGTGTCGCCATCGGCATCGTTGGCCGTCACCGACAGTGCGGTGGGCGCGCCCAAGGTGATCCAGCCCGGCGTGGCCAGGACATCGCTCACCACAGGCCAGTTGTTGAACTTGACGTTGACGTCGGCCTGCCCGGTGCCATTGGCGTTGGACACGTGGATTACAATGGACGCCGACGTGGTGGCGCCATGAGTGTCCTTCACCTGGATGGTGAGCGTCACGTCACCCTCGGCGGAAGGGGCGGTCCAGGTCGTGGTGGTCGAGGTGGGGGCGGAAAAGTTTGCGCCAGCGGGATTGGCCGACCATGCGTAGGTGATGGTGTCCTGGATTTGGTCGTCGTGGGCTTGGACCTTCGCGGTGATGGTCTCGCCCGGAGCGATGTTGGTGGACGAGACGACCAGCGAATCGATGACCGGGACAGTGTTTACGAAGTTGGCAGGAGCATTGACCGGTTGGGCCGTGATGACCACTGTGGTCACGTGATTGTGCAAGATGGCGATGCTGGTCGCTTGTCCGACGTAGACCGGGGCGTTGCTGGTGTCGCTGGCACTCACCGTGAACGTGTAGTTGCTGCCAACTGGCAGCGAGGAAATGAGGGCGCCGTAGCTGCCCCCTGATCCCTGCGGAGACAGAGTCACGGGCTTGGGCGCGTACAGTGCGGGGCCAGAGATAGTGACCGTCACTGCACCGAGCGGAACGGCACTGAGTGCTTGCACACTCACGTTGGCCGAGCCCGTGGCAGAGGGTTGGTTGTTTTGGCCGCAGGCGGAAAGCGCCGCAGCGACGGCGAGCGCGCCGAAGGGCAAGAAAGCGGAACGAGACGAGCGAAGGTGCAACATGGTAATCCTCCCTGGGTTATGGGGACGGTCGCACCCTATTCCTTCCTCCGTGCAGCGCACGCGACGGCTACGCGACAATTAGGAAAACGCAATGGCCGGCTTGTGACGACTGTGACAACACTACGGTGCGGTGTCGTCTGCGGCGTCCGGCGCAGAAAGGTACGGCGCGGAGGGATGTGCGACCCGTGCCGCGACGACCGCGGGCGCCAGCGGCCGTTCAGGGCTGTCGTCGCCATATTGATGATAGGCGCGCAGAACCTCGGATTCTGCGCCAAAGAACGCGTGAACCACCGCAGGATCGAAATGGCTTGCAGAGCCCTGGCGCAAGATTGAATACGCTCTGTCCAGCGGAAACGCCGGCTTGTAGGGACGGCATACTGTCAGGGCATCGAACACGTCGCAGATGGCGACAATGCGGCCCACCAGGGGAATGTCCTCTCCCTTGAGTCCGCGCGGGTAGCCCGAGCCGTCCCACTTCTCGTGATGGGTCAGGGCCACAATTTCGGCCAACTGGATGATTTCGGAATCCGAGCCCGAAAGAATGCGGGCACCGACCAGAGGGTGGCGTTTCACGATGGCCCATTCCTCGGCATTCAATGGTCCTGCCTTTTGCAAGATGCTGTCGGGCAAGGCGAGCTTGCCGATGTCGTGCATGAGGGCAGCGTGAAAGAGTCGATCGAGATCCGCGGCGTTCCAGCCCAACTGCCTGGCCACGGCCACCGCGTAGTGAGCCATGCGCAACACGTGGCGTCCGGTCTGGTCGTCCTTGTACTCGGCCGCCAATCCCAGGCGAAGCACGGTGTCGATTGCGCTCTCACGCAGTCGATTGAGAGCGGCCTGCAATTCAGCCGTGCGCGCCTCAACCCGTGACTCCAGACGCGCATTTTCGTCGCGCAGGGCATCCCAGACGGCCTTCAATTCCAGATGGGTTTGCACCCGCGCGCGAACCACCATGGAATTGAATGGCTTGGTGATGTAGTCCACGCCGCCCACCTCGAAGCCCACGGTTTCGTTTTCGTGATCGCCAAGAGCGGTGATGAAAATGACGGGGATTTCGCAGGTGCGCGGGTCGGCCTGCAGGCGGCGGCAGACCTCAAAGCCGTCGAGGCCCGGCATGAGCACGTCGAGCAGAATGAGATCGGGCGGTTCCTGCTGAGCCATGCGCAGGGCGGTCGCGCCATTGGCTGCGACTCGCAGGCGATAGGCGGACAGCAGGCTGCTGAGCACATCGAGGTTCAGCGACGTGTCGTCGACAATAAGAATCTCAGGGGAAAGCATGATCGACCGTTTCGTTGCCGGCCGGGGAACGCGCGTCTTTCTCGTCCGAAACCGGCGGCTCTCGGTGGACGTCGCCTTTCAAGAACTCGGCCACCCCGCGGATCACCAGCGCCAACTCGTCCGCGAAGCTCCGCAGGGCTGTGTCTACCTCGGGGCTGGCGGACCTGAGCGCCGTCTCCAGTCGACGGGACAATCGGCACAAGGCCTGGGCGCCCATCTGACCGGCCAAACCCTTGATTGTGTGGACCTCACGAATGGCGTCGTCGAGTTTGCCCTCAATCAAGAGGATCCTGAGCTGCCCATCGGCGCCAGCGTACGTCGCGGCAAAGGTGCGCAGCAGCCGCAGATACAAGGTCCGATTGTCCCCCACCAGAGCCAGGCCCTCTTGGATATCAAGGCCGGGGAGCGTGGCCGGTAGCAAGCCATCATTGGGCTGGGCCGTTGCTGGCGAGGGCTGGGGCCTTGTCGCTGGCAGCTCCGCTTTCGTCTTGGCCCAACGGGCGACAACAGGAAAAAGGGAATCCGGTGTGAAGGGCTTGGAGATGAAATCGTTCATGCCCGCGCGCAGGCACTCCTCGCGAGCCGAACCCACAACGTCGGCCGTCATTGCTACGATGGGTAGGTCGGCAAATCTGGCGTCGGCGCGAATCTTGCGGGTAGTCTGCAACCCGTCCATTCCAGGCATGTGGCGATCCATGAGCACGAGGCCGAAGGGATTGTTTGCCTGCACAGCCTCGCGCACCTTAGCGACCGCGTCGTGCCCATTGCTGGCCAGTTCCACCAGCACACCGGCTGATCTCAAAATCGCGGCTGCGACCTCTTGATTGATAATGTTGTCTTCTACCAACAGCAATCGCACGCCCCGCACGTGCTCCCAGGTGGTGGGGTCAACCGCATCGAGGTGGCCTGCGCCGCGTCCCACGCGACTGCGCTGCTCGGCGCCGAAAGCCCGCGCCACGATGGCGAACACCGCCGAGGGGCTGGCCGGCTTGATGAGCAGCAGGCCGAACCCAAGGGCGCGCAGGCTGGCATGCGCTGGCTCGGCGTCGGCGTGGGAAGCCACCACCACCACGCGGTTGGGCGCGACGCCGACAGTGCTGCGCGCCAGGGCGAGCAAATCGCGTGTGCGGGAACCGTCCAAGCGCCAATTGAGGAAGACCAGGTCGACCGACTGGCCCGCGTCCGAGCGCCCAAGCCAGGCACGCGCCTCGTCGGCACTTGTCACGCAGGTGACCGACATCCCAGCATCCACCAGGGTGTCCACCATCGAGCGACGCGCAGTCGCATTGGCTTCGCCCACCAGAACGCGCTTGCCGCGAACCACAGGCGGCACGCCCGGCCGTTGTCGCCGCTCGCCGGTGCGCGCGCGAAAGGACGCGGTGAAGAAGAAGCGACTGCCGTGCCCTGCCTCGCTTTCCACACCGATGGTTCCATCCATGAGCTTCACCAAGCGGGCGCAGATGGCCAGACCCAGCCCGGTTCCGCCGAAGCGACGGGTGGTGGACCCGTCGGCCTGGGCAAAGGGACGAAACAGTTTGGATTGTTGGTCTGTGGTCAGTCCGATGCCGGTGTCCTCGACCTGAAAACGCAGCTCTACCCGATCACCGTTGGTGGCGCGCAAAGAAACCGAGATGTGCACTTCGCCTTTCTCGGTGAACTTGACCGCGTTGCTGGCCAGGTTGGTCAGGATCTGGCCCACGCGCAGCGGATCGCCCAGCAATAGCACCGGCACCTCAGGGGGCCGCGAGATCACCAGCTCCAATGCTTTTTCCGCGGCCCGCACGCCGACCAGCGTGGCCACGTCGTCGAGCATGTCGTCCAAACTGAAAACGAGGTTTTCAAGTTCCAATCTGGAGGCCTCGATCTTGGATAGGTCGAGCACGTCGTTGATAATGCCCAGCAGGTGTTGCGAGGCTGCTTTGAGCTTGGCCAGGTAGTCGCTTTGCGTGGCCGTGAGACTGGTGTGCTCCAGCAGGTTGGCCATGCCGACCACCGCATTCAGGGGCGTGCGAATCTCGTGGCTCATGGTGGCCAGGAAGCCGCTTTTGGCCTCATCGCTCACCTGGGCGCGCTCGCGCTCGGCCCGTCGTATCAACAGCATGAGCATGCCGGCCGACAGCACGCCGAGCAGGGCCGCCGCCAGCACGGCCCAGCGGAGCGTGACCATCTCGGCCTGATGCGACGCTGTCACTTGTCTTCCCAGGCCTGCCATGCGAGCTTGCAGGCGCTCGACCAAGGCGGACATCTCGTCGGTGGGCGGCCGATCCATGCCACGCACGCGGCTGTCCACCTCGCGATAGCTGAGCGGATTCTCGGCGGGGTCGAACTTGGCCACCGCGGCTCGGTAGCGCTGGCCCAACGTGCGCAATTCGGCCAGCAGACCGTCGACGGCTGCTAATTCGTTGCTTTCGCGCCAACGCAATTCAGCCAGCAAGGCCTGCGTCTTGGTCTCTTCCCCCTCGAACAGGGACCAGTACTTGGCGTGGTCGCTGGCGATGTGCCCACGCAGAAGCACATTCTTCCATTCCTGCACTTGGCGTTTGAAGTGGACCTGGGCTTCGCGGGCGATGTCCACGCTTTGCGCAAAGCCGATGGTCGCGTTCACGCTGTTGATCAATCGTTCCTGCGAACGGCGCAAGGCCAACGCGCTGAGACCGCCGGCCCCTGCCAACAAAACCACCGCTGCGCCAGCGAGTAGCCAGCGCGCGGCAGAGAAGCGTTCGCGTACGCAGGGCCACCCGTCGGAAGTGGTAGCCAGCGACGTCAGCCGAGGAGGGGTCACTGCCCGCGCATAGTATGCGCGGTTCAGTCCTCGACGGGAAACAAGAGGGCAACAGATTCGTGACGGCGACCGCAACTGTGCGCTACGGGGCGTTCCAGTAGTAGTCCCAGCAACGCAGAATGCCGCCCGCGCTCAAAGCACAACTGTGGTTATTAGCCACGCTGACCACATCGAAACTGCCCGTAAACGGACTCGCTTGGCCGTAGTTGTTCTGGCCCCAGCAAGAGGCATCGTGTTCGTCCTCAACGCGCAGGCGTGATAATAGCGCTGGCGCTTCAACATGGATCGAAGCAGGTCACTGCGTTCCCATCCGCGGAGCACAGGTAGCTGCCGCACGAGCCGCAAGCAGAGCCGGGCGCACCAGCAAGCACGCCACAGCCGCCGCAGGCGTTGGCCGGCGAGCAATTCAGGACCCCGATAATCACATTTCCACCGGTCTGCCCGCCGCTGGCCGGGCCGTCGGGAAATTCCACGTCCGTCACCTTGGCGACAAAATCGCATAAACCGACATTGGCAGAGACAGAGAGGGTAAATGTGGAGGTGGCTTGACTGGCCGCCGAAAACGTCCCTGGGCAGCTCGATGACCAGGTGTACAGCAGCACGTCGCCTTGGGCGCCGACGGCAGAAACCGACAGTTGGGCCGTCATGGCGTCCGGGGTGAATTGCGTCCGGTCTGCGCCAATCGCGGTGATGACCGGCCCGGAAATCAATCGGAATTGGCTACTGGATGAAAGCCCGGTTGCTGAACTGGTCGCCGTGACGGTGAGAACAACCGACGAACCGTCAGACGGCAGCGCCGCGTTGGCCCAGGTCGCGCTGGCGCTCCATTGCGACGGATCGAGGCCTATGTCCGCCAGAGACGCCGACACCGGCGCCGAACCGAATGACGACGTCCACACATAGCTCAGCGTCCCGCCAGATGGATCGGTCGCTGCGATGCCCAGATCCACCACGGAGCCGGCTTCGAAGCCGCTTCGACTCTGATAGGTGAGGTCGATCTGGGGAGGCACGGTAACCTCTATTGGTTTCACGGCCAGAATCAGGTGGTTTGTGATGACGCCTTTGGGCCGGCCATCAGCGAAGTTGCCGTCCGTCACGACCACCTGGAAATCACACGACAGGTTGGTGGCCGAGGCCGAGAGTGTGAAAGACGTGGCGGCGGAAGCGGGGCTGGAGAAAGCTCCCGGGCAGGGCGTGGACCAGGCATAGGTCAAGGCATCGCCGTCAGGGTCCGTGGCCATGACCGACAGGTTGGTGATTCCGCCCGGAACGATCTGCGCGGGATTCGCGGTCAGGGCCATGATCATCGGGTAGCTGTCCAGATTGACAGTGACATTCGCGTTGCCGGTGGCGTTGGCGCCAGACACGGCAATGGCAAAAGATGCGACGCTGCTCAGGCCACGGGGATCGGCCACCGTCAAGGTGACCACACAATTGCTGTCCACATTTGGCGCGGTGAAAATTGCATCGGAAGCCGAGGGCTTGGCGTTCGTTCCCGCGGTGACAGTCTTGAACCCGATGCTGCCGCAAGCGGCCGCCCAGATGAACGTCAGCAGCGCGGTGTCGCCGGCGTCTGGATCGTGAGCCACAGCCTTCAACGCGATGGTGTCGCCATAGCTGGCCTGGAAAGACGAGACCGAAACGGCGTCGAGCAGCGGGGCCTGATTCGAGTATCCGACCGCCGGCGCCACCTGATTCATATCGACAATGATGTTGGCGGTGGCGTTCGTTTGGATGACCTGATTGGTGACGGCGCCGTGGTACAGTTCCACCGGCGGCGTGGCGGCGTTGAAGGCCGACGCTGTGAAGGTGTAGGCGGCGCCCACTGGGAGATTGCCCGCCAACGCGGAGAACTGGTTGCCGGATCGGACCAAGGGAATCAGCAGCGGCACTGATAGCGATGAACCCGTTACTGTGACAGCCACGGACCTCACATCACCGATCTGTAGAGCACGCACTGTGACGCTCGCAGATCCCGTGTCAGTGGATGTCGGCCTGGTGCAGCTCACGGATGTAGCCACCGCCGCACTCAGCGCGAGCGCCATGGGCCAGGAATGGACAATTGGATACACTAGTCTCAAGCCGGCATTCTCCCGTGCCGCGTGTGGATAGTCTACTGCTTGGCGGTGCGCGTCTGTTACGCCTGCGCTACGTTTTCAGGCCTAAGTTGTCACAATTCGTTCACCAGCAGCATGCAACACATCACATCCACTGTGATCGACGACGTCAGGGCGTAACTTCGAGGTCGTATCCGGCGAAATCCGTGCCACCGCGGCTGTCGTGCAGCACGATCCACATGTGCACCACCAAGCCAGGAGAGCCCGGCGTCCACGTGTTTTGAGCGAAGGTTTCGCTTTCAAATTCGCTCCGGCCGGTGATGTCGTGTTCGAAATTCCCTGCCGTCGCGTACCAGGAAACCCGCATGGCTTCGTTATGATTGGGAAGCGTGTGAGTGAGCACATCCCACGCGGGGTAGCTCTCCACCGACTCGGCAGGCCAGTTGACCGTCAACGAGACCGTCTGCCCAGCCGCAACCGGGAACGGCCCGCCCCCGACCAAGACCGCAGGCACCTCGACCGGATCGGAACCGGGTTCCTGTAGGGTGAAAGAGGCGATCACTGGGTTGTGGTTGAGCGTGTAGTCCTTTCCGTACTGGGCTATGAATCCGCCTCCGGCATTGGCTAGCCCACAGTAGATGCGCTGAAGCTGGAAGCCGACAATCGAATCCTCGGTGGCCATGCCGACACGACGCAGATCCTCGGGAACCGACAGGCTAAGCCGCACCGGCAAGTAGTACCCGCCGGTGACGTCAGGATCCCGCGGCCGGATGGGTGGCTGGTCCCCAACCGGCGGCGGTGGCAGTGGACCGAACAGGGTGCAAGAGTCCGAGGGAGCGGGTGCAGAGTATGTGTCAGGCGAATCCCCTGCCGTGCCGAGCAAGGCGTCCTGGTCCAAGCAGGCGGAACTTACGGAGTTGCTCTCGCTTGGTGGCTTTGGTTGGTTGCACGTGGCCCAGAGCAGGGGCGACGTGATATCGGCGGTCGGCCCGGGTACGCGGCCGGCCGAATCCACGGCCAGTGCCTCGTAGTGCACGGTCGGATCCGCGGCCTTGGGATCGACCTCTGCGGGCTCGCCTCTCACCGCCAGGATCGCCGGCCCGCTGATCAGGGAAATGGGCGAACCGACCTGCGGCTTGCAGGCAGGAACTAGAACGAAAAGCAGCAAGGCGCTGATGCTGATGGTCTTCATCAGAACTCCATTCGCAACCCGACCACAGGCAAGACTGGTAGCCCGTTGATGTAGCCGCGCTGGCTGTAGTCGGCACTATAAATAATCTCCTCTGGGCTCTTGCGATTGGTTACATTCTGCACATCGGCGAATACGTTGAACTTGAGGCGCCGATACACGAAGGCCTTTTCCACCCGCAGGTCAAGCGAATAGAATGCGGGAATACGGATCGAGTTCTGGGCGCCGAAGATGGGCTCGTACTGCTGGGCCGTGGTGTTGAAGTAGGCGCCCACGACTGGCGTTCGCGGCGCGCCCGTGGTGTAGCGGAAGCGCGCCCCGGCCTGGAAGCCGCGGGTGATTTCGTAGCTGGCCAGCAGCGCAAGAACGTGCGTCTGGTCGTAGTCAAACAGACGCCAGTTGCTGTACGGCCGATCCTTGCGCTCGCTGCGGATGAGCGAATAGCTGAGCCAGCCGAAGAATCCCTTGGTCAACTCCTGGCGCAACAGCACCTGCCCGCCATAACTACGACCGATCCCGGACTGCTGCAACGATTGACCCACGGGCGGCGAGGGCAGTCCGCTGCGCGCTACCAGGTCGTAGAGCCGCTTGTAAAAAGCCACGGTCTCCAAGGACAGGGTTCCCGTCAATTTGTACGAGGCTCCGCTGCTGACGTGAATCGCGGATGAGCTGGACAGACTTGGATTGCCGAAGACCGGGCTGAGATCCTCGACCGCGGGCGGCTGGCCGTAGATTCCAGCGCCTAGTGTGAAGGTCAGCTTGTGGGTGGCCCGGTAGGCACACGACAGTCTTGGATTGGGCAGCCAGTTCAGTGGCCCGAAGTATGGATTCCGGGTCAGATCCAGGCGACGGTAGCCGATGTCCGGAGCCTGGTAGGTGTGGGGAAGCCGCAGGCTGCCGTCGATCAGTGTGGGCTCGAACCGGAATCCCGGTGTCAAGGTCCAGCGGCCCAGGTTGATCTCTGCAAAGACATAGGGCGCGGCCGACAGCAGATTGACCTTCCAGTGGTCGGACGCCAGATCGGTGCCAGGCGACTGGCCGAATACCGTGATGTCGCCTTCGCGGGCCGGCAGTTCCAGGGATCCAACACGGTCAGAGGTGCTGCTGCGCCCTTGGAAATCCAGGCCCATAGAAAGCACGACCTTGTCCGCCACCCGGCGCCGGTACGAGGCGCGCATGGCGTACTGCCAAGCAGTGGTGTCCAATAGCATCGGGGTGCCGCCGAAGTTCCACTGCTGCTGGTTGTCGTCGTATCCCAAAGAGGGCGTGACGACAATGCTAGAACCGTCGGCAAACAGGCGCGTGTAGCGCACGATGAAACGCCGGTAGAGGAGATTCTGGTCCTGGGTTTTGACTTCCATGGGATCCGACGAAGGAACGGTACGGGTGAGGTGGTCGTCGGACGCCAGGAAGGTCGTGGATAGCTCCTCGTCCTTGCCCAGCGTCGCCGAAGCTCGCACCTGATAGTCATCGTAGCGGGGGATGGGGAAAAAATCGCCCACGTCCTTGGACACGGCGGCTTTCAGCGTCTGGTCGAGATAGCCCTGGCGGCCGGCCACAGCCACTCGAAGATTGGGTGTGATGGCAGCCCTCACCATGCCCGAGACGTCCATCACATCCGAAGCCACGTAGCCGTGCACACCCTCGCGCCCGGGATCTTGCAGCTCGATGCGTACCAGCCCACCCAGCCCGCGGCCATAGTCCGCCCCGTACGAGCCCGGTGACAGATCGATGGAACGCACGAGGTCCGAGTTGATGGTGGAGCGCATACCGCCCACGTGGTACAGCACCGGGATCTCGACCCCGTCGACATTGACCCGGGTTTCCTGCGGTGCCGATCCCCACACGATTAGCGCGCCGGAACCGAAAGCGGACCGACCCACACCGGGCAGGTTCTGCACCACCTTGAGCGTGTCGCCCTGCGTGCCGGGGACGCGCTTGGCCTCTTCGGTGCGCACCCGCGTCTCGACCACTTCTTTCCTGATGCGCGGGGCTCGCACCACCGCTTCTTCGTCCACGTCGGCCTCTTTGGCCTCGACCATGTACTTGACTGACTTCTTCTTGCCTTTGGTAATGATTTCTTCAGTCTTGATAGTCACCAGCTCGCGCGACGACAGTTCGATTACATGCGGGCCGGGCGGCACATCGGTGAAGGCAAAGGCACCATCCTGGTCGGTGAACGCCTCGACCCCCTGATCCACAATCCTGACCTTGACCCCGCGCGAGGGAACCTTGCTGAACCGGTCCATGACCACGCCCTCGAGATTGACCTGTGGACCCACCGGCACCAGCACCTCCTTGACCACGAACTTGTATGCATACTGGATCTTCACCGGCACTGGCGTTCCGTCCAGCGTGGCGGGCTCGAACTCGAACTGGCGGGCCGCCGCCACCGCCGCCGCGTCGAAATCGGGTCCGGCGGGCACCACCACCTCCACCTCGCCCACCCGACCTGTGTCTTCCACTTCAATGGAAAGCACGACCTTGGCTCCCGTGCCAGCGGCGCGCTTGTCTTCAGGATAGACCGCCTCGACGAACTTCTTGAGCTTGGGCGGCCGCAGTCCCTTGCCGGGTTCCCCGGCCTCGCTCGGGGGAGACTGGCCCCGCGCCGTCAGGGAAATCCCAGCCGCGAGGACAAAGGCAGCGGCGACTGCGAAGAAACGCATGGTTTCGTAACCTACGGGTAGTCGAACTCGAAGGCGGTGAGGCCAGCGCCCGCCGTGGGAGCCTCCCGCGTGGCGGCGTCTGTGAGCACGCCCGAGGCCTCGCCTATCGTTCCCTGTGGGGTATAGGCAATTGCGTGCCAGGCAGCCGACGTCTGTCCACATAACGAAAAGGCGTCAACCCGCACTATGTAGTGGCCCGAGGGCGGCTGTGCAGTCCACACCACGTTCTCATGGTCAAGCCCATCGATCTGGCAATCCTCGTTAGAATCAAGATCGAGGACGCCATCCGAGCCGCCGCCATCCGGGAGGTTGGGTTCCGCACTACGCGTCTTGGCCCAGACGGTCACCAAGCCCGCATCGTTGGTGGCGAGGATCGGGGTCTGGACGTGCAGATCTAGGTCCACCGGCGCGTCCCAGTCGAGAGAAACCACCAGCGAGCCAGCAAGTCCCTGCGGCTTCAGAGTCAGTGTATAGACCGCCGCCGATCCGAAGGTCCCTGCTGTGTCGACTGCGCGCAAAGACAAGGGGAGGAGAATCGTCGACGGGTCATTCGGGTCGAGCTGCAGCAGCGGACTGCTTGCCAGCGCGGGCGACAATGACAAGCTGGCGCTGTAGTCGAAGGAATGCGGATCTTCGTGCTCGGGGGTCAGGGCGGGTACCAGCCAGTAGGCATCGTCACCGGCCACGCCCAGAGCGACCGCGTTGGCGTCGGGCCCTACCTTCCCATTGATCGACTTGTTGACTTCACCGGGGAAAATCGTGGAATTCTTGGGGAACGGCGTCACTTTGGCCAAGTTGTTGTCGGGCGGGCCAGCAATGGAACCGCGCATGGCCTGACCGCCCTGCACCCGTATCACCGAGGTCAAGCCAGATGAGGAATTGGACGCCCACTGGCACCCAGCGCACAGCGACCACAGTCCCACTAAACCAACGATCATGCGGCCCATCAGAAACTCACCTCGCCCCGAACCAAGAAAGCGTTGTCGCCCAGATTGGCTGGCATGCCCGAGGTATTGATGCCCAGATGATTCTGGTTGCGGTCGTACTCGACGATCAGCCTGCCCCAGGAAGCCACGCGGGCCGCGGCCACCGCGAAGGTGGAGTAGCTAACATCCGTCGGGACCGGGCTGCCCTTGGCGTTCTTGTTCGAATCCTGGTCGGGGTTGTAATAGTCGTAGCGCAAACCCAGGCGCCAGCGCCCGTATTCCTGGATCAGGGCCAGGTAGTAGCCAATTTCGCGCATGCTTCGGCCCAACGTTCCCCGGGGATCGCCGGGAAACACGCCGCGATCCAGATCGTCGGTCAGAAAGAACTCCGCCTCCAGACTGGTCTTCAGTTGGTGTGGCAAACGCGCCGATAGCGCCAGATCCGCGCCCAGAGCGAAGCGAGTGTAGTTGGACGATGCCCCCGCAGCGACGCCTGGAATTCCGACGGTCTCCCCTGGGCCGACAGTGCCGCTCTCGTCCGAATCGTTCCATTGCAGGGTTGGTTTGGTCGCGGTCGTTCCCGGATGGAATCCCGTTCCACGCAGCCCGGAAACCCCGCCTGCAAAATCGATCCGGCCCCGCGATTCCTCCACCCCAAGGCGTCCAACGATGTCCTTCTGATGATTGGGGTCGAGACCAGCGAAACCATTGCCCCCGAGCGGCTGGCCGTTCATCACGGCCAGGACATACCGGACAAAGTGCCAGCCCCCGCTCACCCTGGCGCCCAGGTCGGCTTCGCCTGGAAACAAGGCCCGGGCTGCTGTGCTGCGCTCCATGAAGAAGCGCCGACGGTCGTCCTGCGGCACCTCGCGCCCGAACGGGATCCTGAACAAGCCAATGGTTCCCATGACCACGGGCGGGGCGCCGTCGCCCCGGCCTGGCCATTTCGCCGAGGCTTCCACATCGAACAGCCGGAACTGGGGACCGTTCACCGTGTTGCCGTCGATCTCAAGCCGGCCCTCGCCGAATTGCCGGTCCATGGTCACGCCCAGGCGGGCGCGCCGGATGAGAAACCGGTCCTGATTCAGGGGCTGGCCACTGGTTGGGTCAAGCTGATCCTCGGAGGATTGGCGGACTTGATAGTCAGCTTGCACATAGCTGTAAAGCGACACCCCGGCCACACCCGCCTTCACCGCGGGCGGCGCGTTCTTCTCGCGCGCATCTTCGCGCGCGGCGGCCTCGTCGAGCGCCTTTTGCAGGCGCAGGACTTCCGCTTGTCGCTCGTTGCGATCCGCGGCCATACGCTTGTCCGCCTCGTCGCGGGCGGCCTCGACGGCTGCGGCTTGCTCCTTTTTCAGAGCTTCCTCGCGACTCCTGGCCGCAGTTTCCTGTTCCCTGAGCTTCTGATCGAACTCGGCCCTCAGCTTCTCGATCTCGGCTATCGGATCCGGCCCAGGCTCCGGCTTCGCCTTTTTGCCCCTTGCGGTTTGGGCAAGGGCCGTGCCCGCAGCGCTCTGGACCACCAGGGCCAAGAGCAGTGCTGCCACGCCGGGGTTGCACCGCCGCCGTTCGTACCCCGAGGATTCACACTTCATCGACGGCACGCTCATCACGGTATGCACCGGAGAACCGGCTGCCGATTCACAGGCGTCCCGCCCCCGACTTTGTCTGGCCAATTCTTGATACACCAGTCCTCAGTATGGGCATCCTCGTCGCAGCCCGCGTCTGTGTCGTCGGCGTCCGGCTGCACGGATGGTCCAGCGTCTGGTTGTGTGGGCGCGTCTGATTGCGTGGTCGCGTCGGCCGGCGGGGGTGGCTGGACGGGCGCGTCCACATTGGACTTGTTGCCCGAAGCGCACCCAGCCAGCAGCAGGCCGCCCAGAAGGCCTGTCAAGATTGCTCGTGTCACTTGCCCGTGCATCTCTCTCCTCCTTGTGGCCCGCGACCGGCTACTCGCAGTATCCGTGACTGCACTGGCCTGCTACACATGGTGATGAAGCCGAGCAAGGTTTGCAGCTTGTCTTTCCCGTGGCCAGCATCTCGAAGCTGCAGCTGCACGGCGATGGGTCGGTGTACCGCCTGAACAAAGACTGGTCGTTGTCCTTGGTCACCCGCATCGCGCATTGGGGAACCACGCCCCGCTCGGCGTATATCTCGTTGACGTCAAAGGGCAGCGGGTCCGCCGCCGGATTCCCCTGCATCCAATCGATTATCTTCTTGGCTCCGGCGTTCACGGGTACGCCATTGGCATCGACCGGAGTCACGAACTTCAGGGCGCCCTGGATGGTGTAGCGGCCCTCGCGGATGTTGATCTTGTCTAGGCTCGTCGAGTCGGTGTCGGGCAAATAGGCCTTGTTTTGATTCACGCCACGGACCTTCAACCCGTTCACTACATCGCGGCTCTCGTCGTAGAATTCGGTCGAGGTGTACCCGATCGTCGCACTGGGCGAAATCGTGGAGGATACATATTGGACCATCGTCTCGGCGGTGATGTTGCTGTTGCCCGAGCCCACCATAAGCTTCTGGCCGTTCGGCGCACCAATGCCCCGAGCAAAGAGCTCGCGGATCCCGCTGGTTTCGCCGTTGTAGTTGTAGATGAAGGAATTATCGGTGAAGGTCAGGATATTCTCTGTCGCACCGCACGCGTAGATATCCAGCAATTCCTCCGCCGTGATGTCGAAGTAGTATTGGTAGCTCTTGGCCACGATGGGAACCAAGCCCTGCACAGGTCCCAAAAACTCCCTGAGGTTCGAGGGCAAGGGTGTTGCCACTCCCGAAGTCGTCCCGCCGTACGAATAGAAGCAACTCGTCCAGAAGGTGTCGTTGATGACCAGGTCCGGAACTTGGTCCAGGGTTCCAGTGCAATTCGAGATCACGACTGTGCTGGTGCGGCCGGTGCCGACCTCGTCGTAGCTCGAGAAGGTGGGCCTGACCAGGTTCTTAGGCTGCGAGATCAACTGACCCACGGACGAGCATCCTTCGCTATTTTCGTTCCAAAGAAGCGTAAAAATGCCGGCCGCCTTTAGCTTGGCGCCGAAGTGTCGAATCACGGGCAATACCGCGGTTGTGCCGCCCATAAAGACCGGGTTCGGCAAGGTTGCACAGGCGGGAATCCCTCCCTGCGCCAAAACGTCAGAGCCACCGGCCATCGTTGCGCCAATCAGCAAGATGCCAGAAACTGCCAGAGTCTTTGCGTGCTTCATGGGTCGCCTCCGGGCCGCTTTATCTTGGGGTGCCTATAGCAGCGGCTGAATTCACTGGTCAACAGAAATGCACGCAAGCGCGCTCTTGTCACATCTCCGTGACAATGCCGTCGCAGAGCAACCCACGCGCACAATAAAAGAAGGGCGCCCATTTCTGGGCGCCCTTCGACTTGGCTAGCCGAACTCGAGATCGGTCAGCCTACTACTGTCCTAGCGGCTACGGGGTCAGGCGAGCGACAAAGCTTTCAAACTTGCCGCCGCTGCCGGTGTTCAGCGTCGTGCTGCCGATCGTCATGCTGCTCGCGTAGGAGCCGCCGAAGAACAGCGCATTGGCCTCGGCACCGGTCGCCGTGCGAGCCACGGCCATCGTGGTGATGTTGTCGGTACCAGCCACGACGCCGTAGGACTGCGCGGCGCACTCGAGTACCGAGCCATCGGGAGCCAGCTCGGCTGTCCACGCATTGGGACCGCTGCTGAGGGGCACGCTCAGGCCAATGAACGAGCCCAGGCTGCCCAGGTACGAGCCACCCAGGTAGATGTTGCCAGACGAATCGCAAGCAACGGCGTTTGCGCTCTGATCCTTCACGTTGTCGCCGAACGACTTCGCCCACTGAGGAACCAAAGCCGAGCTGAACTTCGCCACGAAGGCGTCGGTCAGACCGGCATTCACGATGCTGACGCCGCCGCCAAAGCTGACGCTACCCCCAATCGTCCCCGCTAGCAGGATGTTGTTGCTGGGATCCACTGCCAGGCCACTGCCGTCCGACCGACCGCCCGAGCCCCAGCCACCGGCCGCTATGAAGTGGCCGTCGGCGCCGCCCAGCTTGGCAACGTAGAGGTACGCGTTACCAGAAGCAGGCTTGGTGGCAAGGGAGCCACCGCCGAAGTCCACCGTCGTATTGGAAGCACCGACGCCGTAGTTACCAGCGATGATCACGTCGCCGTTATTGTCGATGGCCACCGATTCGCAGGTCTCGTCGCCATCCTTACCGAACTGCTTGGCCCAGACGACCGACCCGTCGGATGCTTTGATCACGGCCACCACGATATCCAGGCCGCCAGTGTAGGTCGCCGCAGTCGGCTTGAGCAGGCCGGCCGGGGACTTGCCTGCCGCCCCGGCAGCGTTCCAGAGCCCGACGGCTTTGTCGGCGTTGCCGCAGATTGCAAAGTAATCAAGGCTAGGGGCCGTAATGAACGGGTTCGAGGCCGTGGCAATAAGGGAGCCAAAGCCCAAATCGACGGCATGCGCTGCAACAAAAGTGGGGGCTACAGTGCCCGTCGACCCGGCGGCGAACGTGGCGTAGAAAGCGAGAGCCGAAGTACCTCCGACGAGGTAGTTGACCGCATTGGGGTCGAAGTCAATCTCGCCGACGAAAGAGCCGACGACGTTCACGGTCCCAGTCTGGGAAACAGACACGGCAGTAGCGCTCTGCGGGTTTTGACCGGCGTCGCCGAAGCCAAACACGGCCGGGGTGGTCGTGCTGGCCTTCCCAGTGGCCGGGTCGAGCTTGACCAGGTAGGCGTCAGAGTCGCCAGTGGAGTTGAGCACCGTGCCGTTGCCGAAGTTCCAGCCACCAGAGATGCCACCCACAGTCCACACCTCACCACTCGGGCCCACGGCCAGGTTCCCAATCAAAGGAACGTCTTCCGAGACGGCGTACTGGGCCTGCATGCAGACCTTGAGCGGGCAGGTGTACTGGGTGTTGCTGCCGGTAACAGGCGTGCAGACGTCGCCCGAGGGGCAGGAAACAGACGCGGCCGCGCCCACGCACGCACCGTTGCCGTCGCAATGGTCAGCAGAGGTCCCGGGGGTGTTCCCGCTCGGCGCGGTTACGACCGTGCCCGTGCAGGCGTTGCCGTCGTCGCAGGCGATCCCGCTAGCCTTGTTCCCGGCCACGCACGAGCCGCTCGGCTCGACGCAGGACTTGACTTGGCACTGAGCCACGCCAGTCTGATCGCAGGTCACAGCAGCGCCGCCGCAGACGCCAGAGGTGCAGAGGTCGCCGCTGGCGCCCGTGCAGGCCTTGCCGTCGTTGCAGGGCGTGTTGTCAACCTTGTTTCCGACCACGCACTGGCCCGCCATCGGGTCGCTCGGGTTCGAAACGCACGCGTTGACTTTGCACTGATCGACACCGTTCTGGCTGCAAGTGACCGAGTTGTCGACATGGCAGGTGCCCGCAAGGCAGGACGCGGCCAGGACGCACTTGTCCTTGGCGCTGGCGGTTGCCGTGCAGCTGGTGCCATCCGGCTGGCCATTGCAGACGCCGTTGAGCGGAACTAGGGTGAACACGTGGTTCGTCGAGAGGCCCGAAGAGCTGCAGGTCGCGGTTGCCGTGATCGTGATCGTCGGGCCATCCTCAGCGCCCGTAGCGCCGGTGTAGGTGCCAGCCGCAGTGAACACGGCGGGATCGAGGCCAAGGGAAGCTGGAGTCGCCGCGCCCAGTGCCGGGACCGTAGCGTAGCTGAACGTGCCGCCAGCGCAACCCTGGGTGCAGGCCCAGGCAAAGCCCACAACTTGGCCGCCCTTGATGGTGGTCGACGTCTGGTAGTCGTAACCACAGATGGGCGCGCCCACCACGGTGTTGCCTGCGCCGGAGACCGGGAGGCTGAGGTGGTTCGTGATCACGCCGCCCTTGGCATGGCCGTCCGGGAAGTTGCCGTCATTCACGGTCACGTTGAAGGTGCACTCGGTCTGGGCCGAGTTGGGGTCCAGCGTGAAGGTGGTGCTGGCTGCGGTGGCCGAGCCGAAGGTCCCCGCGCAAACGCCGCCGCCGACTGCATTGGGGGCTACGACCCACTGGTAGTTAAGGAGATCGCCGTCCGAATCGGAGGCGGTCACGGTCAACGTGGACGCAGAACCCTTCACCAGGGGCACGGGCGTCGCATTGATGCCCGAGATCACCGGGTAGGTGTCGAGATTGGCGATGATCTTGGCATTGCCGGTGGCGACCGCGGAGTTCACGTTGATGGTGAGCGAGGCAACGGTGTTCAGTACGCTAGCGGGGTTGCTGGCATCCTTCACCGTGATGGTCACGTTGCAGGGACCATCAGCCGCGGGAGCGGTGAAGATCACTGTCGAGCTGCCATCCACATAGGTGGTAGCCGGCGGCGCCAGTCCGTTGTCGCTGCCCGTGGTGTCGACCTGGGGGCTCAGGCTCCCGGCGCAGGTCGTGGTCCAAACTCCGGTCAGGTGCGCAGTCTGGCCCACGTCCGGATCGTGCGCGGTGGCCCTGATGGTCACCGTGTCGTTCTGCGAGACCAGGAGCGCGCTCGCGGTGAGCGAGTCGATCACAGGGGCCTCGTTGGAGAGCGCGACACCCGGAGCCACCTGGTTCATGTCGATGATGACGGTGGCCGTCGCGTTCTTGGTGATGGTCACGGCAGTCGCTTGACCCGCGTAAACCTCCGTGGTGCCGCTCTTCGCGGATGCCGTGAAGACGTAGCCGGTGCCGACGGGCAGGTCGCTGACCAATCCGGAGTACTGGGCGCCGCCGCCCACCAGGGGAACAACCAGCGGGGCGGGCATCGGGGTGGGCGTCCCACCCGTAATGGTGAGGATGACCGAGGTCACGTCGGTGAGAGTCAAGTTCGCCGTTCCCACGCTGACCGCCGCCGAGCCCGCATCCTTGGCCTTGCCACAGCTCACCATGCCGCTGAGGGCGACCGCGCCGAGCGCGGCTGCCATCCATGTCATTTGATTACGTCGCATTTGGAACCTCCTTGAACACTGTTGAGTTTGCCTAACTGTTTCCGTTGCTCTTGTTTGACTCATCTGCCTGTCTCCCTACTAAGTTCTCTATGTCCACACCGCGCATGCAGTTTATTGCCCCGGTGCCTGTTCCCCACACCCGCCTCGCCTCCCGCTGTGCGGAAGGCGAGGCCCCGTCCTCGACTCGCCACCCACGCCCATCCCTTGAATTCGGAAGCTGCTACGGAAGTAGTGGTAGTGGGCAGGCGCCAGCGGCTGGGGGAGTAAGTGTGGGGTCGCAGCAGATGCCGGTCAGAAGCGTGCCATCGATGTTGCACCTACCGGTATCGCACTTCACACTGGGCTCCGCCCCTAGTCCTTCGGCGCCATTGGGCGGGTAGTCCGTCGTGTCGGGGCCACTAACACTGGCGTTGGCCACGTTGCACTCATAGCCGGTGGTCAGCGTCGGGATAAGCGGACAGTAGCCACTCGTTAGAACGTTACCGTCTTTGACGCAAGGATAGGCGTTGGTAGAAGCAAGAGCGGCCTCACCCTCGGCGCCGACGTTCTGCTTCGGCGTGCCCACACCTGGGTCGGCCTTTCCACAGCCGCCGGCGTTTCCCTTTTGCTTGCTGTTGGTGCAGGCGTCACTGCAGTCGGCCAGGGGGTGGGCGGCGTCGGCGCCTTGCAGCGTGGGCACGAAGCCGTACTTGAGGCAAAGCGGGTTTACGTTGCAGTGATTCGTCACCCAGTCGTAGAGCACGTTCTCCTGCGTCGCACGGTCAGGATCCTCTGTGGCCTGGACATCCGTGGCCCGCTGCAGGAACAGGCGGCGCGAAAGCAGGTACGTCTGCGTGTGGATGTTGGCGAAGCTGGCCGCATTGGTATTGATCTTCACGGCGAAAGTTCCAGCCACATTGCTGGCCAGGCCAGCCAGACCCATGTCGAAGCCGCTTACCTGGCCTGCCACGCGCTGTCCGATCGACTGGGTGATGTCCAACGCAGCCGGATTAGGGGGGATCAACGAACTCGTATAGTCATCGGACTCCGAAATAGCCACAACCAGACCCTGCGAGCACCTGATCACGCCGTAGGCGTTCTTCACCGTCTTGGTCTGGTCGCTGGGGTCCGGGGCGAAGTAGTCCCCGCCCGCCGTGCCGGGACCGATGTCCGGGTCGTTGGCGTTGCATGTCTTGGCCAGCGGGTAGTAGCTGCACTTGGTGACCTGCTTGGTGCCACTGACATACGGGTTGGTGTTGGGATCGTAGGGCGAGTTGGGATCGTGAAGAGTCCAGTTTCCACCCTCGCACTGACGGCGGATGGGATCCAGGTCCTCATTCTTCATGTTACTCCCAACGGCATTGGTGTTGCCTTCGGACTTTCCGTTGCACCAGTTGGTGAACTGCATCCACTCACGCCATGTGTCCTGGGTTCCTGACTTGTCGTCGCGGCGGAAGATATGGTCGATGCGGCTCAGGGTCGCAGAGGAGGTGAGTCGCTGAAGAGCCGCCAGACGCTCCGGGTGCGCACACTCCTGCGTGGTGCCGGCGCTCATGTTCACGTTGCTTACCGGGGGGTTTTGGGAGGCACCATAGGTGATATTGCAAGCCGCAGGAGCCGAACCCCAGCACCCCTTGGGATAGCCGCCCAGGATGATCGCGAGGTCGCTAATCGCGCTCGGGCCCGGTGGGGGTGTGACGGTAATGTTCTGCAGGTGCGGGTTCTTGTTCTTCACCGTCAATACGGCGGCGTCGAGGCACAGGACTTGATCTGGCGACGTGGGCTCCCAATTCGGACTCGTGTGAGCTTGAAGGACGGAATACGTGAAGTTGCGCGACATGGGGCCGATACCCTCAACGTAGTGAGCACTGCTATCGTTTAGCATGTCGTGCTCCGCTTGCCCCGAACCCGGGTTGCCGTATTTCAAACGTGCACCAGACAGAGTGATCGCGTCTTTGATTACCGAGTTGAGTGTGTCCGAACCTTCGATATTCCAGGTTGTTTGCGCCCAGGCGGCGCCGCTTCCCATCGCCATCACGGCGATCGATGTCGGGATGGCCACCCCGAGCATCCTTGCGATGCGAGTCCATGCTGTTGACATTTGCTGCCTCCTTTGAAAACCGTTCTTCTGCGCCGGCTCGGTCGCGCGCCCCCGTGGCCGCTTCCCTCTTCCGGCGGCACGTTGAATAGCAGTTTGCAAGCACGGCGTGTGTGAGGGCTTTGCCAACCCTTCGCAACACCCGACTGACGCTCTTGCAAACGCCGGCGTTGGATTGCGCAGTATTGGCCGCGCTCACCGACGGGAACCTTTCGCTTCACACTCCCCGGTCAATGGGGCGAGGGGAAGCGGAGTTGTTAATACTGTGCAAAAGTCAGGTGACAGTCCTGTCACAGCCACGATCCACCCTTGATCTGACCGATTGTCCGATTGATATTCCCTTCCGCATTGCGGAGGTCACCTGTCATGTGTCGCTGTCGTCAGTTACTGCGGCTCCCGCTCCTCGCTGTGGCGCTGCTGCTCGTGATTCCGAGTCCCTCGCTGCTGGCCAGGGGCAAGGGCGAAGATCCGGTCGCGACGGCCGAGCGCGCCAAGGGCATCGTTGCGCTCAACTTGGGCCGCTACGAAGAGGCCATCGAGCATCTCTCGCAGGCCTACACCTTGACCCAGGATCCGACTCTGCTTTTCAGCCTGGGCCAGGCCCACAGACTGGCTGGCCAGCCGGACAAGGCGCTGGCTTCATACAGCTCATTTCTCCGCGCGGCTGGTTCGATACCGAAGTACCGAGCGCAGTTGGAGCGAGCTACGGCAGAAATCGAGGCAATTACCGCTACCTCGTGCCTGCTCAATCGGCCGGCGGAGCGGCCGGCTCAAGAAAAGCAGCTGGACAATTTGATGACTGCGCCGGCTCCGGTTGCGGCGGCTGAGGTCGAGCCGCCGCCCCCAGAGGCCGAGCAGAAGGCTGAACCGGCGCCAACCGTCGTCGAGCCACCGCCTATCGCGCTGGCGCCGTTACCACCGCCACCTCCATCACCGGCCCTGTCGCTTTCATCGAAAGAGAACGAGCCGCCGCCAGCCAGCCATATCTACAGCAAGTGGTGGTTCTGGACGTCGGTAGGGGTCGCGCTGGCTGCGGGCGGCGCTGCAGCCTGGTGGTTCACCCGTCCCGAGAATCAGGTCCCCTCCTCCACTTACGGGGCGATTCGGGTTTCGCCATGATCTTTCGCCTGGCCACCTGGTTCACAGCCGCCATCGTTCTGTGCACCCTCTCCTGCCAGCCGGCAAAGGACTCATATGTCGTGCTTCGCACAGACGTAAACTGCGACGTTCCCAGGGTCTACCAGCTGCGCGTGACAGTCGTCAACCCGGGCACCCCCGAGTTCCAGAAGATTGTACCCGAGGCCGCTTCCGCCGAACTCGGTTTTCCCAGTTCGACCGTGTTGATTTTGTCCGGTTCGCACAGTGGGTCCATCCAGGTCCAGGTCGAGGCGCTGGACAACAAATTCACGCGAGTGGGTTATGGAACAGTCAGCGGCCAGATCGTCGTGGGCGGGCGCATGGACCTGTCGGTGCAATTGGCCGTGCTTCCCGACCAGCCGGAGTCTTCTCCATCCACAGATGGCGGTCAGTCTGACGATGCCGAGGCCGGGATTAACAGCCCGCCGGAGGTGGCCGCAGCTGGTAGTGGCGTTCCCATTGTTCAGGTGGCCGTGGGCGGGCAGAGCACTTGCGCGATTCGCTCCGATGCCAGTCTTTGGTGTTGGGGCGGCAACACCTATGGTCAACTCCTGTCGCCCAGCACCTTCAACCGCCTAACCCCGGTCGCGGTGGGGGCGGGCGCCGTCTGGAATAGGGTGGCCTGCGGACAGAACCATTGCTGCGGAATTGGCAGCCAAACCGCCCTTTCCTGCTGGGGCCTCAATAGTTCAGGTCAGCTGGGGGCGGCTCCAGCGTCTGGGGGGGGCCAGGCGGCTGTGCCCGGCGGCCCTTGGCAAAGCGTGGCGACCGGAGTGTATCAAACCTGCGCCATCAAGCAGGACGGCACACTCTGGTGCTGGGGTGACAATACCAATGGCACGCTCGGAACCGGTGACACGAACTCGAGTGCCGTCCCAGTCCAGGTCGTTGGACAAGGCTGGAGCCAGGTCAGTACCAACTATTTGCACAGCTGTGCCGTGAGAACCGACGGAACCCTCTGGTGCTGGGGCCTCAACGCCAATCTGGAGGCGGGCACCACGTCGCAGTTCCCGTGGTCACCGGTTCAGGTGAGCGGCACCACCTGGAGGCAGGTGACAACCGGGTTGTACCACACTTGCGCCATCAAGACGGATGGAACCCTTTGGTGCTGGGGTGGCAACCTCTCCGGCCAACTTGGCAACGCCAGCCTTCCTCCGCTTCCTACGTCGCAGACCAGCGATCCGTTGCAGGTCACAGGCACGACCTGGCAAAGCGTGTCGGCTGGTCAGTCGCACACCTGTGCGATCATGCTGGATGGAACTCTCTGGTGCTGGGGCAGCAACGATTCCGGCCAATTGGGGGACAACACCCTCGACTCAAGGAGCACACCTGTTGCTGTCGTCATTTCCGGACAAACCTGGGCCATGGTGGCCGCAGGCGTCACCCACACCTGCGCGCTTGCCACGGGTGGCTCGCTGTGGTGCTGGGGCGACAATTCGGCGGGTCAGTTGGGCATCGGTTCAAACCAACCCCGCGAGATCCCCACCCGTGTGGCCCAATAGCGTATGCCCCAGCCGGAATCGATTTCACGAATTCCGGCTGCGGTGGCGCTGCTGATCGCGCTTGGCGCATCGCCATTCTTCGCCTGCCAGCCGTTTTCCCCAGCCCGTGGAGCGGCCTCGGTCACGGCGCACGCATTGACTGCGTTGCCCGTGGTCGAAGTGAGACTGACAGTACAATCCTCCAGCGTGCTTTCCAGCCCCTTGAAAGTCGTGCTGGCAGCCAAGGGCGACCAGTTCTCCTCCGTCCTGAGCAATCTGGCCGTGGCGGCTGACTACGTGTTTACCGCCGAGGCGTTTGGGGCCGGCGGCCGGTTGCTCGCGCAGGGAATGGCGACCGGGGTGGTCATTAGCGAAGGTCAGACAACCACTGTCATCATCTATCTCAACGAGATAAGCCAGCCGTCGCCGTTCCACAATTCCAGCCCACTTATTGATGCAATCACGTTATCTGCCAGTTCAGTCACGCCTGGGGGCCAAATTGCGGTCGGGGCCACGGCGCACGATCTGGATCCGGGGCAAACCGCGACGCTGGTCTTCAGTTGGGCTCCCGCAACAACGTGTGGCGCGATATCCGATGTCAGCACAGTGCCCGGGACGGATGCCGTGCATCCTTCTGAATCCAAGGCTACCTGGACGGCTCCGCAGGCAGAAGAAAAATGCTCGATCACTGTCGTGGTCAAGGACGTCTTTGGTCTTGCCAACAGTGCTGTCTTCGTGGTGAGCGTGACGAGCAACGCGGGTGGAGTCGGGAGTGCCAGGGTCTCGGCTGTCTTCAACGGCGCCCCGATCATCAGTGTCCTCACCGCTGACCCCGGCCAGATCTCCATGGACGGACCGACCAGCGGCGTAATGGCCGTTGTGGCTACGGATCCGGAGGACGACCCTTTGAGCTACTCTTGGACCGTGCGGTCCGATTCTCCCTGCACAGTCCAATTTGCAAACCCGACCGAGGCTTCGACCCTATTCACCGTCAGTGGCACAGCGGCGGGCGCCACCTCCTGCACTTTCTTGGTGGCGGTGAGCGATGGGTACTGGCCGGGCACGAGTTTCGTCAGAAATGTTTCCACAGCCAGTCTGACCCTGGCCGTCACGCCCCCCTTGGTCGTACAAGTACCGCCGATCTTTGGCATTGCCTATCAATCACGGGACGTAGCCACCAGCGGCAGCCCGGTGATTTTCGCGGCCATCGCGTCCGATCCGGCAGGCGGCAACTTGACCTTTTCCTGGTCCGCGTCCTCGGGCGCGGCCCCGGTTGCTGGAGATCCCGTCTCGCTGGGCCTGGACCCGGCTTTTGCCACCGCAGCCTCGTGGACGGTCCCCGACGGCGAACCAGATGCCGGCAGCGATCTGGTCGTCACCGTGACCGCCACCAGCCCAGTGTCGAATCTGCAATCCTCTTTCAACTTCTCGTTGGCCCCTGCCAACCAGCCGTAGAACGGGTCCGGGTCAGCCGCCCACCTCGACCGTGAAAACCCAGGATGAGCTGGCGCCGCGTGGATCCGTGGCGGTCGCGGTGATGGTGCAGCGAACGCCAGGGCTCGCGGGCGCCGTCCACTTCACGTCGCTGACGCCAGCTTGGTCGACTTGGTCAGACAATGCACCGGCGCTGGCCTTCCATGTCCATGTCAGCGGTTGCCCTTCTGGATCGGTGGCGCTGGCGTGCAACAGGACTACTTGCGAAACATCGGCGGCGTCGGTCGACTGGTAGACGATGCCCATGGCAGGTGCGACGTTGATCACCGGCACGGCGGCCGACAGAACCAGCGTGCCTGTGGCAGTTCCGCCGTGGCCGTCGCTCACCAAAACCTGGAAAGCGCAATCCGCGCTCGTGGCCAGAGTGCCGGTGATGAATGTCACCTGTGCCCGATCCGCTCGATTGAACGTGCCGGGACAGGTGCTGGTCCAGGCGAAGCTGAGCGGGTCGTGGTCAGAATCGCTGGCCGCGACCTGCAAGGTGAGAGGAGAGTTGCTCGCCACATTTCCCGTTGAACTCGTCATGGCGTCGACTCGCGGCGGGGCATTGACCACGATTTCAACCTGGGCATTGCCTCCATTCGGGACGGCGGCTACCGCGAGAGACTGGCCGCTGAGCGCGGGCGAGGTCGGGCTTTCTGTCGACGGCTGACCTTCACATCCCAAAGTGGCGGCGAACAACGGCGCCAACAGAGCAGCGGAACGAAGGGCGAACGACTGGGGCATGGTCCGATTCCTCCTGTGGCGAGGACGTCGCGATACACACGTCCTGCTTCTGAGCTGCGGTCCAGCGGTCACAGAAGGAAGTTCGGATCCCTAACTGAGAATATTTAGAAATGTTGCCCATCTATTTTCTAGAACTAACTTGTCCTGCAGCCTCTTCTTTCCGACGGAAAACTGACAGGCTTGGCGACGGAATTCCGACGGCGCCGTCGAATCGGCCAACTACTCCACAACAAAGCCTTTGCCTGAATCACCGCGCTGCCGACCGGCCAATCTTCCGATGGTCAGCCCTGTCGAAGATCCCACTGCCGCGCGCCGTAGTCCTAGAATCCTGGACATCCAGAGATGGACGCTTCACGAGACGCCCGCGCCCGATCCTCGGGCAGGGCAGTCGCGAAACGAAAGACGTCGCTCCAGGCCGCGCAGGCTTCTCGGGTACACCCGAGCTGCGCGTACACGCTGGCGAGGGTGAGGCGCGGAAGAGCAGTATCTGGATTGGCCCTCACTGCACGGGTTAGCGCCTCGGCCGCGCCCTCGAGATCCCCGCGGGCCTTCCGCGCAGCGCCCAGTACCAAAAGAGCGTTCCCGAGGCCTGGTTTTGCCGCCACGGCGCGCTCGGCGAAGGACTCGGCCTGAGTCCGGTCGCCGCGGTGCCACCACGCCTCCGCAAGGCTCGCAAGAATTTCCGGGTTCGTCGGGTCGCGCGCGAGAGCGCTTTCTATCACGGCGATCCCTTCGTCCACGCGGCCCAGATCCACCAACGAAGCACCGAGCCCTAGACGGGCTTGCACCTGGTAGTGGATGTCGTCCGGCGCAACCACATGCAGTGCACGCCCGTACTCCGCCACAGCCCGCTCCAGGTCACCGCGCGCCTGGTGGGCGGCGGCCAGCTGAACGTGGGCGCGCACGTTCCCCGGGGCCTTGGCCACCACGTCGCTCCACAAAACGACGGGATCCTTCCACACCCCGTTTCGACTGCGAAGGCACAGGGCCAGCGTGCACCACAAAGCGCCGACCAGCGAGGCACCCACTATTGTCCCACCAGACCACTGAGCGCCAAGACTGTGTCCTGAAGGGCGCTTGTGGGCCACAGAAGGCATTCTACCCATGGCGCCCTTGGGTTCGACAAGGCTCATTGAACGGACGTCGCGCCGGGCAGATTCCAGATGCGGAAACGCTTGTCGGCCGACTCCTGCACAAGTTCACACGGCGGCGCCTTGGTGTGGACGTCCCGCTCGAAGGTGAGCGCATGGCGGACCCCCATCTTGAGCAGGAGCGGATTGTCAGGCGCCACCGCCACCGCGAAGGACCCCTGGGTATAGCCATGGCTGAGAAGGAAGGCAGCGTTGGGATCTCCGAGCGGCAACTGCAAGTAGAAGATTTCGGCGTAGCGGTTGTACACGAATTCGAATTTTTTCTCCGGATCCAACTGGTGCCACAGCGACAACTGGGGGTGCAAGAAAACGCCGGTGAGCGCACGGCCCCCCATAACCGTGACCAGCGTTCCGAGCGGCGGTTCCTGCAGACTGCCGCTGGCGAGCCAGATGCTGTTGCGGCCCTCCCGGCGATCCCTATCGACCACGGCCTTGACTGCCTGGCGCAGATCGCTGTCTTCGATGGAGGCGAAGGAGACCGAAAGGGGATTGAAATTTCCGGCGATGGCGAGCAGGCCGGGGATGAGCAGTCCGGCGAAGATCCGAGCGCGCCCCAGCAAAAGCAGTAACGCGCCCAGGGTCGCCCCAGCCGGCGCAAGCAGGGCTGGCAGCGAGAAGGAGCCGGCCTGGCCGAAGATCTTTTCCCAATTCTGCAGCGATGCCCCTACCCACAGGAAGAACCCGGCGGTTCCCAGAACCACGACGGCGATCTCGATCCGCTCGCGCCGGTCGAGGCGCTGCGGGCGCATTTCCGGCGCGAGCATCATGAGCGTCAGCACGATGGACACAAAACCCAAGGTCAGCTGGGCCCGGAAGGCTTGCACGCGCGACCACAAAGTCAGGTCGGCCAGCCACTGCGGAATGTGGAATACGCCGTACAGCACCTGGGCGAAACCCAGTCCCAGCATGGCCCAGCCCACTGCATCCAGGCGACGTCGCACGCGTCTGCACAGCACGACGGCGAACAGGATGGTTGGCAAGAACAGGATGAAGCCGGCCCATTCACTGGGATTCATGTCTTCTCCCATGGGCAGGCGGATGGAGTGCCAGTTGTACAGGCCGCCGAAGAGGCGCGCCAACGACAGGTCGCCTCCGTTCAGGCGGCGTTGCCCGGGATACGCGCAGTTCGTGAGAGCCTGGAGCTCGGACTGCACGGCCAGGAAGAACACCGCGACCGTCACCCCTGCAAGAACCGCCGCCAGGCCAAAACCGTACGCGAGGTTGCGCGGATTGATCTGTTTCCACAGCCGATCCCGGACGAGCAGGCCCGCTAGGACGGCCGCGAATGTGTAGGCCAGCGGCACCATCCAGGGCGGATACATCTGCAGCAGAAATCCCGCTGCGGCGTAGCCGGCTGCCAGGCCCGCCAGCAGAGCCCCGCGCAGAGTGCGTGTCGTGAGGAGGTGGTAGACCGCCACCATGCCCATGGCTGCAAATCCGACGGTGTAGGCGGGAAAATGGCTCCAGCAGACCAGGTAGGCAGATGAACCGAACCACAGCGCGCCGAACGCAGACGGGAAGTCGTGGCCGCGCAGAATGATCCTCAGCGCCAGAAACACAGTGCTGAAGCAGAAGAAGGGTGAGAACCACCAGTACCAGGCCAGGCCCGCGGAGGGACCGAATAGGAGGTAGCCCCAGGTCACCGGCCGCACGATGCTGACCGGATGGGCCACCGGGACCCACGACACCAGAAGCATGTTCTGCCCGTTCCCGATGTTTCCGTTACGCACGGGGAAGCGCGGCTCGTGCGTGAACTGCGCCATGGCCCACATGGTCTCGATGGCGAACTCATCGCTGCGGATCTCGCGCGGCTCGGCCATCAGAATCGATCGGTATGGGTCGGCCCTGCTGCCGAGGGCGTCCAGGATAGGCTGCGCGAGAAAGTGCCGGTTCCAATCCTTGGGGGCCCACAGCTTGGCTGACAGGGCAATTGAAGATCCATGAATCCGGGTGGCGACCAGGAACGCGAAGCACAGCCAAACCAGGCCGAGCAGGCGCCAGCAAAACGGCAGGCGCGACAGCCATCGACCTGCGCGGGTTTGGGAGAGAGGAGAAGTGCTCGGTAGATTCATGACGTGATGGATCGGTTGCCATCAACATTGACATTGCAAGCGAGACACTGGTTGTGGTGTGAACTCCCCGCCGACTCGCGTCGGTCGTGCCAGGCCGCTCTTCCCGTCGGTGAAACTCAGGATGGCGATGGGCTGTTGCTACGGTGGCGCGAGGCGGGTCACGAAGGGAGCGAACGTCGAGCCCTTGCCAGTGTCGAGAACCTTGCTCCCGAACGTGATCTTACTCGAGAAGGAGCCACCCATGAACACGGCGTCGGAGAGGGCACCCGTGGCGGCGCGCGCCACCGCTATGCTAGTGACAACATCGGTGCCAGCCGGGACGCCGTAGGACTGCGCGCACTGCAAAGTCGAGCCGTCCGGGGCCAACTCGGCCGACCAGGCATTGGGACCGCTGCTAAGGGGCAAGCTCAGGCCGAGGAACGAGCCCAGGCCGCCCTCGTACGTGCCGGCAACGTAGATATTGCCGAGCGCATCGGAGGCAACGGTGTTTCCGCTCTGGTCCTTCACGTTGTCGCCGAACGACTTCGCCCACAACGGAGTGAGAGCCGAGGTGCTCGTCGGGGAGGAGAACTTGGCCACGAAGGCGTCAGTCAGACCGGCGTTCCCGATGCTGACGCCGCCGCCAAAGTTTACGCCACCCCCAATCGTCCCCGCCAGCAGGATGGCGTTGCTGGGATCGACCGCCAGGCCACTGCCGTCCGACCGACCGCCCGAGCCCCAGCCGCCGGCCGCTATGTAGTGTCCGTCTGCTCCACCCAGCTTGGCAACGTAGAGGTACGCCGCACCAGAGGGAACTGAGGGAAGGGGTCCGCCGCCAAAGTCCAGGGTACCGCCGTAATTTCCGGCGATGACCACGTCCCCGTTGTTGTCGATGGTCGCCGACTCGCAGGTTTGGTCACCAGTGCCACCGATCTGCTTGCCCCAGATTACCGTCCCGTCGGACGCGTCGATCATGGCCACCACGATGTCCAGTCCATCAACGTAGGTCGCCGCTGTCGGCTTGAGAAGGCCGGCCGGGGAGCTCGTCCTCGCAGTCGAATTCCAGAGCGGGACAGCTTTGTCGGCGTGACCGCAAATGACGAAGGCATCCACGCCCGGGTTCGAACCATTGGCGACGAGCGTGCCATTGCCCAAATCGACGGCATGCGCCGCGATAAGGGTGGGCGTGCTTCCAGTCGACGTGCCGGCGAACGTGGCGTAGTAGCCGAGAGTCGCGCTACCTCCGAACAGGGCGTTGACCGCATTGGGGTCGAAGTCAATCTCGCCGGTAAAGAAGCCAATGACGTTCACATTCCCTTTCTGGGAGACAGCCACAGCAACGGCCTCCTGATCGTTGTGGGAGCTGTCCCCGAAGTCAAAGGCCGCTGTTGCCAGGCCAGTCGTGGGATCCAGCTTGACCAGGAAAACGTCAGCAGCACCCGCCACAAGGCTGTTGGGGTCCGGCGGAGGGTCGGTGTAAAGAATCGGGCCCGTCCCGAAATCGAAGGGCTCGTAGAGAAAGCCTGTGGCCCAGAGAGTTCCGTCCCCCGATGTCGCGAGCCCAGCCAGAGTTACGTGCCTGTCCCATGCCTGCGCCCAGTCGGACCCCGTCAGGTTGCAGACGGCTGGGGGACCGTCGGGGTGGCCGGCCGGCAAATCAGCCGAAGCTACGTCCGCCGAGGCGTCCGGCACCGGCAATGCCACATCAGCGCGGGCGTCGAGCACCCCGCTATCGCCAAGCACGCTACTAGTGTCAGCGGCGCTGCTGGTTTCACCCGATCCGAGATCCGTCGGCGCGGCGATATCGCCAAAGGGGGCATCGTTCGCGCCACTGCCTGCATCTGGCCGCAGATCCGGCGAGGCGTCCGGGCCAACGGCCCCGCTAGTTCCCGCTGTGCTGCTGCCGCCAGTACCAATGGCCCCGCCAGTGCCCGTGGTCCCTCCAGTTCCAGCCCTGCCGCCGCTTCCATCCGTTCCGCCCGTGCCCGTAGCTAGATCAGTAGGACTCGAATCCCCACCGTCGCCAAGGGCATCTCCCAAGTCCGCGGTCGTGCCATCGACGTGCGGAACAGCAACATCGACCGCGCCAGGCCCCTCGACCGCCAGGTCCATCCCCACTCCAGCGTCCGCGGCATCCACGACCTGAAAACCATCGCCGACGCCCCAATCGGCTCCCGCGTCGGGGCTTGCGCAGTACTTGCGTTGTCCGGCGTCCACTTTTTCGTCCGAGCCGTTCTTGCAGCCCACGACCAAGATGAGCAGCGTAACGAGGACGCCGAAGCGATGCAGGTGAATTTTGAGCTTGGCTGACTCCATAGAGAATCCGGCATGCCTCTCGTGGCAGGGTAGTAGGGAGAAGGACTGCGGATCCCCCTTCCAGATTAGGCCGCGAATCGGCTACATGCGCAGCATGTAGCCGCTGCCGCTGGCTACTGTCGTGCTGAGTGGAGCCGCGGGAGGAGGAAAGTCAATTATCTTCAGGAATCCGCCGGCAACAGCGGTCGCGTCCTGGTTCAGCCCGGCTGCCCAGCGGTTGACGGCGACACCCATAGCCCATGCACCATTCGAGGCCCCGTCACTATACGCGTGTGCACACAGGGCATGACCGGTGCTCGCATCGAGGGTCACTGCGAAGGGAACGAGAATGCCTGGGCTGCTTCCAAGCGATTCGGTCAGAACAAAACTCCCGAGACCTTCGTTGATCGTGTTCGTGAATGTGCCTACAGCAGTGGCGTTGCCCATCGAGTCCACGGCCACGGCGGCGCAGCCCGCAGAGGCGCCCGCGGGGCCTCCCCAGTGCTGCGCCCAGGAGGGCGCCAGGTTCGTATCCAGTTTCACAGCGAAAGCCTCACCCTTCCCCGCGGGCGTGGTGAACGCCGTGCTTCCGAAGGATACGGCGTTTTCGAACTGGCCGGCCGCGATCACATTTCCGAGGGAATCGGCGGCGAGCGCGTCAGGCTCCACATTTCCCGTGGTGCCGAAGGCCTTGGCGGCCATGGTCGCCCCTGTCTTGCCATTGAGTTTCGCGACCCACATGATTTGGTCTGCCGCGCCAGTGGGCGCCGGAGAGAGCGCCCCAAGGCCGAGGTCCAGCGTCCCTGCATAGGTTCCAGCGAAGATGGCGTTGCCGTTGTCGTCCAGCGCAGCGGCGAGGCACGTCTGGTCCCCCGCGCCGCCGAACAGGTGAGACCAAAGGATGGTGCCATCAGTGGCCTTCACAGCCGCCACGATCACGTCACTTCCCCCGCCTGGTGTTCCCGGCGGTGTGGTGCTTCCAGTGACAGCGAGACTCGCGGCGTTGTTCGTCGCCGCGCCGCACACGACGAAGTAGTCTTTCCCTGGCAGGCCAGCGATGGCGTAGAGCTGGCCGTCTCCCAGGTTCACCTTGGTAGCCCACAACCCAATGCTGCCGTCGTCAGCGACACCCGCGACAAAGTCGATTGGACTCGCTCCTGGATTGACGATGACTTTGTCCGGTTGGGTTCCGTTGAACATGTCCAAACTCCCCATGAAGTTGCCGATGATACCCACGCCGGCATTGCTAACCGCAGTGCTCGTCACGTACTGCCCAGAGGAATCACCTGCCGTGAAAACCCAGGACGGCTTTCCGGAACTCGGGTCGATCTTCGCGACGAGAATGTCCGCATCGCCGCCGAGATTCGGCAGGGGTATTGACCCGAAAACGGTTGTGCCGGTTGTGCTGGAAAAGACACTTGCGCCGGTGATCAGGCTTCCATCCTTGTCCCATGCGACGGTGGCCAGCGCCGGCACGCTAGGGTAGGAAGAGGCCCATTCGGGACTCGGACAGATGAACGCGCCAGTTTCGCCGCTATCGCTTGCGTCGGCATCCGGGCCCACGCCGGCATCGCCTGGCGCGTCTGGGCCGATAACCGGGTGATCGGACGAGGCATCAGGGACCGTCGCTCCCCCGGTTTCGCCACCGTCCATTCTGCTCGCCGACAAATCGGGCGAGGCATCAATAGCCACTGTCCCGCCGGTTCCACCCGCGTCTGTTCCACCTGTCGGTGCGTGGTCGGGCGCGGCGTCCAAGCCCACTGTTCCACTGGATCCACCCCCGCCTGTTCCGCCGGTGCTCACGGCAAGATCCACGCCCACGTCAGGCGTGCTAGGCGGTGCGTCGAGCTTCGGCTGAGCGGCGTCCGGCAACGTCGTTGGGCCGGTACTTGAGCTGCTGCAGCCGGCGTTCAACGTGGCTACCGCCGCCCCCGTCAACAAGAGCATTTTGCAAAGCCTGATACCTCTTCGTGCGTGTCGGATCATGTTTTCCTCGCTGTAGTTAGGCCCCTGCTGGGGGTTTGGGCTTGGGCATAGATACCGCTGCCGGTGACAGGCCCAGGTGAAACATTTGTGATTTTACAGTGTCGCTGTCGAGAATCGCCGACTAGGGCGCCAGGGTGGCTGCACAGATCGCCGAGGTGCTGCTACTGATCGCGCCGACCGGCGGTCCCAGATCCAGATTTCCTGTGAAAGAGATGAGCAGCAGACTGCCGCCCGACTCATCGCCGGACCCACCCATGAGGCCTATCACCCCTGCTGGCAGGTTCCCCTGGGTCGGCTCTACGAAGCCCTTCGCTGCCAGAATGTCTCCGTTTCTATCCAATTGCGTAACAAAGGTCGCTCCTTGAGAGTTGGAAGCAGGTAGTTTCGTCGTTCCTAGCGTGAATGCCTGCGGGTACTGTCCGGTCAAGAAAAGTCCCTCGTTCGCACCCTCTGCCATGGCCGTCACTGTGGCGTCTCCGCCGACGCCGATGCCCTTGATCCAGACCACATGTCCATCGGACCCATCCAATCTTGCGAGGAAGGTGGTGGATCCACCCAGGTCCACGCCGTTCAGGAGCCCTCCAGACGGGACAGTGCCGAGCACGACGACATCGGAACCGAGTGCAAGCACCGCCGTGGGAACAATAGTCGATTGCCCTTCGCCGAGAGACACGGCCCACAGGGCATTGAGACTGCCGGAAAGATCCTGGGCGCCTGCATCGGCAACGCTGGAAGAATCTTGGGGAGCCAACTTGGCCACGAACATCCGGACGACATTGGGCTCGTTCACTATTGGCAGCGTAGGTACATTGCCGAACTTCAGGACGCTGGTGAACCGGTACGTGCCTACGATGTACGTGTTTGATTGCCCGTCCATGGCAACCGCGGCGCAATCCTCGTCATTGGTACCGCCCACCTGCGCCACCCAGAGATTTTGGCCGGTCGCACCGTCAAGACCCGCCAGAACGATGTCAGTGCCTCCCTGCCAGTTTGCCTTTCCCTGGAGCAACGGCGAAAGATCCGTGCCGTCTTGGTTTGCAGTTCCGCACAGGACGAAGGCGGCCCCCCAAGGCTGAAGACTCGGATCCCCGGCTATTCCGCGCAAGCCGGTCTTTTGCAAAGCGCTGGCAGAAAACTTGACCCGCCGAGCCCACAGTCCGCTGCCATCCGTCGCACTGGTCCCGAGGATGTACTGATCGCCGGATCGCGCATCCAACTCGGTGTCACCAAGCATTATGTCTCCCGAAAAGGGACCCACCAGTCCCACCTGGCCGGAGCCGTTCGCGGCAAAGGCCATGACACTCTGGTTCTGCGCACCGGGAAAGGATCGAGTCCACGTCGCCTTTCCCGTGCTGGGGTCGATCTCGGCAATGAAGATGTCCGTGTTGGTCTGGTCGCGCGGCGGATTCGTGGTGATAGGCCCGCTGCCTAAATCCGTCGTGTTGAAGAAGTCTCCGGCCATGAAAATACTCCCGCCTGATGTTCGCACCAGACCGTTGCCGTTCGACGGGCCCTCCACGTTTTGGAAGATCGGTGCCGACACCGCGGTGGGGAACACCGGGTTGGAGCCACCGATGCAGACGCCAGCATCGGGGTCGCAGGTTGCAAAGCGCGGGCAGAAGGGTTCGCCCTGACACACGCCGTTCACGCACTGATCGCCTGCAGTGCACTTCAGCCCATCGTCACACTGTTTTCCGTTTTGTGAGTTGGGGTTGGTGCACTGCCCGGTCCCTGGATCGCACACGCCGGCCTTGTGGCACTGATCGCTCGCCGTGCAGGCCTTGAAGGGCCCGTCCAGACAATACCCACCCTGGCAGATGCTGTTCGTCGTGCAGGGCCGGCCCTGGCAGCTCGTGTTGTCAGGCACAGGCAGGTTTACACACTGAAACGTGTTGGGATCGCAGCTATCAGTCGTGCAGTCGTTCTTGTCGTCGCAGGAGGCCGGGCACGTCGGGGCATCAATCGTGCCGCTGTCAACGCCCGCTTCAACACCGGGACCGCCCGCCTCGAGGCTGGGAGCAATCGCATCGAGGGGTGAACCACTTGCGTCGCCGATGGGTGTCTTTGCGCTGCTGCCGCAGCCCCAAAGACCGCACACCAGCGCCGCCAGAGCCACGCAGATTCTTGAGCGTTGAGAGATAGTTGGGTCCATGGATTGTCGGCCACGAAAAGAGTGAACCAGCCCGCAGGCTTCGTGCGGCTGCTTTCTACGCGCGTTTGCCGGGGAAGCTGGGTGAGGGATTTGCGACAACTTAGTGACCGGAACGTGACAGGTCATCATCGGCGCGAAGGACGGCAGAAAACTCGGGGGGTGCACGCGTAGTATCCGGCCGCTCGATGAACAGACCATCACCTGCTTCACAACGAACCCTGACCGCAACCGTCCTGGCCGGGCTGCTCCTACTCACGATTGCGGTCTACGCCCGGGGAATGAACGGCTCGTTTCAGTTCGATGACGTGCACACGGTGCAGTTCAACCGCAGCATTCGCCACCTCCCGAGCTTCTTCACGGCGTCCTCGATCCCGGACGCCATACACGGCAAGCGCGTTCTCACTGATGCGACCTTTGCCATCAATTTTTGGGCCGCAGGGCCGGCGCCGCTATCCTTTCATCTGACGAATCTGGCCATCCACCTCGCCACCACCCTGATGGTGTTCTTCTTCACCCGGCGGATCCTCGCGCTCAGTGGTGCGGGCAGCCGGGACTTGCTGGCCGTGGCCGTGACGGCCGTGTTTGCCCTGCACCCGCTGCAGACCCAGGCGGTGATCTACATATCCCAGCGTGCGGAATCGCTCGCGTCCGCTTTCTACCTTGGATCTCTCCTCTTGCTCCTGCGGGCCGAGCGGCGCGGACGCTGCGCGGCGGGCACGGGGTTCTACGTCACTTCGTTTGCCCTGTTTGCACTCGGGCTCAGCGCCAAGGTCATCGTGGCCACGCTCCCGGTTGCCTATCTTCTGATGGGGCTCTTGCGCGGCCCGCGCGGCTCGTTGTTGCGACCATTGAAACAACTGGCCCTGGCAGCCCCATTTCTTGCCTACGCGTTGTCAACGACCGTTCTCACGGTGGCTGGCCTGAAAGGCGAAGATGCGGGCTTTCTCATCCCCTTCATGCCGTCCGGTCGCTATTTTCTCACTCAGGGGCGTGTGCTCGTCACCTACTTGCGGCTGCTCTTCTGGCCCAGCGGTCAGAATGTCGACTGGGATTTTCCGGTGGCACGCGGGCTTGGCGATCCGGCTGTGCTCGGCTCCTGGTTCGTGCTCCTCGTGATGGTTGCGGGCGCGGGAATCCTTTTCTTGCGATGCCGCTTGCGTGCCGACGGCGTGGGAGCCAAGGGCCGCCTGGCTGCGTTCGGAGTGATCTGGTTCTTTCTCCTTTTGGCCCCCACCTCCAGCGTGGTGCCGCTGGCCGATGTCCTCATGGAACATCGGATCTACCTGGCATCGTGGGGTGTGTTTCTTGCCGCCGTCATCGCAGCCGACAGCCTGATCGAGCGCCTGCCGCTGCTCGGACGGCCGGTCTTTCTCGTCGCCGCTGTGGCCTGCGCCGCGCTCGCGACAACGACCTATCTTCGTGTCGGCCTCTGGCAGTCGAAGCTCGCGCTCTGGAGTGATTGCGTCGCCAAGTCTCCGTACAAGGCGCGCGCGCGTCTCGGCCTGGCCAACGGCTATCGCGAGGCTGGCGATGTTCAGCGGGCCGTCGAGGAATTCCACACAGCTCTCAACCTAGCCACTAGAGATCCCCTCTGGATTCGCCTGGAAATCCGGGGAAAGCTAGCCACCTCGCTGCTCTTGCTGGGCCGAACCGCCGAAGCCCTCGCCGAAGTACGGGCGGGTCTGGCAGAACAGCCGACGGACGCGACCCTGCTCGGCCTGCTGGCCATGGCTTATCTTCAGCAGCGCAACTTTTCCGCGGCCGAGGCGGCCGCCGAGGCTTCGGTGCGAGCGGCACGGAAGCCGGCCGCGTCTCTGCAAATTCTCGGAATGGTTCGCTCTGCCAACGGAGATCGCGAGGGCGCAACCGTGGCACTCGAGCAAGCCGTGCGCCTGGACCCCGACGAACCACAGGGCAGGCTGCTCTTGTCCCGGGCCTACCGCGAGCAGGGCGATCTAGACCAAGCCTGCACCCTGCTTCGCGGCCTGCCCACGGAACTTTCGCCGCAAGTGAAAGGCGAGCGAGCGGACTGTCCCGAGCCGTAAGCCTGCGCTACCAACGCCGACGACGGAACGCCAGGCCGAGCGCGAGGATCGCCAGCACGCCAGCGACGGAGTCACGTCCGGTCGGCCCCGAGTAGGAGCATCCTCCATCTGATGGGGAGCCAAGTCTCGACGGCGCGACACACTCGAAGTTGGTGGCGAAGGGATAGATGTCACACGCGGCCTGCATGTCGTCAGGCGACAAGCTGCGCAGTTCAAACTCCGCGCTCGGCGCCACTGAGACGTACATCGTGGCCTGGGAGATGGCGGCCGGCAGGTTGCTCCCGCTGCAATCGGGCACCGGGTTACCGCTGTTGTCCGTTGGCCGCGGAATGAGCGTCCCGTCCGCAAAGGTCCCGCCCGGGGTGAAGCAGGTGTGTTGCAGTCCGATGACATGCCCGAACTCGTGGGTGATCGTCCCTTGGAAATCCTGGATATTGGTTTGCTCAGGATGGGCCGCGTAGTCGCCCCAGGTATAGTTGGTGGCGTTCACCTCCAGGTCAGCGTCCAGAATTTCGCCGGTGTCTGTGTTCTGGAACACGGACGTGAGAGCTAAGGCATGTGGGTCATAGCAACTGCCATCCTTGGGCAGGGGATCGCCGCACCACTGGTTCTGGCGGAAGATCAATCGATTGTGGTAGTCGAGGCCGATCTTGCCGGCGACGTCAGGGACCGACACCACGGCAAAGATCACGTTTGTGCATCGATTGATCCCGTCGAGCGAGGCCTGACTCCACGCCGTGCCCGCGGCTTGAGCTGCGCTGAGGTATCCCTGAGCATCCAGCTCCGGCGGCGGGGCGCCCAGCGAAAACTCCATGGTCACACAGGGCGTCTTCCACGCCGTGGACGCGCCAGACTCGGTCACCGTGCGGACGTAGGCCGCGGCAGGTGGGGGCAGGGTGAACGGGCCTGTCACGACCAGAGCTATAACTATGATGGTTCGGTTCGTCATCAAAGTGGTCCCAGGGTTTCTACGGCGTGACCAGCGCGCGCACCCGCTCGCGAAGTTCCTCCAGACCTACTGCCGGCTCAGCAGGAACTGGCTGCAGCTGGCCCTGCGAATCGCGGCGCACCACCGCAGAATGCTCCGGGCTTTCGGCGACCCAACGCTTGGCCGTTCCGTCCCAACGCAAGGAGCGCTTTCCCTGACTCATGCCCACCACGCGAGTCGCAGCTTGGCCGGCGAGAAACAGCACCGTCTTTTCCCCGATGGCAAAGCCGGGCATGCCATGCACGCGCATCTCGATATTGCCTACGCTGCCGCCTGACTGAACGATGACGATGTGCTCGCCGGGAGCGACCGCGCCCTTCCAGGCCTCCTCGACCTTGATCTCGATCCGCGTGTGAATGGTCCGGTGGGAGGAATCCCAATCGCTCTTCGACGACAAGACCTGGGCAACTACGATGCGTTCGGCTTGGGCGGTCAGTTCGGCAAGGTCGAGTGACTGCACCAACGAGGCCGTCGCCAGCAATGGCACAAACATGGCTGTCAGACCAAGTGCAAGACTTCTCAAGCGGGTCATGGCCGACAAAGCTAGCACCCCGGCGCGAGCCGCTTGGTGAACTCCTCGTCAATCCTGCGCTTCGCACGCCCCCCCGTCCCAAGTCGACCCTGGAAATGGCCGCTCCGACGCAGTCGCAGCGCCGTTGCAATCCTGTAACAATTCCGCAGCAAATCCGTCGCAACGGCTTCCTGGGCATCTCGCTATGGTTCCGCCGCGGTCCGGGTTTACCGGGCCTGAAATGGAGGCAGGATTGCCATGACCTATAGAAAACGGATCGTAGCTTTTACGGGAGCGGCGGGGTTGGTACTCAGCGCATCAACGGCTCTAGCCCAGACCAGCACGGTGGCTTGCAACGACACCTCGGTACTGCCCAACCCCATCTTTATGGCGGGCAGCAGCGCGTTCGAGCCAATTCTCGCCCAGCTCGCGGTGCAGATCAAGGCGAAGCAGGGCGTTTCTATCATCTATGATCCGATTTCCTCGTGTCTCGGGGTGTCCTCGGTTTCTCCTCCGCAAGACAATCCGGTTCCGCAGCCGCTGAGCGGCACGGCCCACTACTACACGGTCGATCCCACTGACAGCACGAAGACTGTCACCAATTCCTGCAATCTCTCGGGCAACACCATGGCAAGCGTCGGTATCTCCGACGTTGCCTTCTTCTCCTGCCAAGGCATTGACAGGCCCGCCAATATTGGCGAATGGGACGGCCCGGTGCAGTCGATGCTCATCGTCGTACCCAAGGCCAACTTCACCACGACATCGATGTCGTCCCAGCAGGCTGCTGCCATCTGGGGCTGCGGCAAGAACAGCGGGGTCGGCAACTTCACCGACGAGGGCGCTATCCAGCAGCGCAGCCAAACCTCTGGCACCCAGATTCTCATCGCCAGGAACATCGGCGTCCCGGAAAGTGCTTTCAAAGGCGTCAGCAACGCGTCAAGTGGCGCCCTGCTGACATCCCTGCTGGCCGTTCCCGACCCGCAAAAGGCAATTGGATTCGTGGCCGCAGATTTCTACGCGACCAGGAGGTCCCAGATTAGTTCAGTGGCATTCCGTGGCATCGGACAAACCAAGGCCTACTATGCCGACTCGACTGCCATTGCCACCGATCTGAAGAACGTTCGCGACGGCCACTACATGATCCAAGGCCCCCTGCACTTCTTCAGCCCGCTGACCGCCGGCCAACCTGCGGCCAATGCGAAACTGGTTCTCAACTGGCTGACCGGCGCCGCACCCATCGACCCCACTGACACCATGAACTTGAGCTACGTCAACACCGTCGCAGTGGGCGGCGATGTCCCTCAGTGCGCCATGAAGGTCAAGATCGACAAGGATGGGGGCCAGTTCTCGCCCTACCACCCGCCGGTTTCCTGCACTTGCGCCTTCGAGGCTGCCAAGTTGGTCATGTCGGCTGCCGGCACCTGCACCACACATTGCACCAGCAATACTGATTGCGCCAAAGTGCCTGGCACGAGCTGCCAGTCCGGTTATTGCGAGTAACTCATCGGAGGAATGTACAATGAATCTCTTTAAGCTTTCGACAGTTGGGCTCGCACTGGTCTTGACGGGCTGGGCCGCTTGCAGCAGCAGCAGCAGCAACAACAATTCCGATGTCGCGCACTTCGGCGGCGCCGGCGGCAGCAACGGTGGGGCAACTGGCATGGGCGGCGTCACGGGCAGCGGCGGAGTCACCGCCGTGGGTGGCATCTCGGGCAGCGGCGGAGTCACCGCCGTGGGTGGCGTCACGGGCAGTGGCGGCGTCACCCTGGTGGGCGGCAGCACCGCAATGGGCGGGTCAACTGCCACAGTGGCCGACGGCGGCGTAGACGCGCCGATTTCCAGCGGGCCCGACGCCGCAGTGGATGCTCCGGCCGACGCTGGCGACGGTGGGTCCGATGGGGGAGCTGACGGCGGTGTAACCGACATCTGCACCGGCCTGACCCCGACTCAATGCCACCTGGCCATTATCAAGGCGACAACGGATCCGGGTGTCTCAGCCCTGGATCCGGGCGCCGATCCGCCGGTCCTGTACCCAACCTGCGCAGCTCAGTAGGACGAAAGAAACAACGGTGCAGTCCCCCATCTTCCGCAGAGCGGCCATGGCCATTCAGGTTCGCTCCGGGGCCAGACGGCCACGAAGGCAAGCCTTGATCTGGGGTTTGCTTTGCGCGACTGCACCGTTTGCACTTCCCAACACGGCACTTGGGCAGACCACTGCCCAGGTGCCGGCTTCCGTTCCCGCCGACAGTGTTCCCACGTCTGCAGACGCGGCCCCGATAGGCACGGCAGAACTTGCAGCCCAGGTGGCGCAGCAGCGCGCGGAGTTGGCGTCCCTGCGCGAGGAAGTGCAGCGCAAGCTAGCCGAGGAAAAGGCGGCGCGCGCCGCCGCAGAAATGGCGGCGGAAAACAAGGCTCAGACCAACGCGAAGGCTGAAGTCGAGGCAGCGCTGGCATCCGAGCGCGCGGCAAGACAGTGGCTGAATATCTCGGGCTTTGTGCAGGCCGATCTCAACGTGAACCAGACCTCGCAGGACCAGATCAATACCTCCACCGGCGTTCCGCTAAATGACAACCGGTTTCTGATCCGTCGCGCGCGGCTGGGCGCGGTGGTCGACCAGCAATACCTGGCAGGAGTGCTTGAGATCGACGCCAATACCGTTAACGGCCCACAGGTGCGGCCAATGGATGTGGAGGCCACAGTGAAATGGCCAGGCGGGTCGGTCCCGCTCGCGGCGCTGACTGTGGGACTTCTCAAGATTCCGTTCGGCTTCGAGGTGATCGAGCGCGACCGTGACCGGATTTTCACCGAGCGCAGCACCTTCGTCAGGGCGCTGTTTCCCGGCGAGTACGACCTGGGAGCGCGGTTGGCAGGTGGTTGGCGCTTTGTTCGCTATGCGCTGGCGGTGCAAAACGGCGAGCCCATCGGCGAGAGCACGTTTTCCTTGCGCGATCCCAACCAGGCCAAAGACATCACCGGGCGGCTGGGCATTGTTTCTGAGGTCTCGGACAAGGTATCAGTTCAGGGGGGATTTTCGGCACTGACTGGCAAGGGCTTTCACAAGGGAACGCCCCCGACCAAGCCGACCTTGACCTGGCAGGACCTCAATGAGAACGGCCAGTACAATGCCGGCGAGCTCATCGTGTCTCCGGGAACCTCGGGACAGCCGTCCCAGAATTTCAGCCGCTATGCGGTTGGCGCAGACGCGCTGGTCACGATTCGGTACCTGAAGGACTTCAGTACAACCATCTACGCCGAGTTTGCGCGCGCCAGCAACCTGGATCGGTGGTTTCTGGTAGCCGACCCCTTGGGGCCGCTCGGGCGGGATTTGCGCGAGTGGGGTTACTATGTGGCCGCCGTCCAGAATCTGGGCCGGCACTTTAGGCTGGGCCTTCGCTACGACTATTACAACCCTGACCTGGACAGCACCGATCGCCAGGCCGCGGTCACTGTTCCCTCCAGTCAGGACATCTCGACGGTGTCGGCTGCGGTCGCACTCGTGGGAAAGGCTGGCGCCCTCGACGGGCGCCTGGTCGCCGAGTACGACTGGATCTCCGACCACCAGGGCCGAAACATCAGCGGACTCCCCACTGACTTGAAGAACAACGCGTTCACTCTGCGCGCCGAGGTCGCGTTCTGATGCACCCCCTCATGCCTGCCCTTTTCGTGGGTGGATTGCTCTGTGCTAGCTGCTCGGGCGGCGCCGACCCGAGTTCCGGACAGCAGGCCTTCTTCCGGATCCAGGGCGCGCAATATATTCCGGGATCCATCGACGCCAGTTCCCACGATTCCGCTCCTTTGGTTACCAACATATCGACCGCGAACAACGACCTGTTCCCGGGCGTTGCAGGCAAGAAGATATCGGGTAACGTCGGTCCCACTTCCACGGCCATAGTCGTCGGCTTGCAGGGCGACGTCGGTCGCTGGGTCGTGCCCGTGCAGGATCTTGACCCCATAACGGACACCTTCACCTTCTCCTTTTCGGCCTCGTTTTCTCCACTGACGCCTGCCGGGGATGGCGGCGTCGTGGAGCTGATCTTTCGGGCCATCACACCCGACGGCAAAATTGGCCCAGCGTATGCGCAGTCCATGATCATGGACATGCCTCAGATCCAAGGCGCCTTGGTCATCAGCCTAACCTGGGACACCGAAGCCGACCTCGACCTGCACGTGGATTTGCCCAGCGATGGCGACGCGGGAGTGGACGAGATCTGGTCGCGCAAGCCATCGGGTCTGCCGCTCGGGACTGTCGGCGCAACCGTCGACGCCGGATTGCAGTCCGGTTATCTCGACTTCGACTCCAACAGCATGTGCGTGATCGACGGTCGCCGGGCCGAGAACGTGATCTTCCCGTCCACGCCGCCGAGCGGACGCTACATCGTGCGCGTCGACACCTTCTCGCTGTGTGCTGAGACCACCGCGCGCTGGTGCGTTCGCGCCTTTGCCAACAACCAGGTGTTTGAGGCTTGCGGACAATCGACTGACATCGATACGCGTTTTCCCCATGGCCAGAGAGCGGGACTACAAGCGCTCGTGTTTGATTACTAAAAAGGAAAGGTGACCCATGCTGCTGATGCACAAACTGGTATTCGTTGCCCAAACCGGGGCGGCGGCGGTTCTCTACATCTTGCTCCTGCTGTCCGTGTATTCGGTCGGCGTGGTGCTTGAGCGCTGGTGGTATTTCCGCAAGCGGCGACTGGACATGATCGCGACCGGCAATGCTTTGGCCAAAAGGCTGCGTGCCGGGGACGTGGCCGGCGCCAAGCGCGACATGGAAGAACTGCATGCCGTCGAAGCGGAGATTCTGCGCGATGCCCTTGACTACTACGCCGACGGTCCCGATTCTCTGCAAGAGATCGTGCAAAAGGGAGTTCGCCAACGCCGCAAGGCCTTCGAGAGTGGCCTCTTGTTCCTGGGCACCTTGGGCAACAACGCCCCCTTCGTTGGTTTGTTCGGCACGGTGCTGGGCGTGGTGGCGGCCTTCAAGGAGCTGGGCGCTGCCTCGGCCAACATGGCCGCTGCTGGCGGAACCGGCGGCATGGGCAACGTTATGAGCGGTATTTCCGAGGCGCTCATCGCTACGGCCATCGGTATCTTGGTCGCCATTCCTGCCGTCATTGCGTTCAACATTTTCCAAAAGAAGAGCAATGATATTGAGGAAAACTCGGCGGCTTTGGCCAACCAGGTTCTGGCCGTCATGAAGTCGACCAAGAATCAGAAGAACTCATTCAAGACATCGAGCACGGCCCCCATCGAGGATCTCGCTGATTCCAAGAGATCGTTGCGCCCGGCCGAGGTGAACGGCTGATGGCTGGCACGATGGCAGGTGCGGGGCGGGCCAAAACGATTTCCGCCATCAACGTGACCCCACTGGTCGACGTGTGTCTGGTCTTGCTGGTCATTCTGATGGTCGCGTCCACGTACATCGTGGCCCAGACCTTGAAGGTCAGCCTGCCCAAGGCGCGCGTGAGCGACGGCACGGCGGAGAAGCCCAACACGGTGCAGTTGTTCAAGACAGGAGAACTGCGCTGGAACGAACAGCCGGTGAATGAGCAGGAGTTGGAGGGTCGCATGAAGGAGGCCGTGGCGGCTGATTCCGAAATCAGCGTGGTCATCAGCGCCGACAAGGATGCAGCCCACGGCCAGGTGGTTCACGTCATGGATCTCGCCAAACTCGCCGGCGTCACCAAGTTCGCAATCAACATCATGCAGGTGGGGGGCCAGTAGGGGGCAATGCTCTGCTGCTGGCTGCCCCATCGTGAGGTCTTGCCGTGAAGAAGGGCACTGTCGCCATTTCCATGGTCATTCACGCCGGGCTAGCATTTGCGCTACTCACGGCATCGCAGCACCGCGCCTCGGGCAAGACCTACGTCGTGCAGTTGCAGGAGGAGGCCAAAAAGAAGAAGCGCGAGGCGCCACCCAAGCCCAAGGCACCACCCAAGGTGGCCAAGGTGGATCCGCATCCCAAGGAACAGAAACTCACGGCCGCGCCCAAGGTCGCGCCAGTCGCGGCACCGGTTGCGGCGGCGAAGATGCCTACCATGGTCATGCCGACCGAGATCGCCATGAGCAACGAGGACCTCGGCGATGCCGTGGCGATTCCCATTGTGCGGGCTCCGCAAGCTGTGGCGCCCACCAAGGTAGCTACCTTCGAGCCTGGCGCGCCCCGCCGCCATCAGCGCCAGGAGCTAAGCGCGGGTCCAAACATCGAGGAGCGTTGCACCGACGAGCCTTCCAAGCCCGAACCCGTGTTCAAGACCGAGATTGAGTACACGGCGGCGGCACGCTCCGAGGGCATCGAGGGCAAGCTCAAGTTGAGGATCGTGGTCGGCGCAGACGGGTCCGTGCTGTCGGTCGAGATCCTGGCCAGCGTGTCGCCTGAACTGGATGCCGCAGCTGTGGCCGCGGTCAAGCAGTGGCGCTTTCGGCCGGCCATGGCCTGCGGCAAGCCCATCGCGGGAGGGACCTATGTCTTGGCCCGTCGTTTCGAGCTGGGGGATTGATTGCACCTTCGCCTCGCTGTTGTGGCCGCTCTCGTGGGCGCCGGGTTCCCGGTGTACCCAGGGCACGCGCGCGCCGATGAAACGGCCACAATCGCCAAGCCACCCCGCCTGATTCATTTCGTTGCGGCCGAGTACCCCAAGGACAAGCACGACGCCGGCATCACAGCGCGGGTGCTGCTATCCATCGAGGTAGGCGACGACGGCAAGGTCGGCGGCGTCGAGGTTCTGGAAAGCGGCGGTGCGGATTTTGACAGCGCCGCAGTGGCCGCGGCCCGGCAGTTTGTCTTCACCCCGGCGGAGGCCAGTGGACAGGCCATCCCGGTCAAAATCACGTACCGCTACGACTTCACCATCGTGACCAAGATGGTGTCGCTGGGACCGCAGGTGAACTTCGAAGGCGTGATCCTGGATCGCTTCAAGAAGCAGCCGCTGGCCGACGTGACCGTGCGGATCAAGGACCTGGACCTGGCCACCAAGACCGATGAGGCTGGGGCCTTCTCGTTCACCGACTTGCCGCCTGCCACGTACAAGGTCGAGGTTCGCCACCCGCGCCTGGTCACTGTGTTGACCGACGAAACCATTCGGCCGGGGCAGAAGCGCACCATGAAGTACTACGTGGAACAGAAAGAGGACGACGTCGACGAAGAAGTCGTGGTGCGCGCGGCTCGCATCAAGAAGGAGGCAGTCGAGACCCGCATCCGCACCGAGGAGGCGCGCAAGGTTCCTGGCACCCAGGGCGACACCTTGAAAGTGGTGCAGAACCTGCCGGGCGTGGGACGCGCCAGCTTTGGTTCGGGCCAATTGATAGTGTGGGGCTCGTCGCCCAAGGAGACCCGGGTGGTGGTTGAGGGCGTGGAGATTCCCAGCCTGTATCACATGGGCGGGTTGCGCTCGACCATTAACTCCGACCTGGTCAAATCCATCGATCTTTCTCCTGGGGCGTACGGCGCGGACTACGGACGCGGGCTGGGCGGATTGGTGCGCATCGATCTGGCTCCGCTTCCCTCGTCGGGCGTGCATGGCTACGTGGCCAGCGACGTGATGGACACTTCGGCCGAGGTTTCGGCCACCGTGACCCCGCGGCTGCGTTTGGCTGTCGCCGGACGCTACGGCTACCTCGACCGTCTGATGGCAGCAGTGACCAAGGCCGACATCGGCGACTCATTCCCCATCCCGCGCTACGACGACTACCAGGCGCGCGCCACGCTGAGCTTGCGCAAAGACGAGGATCTCAGCGCGACCTTCCTTGCGGCTGACGATCACCTGCGCCGAACCATTCCGGCCAGCGATCCAGCCGATCTGCGCGCGCAGAATCCCGACACCTCTTTCCGCCGCGTGTTCGTCACCTACAGCCGTTTGTTCGACGACGGCTCCAGCGTACGCGTGACGCCCTCGCTGGGCGTCGACCACAGTGCCGAACACGACACCTTTGGCAACCAAAGCACACGGCTTGATACCCAGACTCTGTCCTATGCTTTGCGCGGAAGTCTGCGTCGCCGAATTCATCCTGCGGCGGTGCTCCTTCTCGGCATGGACGTGCAGGGGCAGCAGCTCCAACTCAACCGCACCGGCTCGGTGAACCAGCCACCGCGCGAAGGGGACATCGTGGTCTTCGGCCAGCGCCCTTCCCCCGAGACCGCATTCGACAACTGGAAGGTCAACCTTCTCAGCTTGGCCAGCTACGCCACTGTGGACCTCAAGCTGGGGAATTGGACGCTCACGCCGGGTTTGCGTCTTGAGCCAACCTGGATCGAAGGGGATCACCGCCTGCCCTTCAGCAACCTCGCGCCTTCCATCGGCTATTCACGGCTCGACGCTCCCCCCAATCCTCTACACGTCCCGGTGCTGCGCAATCTTCCCAACCCGCGTCTGCAGATCGCCTGGCGACCCATGTCCAAGCTCACCCTCACGGGCGGCGCGGGGGTGTACGGCCAACCGCCCGATCCCGCGGACATGTCGCCCGTGTTCGGCAATCCGTCGATTGTGGGGTCATATGCTGTGCACCTGACCGGCGGGTTCTCGCTCAAGCTGCGTCCGACCCTGACCCTGGAATCAGTCGCTTTCTATAAGAAGCTGTACGACCTGGTCTCGCGCAGCGCCAGCCCGTCCCCGGCAGTGGGACAGGCGCTCACCCAGGATGGAACCGGTCGCGTGCGTGGCGTTCAGGTGCTGCTCCGGCAAGAACTGTTCAGGGGCTTCTTTGGTTGGGCGACGTACACGCTTTCGCGCAGCGAGCGTCGCGATCATCCCGGCGAGGCCTATCGCCTTTTCGACTATGACCAGACGCATGTTCTAGCCCTGCTGGCCAGCTACGACATCGGCAAAGGCTACGTCGTAGGCAGCCGCTTTCGCTTTTCCAGTGGGATGCCGCGCACTCCGGTGGTGGACAGCTATCTCGGTCGCGACGGTTACGACGAGCCCGTGTTCGGAGCGCACAACTCCATTCGCATTCCGGCCTTCTATCAACTGGACGTCCGCGGCGAAAAGGCCTTCATTATGCAGCGGATGAAATTGAGTGTGTTCATCGATGTGCAGAACGTCACCAACCGCAAGAATCCCGAAGAGATCATCTACAGTGAGAATTACAAGGTCAAAAGCACCATCACGGGATTGCCAACTTTGGCGGTTGCCGGTGCCCGACTGGAGTTCTAGTGATGACTCGCGCCAAACAGACTCTTTTCGCTATCGCTTTTTCCGGCAGCATTGCGCTCGGGTGCAAGCCTGAAGTGGGCCAGGCCCCGTCGCTCATTACCGACTACGCTCTTCTCGCGGTCAAGGGCGATCCCGCCGAGGCCAAGCCCGACGAGAATGTGGTGTACTCCTTCTTGCTGGCCTCGCCGGCGGGAACGGTCACCGATGCCGCAGCCGGCTGGGACGTCTGTGAGACGCCCAAGCCCCCGGCCGAAAACAATTCGGTGGCCAGCGCTTGCAATCCTCCGGCGCCGGGCTCGACCACGGGACAGACATTTTCCGCCCCAGTCCTGACCAAGGCCTGCATGCTGTTTGGCCCGATTGCACCCCCGGTGGCAACCGGCCAGCCGGCGATTCGGCCGCGCGATCCTGACAGCACGGGTGGCTACTACCTGCCGGTTCGAGTGAAATTCCCCGATCTGGCGACCGGCAGTTTGACGGGATTTGCCTTTGAACGAATCAGCTGCAATTTGGCCAATGCTGCGTCAGATATTGTCGCTGAATACGACAAGCAGTATCAACCGAACAACGCTCCCGGCATCGCTGCCACGGATGTCATCCGGGCCGACGGTTCCAGCTTCAACTTGGATGCCAGCCCGGATGCCAATTCGCTGACGATAGCCTTGGGCGAATCAGTTGTCTTCCAGGCGACCTTTGCCGATGGCTCAGCCGAAACCTTCCCGGTTCTCAACTCGAGCGGCGATGCGCTGGTGGACCAGACCGAGGACCTGTACATGTCCTGGTTTGCGACGTCCGGGTCGTTTGAACACGACCGCACCGGTGTGGCAGGAACCGAAAGCGCAACATCGACGAGCAACACCTGGAAGGCCCCCGAAGTCGCAACGCCAGCAGTCCACATGTGGCTCGTGTTGCGAGATTCGCGCGGCGGTACGGCCTTTAAAGCCTACCAAATCCAGGTGGCCCCATAGTCGCGCACTGCATTCCGAAGGCTGGGGCCTTGATAGCCGGTTGACACAGTCGCCAGCTGGTCACAATCACGTTGCAGTGCTGTAACACTCAGTCTCTGTTACCGCGAATATGGTCGCTTCATGCTCGGGATTACATCCCAGGCGCACGCGCGCATTCTCGTCGTACAAGACGAGCCTGGTCCGAGTCGCTCACTGTCGTATATTCTCGAGGCGGCAGGATACCAGGTGCAGGTCGTGGGCAGTGGTGAAGAGGCTCTGCGTATCTTTCCAGATATGCGTCCCGACCTTGTCTTGCTCGACACTGCGCTCCCCGATTTTTCCGGCTTCGAGGTTTGCCGCCGCATGCGCGCTAGCGCGGTGGTCCCGCAGCCAGCCGTGGTCATCTTGACCGCCGAGACGGGAGAGAGTGAACGCGTTGCCGGGTTCGAGGTGGGCGCCGACGACTTCGTGAGTAAGCCTTTCAGCCTGCGCGAGCTGATGTTGCGTATCGAGATCCGCCTGCGTGCCCGCCAGACCGCCGAGCTACCCGCCATTGCTGAGTCCCCAGGATCTGAGCAAGCTGACGAGCACCTGGCCCTGGGACCGCTGGAAATCGATCAGGCGGGCCACCGCGTCTTTCTGTCTGGCGAGGAGATCAATTTCAGCGTGCAGGAAATGCGTCTGCTGGCCTATATGGCCAGCTCGCCCGGCAAGATGCACACGCGCCGCGAGTTGCTCACCGAAGTTTGGGGCTATCGGCCTGATGTTTCTAGCCGCACCCTGGACACGCATATCAAGCGTATTCGTGACAAGTTCGGGTCCATGGCTTGGATGATCCAGACCGTGCATGGCGTGGGCTACCGTCTGGCCAAGTCCCAGCAACGGGTCCGTCGTCGCGAGACAGCGGGCAATGTCGCTCGGCGCAGATGAGCACGGCGACCATACTGAAATAGGGGCCGAAGGCACTTCAGCCTTTGCGCGCAGGCGTGGTCGTTCCTGTCTTCTGTGGGCCGGGCTCCCCGCGCACGGCCAGGCGATAGCCCACCCCGCGCACCGTCTGAATCAGATCGCCGGAGGCGCCGAACTTGTCGCGGATGCGCTTGACATGCGTGTCCAGGGTGCGGCTGGAGACTTCTGGATGGTAGCCCCAGACCTCGGTGAGCAATTCCTTGCGCGAGCGCATCTTGCCTGGCGTGCGTACCAGGAAGAGCAGCAGGCGCATCTCCAAAGGGCTCACGCGAATTTCTTCGCCAGCCACGAACACGCGGTGCTCGGCCCGATCGATCTCCAGCGGGCCCACCTTCACGTGGTCCAGATCGGCCGGTTCCCCAGCCGGGACCGCCTCGGCCGGCGGCCGCCGCGCCTTGAGTCGGGCATCGATGCGCAGGACCAGCTCGCGAATGCTGAACGGTTTGGTGACGTAGTCGTCGGCGCCCACCTCGAAACCGGCCACACGGTTCAGTTCCTGGCTCTTGGCGGTCAAGATGATCACCGCGGGCTGGACCCCGCTGGTGTTGGCGCGGATGCGACGGCACACGTCGAACCCGGATATGTCGGGCAGCATGACGTCCAGAAGCACCAGGTCGGCGTGAAAAGTGACCAGTGCTTCCAGGGCCGCTTCGCCGCGCTCCGCGACCTGAACTTCGTAACCCATTGCTTTCAGGCTGTACGAGAGCGAGGTGCTGATGTCGACTTCATCCTCGACAACCAGGATGCGAGGCAAGGGTCGACGGCTGGACTCAACCATGCCGGCAGGGTACGGCGTGCACGTGACAGAACGGTGAAGTTGGTGCAACTTTCGTGCTTCTCTCATTCCCCAGATGGTCATCAGCAGGACCGGCCACCGATTGCGTCCAATTGTTGCTCTTTTGTCACAGAGCGCTGCCATAATTGAATTGACGTGAGAGCACCAGGGACCGATTCCATCATCGCGGCCGTCGACGTAGGTGCCAACGCTGTGCGCCTGCAGATGGGCCGCGTCCTGCAAGACGGAAGCATCGAGATCACCCACCAGGAACGCGATCCCGTGCGACCTGGGCAGGACGTGTTCACTCGCGGCGCGATTCCGGCACCGGCCGTCGAGCGACTGGTGGCGACCCTGCGGCGCTACGGATCCCTGTGCCGCCGCTATCACGCTCGGGTGCGCGCGGTGGCAACCAGCGCTCTGCGCGAGGCGCGCAACCGCGATGAAGTCGTCCGGCGGGTGCAGCGCGAGGCCAAGCTGAATCTGGAGATCATCTCGGGCAAAGAAGAGGCGCGACTCATCTGCCTGGGCGTCTTGCACGGCAAGCGGCCCACCACGCGATCCCTGTGTGTGGACATCGGCGGCGGCTCGACGGAAGTCGCGGTTGCTTTGGGCGAGCGGGCCACCCACTTGTGGAGCCTGGCCATGGGCGCGGTTCGGCTGACCGAGCTGTTCAAGTTGGCCCACACCACCACCAGCAAGCAATTGCGACTGGCGCGCGAATACGCACGCGAAGCCATGGCCGAGTCGCTGCCCAAGGTTCTTCCCGGTGCGCCCCGCGTGGCGCTGGGAAGTTCGGGTTCGATCCGGGCAGTGGTGGACTACACGGCGGCCGAAGGCAGCAACCAGGCCACGGTCAAGCAACTGGCTCGAACCGTCGAGGAGCTGGCGGCCATGAGCCCGCGCGAGCGGCGACAGCGCTTCGATCCGGCCCGCGCCGATATCGTGCTGGCTGGTGCGGTGATCTTGGAGGCGCTGGCCCGCCGGCTGTCGCTGGATGCGGTTACGGCCGTGGATCGGGGTCTGCGCGACGGCTTGCTGGTCGATCTGGTCAACCGTCGCAGCACCGGTCAGCGTGACCGTTCGCTGGCTGACGAGGCGCTGGCGCTGGGGCGTCGGTTTCAGTTCGATGAGGCGCACGCGCGCCAGGTCGCCACGCTGGCGTTGGCCTTGTTCGATCAGATCCCTCAGATCCACCGTTTGCCGGCCTCAGTCCGCCCCTATCTGGAGGCCGCCGCCTGGCTGCACGATATCGGCAACTCGGTGAACTACCAGAAGCACCATCGGCATACCGAGTATTTGGTGCGCAACACGGACATTCCGGGTCTAGCCGACCGCGAGCGCGATCTGGTGGCACGCATCGCGCGCTACCACCGCCGGAGCCACCCTGACCTGCACCACAGTGGCATGGCGGGACTATCACGCAACGAGGCCGGGATTGTGCGCAAGCTGGCCACGCTGTTGCGTGTGGCTGACTCGCTGGATCGCAGTCATGCCCGACCGGTGCGGCGGATGGCTGCACGCGTCCGGCCGGGCGAGATCGTCTTGCGTCTGTCCGCGCGAGGAACCGTTGACCTGGAACTATGGGACGTGATGCGCGAGGCGTCGTACTTCCGCCAGGTTTTCCGCCGTCGTCTGCGGGTTGAGGTGGTTTGAACAGGCTTCCAGTAACACTTGGGGTTGGTACGGCATCGCCAGATTTCACAAAAATGTCACAGAATCTTGTCCCAACGAGAGGCAAGACATAGTCCCTTGTCTTCCAAGCGCCATTTTGCTGCAACTGACCACGCGCTCGGCGGCGCCGGGAGTGACGTGCAACCGCACCACTTCATCAATCGCGAGCTGTCTTGGTTGGAGTTCAACGGGCGCGTCTTGGAGGAAGCGTGTGACCCGGATGTGCCTCTGGCCGAACGTTGCAAGTTCCAGGGCATCGTCGCGTCCAATTTGGACGAGTTCTTCATGGTACGCGTGGCAGGACTCAAGCAGTTGCTGGCGGGCGGCGTCGCCGACAGTGGCGCGGACGGGATGTTGCCGGGTGAGCAGCTTGCGGCGATCTCTGCGCGCGTCCACGACATGGTGGCGGCCCTCTATCGGAATTTTCAGCAGTTCATCGCGCCGCAACTGGCCGCCAAGGCCGGCCTAGCCATCCTGCGGCCTGAGCAGCTCAACCCCGAGCAAAAGGGGTTTCTAAACACGCATTTCAGTCGCAACGTGTGGCCGGTACTCACGCCGCTGGCTGTGGACCAGGGCCATCCCTTTCCGGTCCTGCGCAACCGCAGTCTCAACCTGGCCATCGTCTTGCGCAAAGAGCGCCAGCGTGTGGCCCGCCGCTCGCGCATCTTCGCCGTTGTGCAGGTGCCGGCGGTTCTGAAACGGCTGGTGGAGATCCCGCCCTCGTCGCCTCATCGGGCTGCGTTCATCCTGCTCGAGGACGTTATCGCCATGCACGCAGGCGAGCTGTTTCCGGGCTTTCGCGTGGACGGCTGTCATTGCTTCCGCGTGACACGCGATTTCGATTTGTCGCTGGACGAAGATGACGCCGACGATCTGCTCAAGACCATCCAGCGCGAACTGCGGCGCCGCGAGCGCAATCAGGCGGTGCGGCTGGAACTTGCGCACGACACACCGTCGGAAGTGGAGGGTTTTCTGATCAAGGCCCTGCACTTGCAGCCTGACGACGTGTACCCCGCCGAGGGACCGCTGCACCTGGCCGATCTGTCTCCGCTGGCTGTGCGCGATGAATTGCGGGAGCACAGGGACGAGGCGTTTTCGCCTCAGCCGGTGGCAGCTTTTGTCGACGCGGACATGTTTCGGGTGATCTCCGATCATGACGTGCTCTTGCACCTCCCGTATGAGTCGTTCGATCACGTGGTGGATTTCGTGTCCACGGCGGCCAACGATCCCGACGTGTTGGCCATCAAGCAGACCTTGTACCGAACCAGCGCCGATTCGCCCATCGTCACCGCCCTGACACGCGCCGCGGAGAATGGCAAGCAGGTGACGGCCATGATCGAGCTGCGGGCGCGTTTCGACGAAAAGCGCAACATCACCTGGGCGCGCGTGCTGGAAGAGGCGGGTGTGCATGTGGTGTACGGAGTGGTGGGGCTGAAGACCCACTGCAAGGCTTCGCTGGTGGTGCGTCGCGAGGGCGATGCCATTCGCCGCTATGTGCACTTGTCGACGGGAAACTACAATCCACTGACGGCGCGCACCTACGGGGACATTTCGCTTTTCACCGCCCGCGAGGCCTTTGCCGACGACACCGGGGCCATGTTCAATTTGCTGACTGGGTACTCGGCTCCGCCCTCGTGGCAGCGCTTCACTGTAGCGCCGCTGGGCCTTGCCGAGCGAATCATCGAGCTCATCGAGCGGGAACGGATGTACGGGCGCAAGGGCCGCATCGTGGCCAAGATGAATTCGCTGGTGGACCAGGATGTGATCCGCGCTTTGTATCGGGCGTCGCAAAGCGGGGTGTCGATCGATCTGCTAATCCGCGGGATCTGTTGCCTGCGGCCGGGAATTCCAGGCGTCAGCGAGAACATCCGCGTGCTCAGTGTGGTCGACCGCTATCTTGAACACGCCCGCATCTTTTACTTTCACGCCGGCGGTCGGCGCGAGGTGTATCTTTCATCCGCAGACTGGATGCCGCGTAACTTCATCCGTCGGGTGGAGGTGATGTTCCCCATCGACGACGAAGCGCTGCGCGACCGCCTGATCGACGAGATCCTGGCCATCAGTCGCGACGACAACGTGAAGGCGCGCATGCTGCTGCCGGATGGAACCTACCAGCGGGTGCGCCCTGAGAATGGCGATCCGTCGCGGCGCAGCCAGCAACGCTTTATTGAGCTGGCAAGAAAGTCTGCGGTGGCGCAGCCAGCCCCAGCGGAGGATAGCGGACCGTATGCGGTCGCGGCGCGCGGGAGCCAAACGCAAAGCGGAGTTTCCAGCGTGCAGCCTGCCCTGCTGGTCAAGCCCTCGTTGCCGTCGTAGTTCTCCAAGCTGTCACGCGCACGCAACATTCAGTGGGCTACTGTGTCTGCCTTCCATGGCGACGACAGCTGATACGGTGTCGAACACGGTCATCCGGCGTCATCGGCCACGCCGGGCCGCTCGTTTGCGCCTCTGCGCGCAAGGCCTGGCCACGATCAGGCAGATGCTGTCCGCTCCGCCGCCGCAGCGCGGGCATTCGCGCGGGCTTCCGCGCAGGGACGGCCTTGACTGACGGCCGGTCAGCACCGCAATCGTCACCGGGCGTTTTCGCATCTGAAACGCAACTGTGCCGATGAGCGCCCCCACCGTCGGCTAGCTTGCCGAAGTGGCGTTCGGGGTCGGAGCTAGCCGGGATAACTCCCGTTGGGGGCGGGAACGCCACCCATCGTTCTTTGTGGGCCGCCTGGGTGCCGCATCAATCTCCTGGGCCTGGGTGGCCCACTCTTTACTACGCTGAACCGCCGCGCGATTTTGAGGCGAAGACTTTGTCGAGTGCCTCGTCCCACAGCGATGCTTGCTGAAATCCGAAAACGGGAGACTTCCACGGCCAGGGTGGGTCAGCATCGTCATCGCTCAGACCGTCAGCCACGGCTTCGTCGTCATCACATTCGGTTCCCGGCCAGGTTGGTTCGTTGTCCCATGGGCCTTTCTGGGCGTCCTCACTCGACGCATTCTTCCCTGACGGCGCGCGGGGAACACTGGGATTTCGGTGGAAATTGGTATTATCGTCGGACATGTCGTTCCTCCAAATTGGCGACAGAAGGTTGGTTGCTTGCCACGGGCACAACGTAACGAGATTTCTGTGAACACGGCGTCACTGTTGCGGGGCATTTGCGCCACTGCGCGGGAGGGTTCAATGAACGGGTTTCTTGTCTTCACGCTCGCTCTCACCCTTTCAGCGCTGTGCGCCTGCCAAACCACGCGCCACGCGGTCCCCGCCGGTCCGTCAACCGCAGCCGGCTATCGCGTGGTGGTGGCGATTGTGGTGGATCAGCTAGCGGCGTGGGTGATGGCAGAACGGGCGCAGGAATTGCCGGCTGATGGCGGCTTCGCGCGGTTGACGCGCGAGGGACTTTACGCACGCCAGTTGGAGTTCCAGCATGCCGTCACCGAGACCGCGCCAGGGCACGCGGCGCTTTTCACTGGGCGCGTGCCGCGCGAGACCGGAATCTACTCGAATGAAGTTCTCCGAGCGGGCAACGCTGAAACGGTGTCCATCTTGCGCGATCGGGCCACGCGTCTGGTTGCTGGCGACGGTGCCCCTGTCGAAGGCGAAGGCAGTTCGCTTGCGGCCTTGCATTCGGACGTGGCCACGGTTGCTGACGTCTGGCGAGCGGCACATCCCGACGGACGTGTGTTCAGTTTCTCGCTCAAAGATCGCGGCGCCCTGTTTGGCGGCGGCCGGCATCCCGATCTCGTGCTGTGGCTCGACACAAAATCGGCCCGCATGGTCAGCTCAACCGCGTTTGCCCAAGCCGGAACATTGCCCGCCTGGGCGGCGAGCGCCGGAGGCAGCCAGCCCGTGGCCAAGCTGTTGCAGACGCCCTGGACCCTGGACGGCGACGAGCGCGCCTGGGTCGCGCGACATGCCTGCTCTGATGATGATCATCCAGGCGAGTCCACGCACATCCTGGGGAACCACTTTCCCCACGCGATCTCATCGGCCGCGGCCCTGCGGGCTACGCCCCAAGGCGACGACCTCGTGCTCGCGCTGGCCCACGCGGCGATACAGGATGGCGCCAATTCCCAGCCAGTTTTCCTCGCCCTGTCGCTCTCGGCCAACGACTACATCGGGCATCTGTTTGGTCCCCAGTCCTGGGAAGCATGGGACGAGCTTCTGCGGCTGGATCGAGCCCTGGCTCGCTTCTTTTCGTTCCTAGATCGGACGGTGGGTGCGAACGCCTATGCCGTCATTCTTACCGGCGATCATGGCATTAACCCCTTGCCTGAGCTGTCGGCGAACGAGCGTTCCTGGTGCGCGAGCCCGGACCCGTGGCAGCGGCCCTGCGCCCACACTCGACGCATAAGCGGGGCTGCCAAGGACGGTTCGGCAGCGGCCGGGCAAACGCTTCGCGACGTCCTCGAAAATGCCTTGAGCCGTGAGTTCGGCCGTCCCGGTCCCTGGGTTGCTGGCGTGGCCGGCCCGTTTGTCTACCTGACCAAGCCGTCGCTTGCACCCGTGGATCACGCGAGGCTGGTGCGCGTCGCCCAGACCACTTTGGTCCGGGAGTTCGGCGTGCGCCGCGTGCTCGACGTGCGTGAAATGGCGCGCACCTGTTCCCCGGATGGTCGGGACGCTCTGCTGTGTCGCTCGTTGCCCGTCGACCTTGCGGCTGATCTCTTCGTAGAGCTGGGGGAGGACGATTTCTTCGACGCCGAACTCGATCCAGGGCTGGGCGCGAACCACGGCTCGCCCCGCCTCTTCGACCGCAGCGTGCCGCTCTATTTGCGAGCGCCAGGCTGTGCACCCGCAAGAACCTTGCTGGCGGAGCCTCTGAATTTCGATGCCTTCACCAGAACGCTGGCCTCTTTGCTGGGTCTGCCGCGCGATTCTATCGCGCCGGCTGGTCGTGATCTGTGCCAGCACTAGGACGACCAGTTCTTGGGGCGGACTGTGCGACGATGCGATAGCCGACCCCACGAACCGTGTGGATGTAGCTACCAGCCTCGGCCAGCTTTTGCCGTAGTCGTTTCACATGGGTGTCCAGAGTGCGACTGGAGACTTCCGGGTGGTAGCCCCACACTTCGGTGAGCAGTTGCCGACGGTAGCGAACCTTCCCGGGAACTTCGAGCAGGTGCAGGAGAAGACGCATCTCAAGTGCGCTCACATGAACCTCGTTGCCACGGACGAAGACCTGGTGGGAGTCGGAGTCGACCTCCAGGCAGCCAATGGCGATTCGGCCCATATTGTGTGCCGCGGACAGGGAGCCGCTCTCGTCCAGCAGCGCGCGCTGCCGCGCCTCCATGCGCAGGACCAGCTCACGCACGCTGAAGGGTTTGACCAGGTAGTCGTCCGCACCTTCCTCGAACCCCACCACACGGTCGGCTTCCTCGCCGCGGGCCGTGACCATGATCACGATGGGTTGAGGCTGACGGCTGGCACGAATCCGTCGACAAATTTCAAGTCCCGAGATGTCGGGCAGCATGAGATCCAGCAGGACGATGTCTGGGGGCTGCTCAATCGCCAGGCGCAGCGCCGTGGTGCCATCCAACGCACTGGCGACTTGGTAGCCGGCGGCGTGCAGACTGTAGGAGAGACTGCTGACCAGATCCTCCTCGTCCTCGACCAGCAACACCCGACCCTTGCGCGGCCGCGCGGGTTCGGTGCCGACCGAATCGCAGGCCGGCATCGCGGTGGTCTGGCCCGTCGAACGTCGAGGCGAGACGTGAGGCACCCTAGTTTCCTTGGTCGTCTGGGACAGCACGCAAGGAACCTCCTGCTGAAACCTCGTGGCGGAGATCCTCCCCGCGCACCATCGACACAACCGTCTCGCCTAGGTCGGCGACATGGTCTCCGACGCGCTCGATATACTTGACCAACGACTGTAGTTGCACAGCCTGCGTGATGCCTCGGGCGTTTTCCGCCACCTGGGCAAACAGCACACGGAAAACTTGCGCGGAGAACTCGTGAACCAGTTGGCTGCGCGCAATGACCTTTTCGGCCCTGTTGGCCTCGCCGACCACGAATGCACTGAGCGCTTCGTGCAACATGGACTCGACCTCCGCGGCCATGCGAGAGAGGTCCGCATTGATTGGGAAAAACGTCCCGGTGCACAGATCGAGCGCGCATCGGCTGATGCTCACGCCCAGGTCGGCGATGCGCTCTAGATCGGTTGCAAGTCTGAGCGCGGTGGTGACGAAGCGCAGTTCCGAGGCTGCCGGCTGGCGAAGCATGAGAATGTCTCGACAGATCTCATCAATGGTGAGCTCGTGCTGATCCACCACGCAATCGGAGTCGATGGTTCGGCGGGCCAGTGCGGTGTCACGCTCCGTAAGTGCCCTGATGCTGGCGCCTATAAGGGCCTCGACCCGACCTCCCATCATGATGAGTTGCACGCGCAATCGTCCAAGGTCGTCTTGGTGTCCCCGGTCAACGTGCACCCGATAGTTCATGGTGTACAGTCTGACTAGGGCAAGCAACGAACAGGTGACGTATTGGAAAACTCTTTGGGAGCAGGCGCTCCGAACTCAGCGCGGGGCGGCGTGACGTCATCGACTGTGTCCTCCGGCTCCCAGCCTGTGTCACAGGAGCGCCACCCAATTGTTGCCGAGATGGCGCCGCCAATTTTTTGCGGGCGGAGTACGAATCAGGCATGAGAATTCTTCATGAAGCCTGCGTAGTCACCCTGTGCCCGCAAGACGATTTGTGGCGGACCGAACGTCGCAGCAGCGGCTGGATGGTCGGCGACGTTCCTTCCGTCGAGCCAGACGCCCTGCAACTGGCAGCCGATTCGTCGCAGGCCAAGCGTCCGAGGAGCGACTGGAGCATTGGCGACGTGCCTGCCGATGTGGTGGAAGCCATGCAGCTGGCGCTGGTGCCAGTCGGGTGCAGCCGAAACCCGCTCGAAGGAACGGATCCGATAGTGGCCAGCGCGCTCACGCAGCGGCGGATTGTTGAATTTCTGTTGTCGGACGACGGTTCGCCGCGCGCTGATCCGACGGCCGAACAGGATGAGACTCGCCGGCCTCTGGCCTAGCCAGCCCCTCCTTTCGGCCAAGCTTCCGAAGCCACGGACTCCGCCCTCCAACCGCCTGCGTCCTGAACATCCTTTCGCCGCTGCCCACCTTGATGGGCATTCGGCGCCCCCCCGGCGCCCTAGCAGCAGCTCAAGCAGGCTCGGGACAAGCAACGGCTCGGGACTTGCACAGCACCCGCGGAGCCGCCATGCTTTGGCATCGACTGAGTCTCCCAACAGAAGGAGTTCCCCGTGCCTGCAACAATTGAAAACCTGAAGACCGCATTCGCTGGCGAGAGCCAGGCCAATCGAAAGTACCTCGCCTTTGCTCGCCGGGCGGAGAAGGACGGCTATCCGGTGATCGCCAAGCTGTTCCGTGCCGCTGCCGAGGCCGAGACCATCCATGCCCTGTCCCACCTGCAGAACATGGGTGGCGTGGGCTCGACGGTCGAGAATCTGCAACATGCGGTGGCGGGCGAGACCTACGAGTATTCCGAGATGTACCCGCCCATGGTGGAACAGGCGAAGAGCGAGAACCACAAGGCCAAGACCATGCTGGACTACGCTAACCAGGCCGAGCGCGTGCACGCGGACCTCTACCGGCAGGCCCTGGCTGCTCTGCAGGCGGGCAAGGATCTGGACGCGATGGACGTCTACCTGTGCCCGGTGTGCGGCCACCTGGAATTCGGCAAGCCGCCCGAGAAGTGCCCTATCTGCGGCGTACCGGCGGCCAAGTATCAGAAGATGAGCTAGAGATTCACCGTCAGATACAGTCGCGGAACGATCCGCGAAACCGCGGTGCAGCCCGTTCCGCTGGTCGGCTGCGACAGGCAAGTGAGATTGTCGTACTCGACGCCGCCGTCGAGGTAGATCTTGTCGCCCATGCGCCAGATGCTCCCGGCGGCGACGTAGTAGCTAATCGCGTTGCTCGCGCCATCGCCATGGCCGAACCAACGAAACACGCCATCGCGTTGATAGAGATAGAGGGTCGCCGCTTCCTTGAGCGGGTAGAAGCGAAACTCCTCTTCCGGGCCGACCTGGTACTGCCGGTTGTTGTACGCGGTGACCTGAAGCGTCGTGGGGTCTTTGTTCAAAAAATTGGCGGTATCGGTGATGTCGAAAGTAAACGTCGAGAGCGTGGTCAGCAATCGGTTCCAGCGCATGAGCCACTGCAAAATGCCTTGGTAGAGTGTCTGATCGGCCCAAGGCGGCTGGCCTGTCCCGACGACAGTGGGATCGTTGTACGAACGTGTATCCTGGTAGTTCAGGCGCAATGTGATGGGACTGGAGAAAACCGGCCGGTACACGATGCGATTCTGCAGCAGGGTCTGCACCGCGTTCTTGTGGTGGTCCTGGGCGGTCACGCCCTCCTGATGCAGTTGATACAGCTCCAAATCGAACTTGCCCCCGCTGGCCCACACGGCGCGGTTGTCAAAACGATACACTCGATTGTATTGCGTCTTGAGCTGGTCGACCGAGGTCTCGTTGTCGGCGATCGATATCTGCGGCTGGATGGCCGCAGGGGCCAGTAGCTTCAGCCATTGTCCCGGAAAGATCCCCAACGCGCCCCCCACCGTGGCCTGCACCGTGCGCGTGGGCGGCGCAATGGTGATGGCCCCTGGTCCGACCGGAGTCAGCGCCGAGGTGCTAGGGGTCATGAGCGACACCGGTGCCAACACCGGCGTTCCGCCCAAGCCTCCGGTCCCCGCCGAGGTGGTCGTGCTGGTCGACGTGCTCGCGGTGGCCAGTCGATTGTCGTCGTAGATGGCTGTATAGGTCACGGTGGGTGCGATGCCGGGAATGATTGTGCTCTTGGCACCCGAGTACAGTTCCCAGTGCAGAAGGCTGCGGGCAAAGGGTCCGTCTTGCTTGGCCTCCCGCTCAAGCAGACGCGAACGGAACAGGCCGTAGATCGATTCCGTATTGGTGGGCGACAACTTCACTTCCACACGGGAAAGCTGGACGCGATCGTCAAAGGCAAAGGTCCCCTTCTTGTCGGTCTCTGCCTGCGAGATACTGTACAGCCCGCGCACAGTGAAGCGCTTGATATTGGTGAAACTGAGAATCTGCGCCAGGTCATAGTCGGTCTGTCCAACCGCTTGCAGTCGATTGGTGGAAAAATTGGGATTATCGAGAATTGTGCTGCCCACCTGCAAGCTGGTCATGGGCAGCCCCTTCTTGTTGAGCTGAACCCGCGCCAGGGCGTGCTGAATCACCCCCACATTGTCGGTGATCTTGCCCGTGCCATCGTCCATGAAGGATCGTTGGCGATCGACAAAGACCGTGGTGGGCAACCACGCCACGGGATAGCCCGTTGCGCTCAGGCGCAGATCGTCGTCCAGCTTGCCGAAGCGCGTGCTGTCGTTGCCCAGCGCCGTGAAACCCTGCGAATCCTTGCGGCCGGAGATCGTGCCTTCCAGCGAGGAATGGGACAGGCGCAGAAAGCCCATGCCCGCCCAACCGTTGGGAGCGCCCGCGTCCTGCCGATCCGAGCCGGCCAATTCCCCGTAGCCGGTCAGCAGTCCGCCCTGGCCCACGGGCCGCTGATAGCGAGCGTCGGCCACCCCAGTCAACAGACTGCGTGCCGGCATGGCTTTCTGCATGGGCAGCCCGTTGGGACCGAGCATGGCCTTCCCGGTGCTTGGGTCGAGCACTTGCTGTGACGGGGCGGTGAGGTCTTGCATCTCCACCACGCGGGCACCGATCTCCACCCCATGGGCCGGCGAGGCCGCTGCCCGCGCCGCCATCATCCACTGTTTGAAGGCATTGCCCGTGTTGGACCCGGCCTGGGTCTTGCGGTTGATAATCTCGTTGGCAAACAGCTCGATCGACGTAAGCGAGGCATCGTCTTTCTCGCTGATGTTGAGCTCGACGTAGAAACGGGTGAGATGGGCGTAGGCGGCATAGGCGCTCGACAACCCCATGTCCAGCACGGCGTTGGAAAGTCCATTGATGGGCTGCCACGCAGCGGGCTTGGCGAAGTTGAAAATGCCCTCGGCATTGGCGTCCGTGCCCATGTCGTGAATGGCCACCTGGATGGTGCGGGAACCCTGAGTGTAGTTGACGTACACGCTGCTGACCCAGCCGCGATCGATGTACTTGGGCGCGCCGCCGTCAATGCGATTGTAGAGCCCCGTTTGATCGGTGATCAATTGGACGCCACCGGTTTGCACCCAGGTGCCGACCTCGTTGTCGGCCGGCAGCATGTCGAGCAGCGACAGACTGCCCAGGTCCTTCACCGGCATGAGATCGGCCTCGTATTCCACCCAAATCACACTGAGGTCATCTATGCGTTCGGGATTGAGAAAGGACAACTGTCCGGCCGTATAGACAATGGTGTAGTCGGTTCCGTTGGTAAGCTGCTCGCCATCGACGTACACGCGTTCCGAAGCCGGGATGATGTATTTCCGCGAAAGCGTGTACGTGGTCTGGCGAGGCCCGGTGATGAAGTCGCGTATCAGCTCCCCGCGCCGGAATCCGGCGGTGGCGGCCACGCTGGCCTTGGGTTCCGCACCGGGCGTGGCCACACGCGCATACGCGCCTTGCAACAGCAACGGCCGCTCAAGACCCTCCTCCAGCGTCTGGTATTTGAGCTGGTCTTCCACGCGCACGTCGCGAAGAGCGTCGTTCTGCGAGCCCAAGTACTCAACTTTGTACTGCAAGGTGCGAATCCCGCGCATCTCCAAGGTGCCGTAGTCCAGGCGCGCCGATGCGCTCAGGTTGCGATCCTCGGAGAAGCTGTGGCCAAAGGAAAGATTGGTGTCGGCCGTGTCGTAGCGTTGCGGATCCCAGTGGGGCGCGCCAGGCTGGGTTGTGATGTTGTAGGGCGTCTGCGCGTTGACCCTGCCGAACGCGTGGGCCGTGGTCTTGCTCTCGTTGCTCTCAGTCAGCGCCAGCTTGGCCTCCACGAAATGGTCAACGCTCACGCTGTAGACCTGCGCAGCGCTGTCGGGAAACATCACGGTCCACAGCGTGCCGTTGAGCACGGTGCCCAGGCTGCCTTCCGTTCGGGTCAAATTGTCGACCACAGTGAAGAACCGGATGGATCGGGTCAGGCGATTGTACTGGACGACTTCTTTGTCGGTGGTGACGTAGACGTAGCTCGGATCCACCTCGACGCCGGTAATGTTGCGGCTTTGCAGCGCGGTCTGCTGCGGGAACAGCAGCAACGAATCATCGGATGTGTCGAGGGTGAAAAGCCCATTGTCCGTCCCGACCCAGACAGTGGTGCCGTCGATGGTGAAGACGCGAATTTGTTGCGCCTTCATCATGGCCAGCGAGAAGTTGCTGAACACGCGCTGCAGAATGCGAAAACGCGACAGCCCGGCATCAGTACGGCACCACAGGTCGTCGCCCACCTGATAGAGTTCAGCCACGTCCCCGCCCGCCAGCCCGGCTGCCTCGCCGAACCCACGCAGGCCGTCCACGTCAGGGCTGTAGTAGGCGATGCCTTCGCGCGTGGCGAACCACACCTGGCGGCCCACGGTCAAGGCATCGTTCACCACCTTGGAAGGCAACCCATCCTTCTCCGTGTACACCTTGATGGTGCGGTCCAATTTGCGATAGCGCGCGACCCCCTTGTTGGTGGCAAACCACACAAACTGGTCGTCGAACGCCACCGCGCTCACCACCTGGCTGGGCAAGCCGTCGTCCATTGTGATGCGAGTCGAGCGCCGACTGCGTGAATCGAAGCGGATCACGCCGTCGTCGGTGGCCACCCACACGGTCTGGGCATCCACCGCGATCTTGTTCACGTTCGCGCCGGCCGGAAAAACACTCCAGCGGCTCTGCGTCTGGTAGATGAAGACCTCGCCACCCCCGATCCACATGCCCTCGACCGGATCCACGGCCAGGGGCGGCGTGCGCGCCCATGCTGGTGTTGCGTAGGCACAGGCCACCAGGGCTGCGGCGATGGCCGCTCGTCTCAACATGGCGCTATGGGCCGGCCTAGGCGGAAACCTTCTTGACCTTCAGCTTCGCGATGTCGGTTTCGCCCAAACCGGCCTTGCCGGCGAGCTCGATGTGTCTGACATCGGCGGGCGTCATGTTCTTGCCGTTGAACTTGGCCAGGGTCAGGCCGTAGGCGTCGACCGAGGCGATACGACGGCCGGCCACGATCCGACCGGGTGTCGCCGTGTCGCCCGGCCCAGCAGGACCGTTGGTGAGCAGAGCGCGTGTGCCGTCAATGATCGTGAGATTCGGCTTGATGACCTGGCCCAGATCGGCGATGGCCTGGTGCAGGTCGAGCGCGGTGTGAAAGATCTGCCGGTCAAAAACCAGCCCCATGTGATTCTTCAGCCCAAGCGACACACCGGCCTGGTAGTGCGCCTTGGCCGCCGACAGGTTGATGAGCACGTCGGCAGACAAAATGCTCTTGGCGACGTCCGTGCTCTTGAGGGCCACGCCTGGAACGTTGGTCTTCTGGAAGTCGCTGGCGGCCCCCAGCAACTTGATCTTGGCGGCGGGCAAAGCGGCCATGGCCTCGATCAGGCCGCAGCGCTTGAGGCACATCTCGCCCTTGGCCTGCGGGAATTCCAGAATCATGACACCCTTGGCCTTGGCCTCCATGCACGCCTGGGCCACCGCGAGCACGGTTTGCGGATGGGTGGTGGTGCCCCACTCGGCCGGATTGGCGAAAGCCGCGTTGGGCTTGATGACCACGAAGTCGCCCTTCTTGACGAATTTGCCAATGCCGCCCAAGGACGCAAACACGGCAGCAATCATTTTGTGCGGGTCAGTGCCCTGCACATCCACGATGTCCGGCTCGCCCGCGGCGAAAGCCCGCCCATAGCGAAGAGCAGCGACTGCGGCCAGTGAGCCGCCTACAAAAGTGCGTCGGGATATGGCTGTCATTGTGTTGTTCCTTGGACTGAGACCGCGCCTTCGCGGTGTTGCCGCCACCCTCAACCGACCGAGCGTGATTCTACCAGAAGACTTTGGTTGCCCATGCTATCCTTTGCGGGTTACTGGCGGAAGGGAATTTTATGTCAAACACCGGAGGCAGAACACGACGCGAGATCATGGCCGATGCCGCGAAGATGGCGGCGGCAGCCTCGGTAGCCGGACTGGCCGGCTGCTTTCCCGACGTGGGCGGACACTGGGCCGATGCGGGGGTGGTGACGTGCCCGGACCCGGACGGTGGCGTGCCCATCACCCCGAGCGCCCCAGTCACGCCAGCCGTGGTCGAGGTTTTCAACCCAGCTAGCGTCAACGCACAGAGCATCATCCAGCCGGATGTGGTGGCGGAAATGCTCGACGCCGGCCTGACAGCCTTGGCCCAGAAGGCCGCGCAGTTCAACGCCACATTGCCGGCGCCAAGCGCCGGCGCCCTGAAAAGCGCTGCAGACACCTCGGATGCGGATGGCGGCGTCGAGGCCGCCGATGCAGGCGCGTGGGGTGCGGGCAGCGACCCTGGCAATCCCTGGAGGGTTCTGCTGCCTGGCTATCGCCCTGGCATGCGCATCGGGCTCAAGATCAACTGCCTCAATCAATACTTGCCCACTTCGCCCGCGCTGGTGCATGCTATCGTGATAAGCTTGCGCGACAAGCTGGGGGTGGATCCCGCCAAGATCGTGGTGTGGGATCGGTACCTCAACGAGATCAACCTCCACGGCAAGTACAGCACCGACGATCTGGCTGGTGCACAACTTCTCGGAACCCTGCTCCGATCGTGGCAAGATGGCGGCGTACCCGAGACCGACGCCGATGGCCAGCCTGGCTATGGTGACGTCATTACCCCTCCCGTGGTGTGCCAATCACCGCGCTTGTCACGCATACTCACCGATCTCACCGATCTCACCATCAACTGCCCGGTGCTCAAGATACATCTGGTGTCCGGTGTCACCGCGGCCATGAAGAATATCTACGGCATCATCGATATCCCGGGCAGCTACCACGACCCATTTCTCCAGACTGCCCTGCCCAGGCTCTACGCCCTGCCGGCCATCCGCAACTCGATTTCCCTGAACATCTGCGACGCGCTCATCGCTGTTCTCAACGGCAACACTGACACCCAGCCCAATGGTACCCCCGGGCGAATTCTCCTGGCGCAAGATCCAGTCGCGATGGACAGTTACGCGCTGGACTTGCTCAACCAGCTTCGCACCGGTATCGGAGCGGGGCTCGCACCCGTAGATACCAGCCTATCCAAGTGGATCGACCACGCCGCGGCCTGGGGCCTGGGCACCAAGAACTACTTGCCGATTAAGGTTTGACCGAGGCCCGTAGTGGAGAGCGCACCCGGAACCGGCGCGCTCTCGGACGCAAGCGCGGGCGCGCTACGGCCCACAGGGATTCGGGTCTGACCCAGTACACTCGCTCCAAGGATTGTTGTCTTTGCTGTATTGGGGTTCTGAGAGGAGATCGGTGTAGAACTGCCCGGCATTGGCCGAGGACGGGAGCTGGACGATCTTCGCATCTATGGTTTGGTAGGGGTTGGTGCTGGTATTGCCATAGACCTCCCAGGCCAGAGACACAGGCACATAGCTCCTGGGCGGGTTCGGAAAGATCGGAGCGGCTGACCCGTCGAGCAGATTGTTGGCCTGGTCAGCGTTATTCGCCACCGCAGGCGCGGTGACCGAGTCGGGGCTGTTGGGGTCGTAGATCCAGCCCGCAACCTCGTTGGGCGCCGGCATGAGTGAAGCCGGCGCGGCCGTGGCGGGCGTGAGCTTCTTGATCACATCTTCAGTGAAGGCGATCACGGTCGCCTGGCCGGCTGTGTTCGGCAGGCCGGCTGTGTCGGTTGCATAGGACGGCCCAAACAACATGGAGAAGAAATACGCCCCCTTGGTGGCATTGACCCACCATTCAGTCCCTGTGTTGGCGATGCGCCCCTGGTCCCATGGTTTGGCTGCGCCGCCGCTGCCGCAGGCCATCGTGGTCAAGGAAAGGCCGAGGCATGCGCAAAGACCGAGACACCGTAGACGAGTCATGTGGGTTCCTCCAGTAAGCAGAGTTCGACGAGGCCGCCTGCGAGGCAGGCCGCAGGAATTATTGACCGCGCTGGGCATAGGCGCAACGACAGTCTTATCGACGCGGTCGCGCTTGATTGACGCTATGCGCTCGCCGTAGTCTTCCGGGCAGTGCGAATCATTGTCTTCGTCGTGCTGGCGCTCATCCCGCCAGTGTTCATTGGATGGATGGTCCGCGAGGGCCGTCGCGCCCCTGCCCCAGCCGTCGCAGCCGCCGGCAAGCCCCGCCCGTCGGGTGCAGATGCCGACAAGAGCTTGCTCGCGCTTTTCGAGGGCGACCTGGGTGGCGCCAAGGTCAAGGACAAGGTCGGTTTGTACGACGAGAAAGGCCTGTTCGACTACATCGACGGTGCGGCACCCATTTTCATCGATCGCCACTACCGCAAGCTGGCTGCGGCCGAGTTGGCTTCGGCCGCGGGCGACGACATGGTCTGCGACGTCTACGACATGGCCGAGCCGGCCAATGCCGAGGCGATCTTCAATGCCGAGAAATCGGCCACGGCCAAGCCGGTGGCTGATTTTCCCGACGCCATCGCCGGTCCCATGTCGTTTGTGTTTCGTTCGGGCCGCTACTACGTGAAGCTGACCGCTTTCGACAAGAAAGCCGAAGCCGCCCTGCCCGGGCTGGCCAAGGCGCTCAAGGGGAAGATGAAATGAGCAACAACGGACCGCCTGGCCCGTACGATCAATTACCTGAGGCACGAGTTCCCAAGGGCAATCTGACGACAGCCGCGGCTCCATCCGACGCCGCGGGCATGAATCGCCGCGGGGCTTTGCGCGTGGGCATGACCGCAGCCATGGCCGTCGGGTCGGTGGCGCTTGGGTTCGGGCTGCGCGAGCGAAGCGGATCGAAGAAGACCCGCGACCTGCCGACGCTCAAGGATCATCGCGCCGAAAAGCCTGCGGGTGCCAACGACATGGCCATCGTGCGCGGGCCGGATCCCGCGGCCAACGTGCGCCGGGCCATTGAAGCCCTGGGCGGCATGGGCCGCTTCGTCAAGCGCGGCGAGCGCGTGGTCATCAAGCCCAACATCGGCTGGAATCGCACGCCCGAGCAGGCCGCCAACACCAATCCCGATGTGGTGGCCGAGGTCGTGCGCCTGGTGGTCGCCGCGGGCGCGTCCAAGGTGTGGCTGACCGATGCCTCGGTCAACACGCCCGAACAGTGCTTCGCCCGCTCCGGCATCGAGAAGGCGGCCAAGGCGGCCGGTGCCACTGTGATTCGTCCCGATGCCTCGGCCTTCCGCGAAGTGAACGTGTCAGGCAAGTTGTTGCGCACCGGCGATGTGCTCTTTCCCTTCGTGGAAGCTGACCGCGTGATCAACATCCCCATCGTCAAACAGCACGGGCTTTCTCTGGCGTCGATGTCGCTGAAAAACTGGTACGGCGTTCTCGGCGGCCAACGCGTGAAGCTGCACCAGAACATCCACCTTTCCATCATCGACCTGGCCGCCATGGTGAAACCCACCCTGACCATCCTGGATGCCACGCGCATCCTGACGGCCAACGGCCCCACCGGCGGCAGTTTGGCTGACGTGAAACAAATGGACACCATCGCGGCTGGCAGCGACGAAGTGGCGCTCGATGCCTTTGGTGCCACCTTGCTCGGGCTCAATCCCAACGACGTCGGTTTCATCGTCGAGGGCATGAAGGCCGGCCTGGGCACGCCGCAGTGGCAGAACCTCAAGACCGTCGAGCTGGGGGGCTGACCATGTTTCGTTGGTTGCGTCGCATCTACCAGGTTGTCTTCCTCGGGTTCTTCCTGTTCCTCGTGGTGGTCACCACCGCGGGCCTGATCCGCGGCTACGATGTCCAGTGGCTGCTCGAGTTCGACCCTCTGGTCGCTCTCACTACAGCGCTGGCCGCACATTCGCTGCATCACACGTTGCTGTGGGCGCTGATTCTCATCGTACTCACGTTGCTCCTGGGCCGCGTCTTTTGTGCGTGGATGTGCCCCATGGGCGTCCTGCACCAGGCCCTGGGATTCCTGGCACGCAAGCGGCGCCCACCGGATCGAGTGAAACAGAACGCCCCGCGCCGCTCGCACAAGATCAAGTACCTGGTGCTAGCTGTGATGCTGGGCCTGGCCGCAGCGGGCAGCGTGCAGATCGGGCTGCTCGATCCCATCGCCTCGACCTGGCGTGGTCTGGCCACATCGGTCATGCCCGCTTTGGGCAACCTCGCCTTCGGCATGTACCAGGGCGAACGGCACTTCCAGTGGGGCACCCTGATAACGTTGGTGTTCTTCGGTGCGCTGGCGCTGAACTTCGTGTACCCGCGCTTCTACTGTCGCGTGCTCTGTCCGCTGGGCGCGCTGCTTGGGCTGCTGTCGAAGTTCTCCTTGTTCCGCATAACCAAGAACCTGGAAATCTGTAAAAGCTGCAAGTTCTGCGGGGCCGATTGCCAGGGCGCGGCCGATCCACAAGGCACGGTGCGCGCCACCGAGTGCATGGTGTGCCTGAACTGCATCGAGGGCTGCCCGCGTGGCGGTCTTTCCTACAAGTTCTTGCCGCCGGTACGATCGTCCACCACCAAGATCGATCTGGTGCGGCGCAAGTGGCTGGGCGCTGGCGTGGCCGGCGCAGTGGCGGTGCCGTTCATGCGTGCCTCCGACGGCGTCGAGCCACGGCCCAATCCCGCGCGCATCCGGCCGCCGGGCTCACTGGAAGAAAGCGCTTTCCTGGAAAAGTGCCTCAAGTGCGGCGCCTGCATGAAGGTCTGCCCCACCGGCGGTCTGCAACCTGCGCTGCAGGAAGCCGGCATCGAGGGCTTCTGGTCGCCCATCCTGATCCCGCGCATCGGCTACTGCGAGTCCAACTGCACCCTGTGCGGCCAAGTTTGTCCCACCGGCGCCATCGAGAAGCTGACCATCGAAAAGAAAGTCGGCGAGATGCCGGCACGGCCGCCGGTGCGCATCGGTTCGGCCTTCTTCGACAAGGGCCGCTGCCTGCCCTGGGGCTACCAGACCGAATGCATCGTGTGCGAAGAAGTCTGCCCGACTTCGCCCAAGGCCATCTACTTCAAGATGGAAACCGTCATTGGCCGCGACGGCAAGCAAAAGACCCTGAAGATGCCGTTTATCGATCTTGATTACTGCACCGGCTGCGGCACCTGCGAAACCCGTTGCCCGGTGGTGGATCGCGCCGGCGTGCGGGTGAGCGCCGCCAACGAGAGCCGGACCCCAAGAAGCAGCATCTCGCTCACGGGCGGGAAGATTTAGTTACCTATTTCTCACGGAGAGCACTGAGGACACAGCGATCGGATGGGAAGAAGGGGTTCGGATCGGACAGGACCCTACCCCCTTCTCCTCCGCCTCTGCGGCCTCTGTGTCTCTGTGAGAAACAGCTAACTTGATCCGCAGTCCACGCGATGAGGGTTACCGGCGCCGGAGAAGAACCAGCAGTGCACCCGCGCCGCCGTGGCGGGGCGGGGCCGAGGTGAAGGCCAGCACGTGCTTGGCCAGGGGCAGCCGGGAGAGGCACTCGACCAAGGCGGGGCGCAGGGCGGGCCCGCTCGGGCCGGAATGCAAGCCGCGGCCGTGAATCAGCAGCACGCAACGCCGACCCTTGGCCACCGACTGCTCGATGAAGCGCTCGGCCTGGTGAGCGGCCGCATCCGCGGTCAGGTGGTGCAGGTTCAATTCTGCCTCGGGCACAATCTCGCCACGCGCCAGCGAGCGGATCAACTCGTGGGCCACGCCAAAGGCCGCGCCCGTCAGCTTGTCGCCATCCTCTTCGACGTGCAGCGCTTCCCGGGGCGGCTGCGTGCGTGCAACTTCGGCAGGCGCAGGCCCCTTCTCTGGCCACTCGGGCACCACGCGCCGAGGTCCAGGCGGCAAGGGCCGCACGCCTTGCATCGCGGCCTCGAAGAGCCGACGCTCTTCTTCCTCGACTGTGCGTTGGCCGGCGCCCGGAACCGGCGCGTCGGCTGTCGAGGTGGGCTTGCGCGAATCCATGGTTGCAACCGCAATCCTGAATCCTAGCACTACTGATTGAAATTTGGACCGAGCCGGCGCGTCGCGAGGAGGCCCGGCCGCGACGAGCGCCGAGGGAAGATACTCGACGTATCTGACCGAGAAGCGAGAAAGCGGACGGGCCCCGCAGCAGCGGCGGCGACGGGAAAATTTCAATCAGCAGTGCTGGCCCAAGCTCGTCCCCGTGACAGATTATCTCGCCGGGGTCACTTGTCAGACGGCGCGAGTCGATGTAGGTGGAACGATATGGCCGCACCGGTTAGCACCGAGCCGCTTCAGGTCGACATTCGCGGACTTTCCTTGGAAGACCGTCGTGTGGCGGTCGCCCGCGTGTTGACGGAGCTGCGCGACGGGCGCCGCGTGGTTCTGGTGACCGACCGAGATCCCAAGCCCACGCTCACGGCTTTTCGTCAAATGCATCAGGGTGAAATCGACTGCACCCTCACCGTGGTCGCGGCCGATTGCTTTCGCGCCGACTTGCGACTGCACCGCCCCGAGCAGCGGCTCACTCTCGCCGAAACCCTGAGGGCCGACCATGCGCGCATCGACGACCTACTGACCGAGTTACAACACTTCCTGCGCGTGGGTGCGCTGGCCAAGGCGGACCGGCGTTTCTCCGCGCTCTTCGAGACACTCAGCCGTCACATGGCCGCCGAGGAAGAGTTGCTCTTTCCGGCGATGTTGCGCATGACCGAGGCCGTGGCGCGCGCCGTGCCCCGCATGCTCGCCGAGCATGGCGACCTGCGCGCCCTTCTGCCTGAGCTGCAAGCCGCCCTTGCCAAGCAGGATGTGCTGGCCAGCGAGGCCGTGCTGCCACCCGTGCGGCGCAGCCTGGCCCGCCACCACGAAGACGAGGAACACCTTGTCTATCCCATCAGCGAGTGGGCCTTGTCCCCCGAAGAGCAGGAACATCTCATCAATAGACTACGCGGCAACTGACTGCCAGCGAGTCAGTGCGCTGCCGGCAGCGTCGATATCCAGTTGATGATGGTGGCATAGTCCGCGCTGTCCGGCGTGAAGATCAGACCACCGCTGTGGCCGTTGCCGGTCGCGCGTTGCAAGAGCAGACTGCCGGCCGGATAGTCGGGGTAGACCAGCGCCACCACGCCCGCCCGATCCGCCTTTGCGTCCCCTGTCAGCGTAAATCGACTGGAGCCAGCCTGCTCCCCTTGGGAATGGCAGGATGAACAGTCGGCCTGCAGGATGGGATAGACGTAGGTCTCAAACGCGGAATCGTCGACTGGGGCCGTGTCCGCCGCGGCATCAGCCGCCGTCCCGCGGGTGAAGTCGGCGCAGCCGGCGGTGAGCAAGGCCGCAGCCAGAAGGCAAAGAGCTGCGGCTCGAATTTCAAAATGCATACATCACCATGAACCGCACGAAGTCGTTGGCAGTCTCGCCCACCTTCTCGAAGTTCCAGTAGTAGCCCAGGCTGAACTGGGCGCCGGCATATTCCGCCACCACGCTCAGGTTGTGGTGTGAACCGTCGGCCGAGGTGGCGTTGGCCGCATCGTAGGAGAATCCCTTGCGGTTGTTGAAAGTCATGAGGCCGCTGCGCGCCTGCAAGTAGAGCCAGCGAGTCGCGTAGATGCGCAACCACAGGTAGTCGGCGAAATCGTAGTAGGCGCCCGCGCCAGCTATGGCGTCGGCTTTGCCATAGCTGCTGTCAGCCGACACATAGGCCCGCAGCAGGCCCATGCCCAAAGCCAATCGATTCACAATCGGCCATTCTGGACGCCAAATGGCCAGGTCAGCCGCCTGCATGAGCAGGCTGCGGCCGAATCGCATGGGATTCCAGTAGAGCGAGTACCACAAGGTCACCGGCCCGCGCGAAAGCGACACCCGGTCGCCCACCGCCATACGCGCACCGTCGTACGCCTGCAGGTCGTTCTGCATGGCGAGGGCGTTGGTCTGCGCGGACACATCGAAGCCCTGCACCAAGTAGAGATCATCCGCCAAGGAGAACCCCTTCACCATCACATCCGCGCGCAGGTTGGCGCCGAAAGAGGACCACACCACGGGCAACAGCTTCTGGTCGATCGCGCTCAATCCGCCATAGTTCTTGTGGAACAAAGGATCGGGCCCGAACGGCACCATGATCTTGCCCGCCCGCGCGGACAATCGAAAGGCGCCCTTGCGCCACAAGCGCGCGGTCAATTCGTAAAAGTATTGATTGATGACCTCGGCGTTGAATCCGATGGGAATATCGTTCCCTTGGCGCGACACCAACACGA
>Ga0265330_10000094_pt1 | contig 74657 bp, 69 predicted proteins | sample 41919metaG_FD_202083 | JGI IMG/M metagenome (GOLD analysis project Ga0265330, IMG submission 202083) | Rhizosphere microbial communities from Carex aquatilis grown in University of Washington, Seatle, WA, United States - 4-19-19 metaG | ecosystem: Host-associated > Plants > Roots > Rhizosphere...
TCACTGGAAGTGGCCTCTTGGTTCGAGAGTTTTCTTGCTTCGCAACTTGAAAACATCACGAATCGACGGCCATTTCCAGTGTTTTTCACGCTTTCATGCGCTCGAAGAATGTCCCTTCAGGGTTAGCCAGACGAGCGATGGAAGTGAAAGTGACAAGCGAAATCGTGGCCGCGGTTCTTCTTCTTGCACCGCGTAGTCGACAGCGGCGAAGGATGAGCCGATCCAGTTCTCATTCCGCGACGATGGCTGCAAGGAGACGCAGGATCTAACAGTTGACATCGTCAGCAAGACGAAAGCCACGTTCGACCTTCGATGGAAGACCGCTACATGCTCAACCCACCTGCGCGGCATCGGAACTCAGGAGCAGGGAGATCTCGAGTCAGGCTCGGAGGGCGACCTTGCATCCTTTGTCGACGAGTTCATCTCGACGCCGAAGGGAGGACGTTGGGTGAGCGTAAGGATCGAGAAGGACACCAGGAAGCGGGCGACGGCCATCGTCGCGGAGTGTCCCCGCGTGTGTCCGCGCACGGAGCGTCCTCTGATGCACCGTGCGCAATAGAGGCGCTGGCTAACCCGGAATTGCAGCGGGCGGGGCTTCGCCCCGCTGAATTCCAGTATCGTTGAGCGGACATCGAGGCGCTATGAGAACGCGAAGGTGCCTTTCGGATCTAGACCTCCACGCGTGTCGCGCGGCTATTCGTGGTGAGGTCCGAGAAGAAACCTTTTGGATGGACAACACGCTGGCGGAGGGAGCGGTGTTCCGTGAGCGAGGTGCGGCCCTGGACCTGCGCTTCAAGAGGGCGACGACTCGACTTGTAATTCACAACTGGTTCGCACTCAGCCTCTTGGAGGCTGGGCCGACTGGCACGACAATCGTCGTAAGGGAGCATCTCGGCGTCGGCCCGGCTTGGTGGATCCCAGGGCTGGCTGGGGGCTTGTTCTTCGGCCTGTTCGCCATCTCTTCTGTTCGATTCAACCCGCTGGTCCCACTCATCGGGAGTGCATTCGTAGAGGGAATGACGCTTTTGATGAGCGCCTTCGCGGCCGCAATCGAGGCCACCGAGGATCGGCTGCTCCTCTCGTCGTTTTCAGCCCGTGTCGCACGCATCCGGGATGAGGTCTAGCCAGGGCTCCTGGCCGCCCGCCCAACCCGGCGTTGCAGTCGGACGGCCGCGTCGGTCGCTGCGCTCCCCCTCGCGTCCGCTGCTGAACGCCAGTATCGTTAGCCGGATGTAACATGAGGCCGAGGGGCGATGACGACCACTGATCGAATCACTGCGGCGACGTCACCTCCGACGATTCGTAGCACCGGTATCCCGGTTGCCGCCATCCTCGACATGGTTGCGTCTGGAATGACTGCTGCTGAGATCGTCGCTCGAGAATCCGCTCTCGAGGTTGAAGACGTTGGAGCAGCCGTCGCGTTCCTGGGGGCCGCAGTCGCGAGACCGGATGCGGCCTCTGGCGGCGCACGACGAGCTCTCGGCGTCACTCGCCGGCAGCTCGTCCGCTACCTAGACGTCATCCTAATCCCGCGCCCAAGGTTGCGTCGGGGCCCGCCGCCCGAAGGCACCGTCTAATGCCGTTGCAGCGGATGAACGCGAGACCCTGCGGTTGGCCCGATTCACGAAGACCGAATGCCGGCCACCTCCGCTAAGGAGCTCGCAGCCCTTCGCTTGAAGGTGTCAAGCTGGCCCGAGAGATGGCGAAACGTACTGCCTGCCTCCCGATCTCCGGTCGGTGAAGTCAGCCCCCGCCGGTGAGTACTGACTGCGGACCACGAAGGAGATCGTTCGGGATTCTGACTACCTCGCGACCTGGCTCATAGCTCCGCCCGAGGAGTAGCCGTCCAACCCAGCCGCTGCAATCGGCCGGGGGTGTCAATCGCGTCGCTCCCGCTCGCGCCCGCCGCTGGACGGCAGTATCGTGCTTCGCTTCGCCGTTCAGACGCTGAGGGGGACACCATGCGCGCTGATGCCAGACTCATGCTTCCGCTCATCGTCGCGGTGATATCCTTCGATGCGGTGGCAAAACCGACGATGGGCACCGGGGAGGCGACCTGCGGTCAGGAGATGGCGGCGGATTCAGAGGTGCCCGAGAAATTGGCACGGCTCATGACCCACGTCTCGACCAACATGGAGGCCCATGCCAGGTGGGTGGGTGCCAGCGTCGGCGGAAAACAGGAACATGATCGGCTGATGGTGGTGGCGCGCGAGTATGCAGCCATCGCCGCCGCGGCGAGCCGCGCAGCCCAGGCGATGAAGGACATGAAGGGTATTCCCCCGGTCGAGCACGATCCAACGCTGCTCGATCGGGCCGGGCAAGTGCGCTGGATGCGGGCCAAGATTGAAATGCAGCTGGAGTTTGCGCAGCTCATCACCAGACATGCCGAGCTATCCAAGCGGGTGCTCGCCGATATGGAGCGCAAATGACCCTCGGCAGGAATGAAGGGGCGCGCCTGATTGGCCGCGGTCGTGAGCCACGACACGCGATGGAGATCGATCGCCGCGCTCAGATTTCTGAGGCGGGATCCGGGCACGTCTGAGGGAGGGCCGCGACTGATCCGGGCCTCTCGAGGGTACAGGGAGTGGCAAGACCCGTTTCGGCCCTCGCGGTCGTGGCGGAACGACAATTGCTTCACGAGGTACCCATGCCCAAACTCGCCGCTGCGCGCCTTCTGCGCGCCCGTTCAGGGAACTTGCTGGTTGGCCCACTGTTGCTCCTCGTTGGCACGGGGATGATCTGCGGCGCGTGCTCCGTGGACTCGAAAGGATTCGGAGACTTTGACGCCGGGGCAGGTGGAAAGGCCGCCGCGGGTTCGGGCGGGCGGGTGGCGACGGGATCGGGTGGATCCCTCGGGAGCGGCGGCCGGGGAACCGGCGGGGTCGTCGGCACAGGCGGAATCATCGGCACAGGCGGAATCATCGGCTCCGGAGGTATGCCAAGCGGCGGACACGTCGGTTCAGGCGGTGCCGGAGTCGGCTCGGGCGGTAGCGGCGGGGGCACGGGCGGCGCGGCGGGTGCACCCGACGGAACCGGCGGTGGCGGGAACGGCTCGGGCGGCAAGGGCATCGGCGGCGGAGCTGGTGGCACGATGTCGGGCTCGGGCGGCAAGGGCACAGGCGGTGGCTCCGGTGGAAGTGGCGGACGCGGAGGCGGTGCTGGTGGCGGTGGCGGCGGGAAGCAAGGCGGTGGCGGACAGGGCGGACAGCCGGTGGACAACACGACTTGCGACATGCTGGTCGCGGACTACGCGGAGGCGCTCGTCGAGGCGCGCGCCTGCACGCCGGGGGCCCCGATGCAGTGCAGGCAGAACGCAAGCGCCGGCCTGAGCGGTTGCTACGGCTGCCCGATATTCGTGAACGACGCGACCAAGCTGAACGAGATCCGCGACGAGTGGATCGCGAAGGGTTGCAACTTGCCAATCGTGTTTTGCCCGGCCATTGCTTGCGTGGCCCCAGGGCCGCCCACGTGCACTTCGAGGCCTGGGGGAGCGCCGGGTGGCCAATGCGACACGGGCCTCGTGATCACCCCGCTCGACGGACGGCCGCCGACGCCCTGAGGACCCAAGAAGCGCGGACCCCTCTCCCCGGCCCTCTCCCCGCTGCGCGGTCCGCTGCGCGGTCCGCTGCGCGGGGCTAGGGAGATTCTTGTTCGTCGAAGCAGCCGGGGGGACCGCGGGGGGAACCCGATCCGCACCCGCGAGCGCCGAAGGCGGGTCAGATCTCCTGGCCCTTCCACTGACTCTGGTACAGGTGCTGGTAGAAGCCGTGCTGCGCGAGGAGCTCGCCGTGGGTGCCGCGCTCGATGATGCGGCCGTCGTCGATGACCAGCACCTGGCTGGCGTCGCGGATGGTGCTGAGGCGGTGGGCGATGACGAAGCTGGTGCGGCCCTTCATCAGCCGCAGCAAGGCGCGCTGGATGCGGACCTCGGTGCGCGTGTCGATGCTGCTCGTCGCCTCGTCGAGGATCAGGATCGCCGGATCGGCGAGCAGGGTGCGGGCGATGGCGAGGAGCTGTCGCTGGCCCTGGCTCAGATTGCCCCCCCGTTCCGCGAGCACCGTCTCGTACCCGCGCGGGAGCTGGCGGATGAAGTGGTCGGCCTCCGCCAGGCCGGCCGCCTGCATCACCTCGTCGTCGCTGGCGCCGAGGCGCCCGTAACGGATGTTGTCGAGGACGGTGCTGGCGAAGAGGTAGGTGTCTTGCAAGACCAGCCCCAGCTTGCGGCGCAGGTCGTCCTTCCTCAGCGCGCGAATGTCCGTGCCGTCGAGCAGGATGGCGCCGCCGTCGATCTCGTAGAACCGCGTCAGCAAGTTGATGATGGTGGTCTTGCCGGCGCCGGTCGGACCCACGAGTGCCACCACTTGGCCAGGCAGCGCCTCGAAGGACATGCCCTTGATGACGGGCGAGCCGGGGACGTACGAGAACGTGACGTCCTCGAAGCGTACGTGACCCCGCACCTCTGCGAGCGGAGCCGCCCCGGCGGCGTCGTCGACCTCGCGCGGCTCGTCGAGGATCTCGAACACGCGTTCGGCCCCCGCCAGCGCCGCCTGGATCGTGTTGTACAGGTTCGAGAGCTGCCGCAGGGGGTTGATGAAGCTCTGGCCGTAGCTGATGAACGTCGCGATCACGCCCACGCTCACCAGCCCGCCGAGCGCCAGGAAGCCGCCAAGGCCCGCGAGGACGATGACGAACAGGTTCCCCAGCACGGAAGTGAGCGGCATCAGCAGGAGCGCATACGTGTTCGCGTACACCCCCGCCCGATACACCTCCTCGTTGCTGCGCCGGAAGCCGGCCACCACCGCGTCGCCGCGCCGAAACAGCTTGACGACCTTTTGCCCGCTGATGGCCTCCTCCATCACCCCGTTCAGCTCCCCGAGCGCGCGCTGCAGATCCTTGAACCCGCGACGGGTGTAGACGGCGACGAAGCGTGTGAACCACAGCATGATGGGGACCACCAGCACCGACGCGAGCGCCAGCCAGCGGTCGAGCACGAACATCGCCACCAAGATGCCGGCCATGGACAGGACGCTGGCCAGCAACGAGGTCACGTTCTGGGCCACCGCCTGGTTGATGGCGTCGATGTCGTTCGTCAGCCGGCTCATGAGCTCGCCGGCCGGCCGCCGATCGAAGAAGGCCAGGGGCAGCGCCTGCAGGTGGCCGAACAGGTCGCGGCGGAGGTCCTCGAGCGCGCGCTGCGAGATCCCCGCCATCGCCCAGTTGCCGATCACCTGGAACAGGTTGTTCAGGACCGCGGCCACCAGCATCACCACGCCGATCCGCGCCAGACCGCTCGGGTCGTGACGGGCCACGAAGCGATCGAGCGCGACACCCAGCAGGTAAGGATTGACCAGGCCCAGGAACGTGTAGACGAGCACGCAGGCGATCACCCCCGCCAGCGTCAGGCGAAAGCGCCGGAAGTACGCCGCGAGCCGCCGCAGCGCGCCCCGCGCGTTCCGCGGTCGTTCGATCTTGCCTCCGGGCCGTGGACCCATCAGCGCGGGCATGGCGGCGCGGACGCGCTCTGTCCCCAAGGAGGGCGGCGGATGGGACGAGCTCGGCGCCGTCATGGCGCTCCCGTCGCGCGCGCGCCGTAACGCCGCACGAGGGCGAATGGTCGTCGCAGGGAGCGCATGCGCCAACGAGTCTAGTGCCTCGGACCGGCAGATTAGTCCCTCGGGCCGGAAGATCGTTCCGGGGTGCTGTGAAGCCTGTTCTATTTTGCCCGGCTTTGATCTAGTCATGAGGCCGTGACGACGGAGGGTGGGACCGGGCGATCGCCCGGACAACGCGCGGGCAGCCGGGCCCCCGCGATCCTCGCCGCGCTGACCATCGCGTTCGCGGCGGGCGCGATCGCCTGGACGGTGGTCTCCGCGTCGGCCCTCTCGCCGACGTTCGATGAGCCGCACCACCTGGCGACCGGGCTCGAATGGTGGCAGTTCGGGACATACCGCTGGTGGACCGAGAACCCGCCGCTACCGAAGGTCGTGACCGCCCTCGGTCCGTTTCTGGCGGGCGTGCGCCTGCCCGGGACACCCGCGACGCTGTCCGGCCCCTGGTCCGCCGGGATCGAGCTGCTCGACGAAGGCGGCGCGCGGATCTTGATGCTGGCGCGCCTGGGGACGATCCCCTTCTTGCTGATCGCGCTCGGGCTCACGTTCGCCCTCGCGGGCGGGCGGAAGCGCAGCTTCCCTGCGTTCCTCGCGACCGCGCTCGTCGCCACCTACCCGCCGCTGCTCGGTCACGCCGGGCTCGCCACGACGGACGTCGCGGCGGTGGCCACCGTGCTGGGATTCCTGCTCGCCCTCGATCGCTGGGCCGACGGCCCCTCGCGCGCGCGCGCTGCGGCGCTGGGGGCGGCCCTGGCGCTGGCGTCGCTGTGCAAGCTGACCGCGCCGCTGCTCTGCGCGGTGCTCGGGCTCTGCTGGCTCTGCGGCCGGCGCGCGTCCCGCGGCGCCTGGTTGGCGGACGGCGCCACGCGCCGGCGTGACCTGGTCGCCCAGGCGGCGCTCGCGGCGATGGCGGCCCTCGCTGTCGTATGGGCCGGCTACCGGTTCTCGACCGGCCGCCTGGACGACCTACCCGCCATGGACTACATGGGCACGCCCGTATTGCCTCCAGCCGCCGAGCGCTCCGCTCTCTTCGCATGCTTGTGCCGCGTTCCGTTGCCAGCGCCCGAATTCTGGCACGGGGTCCTGTTCCTCCGCGCCCACGACGCTCACGGGCACCTGGCGTATCTGTTCGGGCAAACGCGAGAGCACGGCTTTCGGAGCTTCTACCTGGTCGGCCTGCTGCTGAAGTCCCCGCTGCCGTTCTTGCTGCTGCTCGCGGCAGCCGCGGCCGCGACCTGCCGCCGCGGCGGCCGTGTCGCGCTCGGACGGCGCGGCCTCGGGGCCGCGCTGGCGGGGCTCGCGGCCCTCGCGTTCTCGGCCATCATCACGGTCAACATCGGCCTGCGCCACCTCCTGATCGTGGTGCCGCTGCTGGCGATCTTCGCCGCCCGCGCCATCGCACCCTGGTTCGAGGCGCTCGCGTCGCGACCTCGGGCGATCGCAGGGGCCGCGCTCGTCGCGCTGCTTGTCGCGCAAGTCGCCATCGTCGGTAGGGCGAGCCCCGAGCTCATGGCGTACTTCAACCCCCTCGCGGGGCGGGAGCCGGGCCATGCCCTCATCGACTCGGATCTCGACTGGGGGCAAGACCTCCGCCTTCTCCAGCGTGAGCTGCGCGCGCGCCGGATCGTATCGGTGCACTACGGCCTGTTCGCGATCGTGAACCCCTGCGACCCCGACATGCCCGAGCTGTTACCCCTCTTGCCGGGACAGCCGGTCACCGGCTGGGTCGTGCTGAGCGAGCAGTTCTACCGCTCGGGCCTGCACTTCAGCTTCCGCCGTGAATCCTGCGCGCCGCACGCCCACTATGTCTTCCACGAAGACCCCGAGAACGCCTTCGACTGGCTCCGGTCTCTGCAGCCGGTCGCACGAATCGGCGCGTCGCTGCGGCTCTACCATGTAAGGGACCCTCAGAGGGGACTTTAGATCCCCCGCGGGACTGCGGGCCCTCAACCAAAGGTGAATGCGAAGGCGTCCACGCCGGCATGCGCAAACTCGATCTCGAACGTTCGATCGACGATGGGTCTCGACTGCCGGATCAGCTGATACAACCGCTGCTCGACGATCGTGCCGGTACCGTCGCTGTGGACGTCGACGCCGTGGGCGGCTCCTGGCGGCCGCCCATCGAGCGACACACGAAACGGCACCGCGGCTCCCGGGCGGGACGGTCCGATGACCAGGTGAACATCGCGCGCATGGAAGCGGTAGCTGATCCGTCCGCGGTCACCGCTGAGGCCAACCGCCTGACTACCCATCGTCCAGTCTCCGGCGAGGGCCCATTCATTCAGCGCCAGTCGTCGCGGCGCCACATAAGCTCGGGGCCGATCGGGGACAGCGCCGCCCGGCGACGCGAAGCCCGCCGTCCGATCGTGGCCCAGATAGGTCTCGGTGGACCTCGAGCTGTCCCAATCCGCCGCCGCTTCGACACCTGAACCCTCGACCGACACCAGCCCCTCGCCAGGCTTGGCGAGGCCCGCCTCCGCGAGCAACCCTTGAATGGCCAGCTCCGACTGCTGGTACTCGCCCTCGCCAAAGTGATGGTAACGAAGCTGCCCATGCGTATCGATGAGGTAGAGGGCCGGCCAGCAGTTGTTGCTGAAGGCGCGCCAGATCGAACGGTCGTTGTCCATCGCGACCGGATAGTCGATCTTCATCTGCTGCACCGAGCGGCGTACGTTCTGCGGGTTCCTCTCGAAGGCGAACTCGGGCGTGTGCACGCCGATCACGGCCAGCCGCCCGCTGTACTTGCGTGCCCAGGCGCGTACATGGGGAAGCGTGCGCAGCCAGTTGATGCAGGTGTAGGTCCAGAAATCGGCGAGGATGATCTTTCCGACGAGGGTCGCGGCGGTCAGGTGCGGTGAGTTGATCCACTCGGTGGCCTGGGGCAGGCTCGCCAGTTCGTGGGGAGCGCCGGCGTCGGCCCCGCCTATGCGAGCGGCCCGCGGGTCCGTCATTGCCAGCACGGCCGCGCCGAGGAAGCGCCGGCGACCGAGGTCCGGCTCCTGCGTCGGCGTCTCACCCCCTCGCGTGCCCAGCGCCTGCATATCCCGTGAAGACGAAGTTGCTCGCCGCTGGCGCTCCATCGCGGTACCTCCCTCCGGGGGGACGAGACCAGAGACGCGAACCATTGTCCATAGGGCCTCCGCGGGGCCCGCGGCGGTCCCGAAAGGCTGAAGGCCGTCGCGGCCGGGAGCGAAAGGAATGGTGGCGTGGGCGCCAAAACAGCGTAGGACCAGGCGAACGCCTGCTCTGAAAGGACTGGAGCGCCGACCATGAAGACAGACTCACGACGAACCGTGATTCAGCACCTCGCGTACGACCTCTATGAGGCTCGCGGCCACGTTCCCGGACACGAGGTGGAAGATTGGCTGCGGGCCGAGAAGGAAATACTGGCGCGGGAGTCCAGCCCGCATCCCGGCGGGCATCGCCCCACGCGGGTCAAGGGATTGTTGGCCGGCGACGAGTCCGGTGAAGACGCCTTCGAAGAGTCCGTCGCGGGCTCGGACGTCGGTGGACGAAGCAGCGAGAGGACCCTCGGCAAGCGGAACTGAGGTCGGCCGAACCGGCGGCACCTCCGGGCGCGTTGCAGGGCGTGGCGCCCGACCCTCAGTACCCGCCCGAGAATCCGGGAGAAAGGTAGACCTTGTCGATGTAAACCGGACTCATGCTGTCCGGACATCGCATCTGAAGGCTATTAATGGGCTTGCCGTCGTAGGGCGAGGTCGCGGGAGCGTTGAACGAAGCGCTTCGTGGAATCCAATTCGGGGCGAAGTTATTGGGGATGTGAACATCGGAATTGACGATGAAGTTGTCGCCGTCGTCCTCCCCGGTGCAATTCTGCCCCGTCCACCAGAAGATGGCGCAGTAAAAGACGTCGATGTCTTGCATTGGATTCTTGAGCGAGAAGCCAAACGTGTACGGGCCTCCCCCCGCGGGGACGTTCGCGCACGCTTGCGGGTATCCGTAGTTGTCCGTCAAGCCGTACTTCACGATCGACCCTGAAAAAGGGCAGCCATCCGCATCGTCACCGGCATATTCGACCGCGGAGGACGGTCCCCACAACGAGAAGTCGGATGAATCGAACCCCGGGCCGGCATTTATGAAGAGATTCTGAGCCGTGGGCTGTGGGCAGAGGCAGGACTGGGAGGCTGCGCAGCAGCGGCCGCCGCAGGTGTGCGCGCACTCATTGTTGCTGGCGCACAAAGCGCCGTCGGCCTTCTTCGGAACGCAGCTGTTGGCCCCCGCGCAGTAGTAGCCGCTCGCGCAACCCGTGGTGCCGCTGCAGGTCGAGCTACACGCGGTCGGCGACGCGCAGGAGTGGAAGTTCGAGCAGTTGTTCGCCAATGGAACATTGCAGCTCGCGTTTCCGTTGGAGCCAACGGTACCAATGGAACCGCCACAGGTGCCGGCCGGCTTCAGCACGTCGTTGAGGCACGATGCCGCCGTCCCGCAAGCGCCCGCCTTCACGGCGCAGGTCCCGATGGTCCAGGACGAGCTGCTCTTGTCCGCGGAGATCATGCACGTCTCGTTACCGGTCACGCACTGCGGATCGTTGCCCGCCGGACAGGGATTGGTGGCGCCCATCTGACACTTGCATGTCGATGTATCCGCATTGTCGGGCGTTCCGTTGCAGTCGTTGTCGACGGACGACGTGCAGTTCCGGGCTGCCGCCGACACGGCCCCCGTGCACGCACCCCAGGTCCCGCCCGTGCACGTCTGCGAGCCGCGCTTGCAGATGCCAATGTTTGCGGCCGGGCCGCAAGGCTGAGTGTTTCCGGTGACGCAAGCACATCCTTCGTTCGGCATGCCGTTGCAATTGTCGTCGTTGCCCGGAGCGCAGGTATCGGCGGCCGCGGGGGCGACGCCGCCCCCACAGGTCCCCCAGTCGCTGGTCTTGTTGTCGGCCGCGACGACGCAGGTCTGGGTTCCCGGTTTGCAACGCCCGTTGCCGTCCTTGCCGGGATGCTCGTCGCAGGCGCGCGTCGCCGCCTTGGCGCAGACGCACACGGCGTCGAGCGTGTTGTCCGGCATTCCGTCGCAGTTGTTGTCAGCAGCCGACGTGCAGTCGCGGGGGGCCGCGAACACCGCCCCGACGCATGATCCCCAGGCGCCGTTGGTGCACGTCTGGGTTCCCCGCTTGCAAAGTCCGACATCGGCCGCGGGACCGCACGCTTGCGTGGCACCGGAGACGCAAGGGCAGCCTTCATTGGGCTGGCCGTTGCACGTGGCGTCGTCACCCTGAATGGCGCAGGAGTCCTTCGCGGCAGGCTGGAGGCTGCACGGTCCCCAGGCCCCGGCGACGCACGCCTCGGAGCCGTCGCCACAGTTTCCGAGCGCGGCGTGATCGGGATCGTCCTTGCAAAGCCGTGTGGTGCCCGCGGCGCAGCCGGACATCGTCCCACCGCCCGAGCCCCCTGACCCACTGGCCGTGTCGGGTGGCATCGACACGATGTCGAGCGGGGCATCCGCCGCGTCCATCTGAGGCCCAACGATGCCGCCGGTGCCGGTGCCGGCGGTGCCACCGCCGCCGCCGCCGCCCGGAACGCCCCTGCCAGCGCTACCAGGACCGCCGGAGTCGGGAGCGCCGCCGTCCTTGGGGTTCTGGAAGGTCTTGCAAGCGGGCAGCCCGAGGATGGCCGAGAGCACGAGCACTTTGTTCCACGCCAACAGCGTTCGAATCCACATGTGTTTCTCCACAGACCGCAAACGTCCCCGATTCAACCTGTCAGAAGCGGAACGAACAACCTACACCGCGGGTGCCCGGATCGGGCAAGCAGGCCACCCGTTGACTGGCAGGCGCGCCCCCATCATCCAGCACGAAGAACAGGATGACCGACGTCGCCGCCAGCGCGCCGGCGGCGGCGAATCCCACGTACTCCAGCGTCTGCTCGTGCTTCCCATCGTTCAAGAAGCGCGTACACAGCTTGCCCCCATTATCGGGCTGCCGCGTGTCGCACGACATCAGCATGAACGAGTCGACGTTGTCCGAGTAGTGGCCGTACTCCACCTTCCCGAAGATCGCGGCCCCCACCGCCAGGGCCGCCGTTCCGAGGACCAGTGGCAGGCGCACCGAACGACGATGCTCGCCCGCCGGGGGAGGCGTCTCGCCGCCGCCCCCCGGTGCGGTCCCCTTGGATCCCACGGTCGCATCGGGCCCGGCCGACGTTGAATCCGCGGGCTTGTCTGCCGAAGTGTCCACCCGGCGCGCGACTGACCTATCGTCGTGCGCGCCGGCCGGGGTCGCGTTCGCCTCCACCGGCAGATCGTCGAAGGCTTCGCGCGTGGTTTCCCCGGCCCGGACCGTGGTCGTCCGCCGGATCGGCAGGCGTCCAGGCATCGTGAGATCGACGGCGACCGTGCCCGTGGTGGTGGCCAGGGGCCGCGGCAACGGCAGGGTTCCCCGCGCCGCCCCGTCCAGCCGGATCTCGGCGCCCGGCGTGCCCCCGAAGATCTCGATGAAGCCAACGTGATCCGCGATGCGAGTAACGGATTCATCCAGGATCGCGCGGTTCTTCTCGATCCAGGGGTTGCCATGAATGGCCAGCGCCTCCCGCAGGTGCTCGGAGGCGGGCACCCATTTCCCGAGGGCCTGCTCAGCCAGCCCCATCTGGGCCAGGGCCCGGGGGCTGTGGCCGAGCTCGTAGGCCTTTTCGAAGAACCGCAACCCGGCCGCGTCGTCCTGCTTCCGCCGGGATTCGATCCCCCGCTTGATCAGGTCGTCGCTCTCATCGGCGCGAGCGCTCCTCGGCGCCAGGAGCGCCACCACCGTGAGCATCCCCACGCCGACCCACCGGGAAGCCTTTGTCTTATTGTTCCTGTCCATCGAACGAGGGTGGTTTCTATCATGGTGGGTGGTCTTCCCCCAGAAGGCGCATGGAAAATGCAGGGCCACGACGCCGGGGCGAAGCGGGATCTCACGGGAATTGCGCGAGTTAACGCGCATTGATGCATTTTGTTGGAACAGCGAGTTTCGGTGACGGACGGGGTGGCTGCCCTCCACAGATGTTGATAGAACGCTGCCTGGGTTGGCCGTACTCCCCCAATTTTTCAACATCGGTGAGGTTCGCATGAAAAGCTCTTTCGCCAGGTGCAGCAATGGGCTCGCGCTGCTGTCGTTCTCCTTCGTGGCTCTCCTAGGCTGCGGCTCATCCAGCTCCGGGGGCGGCTCGGGCGGCACTACCGGAACCGGCTCGGGCGGCACCAATGCAACCGGCACCGGTGGCACCCTCGACGGCACGGGTGGCAAGGTCTCAACGGGTGGTGTCACGAGCACGGGCGGTGTTGTGAGCACCGGCGGCGTGACCAGCACGGGGGGCGTCGTCGGCACCGGCGGCGTCGTCGTCAGCACGGGCGGAGCATCCACGGGCGGAGACGTGGGCACCGGCAGCGGGGGAGCGGCAGGCTCACAAGTGGGCTCCGGTGGAACGCCCCTTGGTGGCGGTCCTGGAACGGGCGGCAAGGTCAGCGGCGGCGGCATGACGGGCTCGATGGGCGGGGCAGGCCCGATCGTGGCGGGCGGCGACTCGAAGTGCAGCGGGGCCCCGACCATCGGGAAGATGTGTGAAGGATTCGAGGGCACGAACTCGATGACGTTCAGTCTGAGCGGAGGCGCGAAGGGCGTCGTCGACGCGACCAAGCCCTATCGCGGCAAGATGTCAGCCCACATGACCACGACTAGCGGAAACGAGATGGCGTTCATCACGGAGATGGCGACGTTCGATCCAGCGGGCACTCCGGCCAAGAACAACGAGATGTGGGGGCGGGTCTTCGTCTGGATCGACATCACGGGGACGCCCCCGATCAGTCACACCGTCTTCATGACGCTCGAGGACCCCATGAACACCGCAACCTCGGCGCAATTCCACCTGGCGGGGGGCTCCCGCGGCGTCCTCAGCGCGCAGATCCAGGAGCCGAACGACAAGTACAAGCCAGCGATGGTGCAGTCGCAGGCGATGGCCGCACCGGGCTCGATTCTGTACCCGTTCAAGCCCGTCCAGTGGCAATGCTGGGAGTGGCACACCACCGCCGCGAACACGATGGACTTCTGGGTCGACAACAAGCCCTACACGTTGATGTCGGTCACCGCGGCGGACAAGTGGACGTTCCCCACCTTCAAGAACTTCCAGGTGGGATTCATGCAGTTCGGCACCACACCGGCGGCCGAGCTGTGGGTCGACGAGGTCGCGATCGATACCGCCCGTATCGGCTGCGACAACTGAGCTAGCGTCCGCGCCCGCGCCAGGCTGCGCCCGGCGCGGGACGCCCCCTTCAGGGGGAGGTGTTGAGCAAGACGTGCACGTGCCGAAAGGCCCCGATGACGACGTCCGTCTTGCCATCGCCGTTCACGTCTCCGAACGCGATCGGCCCGCCGATGGTCACGGGCAGGGTGATGGCTGCCGCGAGCTTGCCGTGCCCGTCGTTCAAATAGATGTTGCTACCGGCCGTGCAGACGTCAGGCAGCGCATCGCCATTCAAGTCGACTTGTCTGACGTCGGTGCTCACCGTCGCGGGATATTCCGCCGGCGGCGCGAAGGGCGCTCCCCCTTCATTGGAGAAGACGTCCAGCGTGACGGTTCCGCTCCCGCCGAGGCTCTCCTCTCCCACGATCGCGTCGAGGTCCCCGTCGGCGTCGAGGTCGGTGAGCGCGATCGCGTCGGGCAACCCCGCCGTGCCGAGGAAGGTCGGGGCGCCGAACGTGCCGTCGCCCTGGTTGAGGACGAAGCTCAGGTAGCCGCTCTCGAGGCTGACGACGAAGTCCGGATTGCCATCCCCGTTCAAGTCGCCCGTGGCGAGAAACCGACCAAGGGGGCGCGTGTTGTGCTGGGGTAGCGGCGCGGGGACGCCCGCTCCGTGGGAGTAGGAGATCGCCGGGCCAAAGGTGCCGTCCCCCGCCCCGAGAGATACCGAGATTCCGGAGGATTGCAGGGCTGCGAAGTCCGCGAGCCCGTCGCCGTCCAGATCCCCGAAGTAGGCAAGCGTGGGGTCGAAGCCCCGCGTGGGATGCCCAACCTGTGCGGCAATGGGGCTCCCGAAGGTTCCGTCGCCGTTGTTCAACGCGAAGGTCACGCCCGGTGAGAGGCTCCCGGCGGGTGAGGAGACATCGAAGGCCAGGTCGGGGCTCCCGTCGCCGTTCAGATCCCCCACCAGCAGCACCGAGGTCGCGACGATGGAGTCGATGGCGACGGGTGCGCCGAAGGTCCCGTCGCCGTTGCCCCGCATGACGACCGGGCTCGAATCGATCGCCTGAGGAACCTGCCCGGCCACGACGTCCAGGATTCCGTCGCCATCCACGTCCGCGAGTGCAACAGATGCGAAGCGGCTGGTCTGGTAGTCGAGATCGGAATCGAAATCGAAGAGCTGGAGGAAGGACAGCGGAGGCAGAAGGACGGGGGTCCCGGGGCCGCCGCCACCCGACGCCCCCCCGCGACCCCCGCCACCAGCCGCTCCCGCCGCGCCGTTGCCCTTCATTCCACCGCTCGGCGACGCACCCCCCACCGCCGTGTCTGTTCCCCCGCCACCGGAGATCGCCAGGTCCATCACGGCCGCGTCGGGCGCGGCGCCGCCGCCGACACCTCCCGCCGCCGCGGGCGCCCCCGACCCTGCTTGATTCCCCGGGCCGCCATCGAGGGAGCGCAACAGTGCGTCCGACGAGCTGCACGCCGCGCCGAAGGACAGGAGCAGCGCTGCGATCGAACCCGGCGATGCGAGCTTGGTCATGCCCTGGAAGTGTGCGATTCCGCCAAACCGGCTCACGCTCAGAACCGAATCCCCGCGCCGGCGAAGAGCGATAGCCACGGGCCACCGACCGCCAGCACCGTCGTTCCGTCGGCGACGCCGCGCGAGACGCCTGGATCCAACCCGGCCTCCGCTGCGAGCTGCACATCGACGTGACCGAATCCTGCGCGGACCCCCGCCGCGACGAGCGGTCCGCCCCAGCGACGCAAGACCCGAGCTCCGGCCACGCTCGTCGCCATCGCGGGGTGGCCCTCGAGTCGGGCGAGACCGAGCCGCGCTCCAATCGACAGCGTGCCGGTCAGATCGCGACCACCCACGCGGGCTCCGCCCATGGCGGCCATCGAGCCGAGCGTGCCCGTGACCTGGCCCAGGCCCCCCACGTCACGGCTCGCTGCCGCAACCTCGGCGCCGAGCGCAACCTCGTAGCGGTCGCCAATCTCGCGCTCCACCTCGACGCGCCCGCCCCATGCGGTCGCGCCGTTCGACGCGAGAAAGGTTCGCGCACATCCACCGATCGCGATTCGCGACCAGGGCTTGCGAACGTTGGTCCCCGGCGCCGGAGCACGTACTCTCGTCGCGATCGCAGGACCGAGACCCCCAGCGTCCACCCGACGGCGGACCTCGGGGCTGAACGACGCCAGCAGCTCGAGGCCAGCCAGCGCCAGCGCTCGTGGGGTCGCGTCGCCTGGAAAATCCGCGAGGTCCATCGTGCGCTCGAGCGGGAGGCGCTGGCGCGTGCCCCTGCTCTGCAACCGGGCCAGCGATCGATCGCAGGTGATCACCAGATGATCGTTGTCGTTGTCGTTGTCGTTGTCGCCGTTGTCGCCGTTGTCGCCATGGCTGGCTGCGTGATCGAGGCTGTCGGGGGCTCGCAAGAGATCGCCGATTTCCACGGTCAGCGCGCGCCTGACGTCGGGCGCGATGGCGGGCCGGCAGCCGTTCACCTCCAACATGACGCGCCTCGGAGGTCCGCCGGCGAGATCGCCCGGCTGTGCGCTCGCACGCGGCTCGGCGACCGCAAGAATTGCCATCCAGAGGCCAAAGCGGAGCGGGACGGCCGCCCGCACCCGGCGCCAGGGGCAACGAAGGCGGCAGTGTCGCGGGCCAGTCAATCGATCCCACCGAGCGCCTTCACGGAATCGACGCGACGGCCGCGCGGGTAAGTCCGCACATATTCGGTCGCCTCCTCGCGCGCCCGGACCCGATCGCCCGCCCTGGCCCACGCTTCGGTCTCGCGGGCCAGCGCGTCCTCGGCGAAGGGACCGCCAGGGTCGAGGGCGCGCGCGCGGGCGAAAGCCGCCGCCGCCTCGCGCGGCTGGCCGAGCTCCATCATCAGCACCCGTCCCAGGGTGAACGCGGCGAGCGGCGCCCGAGGATCGGCATCGTGGTCGCGGAGCAAGCGCCGCAAGATCGCGGCGCCCTCCTCGGCGTGCCCCTGCAAGCGCGCCACGTCGGCGGCGGCCAGAAGCTCGCCCGCTGAATCAGCGGTGACGACCGGCGGCGGCGGTGGCCCCGATGGCGCCACCGCGCTGGCGGGTGGGTCGGGCGCGAGCGCGGCTTCGGGGGGCGCGACCGTAACGACGGCATCGGCCCGCGGCGGGGCGCGCTTCCCCCCCGATGCGCGCGCGCTCGATGTCGTCGCGGTCTCGAGCCGCGCCTCGACCGCGAGGGGTGGAAACCAGCCCGATTCACCGAGGTGGAGCAGCTTCTCCCCCACGCCCCAGTCGACCCGCACCGTCCCTCGCTCGACGGTCACGCCCACCCGATCGGCGATCCGCTCCACCGTGAACACGGTCCCGAGGACGGTGATCGTGACGTCGCCCGCATTCACAGAGAAGGCGCGCGTCGTCGAGCGCACGACGTCGAACCGCGCCCGTCCGCGTTGCAGCTCGATCAGCGAATGACGGGGCGAATCCTCCACTGTCGCAAGGACGCTGCCGCCGTCGAGCGGCGTCGCCGACGATCCGTCCCGCAGGTGGATGGTCGACTCGCCGCCCGGGACAGATTTGCTCGCGACGAGAGCGCCGCCGGTTGGCGACGACGCCGGGGACGACGTCGGGGACGTCGGTGATGACGGGGCCCGCAATCGCATCGCCAGCACCACGCTCACCCCGACCACGGCGATCGCGAGTCCCCCCCGCACGGCTGTTCCACGGCGGCGAATCCTCCGCTCGGTCGCCCGGATCAGACGCTCGACGTCCCGATCCGTGAGTCCCGGATCAATCAGAGAGCCCACCTGCGCGATGCGACGCGCCAGCCCGGAGGGATCAGTCATCGCCCAACCTTTCTTCGAGCGTCGCGCGCGCGCGCGCGATCCGTCGCTTGACGGTCGCCAGCGAACACCGGGAGAGCTCGGCGACCGTCTCGAGGTTCTCGCCCTCCACGTGGTGCAGACAGAAAGCCAGCCGATCGTCCACGGCGATGTCGTCGAGGACGCGGTACACCTCGACGAGCAGCAGCTTGTCGGCCGCGGACGCGCCTGGATCGACCAGTTCGGTGTAGTCCGCGGCCGCGTCCATCCCCAGAAAACGGTGCAGTCGCCTCAACCGCAGGCGCCTCCGCACCAGACGCACCGTGATGGTGGCGAGCCAGCCCTTGATGGCCTCGGGTTGCCGCACGTCGCGGTAGCCCCTGGCAGCCGCCAGGAACACGTCCTGGATCAGGTCCTCAACCTCGTCGGCCCGCCCGTCGAGCCGCAGGATCACAGCCGCCACATACCGGCAATATCGGCGGTAGAGCCCGTCGACGACGCCGCGCTCACCTTCCCCCCGAACCAGCTGGAGGGGGGCATTCCTGTTGGCGGCCGGTTTCATCGTGGTTCGCCTCTCAGTGCATGGCCCGCGAAAACCGGCTCACGGAAACTCCGTGCCCTTGCCCCGTGTCGTACCCAGGCAGGCTTCAGCTCTGGCGAGACGCCCAAGCGGGTGTCTCGACGCCGAACTGCTTGGCGTACTCGGCGTTCAATCGCTGCCAGCCGCTGAACCTCATGGCGTCGGCGCCGACCACGCGTCCCATTGGCCGACCGGCGAGCGAACGCTCGAGCACGTCGAAGCAGATGTGCCAGCCCGCGGCGCCCATCGAGATGAAGCCGCGGTCTATGTTGTGCCAGAGCGTGAGCCGCGTGCCGCTGTCTCCCAGCGGCTGCAGCTCCCAGCGGATCTCCTGTCCACCCCAGTTGAACTCGAGCAGCGTGGGCGCGTCGGCGCGCTTCACCTGGGTCTCGGACACCTGCGGCGTCGGCACCCCCACGGTCGAGAGCTTGGCGGTACCGACGGCGGCGAGGTTACGGTCAGCGTCGAACGGCGCCCATTCGCGGAGATGCTCGGGCTCCGTGAGCGCCGTCCAGACCTTCGCGGGAGGGTGGGGGAGATCGCGCACGAGAACGAGCGTCCACGTGTCTCCAGCTTTGCGCACCTCGGCGCCAAAGGCGGCCCCTGGCGCGTAGGGATCACGGTTGTTCATGTCGCTTCTTTCCTTTCAAAGAGGGGACCTTGTCCATCGTGTCGAGATGTTGCTCCAGGGCATCGACGTGCTTCGACCAGAAGCGCCGAAAGGGACCGAGCCATGCATCGAGCTCCATGAGCGGCTCCGGTCTCAGGCGATAGAGGCGTCGCTGCGCTTCGATACGTGATTCCACGAACCCAGCCTCCCGCATGACGCGCAGGTGCCTGGAGACGGATGGCTGCGACAGCCGCAGCTTGCGCTCGATCTCGCCAACGGAGCGTTCGGACCCGAGCAGGAGGCTCAAGATGGCCCGCCTGTTGGGCTCCGCGACGATGGCGAACAGCGACTCCACGACTGTTTTCAGCGCGCCCGCGAAGGCTTTCGCGAAGGCTTTGCTTTGCCTGCGCGGTTCAGGGTGATCGCCTGGCGAACGAGCGCCGTGAACGCTGACTCGTCAAGCTCCTCGCCCTCGTGAATGTCGATCGCGCGCCGGACACTTCCGTCGAGGCTCGAGTTGAACAGGTGGGCCGGATCCTTCAGCGAGGCGCCCTTGGCGAACGTCAGCTTCACCACCTTCTTGTAAGACTCGCCCGTGCAGATGATGCCGTCGCGGGACCAGACCGGCGTGCCCATCCACTTCCACTCCTCGACGACGTCTCGGTCTGCTGCCCTGATGAGCGCGCGCATCCTGGCGAGGGTTTCCCCGCGCCAGTCCCCGAGCTCGGCGATTCGCTTCGAGATGAGCTCGGATGCCGAAGGGTCCTGACTCGCGGCCGTCTTCTTCGTGTTCTCTTTCATCTTCTCAGCTTGGGAGCGGCGGAGGTGAGTTGCACAGACGCACATATATCCGAACGTTTATATTCTCGTCAAGTGATACTCCGAGGAGGCGGCACGCGCCAAGCTCGATCGGGCAAACGGGCCTGGAAACGGTGTATTCTTCCCGAATGGACGCCCCCCGCCTCGTGACTCGGTTGGTTCTGGTGGCCTCGATCGGCCTCCTCGGCTGCGGTTCTGGTGACTCAGGAGATCTGTCCGGCTCGGGTGGGTCCGGTGACAGTACCGGCGGCGTGACCGGTTCAGGGGGGAAGACCTCCACGGGAGGCGCCCCCGGCACGGGGGGAGCGGCGACTGGCTCGGGCGGAGCCTCGACGCTGGGCACGGGCGGGTCGCTGCCCGCCGAGACCGGAGGCGCAACGGGTACCGGAGGCACGCTGGCGACGGGCGGATCGGTCGGCGCGGGGGGAATGACCGGCAGCGGCGGCGTGACCGGCACCGGAGGCACCCCGACGGGCGGGGCCGGCGGCTCGGGTGCGACGGGCGGTGGTCTCGGCGGCAAAGGGGGCGCGGGGCCCGGCAGCGGCACCGGCGGCACGGCGCCGGGCACGGGTGGCGCCGCCGGGGCAGGCGCAGGAGCAGTCCCGCTCGATCCGGCGTTGATGTCGATGTGCACGGGGACGAGCCCCATCATCTGCACCATCCCCGTTCCGGCGGACGGCAACTACACCGTCACCGTCGAGCTCGGCAGCGCTGCCGCGGCCTCGAGCTCGCGCGTCCAGGCCGAGACGTATCGCATCGTCGTGCCCGAGCTGGCGCTCGGCGCGGGGGCGTTTTCCCAGCAAACGTTCAGCGTCAACGTGCGCATGGAGAAGCACGACGGCTACTCGGCGCCGTCCAAGGTCCTGAACCTGCGGATCGATGGCGCCACGCCGGCGCTGCATGGGCTGGGGTTCGCGTCCACGCCCAACATTCCAACGATCTTCGTCGCGGGGGACTCGACTGTCTGCGACTGGGATCCCATCTATCTCGCGGCGAACAGCAATACCGCCGGGATCCTCGAGCGCGGGTGGGCCCAGGAGCTGTCGCAGTTCCTCAAACCTGGAATCGCCGTGGCGAACTACGCGGATTCGGGCGAGACGGCCGGTAGCTTCTACGGCAAGTTCTGGACGCCGGCGAAGGCGCTCTTGCGTGCCGGCGACTACGTGTTCGTGCAATTCGGCCACAATGATCAGAAGTCGACGTCGGACGTGGCCGCGTTCTCGTCGAACATGATGAAGTACATCACGGACGCGTTGGACGCGAAGGCGACGCCCGTCTTGATCACGCCTCCGGGGCGCAAGTCCGCGTCGACGGGGAACCCGGGGTTCGATGGCCTGGACCAGCAAACCCGCACGCTCGCCATGTCGCAGAAGGTCACGCTGGTCGACCTGACCATGCTCTCGCTCGCCTATTACGCGACCGTCCCCAACAAGAGCGACGTGTTCGCGAACCCGAGCGAGTCGACCCACTTCAGCGAGACGGGCGCCACCGGCCTCTCGAAGGCGGTCACGACCGATTTGAAGGCTGGGACCCTGCCCCTCGCGGCGTTCGTCAGGTAGCAGCGCCCCTCGGAAAGGCGATGGAGAAGCTGGCGAAGTGACCGACGCAGGACTCGCGTTTACTTCTGCGTCGTCTTTCAGGAACGCGATCCGAGCGCGTGCCATGATGCCGTCGTGGAAGACCCACGCGCCGCTTACGAGGTTCGGCTGGAGGCGCGCCGATTCACGGGGGCGCGCCTCGATCGCGTCGATCTCGCGCTGAGCGGTCTTCGCGGCCTCCTCTTGGTCGTGGCGGTGGGACTGGCGTGGCTCGCGTTCGGCCGTCACGCGCTCCCCGGGCGCGCGTTGCTGGTCCCCGGCGCGGCGTTTCTGGCGGCGGTCGTCCTTCACGATCGCGTCGCCACCCGCCGCGCGCGCAACGCTCGCGCCGTGGCGTTGTACGAGCGGGCCCTGGCGCGCCTCGCGGGCAAGTGGGCCGATCCGCGCTTCGAGGACGGCGGGCGGTTTCTCGATCCCAAGCACCCGTTCGCCGCCGACATGGACCTGTTCGGTCCGCAGTCGCTGTTTCAGCTGCTGTGCACGGCGCGCACCGCGGGCGGCGAGGCGATGCTGGCGGCGTGGCTGACGAGGCCCGCGCGACCGGCGGAGATCCTCGCCCGCCAGGAAGCCGTCGCCGAGCTGCGGCCCCGCCTCGAGCTGCGCGAGGCGTTGTGGGTCGCCGGCGAGGACGTCCGCGCCGGGATCGATCCGGACGGTTTGGCGGCGTGGGCCGCTGCGCCCGCGCGCCTGCCCGGTGCGTGGCTGCGCGTGGCGCTGCTCGCGTTGTCCCTGGCGATGGCCGCGTCGCTGGTCGCGTGGGGGAGCGGTCGCTTGCCTGGCCGCGCCGCGGGCGCTTGTGCGGCGCTGGTGCTGGCCGTCTCGTCCGTGCTTCGATCGCGGGCGTCTGTGGTGACGGACGCGATCGGCCGGCCGGAAGCGCACCTGGCCTTGCTGGCGGTGCTGGTGCGCGTCTTCGAGAGGTCATTCACGGGAGGCGCGGCCCTCGGGGCGGCGCGGTTGCGCGACCTGCACGAGCGGATGATGGTGGACGGGCGGCCGGCCTCGCGCCAGATCGCGCACCTCGGGCGGTTGGCGCGCCTGCTCTTGTGGGAGCGGAACCTCGTCTTCGCCCCGATCGCGTACGCGCTCTTGTGGCGGCCGCAGCTCGCCTGCGCCATCGAGGCGTGGCGCCGACGCAGCGGCCCCCGCGTCGCGGTCTGGCTGCAGGCCCTGGCCGAGGTCGAGGTGCTGACCTCGCTCGCCACACTCGCGTTCGACCACCCCGAGCGGCCATTTCCGGAGCTCGTCGACGAACGGGAGGGACCCCTGTTCGCGGCGACCGAGCTTGGCCATCCGCTGCTCGGCGAATGCGTCGCCAACGATGTCCACCTCGGAGGCGCGACCGACGCCGGCGGACCCTCCGGACCGCGCTTGATCGTCCTCAGCGGCTCGAACATGTCCGGCAAGAGCACGCTCATGCGAACCGTGGGCGTGAACGCCGTGCTGGCCATGGCGGGCGCGCCGGTCCGGGCGCGACGCCTGCGGTTATCGACGCTGACCCTCGGGGCGACGTTGAGGATTCAGGACTCGTTGCTGGCGGGGACGTCTCGCTTCTACGCGGAGATCAGCCGGCTGCGCCAGCTCGTCGAGCTGGCGCGGGGCCGGGTCCCCTTGTTGTTCCTCGTCGACGAGATCCTCGCCGGTACGAACTCGGCCGATCGCCGCCTCGGCGCCGCCGCCGTCTTGCGGGGGCTGGTCGAGCACGGCGCCATCGGGATCGCGAGCACGCACGATCTCGCGCTGACGGAGATCGTGGCGGACTTTGCCGGTCAGGCGGTCAATCAGCACTTCGAGGATCACCTCGAAGGAACCGAGCTGCGCTTCGACTACCGGCTGCGGCCGGGCGTCGTGCAGCGGTCGAACGCGCTGGCGCTCATGCGCGCCGTGGGCCTCGACGTGTGACGCCACCGTCCCGGCGCCGATGATATGGTCCCGCGCGTGACCAAACCAGCGGCGGCAACGGGTGGATTGCCCGTAAGACGAAAGCTCACCCGAGCGGCCACGCGGCTGTGCGTTGCCGTCGGTGTGGGCATGGCGACGGCTGCCTTCTGGCCGGCTCATCACAGCCTGGCGGTGCGGATCCTCGCCGGGTGGGACGCCGGGGCGCTCTCCCTGCTGTTCGTCATCTGGGGCATCCTCCTCACCAGCGATCCGCGCGAGACGAAGCGGCGCGCCGCCTCCGCCGATCCCGGGCGCACCGCCGTGTGGCTGCTCGTCCTCGTGGCCTGCGGGATCGGGCTGTTCGCCGGCGCGGTGGTCATGCGGCACGCTTCGGCGATCGAGCCGCTGCGCCGCGATCTGTTGATCACCCTGTGCCTCGTGGCCGTGGTGTCCGCGTGGACGCTCACGCACACCGGTTTCACGTTGCGCTACGCCCACCTTTACTACCGCGACGACGAGGAAGGCGAGGGCGGCCTCGAGTTTCTCGGGAAGCACGCGCCGTCCGATCTCGACTTCGCCTACTTCGGCTTCACCGTGGGCATGTGCTTCCAGGTCTCGGACGTGGGGGTGTCGAGCCCGCAGATTCGCCGCCTCGTCCTCGCCCACGCGCTGCTGTCGTTCGCCTACAACACCGTGATCTTCGCGCTGTCGCTGAACCTGCTGCTGGGCCTCCTCGGCTGACCCCGCCCGCCGTCTGCAGGCTGCCCCACTCGATCAAGATCTTCAGCGCCGTCGACCGCCGCCGTTGCCACCCCGGCGTGCCGGGCCGCCGCCGCGGTTGCTGCCGGCGCGGGGCCCGTTGTCCGGTGGTCGCCCCGCTGGCGCCGCCGTCGCGGTGCCCGCGCCGGGGCCGCGCTGGCCCTTGTCGCGCCCGGCGCGCCCGCGCTCGGCGTCGCGACCCCGGCGGCCGGCGCGGCGGGACGGCTGGGCGCTCTCCTCGGGACCGGTCACCGTGCCGAGGGTGCCGCGCACGAAGTGTTGAAACAGCGCCTGGCCGGCGTCCGCGAAGCGCAGCAGGCGGGCGTCGAAGCGCGCGAGATGCTCGGTGACGTTGCGCAGATCCCGCCGCAAGATCATGGCGGCGTTCGTGTTGGCGGCGACATCGACCACCTGGGGCAAGTCGATGATGGTCGGCCCGCGATCCGCCATCAGCACGTTGTAGGCCGACAGATCGCCGTGCACGCGCCCGGTTTCGAGCAGGCCCTTCACCTGCATGAAGATCTCCAGGTGCAGGCTCGTCGCCTCGTCGGGCGTGAACGCGAAGTCCGCGAGTCGCGACGCGGGGGCGCCGCTCGCGTCGACGAGCAGCTCCATGAACAGGACGTCCTCGTAGAGGAAATACGGCTCTGGAACCCGGACCCCGGCGGCGAAGGCGTCGCGGAGCGCGCGAAACTCCATGCCGTGCCAGCCGTCCTCCAGCAACCCGCGTCCGTAGGTCGTCCGCTTGTCCATGGCCCGGCGATCGCGCGTGTTGCGCGTCTGATTGCGACCCTCGGTGTAGCTCGACACCTTCTTGAAGGTGCGATCATCCGGGGCCTTGTACACCTTCGCCGCACCCAGTTGCCCGGCGCGCTCGACGACGTAGACGGTCGCCTCCTTTCCGCTCATCAAACGCGAGTGGACGGCGTCGATGATCCCCTCATCGACGAGGTGACTGATCCCGTCCGTCTTCTGCATGCGGGCCCCAACCTGCCACCTCGCGCAGGCGCGCGCCAGTTTCGCGTCGGCCGGCTTGCATAATTTCGGACAAGGCTTACGGTCGAAGGGCGGCGACTCGTGGCGTTCGCCGCGCCAATGCAGACCTTCCCTCGTGTCCCGGCGCGTGCGTGGCACGAGGCGGCGGCGGCGTTGACGGCGTCTGGTCATGCCGTGATCGAGGGCGCGCTCCCGGTCGAATGCTGGCGAGGCCTACGCGACGAGGCCGAGCGGCTGCTTGGCGCCCACGCCTTCTCGAGGGGCCGGATCGGGCATGGCAGTGGCCGCCACGAGGAGCGGGCGACCCGCGGCGATTCCTTGTGCTGGTTGGAGCCCCACATGCCCGCCGGTGGGGCCTACCTGCGGTGGATGAACGAGCTGCGCGTGGCGCTGAACCGCCAGCTGTTCCTGGGATTGACGGGGTTCGAGGCCCACTACGCGCACTTCTCGATCGGCGCTGCCTACGGCGCCCACCTCGACCGGTATCAGGACTCGAACGCGCGCGTGTTGTCGGCGATCTTGTATTGCAACCAGGACTGGCCCGACGACGCGGGCGGCGAGTTCGTCATGTACGGCGACCACGACGCCCCCTGCCTGACCCTGGCCCCTCGCGGTGGGACGCTGCTGCTGTTCTTGAGCGCCGGCCGGAAGCACGAGGCCAAGGCGGCCATCCGCGCGCGCTGGAGCGTCGCGGGTTGGTTTCGCGCGGGAGCCTGACCACAAAACATCGCCGCGCCGTTGCATCGAGCTGCGCCCTCGTGAGATCCTCGTGACGATGCCGGAAATCTCCGAAGCCATCCGAGCCTTTGCCGAGGAACCGGACCGGTTCGTGCACGAGCCCCCGGCGCCCGTGCATCGGATTCGACGGGCGTCGTTCACGCTGATGCTATCGCCCACGCGGACGATGTCGAACGTGTCGTGCGTGCGTACGTCGGAGGGCGAGCTCGACGCCACGATCGCCGAAGCTCGCGAGCTCGTCCGGGCAAAGGGGTATACGCGAAACGTCTGGAGCATCGGCCCGTCCACGCGCCCGCACGGGTTGGCCGCCCTGCTGTCGGCGCGCGGCTTCGTCCCGGCGGATCGGCCGCCATTCGAGTCGAGGGCGACCGCCATGGCGCTGGTGCGGCCGCCGCCTCGGCCTCCAGCTGGCGTGGAGGCGCGCGCGGTGCGGGACTTCGATGAGTATCTGGAGATGTGGCGTCTGGCGATCGAGGTGTTCAACGAATCGGCGGAGGCGGCCGCCGGCTGGTTGGCGGCCGCGCCGGCGCTGTGGGAGCAGCTCGACGGCGTCAACCGGTTCGCGTACGTCGCGGTGATCGACCGAAAGCCGGTCGGCTTCGCGTTCGCCGTCGGGGGACCAAGCGGCCTCCTGCTCGGCGGGGGAGGGGTCGCGGCCGCCGCGCGCGGGAAGGGCGCCTATCGAGCGCTGCTGGCGGCGCGATGGGCGGACGCGGTGAGGCTGGGGAAGCCGGCGCTGGTGATCCACGCCGGCGCGATGTCACGCCCGATCGTCGCTCGCTGCGGATTCGAGCCCGTCTGCGAGGTCCTCGTCATGGAGGATGCGCGAGTGGGACAGGCTGGGTAGGTCGGGTTGGCGGGCGTTCCGTTTCAGCGCGCGAGCCCCGCCTTGAAGCGCTTGCCCTTGATGCGCCCGGCGCCGAGCTGCTGGATCGCGCGCATCGCGCTGCCCTTCGCGATGGCCACATACGAGAAGCGATCGTGAATTTCGATCTTGCCGATCTCGCTGCTCTGGAAGCCGCCGGCCGCGCCGGTCAGCGCGCCCAGGATGTCGCCGGGGCGCATCTTGTCCTTGCGGCCGCCGGAGATGTACAGCGTCTCCATGGTCGCGTCGGCGGGGATGGGGGACTTCTCCGCGAACGGCTCGGGGGCGGATCCCCGCGCGGGCGGCTCCTGTCGCTCGAGTGACGCGCCGATGGACGCCTCGATGGCCCTCAGCTTCGCGCCGTCCTGGGGCCCGATCAGCGACAGCGCCAGCCCGGGCTTGCCGGCGCGGCCCGTGCGCCCGATGCGGTGCACGTAGATCTCGGGCTGGAAGGGCAGCTCGAAGTTGACGACCAGGTCGAGGCCGTCGATGTCGAGGCCGCGCGCCGCGACGTCCGTCGCCACCAGCACGCGGAGGCTGTGGTTCCGAAACCGCGCCATCACGAGGTCGCGCTCCTTCTGCTCCAGGTTGCCGTGCAAGCTGGCGCAGCTGATGCCTGCCGCGACGAGCGCCGCTTCGACGCGCGCCACCGTCGCCTTGAGGTTGCAGAAGATGATGGCTGACGCGGGGGGATTCGCGCGCAGGGCGCCGAGCAGCGTCTCGAGGCGCCGGCCCTCTTCCACGGGATACCCGACCTGGCGCAGCTGCGACGAGGGCGCCGCCGCGTCGGCGACGGTCAGGCGAACCGGATTCCGCTGGTGAGCCCTGGTCATCGCCTCGATCGATCGCGGATAGGTCGCCGAGAAGAAGATGGTCTGTCGTGGCTGAGGCGCGGCGGTGAGGATCTTCTCCATCTCTTCGCCGAAGCCCATATCCAGCATGCGGTCGGCCTCGTCGGCGACGAGCGTCTTCAGGTCGCCGAGGCCGAGCGAGCCTCGCGTGATGTGGTCGAGCGCCCGGCCCGGCGTTCCCACGATCACGTGGACGCCCCGCCTCAGCGCCGCCAGCTGAGGATTCATGGGCTGGCCGCCCGAGAGGATGAGCACCTGAAGCCCGGCCTCGCGACGCCCGAGCTTGCGGAGGTCGCGCGCGACCTGCGTGCAGAGCTCGCGGGTGGGACACAAGACCAACGCTTGCGGGCGGCGGAGCGCGAGGTCGAGGCCCTGCAGGATGGGGAGCGCGAACGCCGCGGTCTTTCCGCTGCCGGTGGTGGATTGCCCCACGAGGTCCCGGCCCGCGCGGAGCAGGGGGATGGCCCGCGCCTGCACCGGCGTCGGCGTGACGAACCCCAGCTCGGCGACGACCTGACGCAGGGTGGGGGACAGCCCGAGCGCGGCGAACCCCTCGGCGGCCTCGGCGGAGACGGGGGAATCGGGCGGTGTCATGGGGGGGCTACTAGCAACCTGGCGCAGAAAGTCCACGGATTTGAGCCAGCCCCGACTCCCCCCGCGCTTGAATAATAGAAAATAGTCTCGTATAAGAGACGTGGCGGGACGAACCAGGTTTCGCAACAACGTCGAGGGGAGGGACCCATGAGCCAGATCCGCGAAGAAATCTTGAAGGCGAACGCCGCCTATGTGTCGGATTTCGGGAGCCGAGGCAAGCTGGCGCTGCCGCCCGCGCGGCGCTTCGCGATCTTGACCTGCATGGACGCGCGCATCGACCCGGCCAAGCTCGCCGGGCTGCGGGAGGGAGACGCGCATGTCATCCGTAACGCGGGGGGGCGCGCCAGCGACGACGCGATTCGCTCGCTGGTGATCTCGTACAAGTTGCTCGGGACGCGGGAGTGGTTCGTGATACACCATTCGAACTGCGGCATGGAGCTGTTCACCGACGACATCATCCGCGAGCTGCTCGCGTCCAGCCTCAAGACCGCCGCTTACGATGGCAAGGACTGGAAGGACCCCGGCCCGGGGCCCGGCTCACGCGACGGCGATTTCATCGACTGGCTGACCATCCGCGATCAGGCGCAAAGCGTGGCCACCGACGTTCAGCGAATTCGCCGCCACGCCCTCGTGCCGGCCGAGATTCCCATTTACGGCTACATTTACCAGGTGGAGAGCGGCAGGTTGATCGAGGTCCCCGAGGCGACTGCCATCGGTCGTCCCCACGTGGCGGGCGCGTCCTGATGGCGGAGCGACAGGACAAGCGGGCGTGACCGCCGCCTTCACGCCGGTGCGGTCCCTCCTCGGCGGCGCGCTGATCGGAATCAGCGCGGCGACGCTGCTGCTCGGTCCGGGGCGGATCGCGGGCATCACGGGGATCCTGGGCGGCGCGCTTCGGGCGCGGGCGGGAGATCTGGCGTGGCGGCTCTGGTTCTTGCTGGGCCTGGTCGGGGGCGGGGTCGTGCTGGGACGAGTCTGGCCGGCCACCTTCCAGGGGCAGCTCGCCCGGTCCGGGCTGTGGTTCGCGGCGGCGGGGCTGCTCGTCGGCTTCGGGACGCGCCTTGGAAACGGGTGCACGAGCGGTCACGGGGTGTGTGGGGTCGGCCGCTTGTCTCCGCGTTCCCTCTTGGCGACGGCGGTGTTCATCCTGACCGGAGCGATCACGGTGTTCGTCGTCCGACATCTGTTGGGGGGCCCCGCGTGACGGGCCGGCGTCCGGCCTGGCCCGCGATCGTCGAGCTCCTGGCGGGGGCGGTGTTCGCGCTCGGGCTGGCGGTTTCGGGGATGACCCAACCGGCGAAGGTCGTCGGCTTCCTGGACTTCTTCGGGTCCTGGGACCCCAGCCTGGCGTTCGTCATGCTGGGCGCCGTCGCCGTCTACGCGCTCGCGTACTGGCGGGGCGCGCGCAGGATGGGCAAGCCCCTCTTCGCCGAGCGCTTCTCGCTGCCGACCCGGTCCAAGGTGGATGCGCCGCTGGTGGCGGGCGCCGGCATCTTCGGGATCGGCTGGGGGTTGAGCGGGTTCTGCCCCGGGCCGGGCCTGGTGGCGTTTGGCGCCGGCGCGCGCACGGCCTGGTGGTTCGTCCCCGCCGCGGTCGCCGGCATGCTGCTCCAGCAGCTGGCCGCCCGCGATCCGGCGCGCGGCGATGGCTGATCTCCGTCCTCCCGCCGACCGTTCCGCCCGACGACCTCGAGACACTACCGGTCGGGGTCAGTCGTGGGGCCGCGCGAGGTCGGGGCGGGTGTCGCCGCCTGCTGGTCGGAGCCGGCCAGCGCTGGCTTCGCAGTCCTTCAAGAGCTCACCGACCTCTCGCAGTGACGACTTGATTCCATCGACCTCGTCGGCGGACAGGAGGTGCTCCCCGGACGTCTCCACCGCCCGAACCGCCGGTCCCAGGCTCTCGAGCGCCCGGCAGAGGTTCAGGACGGCGAACGCCAGCGGATTGTTGATCTCGTTCCCCAGCTCGCCAACGAACGGACCACGCACGACCGGCTGCTGGGGGACCTGGTGGTTCACCGGGCGTAAGCCCTTCGCCGAGAGCACCCGCTCGATCGTCGTCAGCAGCTGTCGCGCGTCGACGGGTCTCTGCAGATAGGCCTCCGCGGAGATCGCCGCCGCCCGGGCGCTGCTGTCGGCCGAGATCGCCACCACCGGGATGTCGGCCAACTTTGGATCGCCCTTCTGAATCGCCCGGAATTCCCATCCGTCCATCACGGGCATCCTCAGATCCAGCGCGATCACATCCGGGAGAAGCTGCGTGTAAAGGAGCGTGAGCGCCTCGTGGCCGTTCTCGGCGAAGGAGACGTCGTAGCCCTCCTCCTCGAGCAGCAGCCCCAGCGATTCGCGGACCAGCTCTTCGTCCTCGACGATGAGCACCCGGGGCTTGCCTGAAATCCTCGACGCAGGCCGGGAGGCGCAGTCGCCACCCCGAGCGCCTTCCGTTCGCGGGTCCCACGGCACATTGGAGAAGCTCATTTCCTGTAACTCCCATCCGCCCGCAAGCTTTGGCCGTCCATTGCAACGACAACAATCGACAATCTGATGATGATTCATTGCGCGTCAAGGGCGAATCTGCTGGTGTGCGTCGTCAACGAGCCCGGCCAGGCGGGGCGGACAGCAGGTCGAGATCGACGGGCTTGGTCAGGTGCAGCTGAAATCCGCTCGCGAGCGGGCGCTTCCGGTCGGCGTCCCCCGCCAGCGCCGTGAGCGCGGCGGCGGGCGCTGTCGGCGCCGAGGGCTCTGACCTTGGTGATGAACGTGTAGCCGTCCTCCACCGGCATCGCGATGTCACCGACCAGGACGTCGGGATGGAGCTCCCCGAAGGAAGAGGGTCCAGATGTTGAATCAGGACGAACGCCATGCCGGTCTCGGCGGGGAGCGCGCGCAGGAGCTGTGTGAAAGCGTCGAGCCCACCGGCGGACGCACCGATCCCGACGCCTTCGAAAAAAACGCCCTCGCTCACCATGGCCCCCTTTCCCCGGGGGGCAACCAGAATGACTGGCGAACCTCCTCGGGGTCCATCGAAATGAATGAACGACAGGTTCATCTTGATGGGATGACCCGCTCGCGTCGCCGCGACGCCGCGACAAGTCCGCGTCGTTGCTCTCGTCGGGGGCCTGGCGCGAATGCTGCTGTGAAGCGGTCCAACAACGCGGCCGACCCAAACCGCCTCACGAAAGGAACCCTGCCATGAAAATACTTATGATGTCGACGGCGGCTCTGGGCCTGCTGGCCTGCGCCTCCGTCCCGATCCCCGCGGATCACCTCGCTCACTCCGAGGCGAGCATCCGCGGCGCCGAGGAGATCGGTGCGCTCGGGGTGCCGGCCGCCAAGCTTCACCTCGAGCTCGCCAAGGACCAAACCGAGACGGCGAAGCACATGGCCGCCAACGGGGACAAGCGGGCGGCGCTGGTGCTGGCACGCGCCGAGTCGGACGGCGAGCTGGCGCTGGGCCTGGCCCGAGAGGTGGCCGTCCACAACGAGGCGCTTCACGCCACGGAAGATCTGAAGGCGCTCCGCGCTCGCGGCAATCCCTGAGGCCTCACCGCTGCTTTTCCACCCGCAAAGGATTTCAAAGATGAAGATCGCAAATATGAGTCTCCTGGTGACCGCCCTGGCCGCGTCGACGATCGGGGCGTGCGCCACCACCGCGCCCCCGCAGTTGCTCGAGGCGCGTGACGCCTACGCGGTATCGAACAATGGCCTGGCGGCCAAGTTGACGCCGACCGACCTCTACGACGCCAAGAAGGCGCTCGACTCGGCGAACAAGGAGTTCGAGGAGAACGGTGATACCCCGACGTGCCGGGATTACGCCTACATCGCGTCCCGCAAGCTGGAGCTGGCAGACGTCAAGGCGAGGACCGAGCAGGATCGCCAGCGGATAGCCGAGGCGGTCAGGGCCGGCGTGGTCGTCCGCGACAGCCAGGTCAAGAGCACCGAGACGGCCCTGGCGGCCACCCGGGAGCGTCTCAAGGATGAACGCCGCGAGAACAGCAGCGTCACCAAGGAACTGCGCGACACCAACAACGCCCAGACGCAGGCGCTGCAAAAGACCGCGGCCGACCTCGAGACCGAGAAGCAGGCCCGGACCACAGCGGCCGCGCAGCTCGAGACGGAGAAGCAGGCCCGGACCGCGACCGCCGCGCAGCTCGAGACGGAGAAGCAGGCCCGAATCGCCGCCGAGGGCAAGCTGGCCGGCGCGATGAAAGACCTCGCCGCCATCGCCGCGGTGAAGGAGGAAGCGCGCGGCGTCGTGATCACGCTGTCGGGGAGCGTGTTGTTCGCGTCGGGGAAGTACGCCCTCTTGAACACGGCGATGACGAAGCTGGATCAGGTGGCCGAGGCGCTGAAGGCGCAGGACTCCGACAAGCGCATGGTCGTCGAGGGTCACACCGACAGTCAGGGCCCGGAGAGCATCAATCAGCCGCTCTCCCTCAACCGTGCCACCGCGGTGCGCGACTACCTGGTCTCGCGCGGCGTCGACCCGAACAAGATCTCGTCGATCGGGATGAGCTCGAGCAGGCCGATCACGGACAACCGGACCCCCGAGAACCGCGCGAACAACCGCCGCGTCGAGATCGTGATTGGTCGACCCCCGATGGGCTTCGGCGGCTGAGCCCGAGCTCCCGCGCGAAAGAAAGGGCAACATGACACCGCAAGCGTTCTTGATCTGGATAGTGGTCGGGCTGGTCGCCGGATGGCTGGCTTCGGCGGTGGTGGGTGGGGGCTTCGGCCTGGTCGGCGACATCGTCGTTGGTGTGGTCGGGGCGTTCCTGGGGGGCGTCATCTTCCGCGGGCTGCACCTGTCGGTCCCCCTGGGTGGCCTGCCGGGAACGATCTTCGTCGCCTTCATCGGCGCCGTCGCGCTCCTGCTGGTGCTTCGCCTCATCAACCGAGGAAGAAGCAGCCGCTCTTAGAGGTGTTTCACCGCTCCCGGCGGGATGTCCGCCGCTAGCTTTCGCAACCTTGGAGGAAATCATGAGTTTTCTATTTGGAAAAGGACCCTCAAAGGGTCCCTTAGATCCCCCGCGGAACGGCGCCTGCCAGCGAAGCTCGCACGCGCCAACGCGAGTGCTTGCCCCGCGACGCTGGTCGTCGTTTCGTCTGGTAGCCACGTTCGCGGTGCTGCTCGGTCCAGGGCTGGTCATCGCGGCCAACCCGTCGGCGGCCCTGGCGGCCGTCCCGACCCAGGTGGTCCCCTCTGCCACGTCGCCCCGCTCGTTACCCTCGCGGGCGGCGGTGCCCTCCGCGGCGGACGATTCCTACGCGGCCCGGGAAGCCCAGGCAAAGCCTCTCGAGAAGTTCAAGGGTGGAGACACGACCATCATCCTGGGCGGCAGCGTGCTGGTGATCGTCCTGATCGTCGTGCTGATCGTCGTCCTCATCTGATGCGCTCGTGAAGCGTCACGACCTCACGGGCGCGGCCACCCTGTTGGTGCTGGTCGCCGCCGGAGCGCTGCCCGCCTGCTACCACGGCTCGGCGCACACCGTATCGGCGCGGGACCTGAATCGCGAGGCGGGGTGGGTGCTCGTCAGCGGGGTTCCGATGGTCCGGCAGTCGTCGCTGCGGGACTGCGGCGCGGCTGCCCTGGCGATGGTCCTCGGGCGGTGGGGGACGCCGGAGTCCTCGAGCGCGGAGATCGCGAAGGCGCTCCCGGTCGACGCCGCGCACGGCATCGCCGCGGGCGCGCTTCGCGACCTGGTTCGCAAGAAGGGATTGCGCGCGTTCTTGATCGCCGGTGAGCTCGCCGATCTGGAGAGAGAGATCGGGCTCGATCGTCCGGTGCTGGTCGGGCTCGTCCAGCACTACGGCGACAAGGCCCTGTCTCATTTCGAGGTGGTCGTCGGGATCAATTCACACGCCCGGCGCGTGCTGATGTTCGATCCGGCGCGCGGACAGCGCGAGGATGGGTTCGAGGGGTTCGCCAGCGAGTGGAACCGCGCCGGACGGCTGGCCATCGTCGTCGCGCCCGCGTCCGTGCCAGGATGACCGGGTGGGTGTTCGAGGAGGCAAGACAGGCGTCGCCAGGTCGCCAAGGACTGTCACGACGACGGTCGCGACGTTGTTGGCGTTGACCCTCGGCTGCGGCACCAGCTACCAGCCTCGGCCGAGCGCGCGGCTGACAGTCGTCATCCACCATGGCGCCGCCATGTACGTCGTGAACGGTCAGGAAACACCGGTCGGGCCCCTCGGCGGCAGCCTCGAGAGCCTGGTCGGCGCCGAGCCCGCCGCCGCGGCCGAGGCGCGCACCGCGCGCACGGAGCTCGCCGTCGGGGTTCCCTGCTACCTGGGCGGGATCGCGGGCGTGGTCGTGGGCATCGCGGTCCTGAGCGGGCCGGTCGGCTGGGTGGTCCTCGGTGTCGGCGCCGCCACCGCCGGGACGGGGCTGAGCTTGATGGGCGCGGGGTTCACTCACGCCGTCGACGCCGTGAACCTCCACAACGACGCCGTCTCGTCCGTGCCCCGGGCGGCGCCGCTCGGTGCGCCTTCGCGATAAATACCCATGGCGAAGTGGCCCCGTCCGGGCCAGGGTGTCGACCATCAATATGAAGGACCTGCGCAATCATCTCGAAGGAGTCGCAAGAGTGGTCACGTGCACGTCGAGGATCTAGACCACGAGGAGCTCCTCGAGCTCGATCCAGAGGGCGGCGTGATTCGCTTCGCGGGCCAGCGGGCCCTGCTCCTCGACGCCGTGGCCATGGGGCTGTTGCGCAAATACCTGGTCGAGAACTTCGGCCTGACGGCCGCCCGCACGGTGCTGACCCAGTTTGGCTTCGCCCATGGATGGCGCATGGCGGAGGCGATGCAAGCGGAGTTCAAGTGGGACAGCGACGACGACTGGCGCCGCGCGGGCACACGAATTCACGCCCTCGAGGGGCTGTTCCGGGTCGAGCCCGGCGTCGAGGGGCCGCTGTCGAAGGCGGGGATGATGCTGGAGGCCTCGTACGAGGCGGAGCAACACCTGCTGCATTTCGGTCGCTCGGACGCGGCCGTCTGCTGGACGATCTGCGGGCTCACGAGCGGTTATCTGAGCCGCAGCGCCGGTAAGGAGGTCTACGTCGTCGAGGGCCGCTGCATGGGCAAGGGGGACGCGGCCTGCCACCTGTTCGGGCGCGCGCGTGAAGAGTGGGGCGCCGAGCGCGCCGAGGAGCTGCGCTTCTTCGAGGCGAAGCACCTCAAGGAGAGCCTGGACGTGTCGCTCCAGCGCGTCACCGAGACGTTGAAGTCGGCCGAGCGCAAGCTCCACGAGCATCGCCGCGCGCTCGTGCGCGTCGCCCGCGACGTCGACGAGCCCCTGGGAATCGTCGCGAAGAGCCCGCGCATGCGCCAGCTCGTGGACCTCGCGCGCCGGGTGGCCAAGGTCGACTCCACGGTCCTCATCACCGGGGAGAGCGGCTCGGGCAAGGAGCGCATCGCGCGGCTGGTTCACGAGGAATCCACGCGGGCCGCCGGCCCCTTCATCGCCGTCAACTGCGGCGCCATCACGGAGACGCTCCTCGAGAGTGAGCTGTTCGGGCACGTGCGCGGGGGCTTCACGGGCGCGACCCAGGATCGCCCCGGGCTCTTCGAGGCCGCGAACAGCGGGACATTGCTGCTCGACGAGGTCGGCGAGGTCTCGCCGGGAATGCAGGTCAAGCTGCTGCGCGCCCTGCAGGAGCGCGAGATCCGGAGGGTCGGCGAGAGCAAGAGCCGCCGGGTCAACGTGCGCATCGTCGCCGCCACGAACCGCGACCTCGCGCACGGGGTGGCCAACGGACAGATTCGCCAGGACCTCTACTACCGGCTGAAGGTCGTGGAGCTCCACGTCCCAGCCCTGCGGGAACGCCGCGACGACGTGTTGCCGCTGGCGCGCGTCCTGCTCGCGGACGCGGCGCTGCGAATGAAGCGCAAGATCACGGGGCTGGCCCCCGCGGCCGCCGATCAGCTCCTGCACTACGAGTGGCCCGGCAATGTTCGCGAGCTGGAGAACGCCATGGAGCGGGCGGTCGCGCTCGCGCGAGGCAGCCGGGTCGAGCTGGAGGATCTGCCCGAGGAGGTCCGGCAGGCCTTCCCGCGACCCGTGGCGACGCAGGGAACGGTGCGCCCGCTCGGGGAGATCGAGCGAGAGTACATCCTGTCGGCGCTGGAGCTGAACAAGGGAAATCAGACCCACACCGCCGAGCAGCTTCGGATCGGCTCGGCGACGCTGTACCGGAAGCTGAAGAGCTATGGCCGGATTGCCGGAAACCGCGGCGCGAAGCGGGCGCGTTCGACGAAGCGCTGAGCCGGCCCGCCAGAAGCATCATTTCGACCGAGTGGCGCGCGGCGAAGCGTTCAAGGGCCGGGAAACTGGCTCGGTGGCGCGGCTGGCCCACAACGTGCTCCTGCACATGAGGATGCCCCCCCGTGAGCCAAGCCGGTGATCGCGCTGCGGAGAGCGAATCGTCGCCACCATGACCGCCGCAACGGGCAGCACGGGTGGCACACATTCTTCCCCGACGAGGGGCCGGACGCGGGCGCCGGCGGCTTCGGTGTCCTCGAGGGGCTCAACGAGCACTGGCTCCCGCCCGGTACCAGCGTCCCCCGACGACCGTCCGGTGACTCCGAGGCGCTCACCTACGTTCACGAGGGGGCGCTGGCCCAGGAGGACTCGCTCGGGCGGTCGGGGGTCGTCCAGACCGGAGAGTTTCAGCGCATGACCGTGCGGCGGCGCATCCGTCACAAGGAGGCGAACGCCTCGCGGACCGAGCGCGCGCATGTCTACCAGCTGTGGCTTCGACAGGCGGAGGCCGGGCTCGACCAAAGCTACGAGCAGCGGCGCTTCAGCACGGCGGACCGGCGCGGCGTTCTGTGCGTCGTCGCGTCGCCCGACGGCCGGCGCGGCTCCCTACGCATCCACCCGGACGTGCTGGTGTATTCGACCCTGCTCGACGTCGGCCAGCACGTGATTCACGAGCTCGGTCAGGGACGGAGGGCGTGGGTCCACGTCGTGAGGGGCGAGGTGATGCTGGGTGACGCCGTCCTCGTCGCGGGCGATGGGGCCGGTGTGTCGGGCGAGCGCGCCGTCTCGCTGACCGCGCGGCAGGGGGCAGAGGTCCTGCTGCTCGACATCGAGGCGGAGCCGCCGGAGCCGACGAAGATCGCGTGACAAGGCCCGGCCATCAATCGTCGGCGCTGAAGGTGTCGCAGGCGGCCGGATCGCCTGTGCGCATGCCCACCCCGAACCATTTCTGGCGCGCGGCGGCCGAGCCGTGGGTGAACGTCTCGGGCGTCACGCGGCCGCGCATCTCCTTCTGAATTCGATCGTCGCCGACGGCGGCCGCCGCGTCGAGCGCGTCGGCGATCTCCTTGTCGTCCACCTTGCCCTGCCCGTAAGCGGCATGGCCCCACACCCCCGCGTAACAATCCGCCTGCAGCTCCGTGCGTACGGACAGCGGGCCGCGCTGGTCTGGACGTGCCCGCTGCAGCGCGCGCACGCGCCGCTCCGTGCCGAGCACGTCCTGAACGCGGTGCCCGTATTCGTGCGCCACCACGTACGCCTCGGCGAAGTCGCCGCCGCGCGCGTGGAAGCGCTGCTGGAGCTCGTGAAAGAAGCCCAGGTCCAGATACACGCGGCCGTCGGGGGGGCAATAGAAGGGACCGGTGTCGGCGCTGGCCGTGCCGCAGCCGCTCGGGGTCGCGTCCGTGAACAGCACCAGCTTCGCCGGGCGGTAGCCGGAGTCCGTCCGCGCCAGCTCGCGCCCCCAGAACGACTGGACGTTGCTCTCGACGCATACGATGAACTTCGCCGGATCGTTCGTCGAGTCGACGCCGCGACAGCTCCCCGCGAGCCGCGCGGTGTCCCGGGTGGGGGCGGCCGGCGCGGTCGGCGACGTGGTTCCCTGACTGTCCCGGATCAGGCGGCTGATCTCGCCGGCGGTCTGGTTACCGCCCTGCGCGAGGAGCTGCAGGCCGACGTAGATGAGCCCGCCCACGAGGCCGAGGCCCCCCACGCCGGCACCGACCCGCCCGCCCGGAAACCGAGCGCCGCGCCGATCCTCGACCTGAGAAAGATCCGCCTGATCGGAGTCGTCGAACTTCACGGGGCCAGCATGTCGCGAGGCGCGCTCGATTGCCAGACCGAGCGCGCCTCGCCTTCGCCGGGTCCTAGGGCGCGGCGGCGAGCGCGTCGGCGCTGGCCAGCAGCGCTTGCGCCTGGCCGACCCAGGCGAGCAGCTGCATCGGATCGATCGGCAGGCCCGCGAAGGCGCCCGCGTCGAGCGCGTCGCGGATCTGCGAAGCCAGGTCGTCGCGCGTCGCCGTCAGCGCGGCCACCGAGGCCTCTTTGGACGTGTAGGTCGCGTCGGTCGGGTCACTGCTCTTCAAGGCCTTGGTCGAGGCGGCCAGCATGTCCATGGAGAACTGCCCGAAGGGCGCGTTGATCTGCTTGTACAGGCTCCCCAGCAGCTCGACCGACGGCTTGTCGGCGCCGAGGGCCCCGGGGACGGCGCCTGGCACCAGCGCCTGGGTGATCACGCGGCCATCCGACGGATAGACGTCACGCAATCCGAGCAGCGCGTTGATGGTGGGGCGAACGTCCGTGTGGTCGGTGAACGCCATCTGGTCGGGCTGGGCCGAAACGCCCGGACCGACGAACCCGACCCACGTCTGGCCGATCTCCTTCTGGATGTCGCCGTGGTTCCAGGCGAAGGCGGGGTTGATGCACGTCTCGCAGGTCGACGCGGGAAAGTCCGTGATGAAGTAGTTGGCGTCCGCGAAGTAAGCGAACGTCGGGTTGCGGGCGGGGTCTCCGGCCGTGAACATGTGCATCGCCTTCATCCCCGCCTGGTCGGCCATCTGCACCATCAGCGGATCCGTCGCGCCGGTGAACGGGTTGACGGCGGTGAGCCCGGCCACGGCGCGCTCGAAGGCACGCGTCGCGGGATCGGTCTGGCCCAGCGCGCCCACGCCCCGCTTCGCGAGATAGAACGGGGGGGCCGAATCGCCGTGCACGGTGAACGTGTTCGGGGCGCCGGGGGCGAGGAAGCTGGCGAACAGCGACGGAAACTGATGTTGCACCAGCGTGTCGATGTTGGCGTTGAGCTCGCCGACCTGGTTGGTCCAATCACAAGGAACGTTGACCCCATCGCAGTCCACGGGAGTGGGAGAGCCGCCCGAATAGTGATCCCCCTCGTCCACCGTGAAGACGAACAGGGTGTTGGTCTTGTCGATGCCGTCCGCGGCCAGGCGGGCGAAGAAGGCCGCGAAGGCGGCGTCGTAGTCGCGCAGCTGTTGCTCGTACCCTGCCTGGCCCGGACCGTACGCCAGGTGCGCGTTGCCCGAGACGCCGTGGAAGTCGTGCGCATCCGAGACATACGCGTACGTGATGGGGATGCCCTGCTCCTGCATCGCCGCCACGTAGGCGAGGGACACGGCGGCCGACATCCCGTCGAAGCCGGGGAAGCCCGGCTGACCGAACGGATCGACGATTGGATTTCCGAGGAGGTCAGTCAGTGGAACGGCCGGGGGCTGTCCGGTCAGCAGGGGGTTGATGGCCTGGGCGCCGAACAGGCCCTTGTACCCCAGATAGCCGCCCGGCTCCCCGGGCAGCAGATCCGTCTGGCCGGCTGCGCACCTGGCCGAGCCTTGCGCGCAGTGAACCGAGAAGCCGACGAAGTCGGTTTGCGCTCGCGCGCGGGCCGCGGAGCTCGACGTGGCGGCGTTCGAGGTCGTGGCCTCGATGAACTGTGGCGATCCGGCGCCGAACACCTTGAACACGTCGCCGCTCGCTCCGGTCCCGGTGTTCTCGAGCACGATGTTGGCCGTGGCCACCGCGCCCACGTCGCAGCCGGCGCGGGTGTACGAGACCCACGGGGCAGGCGCGTTCGAGCCGTCCGGCGTCACCATGTTGGGGACGGTCGAGCCGGCGACCGCGGGGTCGGTCCAGTAGCCGAACGAGCTCGGAAACGCGAAGGTCCCGGTGGCGCTGGTGCGGACGTAGCTGTTGCTGACGGTCTGGCCGTGGCGGTCCGGGTACACGCCCGTGAGCGACGACAGGATGCCGCCGGCGGTGTGCGAGATCAGGATGGTGTGATCGTTCGCCATCATCGTGCCGTTGCCGCGGATGAAGTCGAGCAGGTGAGGCATCTGCTCGAGGTCCGAGGGAACGGCGGCGCGATCGCGGAGGAGGTGGGTGTTGTCGAACTGCACGTAGATGACGTGCTTGATGGTCCCGGCGCCATTCCCCAGCACGCATCCATTGCTGGCCATGGGCGAGGTGCAGTTGACGGTGACGGTGCTGCTGTCGGCGCAGGTGGCGTTGGCGTCGCCGTCCGACACGGTGAGCGTGAGCGTCGCCGGGCCGGCGGTCGTGCAGGTGAACCGGGTGCTCGCGGCGGAGGCGTCCGTGACCACGCCGGTGCTCGCCGTCCAGCGGCACCCGAGCGCCGAGGGGGCGTGGTCGGTGTCGTGCGCGGCGGCGGATAGCCCGATGGACGCGCCCACGATGACCTCGTCGGGGCTCGCCGACACGCCGTCGATCTGCGGACATACGTTGAGGCTCCCGTTGACGAGGACGCTCCCCGTGCGCGCCGCCTGGTGGCACAACAGGTGGACCGACACGGCGGTGGTCACGTGGGCGGTGACGTCGAAGGTCGCCGCGCCGCCACAGGTCTCCGTGCCGTCGACCGAGGTCGCCGCCAGGCTGATCGAGAACCCCACGCCGACGGGCAGCGGGCTGATCACCGCGGACAGGGTGGTGCTGCTGCTGACGTCGATTGTCCCCGTCTTCGAGAAACCGGCGGGTCCCGAGATGCTGTAGTTGAAGGCGCTGATGCTGACGGCGGGCGGCAGCACCAAGCCGAGGGAAACGGTCCCGTCTTGACCCCCGACGTTCCCGCCGTCGGCGGGAGTCGAGGAGCAGGCACCGACGAGCGCGACGCCGGCGAGCGTCGCAAGAGCGAACACGGAGAGCGGGATCTTCCGGTTATTCACGTTGCGTCTTCCTTCGGTTTGTGGGTGCTGTGAACGAGATCGATCTCTGCCCTGGAATGCAAGGAGAGTTCCGCGCGCTCGGCGCTGGAGAACGGCCGCCACCTGGCGCGGTTGCGTGGCGCGCGCGCTTCGTGACGCCAAAGTCTTCGCCGATTTTCGGAGGCCACTCGCCGATTTTCGAAGAATGTGCTCGGACGGAAGGCCTTCTGGCGCGGCCTCAGCCGCTCATCGCCGAGCCATCCTCCAGGAGCGCAGGCGGAGGCGCATGACGGGTCGAGGGCGATGACTGGGCGAGGTCGCGGCGGCGGGCCTCGATGAGCGCCCGGCACACCGCGGCCACGTTGCGGGCGCTGGTGCCGCCGTTCTGGACCGGGCACAGGCGCCGCAACTCCGCGCCATCGAAGAAGGAGTGGACCTCCTTGCCAAGGGCCAGGCCGACGTAGGCGGTAGACGAGTACTGTGTTACCAGCACCGCGCAGTTCGCGATCATCTCCTCCGCGCTGCCGTGTTCGTAGATGAGCGCCTCCGGGGCCAGCGCCGCCAGCTCGGCGCGCGCCCGCGTAGCGTTCTCGTTGGGGTGTAACTTCCAGATGACGGGGCGGCCAGCGGCGATGTGCAGCACGTCGCGGATGAATCGCGGCCTGTCTTCCCAGCGAGCGGTCTCGCGAATGTCCGAGCTGCAAACGAGCAGGAACCCGTGGTGGGGGAAGTCGTTCGTCCGAAACCGCTCGCAGTCGTCGAAGTTGGGAATCCCGGTCACGACGATGGTCTCGGGTCGGGCGCCCTTCTTCTCGAATAGCTCCCGGTACCCGTCGCTGGCCACGCAGAGCCGATCGTAGGCGTGGCTGAGGCCAGTGGCCGCCGAGGTGATGGCCAACCAAGGGGGAAGGCGCAGGGCCCGCACGAGGCGAAACACGAGGTCCTCCGGATCGGTCATCCCCTCTTGCAACAGCACCAGCGACCCGGAGGTGATGTTCCTCGGCACGGTCATGTCCGAGCAAGTGATGACCAGGTCGTAGTGTCCCCGTTCGCCCCCGAGATCCAACGGGAGCGCATGGGCGTGAAGGTAGGCGAGGCAGCGTGCGCGCAGCTTGTCGCCAAGCGCGGTGCTCCTCAGCCAGCCGAGGCGTCGAAAGGCCTCGAGGACGCCATCGCAGTAGTACCAGGTGAAGGCGTGCTCGAAGTCGGGGAGCGCGGCGGCCACCTGGTGCAGTTGCGTGGTGTGGTTCAGTGTGCCGCAGATGAAGAGGATGCGGGGCGTGGCGTTGCGGCGGGCGGGCCCCGAGGTGACGGCACGTGAGCGGCCGGCGACCAGACGGGAGATCGTGCAGGGCACGGTGGCGAGGAGCACCAGCAGCAGGCGGCCGACCAGGACGGCCAGCGCCAGCGCGCGGGTGGCTACCAGGCGAAGCAACTCTCGGTAACGCAGGGTCTCGAGCGCGCCGATGGTGGACCCCACGCGCCGCGGCCGGCCACGGGGGCGCCGGAAGGCGAAGGCTTGTTGCCCCAGGAACCCGCGCGGGAAGCTCCCTTCGTAGAGGCCGTAGCCGACGGGTTTGCGCGCGGGCAGGCATGCGGTTCGGAACCACCAATCCCACACCGCCAGCTTCGTCGCGAAGTTGATGCCGTCGCGAATCTCGACAGCGTGGTGCCAGCGGTGCATCTCCGGGCCGTTGAAGATCAGCTGCAGCCGTCCGCTGCGCACATCGATGTTCGAATGAATGAACATTCCCCAGACGGCGTCGATGGTCAGCTTGATCAGCGCCACCTCGGGCGCCGCCCCGAGCAGGGTCAGCGGCGCGAACTCGATGGTCTGGTTGATCAGGATCTCGAGCGCATGCGAGCGCGAGCCGGACAGCCAGTCCACGTCCGCGGTGGCGTGGTGAGCCTCGTGGATCCGCCACAGGAACGCGCTGTGATGCTGCAGCCGGTGGAAGAGATAGATGTAGAGGTCATGAGTGACGACGAAGAATCCCACCTGCAACGGCACCGGCCACGCGGAGACGAGATGGAGACGAGACAGTCCGGTGGCGCCGTCCATCCAGCCGATGAACCTCGCGATGACCAGCCCCAAGAGGTAGCTCTGGATGAGGGCGTAACCAACCAGGTCGTTCCAGAAGCCAGGCCGCAACAATCTCTGGCCCCTCCGATAGGGGAGCAGCCGCTCGAGCGCGATGAACGCGAGGGCGCTGCCGCCGATGACGACCGGCGACAGCCACGACCACAGCGCCGCCGGTCCCGACATTCGCCGCTTCGTCCGCCGGTGGTCAGTTGCAGTCGGTCGGCATGTTGCCGTCCGCGATGACGCGACGGAGCTTCCGGCGCGACGCGAGCTCTCCCTCGTAGATCCGCTTCACGCCGTCGCCGAGCGCCCGCTCGATGTCACGAATGTTGGCGACGAGGCGCAGCAGCCCCCCGATCTCGACCGACGCCGACTGATCGCTTCCCCACATGGACCGGTCGAGCGTGATGTGGCGCTCCACGAAGGTCGCGCCCAGGGTCACGGCCGCCCACGTCGGCGCGAGACCGACCTCGTGTCCGGAGTACCCGATCGGACAGCCCGGGTACTGTTGCCTGAGGGTCTGAATCATCATCAAGTTGAGATGCTCGTTGGGGCAGGGGTAGGACGACGTCGCGTGCGCCACCAGCAGGTTGTCCAGGCCCACGGCCTCGATGGACGCGGCGATCTCGTCGGCCGTTGACATTCCGGTGGAGAGAATCAGCGGTCGCCCCGTCGCCCGCATCCGCTTGAGCAAGGGAATGTCCGTCAGCGAGGCCGACGCTGCCTTGTAGCAGGGCGGACGAAACGCCTCGATGAACTCGACGGACTCCTCGTCCCAGCAGCTCGCGAACCACTGCACGTGCCGCTCGCGGCAGTGACGGTCGATCTCGACATACTCGTCGAGGCCCAGCTCGACGCGATGCCGGTATTCTATGTAGGTCATCCGGCCCCAGGGCGTGTCACGTATGACATCCCACTGATCCCGCGGCACGCATCGCTCCGGCGTTCGCTTCTGGAACTTGACCGCGTCGGCGCCCGCCAGCACGGCGCCGTCGATCAGACGTTTGGCCAGCTCCAGCGATCCGTTGTGGTTGATGCCGATCTCGGCGATGACGAACACCGGGGCACCCGCGCCCACCCATTTGTCCCCGATTCGCACCCGTGCCGTAGCCAGACTCGATGCTTGCGAAGCTTCGTTCATGACCGTCCTCCTCCTTTTTCATCCAAGCGGGGAGCCACCAACCGGACCGCCACTCCCTGGGGGCGTCGGGCCAGGTGGCGTAGCACCAGGATCCATTCGGCGAAGTCACGGAACGCGCCGCCCCCGCCGGTGCGCGCGCACCGGTAGTGCGCGAGACGTAGGACTGACGGGAAGGCGTCGAGCGGCGCGGCCACCAGCCCGCGCTCGGCGACGAGCGCCATGATTCCGAGGTCATTGACGTCGTCCCCGATGTAGGCGACCTGTGACGGGTCGACGCCGGCGTCGACGGCGATGGCCGGGAAGGCCGCCTCCTTGTCCGCGACGCCCTGGTAGACCCGCTTGATTCGCAGCTTCTCCGCTCGGCGCACGACGATGGAGGAGGTCTCTCGGGTCAGAAACGCGGTCTCGACCCCGTCGTCCCGGAGTCGCTCCACCCCCATGCCGTCGCGCATGGAGAACCGCTTCAGCGCCTCCCCGCGCTCGGAATAGAAGACGCCGCCGTCGGTCAGGGTGCCGTCGACGTCAGTGATCACCAGCCGCAAGCGCCCTGCCCGCGCCCGGAGCTCGCGCTCGAGCAGCGGCGGCGCCAGCATCATGTCGTCGGCGAGCCTCACCACGCCGTCCAACCCCCGTCGATGACCAGGTTCGCCCCCGTCATGTAGCTCGAGGCCTCGCTGGCCAGGAAGACGAGTGCCCCGCGGAGCTCGTCGGGGCGGGCCATCCGCCCGATGGGCGTTCGGCGGGCGTACTGCTCCACGAAGAATGGCTCCTGGCCGGCCTGCGCGACGCCCCCCGGCGACAGGCTGTTCACGCGCACGCCGCGATCCGACCAGTAGGTGGCGAGGAACCGGGTGAACGACAGCACCGCGCCCTTGCTGGTCGGGTAGGCCGCGCTCTTCCAGAACGACTGGGTCCCGTCGGCGCGGCGGTAGATGCGCTGGTCGGGCCCCACCATTCCGTAGGTCGAGGCGACATTGATGATGCTGCCCCGGTGCTGGCGGACCATCTCGCTGCCCAGCACCTGGCAACACAGGAACGTCCCGGTGACGTTGACGTCGAGCGCCTGGCGCCATCGATCGAGCGGGTAGTGTTCGAACCGAGAGAGGCGCGCCGCCTGCTTCCCGTCATCGTCATGCTCGTCATACTCGTCAAAGCGGTCGTTGATGGCGGCATTGTTGACGAGGACGTCGATGTGGTCACCGATGGCCAGCGCGGCGTCGCGGAGCCGAACCAGGGAGTCGAGCACGGTGATGTCGGCGGGGATGGCGTGCGTCGACGTGCAGCCGCGCTGTCGCAGGTCCGCCGCAACCGCGGCGCAGCCTGCAGCGTCGGAGTCCGTCGCGATGACCGTGGCGCCTGCTTCGGCCAGCGCCCGGCAGTGCTGGCGGCCGAGCAGCCCGGCGGCGCCCGTGACGACCGCGACTCGACCGGCCAGCGAGAACATCGCCGCGGCGTCACCGTCGCTCATGTGCCCCCGCCTTCGCCTGCTCGCGCACGGGTTTCAGGTCGAAGTGGCTGGTCCGTCGAAACACGGCCTCCACGGGCTCCCCGCGCAGGGCGACATGCAACGTCCCTCGCTCCAGCTCGGCGCGCAGCGAGGGCAGGACCTCCCCGTAGACGCCCAGCAGATAGTCGATGTCCTCCGCGGTGTGCGCCGCCGAGAGGTTATGGAATCCGTTCCAGAGGACCCCCCGCCTGATCAGCTCTTGCTGCACGTACGACTTCATGATCAACGGATCGACCCCCGCGGCCACGCCCTCCGGCGCGAACGTCACCAGCGTCCGGCAACCGAAGCCGGTGCACGCGGAGAATGGCGTGCCGAGCTTGGCGCAGAGCGCGTTGTACTCGTCCCGCAGCCGGCTCCCCAGCTGGTCGAGGTACCGGGGGACATCGCGGCGGCGCAGCTCGCGCAGCGTGGCGGCCGCGGCCGCCAGCGACAGCGTCTCGCCCCCGAACGTGGAGTAGAAGAAGACGTCGCGTTCGCAGAGCCGCATCACGTCCGCCCGCCCGGTGAGCGCGGACAGGGGCATGCCGTTGGCGACCGCCTTCGAGAAGCACGCGAGGTCGGCGGTGACGTCGAAGCGTTGCTGCGCGCCGCCCAGGGCCAGCCGAAAGCCCGTCCACATCTCGTCGAACACCAGCAAGGCGCCCCGGGACGCGCACAGCCGCTTGAGCTCGGCCAGGAAGTCCGCGCGCGGCGCCTCGAACGTCACGGGCTCGAGGATCACGCAGGCGGTGTCGTCGTCGAGGGCGGCCTCCACGGAGGCGAGATCGTTGTAGCCGAACGTATGAGTCAGCGCGGCCACGTCGGCCGGTACGCCCCGGCTCCGGTCGGTGACAGCGATATACCAGTCGTGCCAGCCGTGATAGCCGCAGCACAACACCTTCGCACGCCCGGTGAACGCGCGCGCCAGCCGGACGGCGGCGGTGGTCACGTCACACCCGTTCTTCGCGAAACGGACGCGCTCGGCGCCTGGGACCAGCGCCCGCAGCAGCTCGGCCACCTCGACCTCGAGCGGATGCATCAGCGAGAACGTGATGCCGTCCGCCAGCTGGGCGCGGATGGCCTCGTCGACGACCGGGTCGGCGTACCCGAGCGACAGCGGGCCCACCGCCATCGACATGTCGAGGTACTCGTTGTCGTCCACGTCGATGACGTGCGCGCCCCGGCCGGCGCGCAGGTACTTGGGCGCGACGCCACGAATGAACTGACCGGGCCCCTTGGCCAGCGTCTGTGTCGCGCCCGGGATGAGCCCGATCGCCCGCTCATGGAGCGCGTTCGACGAGCTGATGTCCGGCAATTCGGCGTTGAAGGCGACCAGGTTAGGCAACGCTTCCTCCTTTGGTTTCGAACGCGTCTCGGAAGCGCGCGGCGAGACGCGCGGGCGTGAAGCCTTCGTGGTCCAAGACCTCGGCGAGACGGCCCGGTCGGAACCACCGCGCGCCGAGGCCAATCGAGACCACGGGCACCGATATCCGGTGACGCACCAGAACCTCGGAGACGAGCTGGTAGAGGCCCCCCACGAGGAGGTGATCCTCGACAGTCACGAGCACCGGACACGCGCACGCGACCGAGGCGATCGCGTCCTCGTCGACGGGGGACAAGCTGCGGAGGTTGACGAGCGTGGTGTCGAGCCCCTCGGCGCGCAGCAGCTCGCAGGCCTCCGCGACGTTCGGTACCGGGAACCCAGTCGTGATCACGCCGATGTCGGTGCCCTCGGCCAGAGTCTCGGCGCGCCCCAACCGAAACGCCTCGTGGACCAGCGCGGAAGGCCGCGCGTTGAAGCGTACGTAGGCGGGCGCGGGGCTGGCGAGCACCTCGGGCAGGCACGCGCACAGCTCCCGATCGTCCGATGGACAAACAATCTGCATGCCGGGGATGGACCGCATCACGGCGACGTCATCGATGGCCTGGTGGGTGGGGCCGTTGGCCTCGGATAGAAATCCCGGGACCGCACCCACGAGCTTCACGGGGAGCCGAGCGATGCCCACGTCGGTGCGGATGAACTCGAACGCGCGCAACGTCAGGAAGGTGGCCAGGGCATGGACGACCGGGACGCGCCCGCGCAGCGCCAGGCCCGCCGCCATCCCCACCATGGTTTGCTCGCAAATTCCCACGTCGATGAAGCGCGGCCCGAGGGTGGCGGGCAGGTTGCGAATGGAGGCCCGGTTCTCCGCCGTCATCACCACGATCCGGGGATCCGCCCCGGCGAGCCCCGCCAGCGTCGACTCGTAGGTTGGGCCCGCGCTCATCGAACCACCAGCGGCTCGGAGGTCAGCGCCGTTGCCATGGCTCCCGCCAGCTCGTCGAGGAGCACCTCCACCTCGCGCGACGTGAGATCGACGAACCAGCGATCGGCGCGGCCCTCGAGGCTGGGCAACCCCTTGTTCCGCTTCGTTCGCGCCACCACGGCGGTCGGGCGACCGCTTCGACGGGGTAGCTCCGCGAACGCGTGGGCGAGCTCGGCATAGTCGTGCCCGTCGACCTCCACGACCGCAAAGCCGAAGGCCCCCAACTTCTCCGCGAGAGGTTCGAGGGGGAGCAGCTCCTCGGTGGCGGCGTTCGCTTGAAAGCCGTTGCGGTCGACGACCAGCACCAGGTTGTCGAGCTTCTTCGCGCTCGCGACCAGGGCCCCCTCCCACATCGACCCTTCGTTCAGCTCGCCATCTCCCGCGATCACGATCGCGCGCGACGGACCGCCGCGCAGCTTCGCGTCGAGCGCCACGCCCATGGCCACGGACAGCAGGTGGCCGAGAGAGCCGGAGTGAAACTCCACACCCGGGATGGCCCGGTTCGGGTGCCAGTAGAGATGGTCGGAGACCGACAGATGGTTGCGCAGCCGCGACGACGGAAAGTAGCCACGCTCGACCAGCGTTCCGTAGAGCGCCGGCACGTCATGTCCCTTCGAGAGGAACAGGTAGTCGCGATCGGGATCGGCGAGGGTCTGCGGCGAGGTCCGCAGGACCCGGTCGTAGAGGAAGACGATGAGGTCCGCGCACGACAACGACGCGCCGAGGAAGCAGCCTCCGTTGGTCGCCAGGCGAATGGCGTGGGCCCGCACCCGCCGTGCCTGGGCCTCGAGCTCGGGAAAGGAGAGGCTCACGACGGCCCTCCCCCGACTCCGCGCTCGACCGCGGGGACGCGAGGCTGCCGCGTCCGAAGCTCGTGACGATGCCGGTCGACCCATCCCGTGCCCTTGAATCGTGCGTTCAGGGCGAGCAGCTCGGGGTGGCACTCCAGGTGGGCGACGATCTCCTCCACCGCGAACGGCGGCTCACCGGGGCGGTACAAGGCCTCGAAGACGGCCGCGATCACGCGGAAGTCATCGGGATAGTCGAGGGTCAAGCGATGCGACCGCGACAGATCCAGCCCAGCTCGCCAGACGACGTTGCCCAGGCGAAAGCGCTCGGGTCGATCCCACACGAAGGGCGTCGTGTGCTCGCGCTCGTGGGGGCGGGTGGCCTCTCGCCCTGCTTGCTCCAACGCGCCCCGCGAGAGCACCTCGACGTCATTGCCATCGGGCCAGGAGGCAGGGTGCAGGTTGCCCACGAAGTCGTACCGGTCGGAATGATCGCGGAAGCAGCGAACCACCTCGTCGATGACGCGCGGGTCGATCAGCGGACAGTCAGAAGGAATCTTGACGATCGCGTCGGCCTGGGTGACCTGGGCCGCCAGCAGGTGGCGGTCCAGAAGATCGAGGGGGTCCCCCGACACACACCGCAAGCCGACCTGGCGGGCCAGCTCGCGGATGGGCTCGTCCTCGGCCAGCGAGGTGGTCGCGACCACGACCTCGTCGAGCTCGCGCGCGGCGTGAACGCGCGCGAGCATGAGCGCCAGGACGGGCTGTCCGAGGACGGGCAGCAGCACCTTGTTGGGCAGCCGCGAGGAGCCCATCCGCGCCTGAACGATGGCGACGACCTTCACGAGCGGCCTCCCCGAGAGGAATGTGTAGCGTTCGTCGCGCCGAACCTCACGCGGTAGGAAACCGGCAGCCTCACGAACGGCGAGCGCGTTGTTGACATCGCTCTCTTGTAGCAGCCAGCAAGAAGCCTCCCGTTACAATCGAGAAGAGTTCCTTTGTCCGTTTCATGAATACGAACGCGGTGCCCGTCGCGGGACTGCCACGGACTCCGCCGCGGAGTCCTCGGCGCCAGGTTCGTGTCCAACGAGCGCACGGACTCGAAGACGACCACGGACGCGACCGAGCGAAACCGACCCGAGCTTCGCGCGGCGCCAACCTCGCCACTCGTGTGGGCGCGGCAGGCCGCTTGAACCTTTTTGCGGCGCGTAGCCTGCGGTTGATGTCGAGTCCAGGCTACGCGCCGCAAAAAGGGACGCGCGACACGGCGCCCGATGCAGACGCAGGGCCCGATTCGCGCGTAACTTGGATACCTTGGATCTTGGATACCCTGGATACCTTGGATGTGGTCCCGAACTTCCGGGGCGCTCTCCCTGGCCCTCTCCCACATTCGTGGGAGAGGGGACAGGAAATGCTCCGCGCGACGTGGCCCAGTCAGCTTCGATCAAGCGCCCAAGCTAGATGATTCCCTTCGCGCGGAGCTTGTTCAGCTCCGCGCGCACGGCGTTCAACCCACCCGCCGAATAGACGATGTAGATGCGTTCGGCGCTCAGGTGCGCGAGGACCGGGTTGCGGTAGTGATTGTTGTATCGAGCGGTGTCGGCCGGGTCGAACCCGAACGTGGCCGCCAGGTTCGCCAGCAACAGCTGCGAAACGGCCACCGCCGGGCCGGTCTGGGTGAAGTCCGCATCGGAGAGGTTGTGCAGCTGATATTCGGCGGGGGCGTTGACCTGGCTCGGTGAGGCGGCGTTCAGGTCGAGGTCGCCGAGGTGTTGCACGGCCGGCAAGCGGAGGCGGCCCGAGCCGTCGACGCGGAGGTACCCCTTGGCCACCGGATCGATGCCCGCGATGATCGCCCCCGCGCGGAGCCAGTTGATCACCTTGTACTCGTTGCCCGAGGTGGGGTTGGAGTGGGCGGAGGCCTGGGTGATCACGAACTTCGGGGTGAGGGCGCGCGCCATCGACTCCGCGACCCCGATGATATGGTGGGCGCCAGTGCGCGAGTCTCCCGCCGCCCCAAAGTTGTCCGTGGCGCCGTTGCCGCCGAAGCTGAACTCGGCGAACTCGGTTCCGTCCGCGTTCCATTGAAACACGATGGGCTTCGCCCAGTCGTGGAGCAGCGGCGCGCCGAGGATCAGGTCCTGGTCGATATCGATGTCGCTGCGGGCGTCGTCGCGAGCATCGTCGCGAGGTTCGCCACGGCCATGATCGCCGTGCTCGTCGGCATCGGGCAACGCGATCTCGGGGAGGCCGCTCGCTCCCGTGTGGCCGTAGACGCGACGGTAGTTGGCCGCCAAGCTGACGTCGCTGAGGTCATTGAAGCTCTCGTGGATTGGCAGGCCGCCTGGATACGAATGGTGTCCACCGAAGACGCTGCCCGGCGCCGAGAAGAAGGGCTGAGGCAGTCGCGGGCAGGCGCTGCCCGCATCGAGCAGCGGGGGCATGACCCCCGCCAGGGCGCCACCGCCGAAAGCGGCGGCGTCGGCGGGAGCTATCAGGCCGGCGGCGTTCAGCTTGTCGATGATCGCCTGCTTGCTGGCCGGGGTCTCCCCGGCGCGGTGGCGGACGCAAACGCCGGGATCGTCGACCAGCTCGCGAATTGTCCGCGCGAGTCGGGCGTCCGAGATGCGGTCGATCTGGCCGGATACGAAGCGCCGCGCCGAGCGAACCAGCGGTGACGAGGACGCGAGGTGTGCAGCCGCCGCGTTTCCGGCGCCCACCACGGTCTGGTCAGCCGCCTGGGCCTGGCCGAGCAGGCCGACGTTGAAGAGAGATGCGAGTGCAATGACAGTGAGTTTCATGATCGATGTCTCCAGAAGATCAGGGAAGGCCGTCAGCCGACGCGCCCGATGGCGGGATCGCTCATGCTGTCGTCGCCGGTTTCGACGTGGCCCGCGAGGCGGCGCTGGAAGGCGGCGTCACCGTCAATCTCGACGACGAAGTCGTACCAGCCGAAGGTCCCCTCGACGGGCGCGTGCTCGCGCGCCGTCTCGCCGGGATCCACCGAGCGGTGAATGGTCTTCTTCGTGTAGACGTTCGAGATGCGAACGTTGCTATTGGCGGTGCCGAGGTTGTGAAGCTCGAGCGTGATGCCGCAGGATTCCGGGCGGTAGACGCTCCGGACCTCGAGGTGGCCCCGGTGGCGGCCGCGGAAGTCGCCCGCGAACGTCCGCAGGAAGCCATTCGGCCCGTAGACCGAGAGGTCGTAGGCCGTCGCCGCGGTGGCTGCGAACGACAGCGTGTCGGAGACCGCGTCTCCCGCGCCGACCGTGTAGGTCCAGGGGCCGTCCTGGCCGTTGCCCGAACGCACCTGGAACACCGCCGCCGCCTTGCCGGAATTGCGGAGGCGCAGCGTCACGCTGGCATCGACGACGCTCACCTCGCCCGTGGCGTGCAGCTCATAGGGCACCGGGCGGGCAGGGCGTACCCCCGGCTCCTGCGCCGGCAGGGCCTGCGTCGCGGGCGGGGCCGGGACGTAGTCGGGATGGGTCACGTCGTCGGGCGGTGCGTAACCCGAGGTGCTGGGTAGCCGCACGAGGCCGTCGTTCGGAGACTTGAAGTTGAACGCCGAGGTCAGATCGCCGGTGACGGCGCGGCGCCACGGCGTGATGTTCGTCTCCTTCAATCCAGGATGGCCGACGCCGAATCGCCGTTCGATGAACTGGATCAGGGAGGTGTGGTCGAACACCTCGGAGTTGACCCAACCCCCCTTGCTCCACGGCGAGATGACGATCATGGGCACCCGCACCCCGAGCCCGTAGGGGCCGGCGGCGTACCTCGAATTTCCTGTGAAGACCTCGTTCGTCGTGTCGATCGTCGACAGTCCCTCGGCCCGCGACTGCGGCGGCGTCGGGGGAACCATGTGATCGAAGAAGCCGTCATTCTCGTCGTACATCAAGAAGAACGCGGTCTTGCTCCAGAGCTCGGGGTTCGACGTGAGCACGTCGAGCATCTGCGACACGTACCAGGCCCCGTAGTTCAGCGGCCAGTTCGGGTGCTCGGAGTAGGCCTCCGGCGCGACGATCCAGGAGACCTGCGGCAGCTTGTTCGCGCTCACGTCCCGCGCGAGGAGATCGAACAACGTTCCACCCGCCGAGATGTTGGTGGCCTGTAGCGCGCCCTCGAAGAGCGGACTCCCAGGCAGCGCGTTCTGGTACTGATGGAAGTAGAGCAGCGAGTTGTCGCCGTAGTTGCCGATGTACGGGGGACCCCAGCCCCAGTAGTGGGGCGCGTCCAGGCCTTCGCCGGCGTCCTGATAGATCTTCCAGGAGATGCCTGCCTGTTGCAGCCGCTCGGGGAAGGTCGACCAGTCGTAGCCAGCCTCTGAGTTGTCGAGCACCGGGCCCCCACCCAGGCCGTCATTCCCCGTCCAGCCCGTCCACATGTGGTACCGGTTGGGATCCGTGGCCCCGAGAAACGAGCAATGGTACGCGTCGCACACCGTGAACGCGTCGGCAAGCGCGAAGTGGAACGGAATGTCGTTCCGGGTCAGATGCGCCATGGTGGTCGTGCCCTTGCTAGGCACCCACTGATCGTACTTGCCGTGGTTCCAGGCGTTGTGCGTGTCGGTCCAGCCGTGGGGCAGATCCTCGAGAAATTGCAGGCCCAGCTCGGGGGCGGTCGGATGGAAGGGCAACACGTGCCCGGTTCCATTCGGTTGTTTCCAAACCGAATCTCCCGAAGGCAGCTTGATCGCCCGGGGATCGCCGAAGCCGCGCACGCCTCTCAGCGTGCCGAACAGATGATCGAAGGAGCGGTTCTCCTGCATCAGGATGACGATGTGCTCGACATCGGCGATCGTTCCCGTGCGGTGGTGCGCAGGAATGGCGAGGGCACGGCGGATGGCGGGCGGGAATGCGGTGGCGACGGCGCCAGCGCTCAACATTTGAAGCAACGTGCGGCGATCGGCGTTCATGGAAGACCTCCGGAACGAAGTTGTTTGCGAACGCGCACCAAGTAGCACGCACGCGTCGCCGTCCGGTTTCTTGCCTCCGACGGTATCGTTGCGGTCTTGCAACTTCGGCACTTCGGCGGTCCGAAGTCCGCGCTCCGCCGGCCCCGCCTCCGGGCCTGGCGCTATCAGCTCTTGGCGGCGCGGTAGCGGCGGATCAGCGCGTTCGTGGAGCTGTCGTGGCCGAGTGGGCGCGCGGAGGCGCCGGCATCGAGCTCCGGAACGATGCGCGCGGCGAGCACCTTGCCGAGCTCGACGCCCCATTGATCGAAGGAGTCGACGTCCCAGATCACGCCCTCCGTGAACACGATGTGCTCGTACAGGGCGATGAGCTTGCCGAGGGCGGCAGGGGTCAGGCGCTCGATGAGCAGCGTGCTCGACGGGCGGTTACCCTCGAAGGTCCTGTGGGGCACCAGCGCCGCGGGGACGCCTTCCGCGCGGACCTCCTCGGCGGTCTTGCCGAACGCCAGCGCCTCGGCCTGCGCGAACACGTTGGCCAGCAACAGATCGTGGTGCCGACCGAGCGCGTTCAGCGGATGAAGAAACGCGATGAAGTCACAGGGAATCAGCTTCGTCCCCTGGTGGATCATCTGATAAAACGAGTGCTGTCCGTTGGTTCCGGGCTCGCCCCAGTAGACGGGACCGGTCTGATAGTCGACCTCGGCCCCCTCCAGCGTGACGTGCTTGCCGTTGCTCTCCATGGTCAACTGTTGAAGGTAAGCCGGAAAGCGCTTCAGATACTGGTCGTAGGGCAGCACCGCGGCCGTCTGGGCCCCGAAGAAGTTGTTGTACCAGATGCCGAGCAGGCCCATCAGCACCGGCAGGTTGCGCTCGAAGGGCGCGGTTCGGAAGTGTTCGTCCATCTCCCGGAAGCCCGCCAGCATGTGGTGAAAGCCGTCGGGCCCGACGGCGATCATGGTGGACAGACCGATCGCCGAGTCCATCGAGTACCGGCCGCCGACCCAGTCCCAGAACTCGAACATGTTGGCGGTATCGATCCCGAACCGGGAGACCTCGGGGGCGTTCGTCGACACGGCGACGAAGTGCTTGGCGACCGCCGCCGGCTCCTTCAACGTCGCCAGCGCCCACTCGCGCGCGGTGTGCGCGTTCGTCATGGTCTCGAGCGTCGTGAACGTCTTTGACGAGATGATGAACAGCGTCTCGGCGGCGTCGAGGTCTCGGGTCGCCTCCGCGAAGTCCGTGCCGTCGATGTTCGACACGAAGCGGAGGGTCAGGTCGCGCTGGCAGTAGTGACGCAAGGCCTCGTAGGCCATCACCGGACCGAGGTCGGAGCCCCCGATGCCGACGTTGACGACGTTGCGGATCCGCTTCCCGGTGTGCCCCTTCCACTCGCCGGCGCGTAAGCGGTTGGAGAAGGTGGCCATCTTCCCGAGCACGCCGTGGACCTTGGGCACCACGTCCTCCCCGTCGACGAAGATCGAGGTCCCCGGGGCTGCGCGCAGGGCGACGTGCAGTACGGCGCGATTCTCCGTGACGTTGAGCTTGTCCCCGCGAAACATTCCCTCGATGCGGGCCCGCAGCCCCGCCTCTTCCGCCAACCCGACCAACAGGCGCACCGTCTCGTCCGTGATGCGGTGCTTCGAATAGTCGAAGTAGATGCCCGCGGCCTCTAGCGCGAGACGCTCGCCCCGGGTTGGATCGTCCTTGAACAGCTGCCGCAGGTGAAACCGCCGCAGCGTCGCGGCGTGACCCTCCAGGGCCTGCCATCCGGCGCGTGTCGTGAGCGAACTACCCGAGTTCATATCGCGCGACTCTATCGCTGTTCGCCGCGCCGGGACAACGGAAATTCGGCGGCTTCGCCCTGTCCGGCAGGGCGCCGTCAGGTGGCGCGGCGGCCCCGGACGAGGTGCATCACCACGCTGAGCACCGCCAGCACAATCAGGATGTGAATGGCGAACGAGCTGACGTGGAGGATGGTGAATCCCCCGATCCACAGAAGAGCGAAGACCGCGGCAATGAGTAGAAACATGGTGCCCTCCTCGAGTTTTTATGAACGCAGCCCGTTGCGTGAGGCTGCCGGCATGTTGATGATTAGCGAAGGCCGTGCCACTGCCTGTCCGCCCGCGAGCGCGCACCATCGGCGCGCGATCGAGGTGCGTTGTGGCTGTTTCGCTGGACGCGGCGTTACCAGGCGCAACCCATCGCGATCTGCCGCTACCGTTTCGTAACGAATGGTCTGGTCGGCGCGGGCGCGACCGAGTTGACCGAATCGGCCCCGGCGCTAAAACCATCCATCATGATCACTCCTTCGTTCTCCAGCGCAGCCATGTTCCACCGCAAGACCCTGATGCCGGTGATCAACGCCGACAGGGGCGACAGCACCCTCAAGCACCCGGCGCCCAAGGCGCCGCGGGTGTTCGCCGATTCGGCCACGCGGTCGGACATCGAGCCGTTGTTGAAGGCGGGCATCATCAACGGGATCACCACGAATCCCAGCCTCCTCAAGAAGGCGGGCGCCAAGTCGTGGGATCACGCCAAGGGCATCATGAAGGACCTCTGCACGCTGTTGCGCCCGAACCCCGTGTCCCTCGAGCTCACCGAGCTCGTCGAGGAGGCGATGGTGAAGCAGGCGCAGGAGCTCTCCGACCTGGGCGACAACTCCGTGATCAAGGTTCCGATCGGCGGCTATCGCGCCATCGATCCGGGCGCCGATCCCTTCACGGGGCTGAAGGTGATTCGCCGCCTGTGGGAGCGCGGCATCCGGGTGAACACCACGCTGATCTTCAACACCACGCAGGCGCTGTGGGCGGCGAACGCCGGCGCCACCTACGTCAGCCCGTTTCTCGGGCGGCTCGCCGACTTCGGTTACAAGCACGACAAGCCCGAGCGCGTGACCGGGAATTCGCTGTACTGGGTCGAGGACCACAAGAACGCGAAGGGCGATCAGAACATGTACAACAGCGAGTACGTCGCGTCGGGCGGCGCCCTCAAGGACGCGGGCGCGCGGCTGATCTTCGAGATCGCCACCGTGTTCGCGAACTATCAGATCACGACCGAGATCCTGGCCGCCAGCTTCCGCAATCCGGTACAGCTGACGGAGTGCCTGCTGGCCGGCGCCGACATCCTGACCGTGCCGGCAGCCGTGCTGGCGACCGTCGCCGATCATCCGCTCAGCGACGAGGGCATGAAGGCGTTCGTGGAGGACGCGAAGGCGTTCGGGAAGTAGTCGGGGAGCGCCGTCGCGGCGCAGGCCTCAGGCGCCTCCCGAGCTCTCCTCGGGGCGCGCGCTGTGGCGAGCGACGGCGGCGGCGAGGCGCGCCTCTTCGGCGGCGGGCAGCCCACGAAACTCGAGGCGCACCAGGAAGCGCCCACCAGGGCGCGCGTCGCACCTGAGGATCACCGCTGGCAGGTCCTGATAGACCTCGGCGTTCCATTCGACGGTGACGTGGGGAGAGGCCCCCACGGACAGCGGCCCGGGCCACGCCACGGCGAGGCCCCCGATGCTGATGTCCACCAGGGATCCGCTCGCCGCGTACGCGTCGGCCTGCTCGGGCCCGGCGCTGTTTCCCGTGGCGGGCTCGCCGGGGCGGCGGGACAGGCGAACGATGCCCGGGGCGTTGACCCGGACCGCGGCGCGGAGCTGCTGGCGCTCGGGGTGCTCGTCATGGCGAAGCACCAGCTTTCGCGGCGCCCGGGCGGGCTCGGCCGCGAGCGGCAAACACCGGGCCGCGTAGCGGGCGTCGCGCGTGAAGGTCAGCCGCGTCGGCTTGTCGGGCGCGCCCGTCACGAACGTCGTGTCGGGCGCGGCGATGACGGCGAACCAGGCCTCGTTGACCTCGATGACCTCCCCGGGGAAGCCGGTCACCTCGACGGGCGTCCCGGGGACGAGCTCGCGCGTGGTCAGAATGGGCAGGTGCTCGGGGACCACGTGGAACCCCAGAGCCCGCCGCAGCCTGTGGACGTGCGCAAACACGTCATCGGAGGCAGCGCTGGTCGCCTCGTCGGCTCCGGACGCCGTCGTAGGCGTGTGCGTGGCCAGCTCCCGCCCCGTCGCGCGCTCGAACACGTCGAGGTGCGTGGCCACGAGCACGGGCGTCACGCTCGCGAGCTTGCCGAGGCGCTCCAGCAACCGGCCGTCCGCCGCCGAGAGGCGCCGTTCGGCCAGGAGCCGCGCGAAGATCGTCTTCGCGGCGCGCCCGCGAGCGCGGCTCGCCCACCATCGCTGTCCGAGGATCGCCAGCAGCACCGCCAGGCCGAAGGCCGCCCACAGCCACCCGGCTTCGCCCGCCGGGCTGGGTGAGAAGGCACCGCGGACCGAGCGGAGAAAAGTATCGACGGGCGTCATTCGAATCGCGCCATCCGATCATACCCCGTCGGGTGCTCGGGTGCGCCTCCCCGCCGCGGCGACGAAACGGGAGGACCGCAAACGGACCGGAACGCGGTACCCTGGGGCGCTCATGTCGTCACCTCGCGCAGCCGCCGAACGATCGAAGAACGAACGATTCAAGCTCGAAGCCTCGAGGAGCGAGGGCCTGCGGAGCGAGGCCTTGCACGTCGCCTTGGCCGGCGCGCTGGGCGGCAAGGTCGCGCCTCTGGAAGATCTCCTCGGCCGCTACGGGGGTGGAAACGACCCCCGACCCAACCTGCGTCTGGCGGCGGCCTTCGGCGCGGAGGTCGCCTCGCAGCCGGAGGCGATCACCCGCGTGCTGGCGCGCTTCACGGCGGACGACGCCGCGCCCGACACCACCCGGGTGTTTCTCCCCATCGCGGCCGCTCACGGCTGGGTGGGCCGCTTGCGGGCCGGGTTGAACGTCGAAGAGGCGTGGCTGGCGCTCGGCGAGCTGGCTGCCGACGAGCGCTTCCCGGTTCGGCTGGGCACGCTCGACGCGCTGCGGGCGTTCGTGGCCGGCCAGGGTGGAGCGCGCGTCTTGTTGGAGCGCGCGCGCGGCTGGCTCGAGGGAGAGGACTACGTGGCGGCGTTTGCCTCGGCGGCGGTGGTGCTCGACGTGTTCGCCGATCGGCAGGCGCTCACCGCGCTCGGGGACGCTCGCGGCTTGCTCGCCTATCTGTCGCGCGCCATCGAGCTGCTGGCGGGCGCCTCGCGCTCGGCCGAGCGCTCCGAGAGCCGCCGCCGCCTCCTGTCGTCGCTGCCGCGCACCCTCACGGCGGTGGTGGTGGCGTTTGGCGCGGGTGACCAAGGGGCGACCTGGCTGGAGGCCGAATGCGCGCGGGCGCGCCACCCCGACCTGCGTGCCGCGCTTTCGGAGGCGATCCTCGGCTTGCGGGGAAAATCCCAGGGGCAGGGCGCGCTCGTGTCGCAGCGCCTGCGGGCGGCCCTGGAGGGCAGCGCAAAGCCGCCGCGCGATCCGACGCGCAAGCGTCCGGGGACCGATCGGGGCCGGGCCTCGCGAAAAATGAAGTGAGGGCCGCCTCAGCCGCGCTGGTGCAGCTCGATCACGTTGCGGTCGGGATCGCGCACGAAGATCCCGCGTGCGCGCGGGCCGAACTGGATCGGCCCGCCGCTCAAGGGAATGCCCGCGGCCTCGAGCCGCGCCTGGGCAGCGGAGAGGTCGGGGCAAAGCAGTGCGATGTGCGTGATCCCCGGGAGCTTGTCCGGCGTGTCCATGAGGACGTTCGGTTGCTCCGCCGAGGTGGCGTTCAGGATGAGGTTGAGCTCGATACCCGAGGGGTGATCGAGGATCGCCACCGGCTCCGGCCCGATCGGCCCCGCGGTCTTGGTGAAGCCGAGAAGGGCGTAAAAACGCACCGAGCGGTCCAGATCGTGAACTCGAATCCCCACGTGCGCGAGGCCCAGAATCGAAACGGGACCAGAGACGAGAATCGGAATCGGCGACGCCATGCCGCATTCTACCCCTCGCGCGGCGGCGCTCAGGCTCGAAGGTGGCGCTGCGTGCGTTTCGCGTTTCAGGCGGCGGGGGCCAGCCGGCGGCGCGAGGGACCGGACGTCGACTCGCAGACATACGCGGCCAGCGCCGGATCACGTTTGATCCTCGCGTCGATGCGCCGACTCGCGCCGGCGACCCGTCGCTTCAAGGTGCCGATCGGGCGCCCGACCGTGGCGGCGAGCTCGGACAGCTCCATCTGCTGAACGTAGCGTCCGACGAACAAAGTCCGATCTTCCACGCCGGCCCGGGCGAGGATCTGGCAAAGCCGCTCCAGGGCCTCGCGCGCCTCGTGGTCGGGTGCGCTCGACGGGCTCTCCGGCAGCTCGCCCGTCGCCGTCAAGGAGACGGCTCGTCTGACCTTGGCGCGACGCCGCTCATTCTGGGCAACGCCCAGGCAGATTCCAATCAGGAAGCTGCGCAGCGCCTGGGGGACGCGCAGCTCGGGGATCCGCGAGAAGAAACGAGCGAACACCTCCTGGCACAAGTCCTCGTGATCCACGCCAGGACCGAAATAGCGTCGCAAGAAGCCCAGCACCGCCGGCGATAGATGTCCCCACGCGCGCGTCGGCGCCCAGGGCTCGCCCGCCAACAACGCCGCCGCCAACGCCGCGTCGTCCGAGAATCGTGTCGTCGAAGAAGACGTCGCTTCCGTATGGGTTGTCATGTGTACGATCAGCGGACACAGCAATGGCCGGGCCAACGAATGCCGGCCGACCCCACGGCGTGAAATCGCGGCCGCGGCCCGGTCAGGCGGACGCAAGCGGCCGACCGCCGTCCCGCAGCCCCTCCTGGCCGCCCCTTTCGGGCGAAGGTCGTGTCGCCGCGGACGTCCGCCGGACGTCCGCGCGGGACCCCCGGGCCGCGCGGTCAGTGGCTGCTCCCACCCTGACTGCTCCCCGATCCCCCTTGAAGGCTGGTGGTCGCCCGCGCCTTTTCGACCGTCGCGGACTCGTTCGCGATGGCCGAGGCGGTGGCGGCGCGGGCGGCCGCCGCCGAGTAGCCAGCCACCCGCGCCGCGACGGCGGGGGACCACCCGGCGGGCAGAAACGGCAGCCTCACCGTGAGGACGAGGTGCTCCGCCTCGGCGAGCGTGACGATGCGATCCACGACCGGCCCCGTGGCTGGTGTCAGTGACACGTGATGGTTGCCAGCGGCGAGGCGGATCGGCTGCGCGATTGCCGTTGGCCCAACGCCATGCCCATCCAGCTCGATCTGCGCAGGGGGCCCGACGGTCTTGATGGTCAGCTCCGCCAGGCGAGACTCGAGCATTGCGATCTGCGCCCCGAGAAGATCACGCCGCCCCTGGGGCACCTGCTCGCCGCCGTCGCGCAGGTACTTGGCAAACGCCTCGATCGCCTCCAGCGGGTGGCCGAGCGCGACGTGACACTGGCCGATGTTGTAGAGCGTGACGAAGTCCGGGCTGGTGGCGTAGGCCTGGCCGAACTCGATCAGCGCCGCCGCGTAGCGGTTGTGGCTCGCCAGCTCGATTCCCCTCGCCACGCGGGCCCGCGCCACGTCCCGGGCGTCATCTTGCGCCGGGGTCTGTCCCGTGGCAGGCGGTTCGGGCTCCGACTGGCGACGCGCGGCGAGCAGCTCGAGCTGCGCCTTCACGGCCTCTCGGCGGGCTGGCGGGATGCGCTCGCCGCCGTCGCGCAGGTAGCGGGTCAGGGCCTCGGTCGCCTCCGTCGGATGTCCGAGCGCGACGTGACACTGTCCGATGTTGTAGAGGACCGCGAACTCCGGGCTGACGATGTATGCCTGGTTGAACTCCTGCAAGGCCTCCGCGTACGCGTTCCTGTTCGCCAGGTCGAGGCCGCGCGCGTAGTGCACGCGCGCCACCTCACGAGAATCGTCCGCGCGCGCTGGCGTGGCAGTCACCAGCGCCAGGGAGGCGCCGAGCAGCAACTCCCGGAGTCGCATCTTGAAATTCAATTGTACGGATTCTGCTCGTCGAAGGTGACGGGGGCGATGCGGGCCTTGCCGGCGGGCCGAGCCCCGGCCGCGTCCGGGGCTCGCGGCGGCGGCAACGGAGCCTGGTTGGGTTTGTGGGCAACGCGAGCCCCGCGAGCGCTGGAGGACGAAGCAGCGCGCCGGGGCGCAGGCTGATCCGCCATTGCATGCGTTGGCGAGACGGGGGGCGAGCCGCCGGCCTGCGCGGGAAGCCGCGCCGAGGCCCCCTGCGCGGTCGTCGCCGTCGACACTGGCGGCATGGCTGCCACCGGCGGCGTGGGCGCGGGCGGAGACGGCGGGCGCGCGACCAGCGGCGCCGGCTCGCTCCGCCCGGAGGTCGATGCCGTCCTCGCGCCCCGGAGTCCGGCAACGGCGACGGCGACCGCCACCAACACGGCGCCGACGACCAACCACGCCGCGACCCGCGTCCGTGGCTGACCGGCGTCGGGCCGAATTTCCCCTGCTTCGGTGGGTGCCGTCGCCGTCGTCGACGAGACCACGGGAGAGGGAGAGGCGGCTCCGGAGCCGGCGAGCGGGGTCGCGGCGCTGTCTGAAGGCGCGGGTTCGCGCGTTTGCTCGCGGGCGGCGGGCCAGACCTGTCGCGCGGCGAACGGCACCAGTTGCTGCCCAAAGGCCTCCGCCGAGACGGGCCGATCCTCGGGCCGCGGAGATAATGCCTGCGCGACGACCTGCACGAGCGCGGGCGGCAGGCCCGCGTGCGCGCTGTCGAGCGGCACCGCCGGCTGCGTGGAGATGTGGTGCAGGATCGCGTTGTTCGAGTCCCCCGGGTGCGGCATCGTCCCCGACAACAGCTGATACAAGATGGCGCCGAGGGCGTACACGTCGGCGCGCTGATCGACCACCTTGTCGCCGCGCGCCTGCTCCGGCGACATGTACGAGACCGTCCCCATCACCGTGCCGGTCCGGGTCGCCGCGGTCAGCTCGTCGAGGGCCTGCAGCTTCGCCACGCCGAAGTCGAGCACCTTCAGCAGATCCGTGCCGTCCTCGCGGCGGCAGACGAACAGGTTCTGCGGCTTGAGATCCCGGTGGACGATGCCCGCCGCGTGGGCCGCCTGCATGCCGCGACATGCTTGCGCGACGAGGTCCGCCGCTCGCCCGACGGGCAGATGTTGCGTTCGGGCGAGCAGCGTGGCCAGGCTTTCGCCCACCAGATATTCCATGACGATGAAAGGCGTGCCGTCGCGCGCGATTCCAAAGTCGACGGCGGCGGTGACGTTTTCGCTCTCCAGGGCGCCCGCGGCCTCGGCCTCGCGCTGAAATCGCGCCAGGATGTCGCGGCGCTCTGCCAGATCTGCGCGCAGCAGCTTGACCGCAAAGCGGCGCTTCACCACCTCGTGCTGGGCCTCGTAGACCACACCCATCCCGCCCGTGGCCAGAAACCGCACGATCCGGTACTTGCCGCCGACGAGCTCGCCGATCCGTCCGGGCTGCACGGCCTCGGTCACGGCGGCAGATCCTTCGGCGCGAGGGGCGCCTCCGCGTCCGCGCTGCGCAGGGCCTCGAGGTCGACGGCCTGTCCCTCCATCAGCCGGTAGGCGCGCTGCCGGCTGATTCCCAACATCGCGGCCGCCCGTGCCACGTTTCCCCCGGAGGTGCGCAGGGCGCCGATCAGGGCCGGCAGATCGATGGGCTCCCCTGCGGCGTCCACGCCGCCCGCGGTGGGCTTGACCGCGCTTGGCACCGTTCCAGCCGCGGCGTTGCCCGCGCCGCCGATGACCCCGATTCGTTCGGGAAGATGTTCGGCGCGCAGCGTGGACTCGCGCGCGTGCAGCGTCAGCAGGCGACGCACGAGGAACACCAGCTCGCGTACGTTGAACGGCCAGTCGTGCAGGCAAAGCCGTTCGACGAAGTCACACTCGACGGCCGGGGCCTGTCCCTGCCCCAGCCTGGTCAGCAGGCTGGAGAACAGCGGCAGCACGTCCTCGCGCCGGCGGCGCAGCGGCGGCAGGCGCACCGTCACGCCGTCCACGCGCGCCAGCAGATCGGGACGGAAGCGCCCCTCGCGCACGGCGTCCATCAACGGCTGCTGGCCCGCCACCACGATGCGAACGTCGACGGGCACCGGGCGCGTCTCGCCAAGCGGTTGCACCGCGCGCTCCTCGAGCACGCGCAACAGCTTCGCCTGCACGCCGAGCGGCAGGTCGGACACCTCGTCGAGCAGCAAGGTTCCGCCTTCGGCGCTGCGGAAGAAGCCGGCGCTGGCGCGGTCGGCGCCGGTGAAGGCGCCGCGTCGGTACCCGAACAGCTCCGCCTCGGCCAGGCCCTCGGGCAAGGCGCCGCAATTGACCGCCACCATCGGGCCGCCGCGGCCGCTCCAGGCGTGAATCGTGCGCGCGACGATCTCCTTTCCCGTGCCGGTCTCGCCCTCGAGGATGATCGGCAGGTCGCTCGGCGCGGCGCGGACGAGGGGGGCCATCGCGTCCTGCAGGGCGCTGCCCCCGAGCAGCCCGGGAGCGATCTCCGTGAAGGACCCCGCGGCGGCGGCGGTCACGACGCCCACCCAACCGCCGAGGCGCAGGACATCCTCAGCGGCGAGGGTGGCGGTTTGCACGGGGCGCCCGTTCACGCGCACGCCGTTGCGGCTCCCGAGGTCGCGGAGGAGCAGCGGCGCATCGGGGCCGCCGCTCTGCACGGAGGCGTGGCGCCGCGAGACGTCGTTGCCTGCGAGGCGGATGGCGCACGACTCGTCCCGGCCGATCAGGAGCTCGTCCACGCCGCGCCGGCTGGGGTCGAGGGGATCCGAGCCGCCGCGCGGGAATACCCACGCCACCCGGAGCTGGTGCTCGGCGCGCGCGGGCCGCAGCGACCCGACCCCGGTGACCGTCGTGGCCCCCCGATCGGCTGCCATGGTTGATCTATACATAACACAGGCGGCGCCCTTGCCCGTCCGGCTGTAACCGTCGGGTGGGCGGCGCGTTCCAGCCGGGAGGCAGCGCGTGAGACACGTCCTCGAACGAGAGCAGAAGATCGAGCGACCCCGGCCCGAGGTCTTCGCGTTCTTCGCGGAGGCCGCGAACCTGGAACGGCTGACCCCCGGGTCGATGCATTTTCGGATCCTGACGTCGCTGCCCATCGCCATGGGCCCCGGCACGGTCATCGACTACCAGATCGCGCTCTACGGGGTGCGGTTTGAATGGCGAACGCTCATCGAGGAGTTCGAACCGGAGTCCCGCTTCGTCGATGTCCAGACGAAGGGTCCGTACCGATACTGGCGACACCTCCATCTCTTCGAAGAGGTTCCGGGAGGTACCGTGATTCGGGATCGCGTCGAGTACGAGGTGCCGTTCGGGCCGCTCGGCGAGGTGGCGCGGGCGCTGTTCGTGGGCCGTCAGCTTCGAAGGATCTTCGACTATCGGCGCGGGGCCGTGGACCGGGCACTGGGACCGCGGCGGCCAGTCGATGGCTGACGCCCAGGCGCTGAAATCCGCGCGACTTGTCCCGGAAAACATGCGAGACGTAGGCCCTGATGAGCACCGTTCATTTCGTCGGCGGGGACAAAGGCGGGGTGGGCAAGTCCGTGGTGGCCCGCCTTCTGGTCGAGTGGTGCGCCGAGCGGCAGCTGGGGTTCGCGGCGATCGACGCGGACCTGTCGAACCGAACGCTGGCCCGGCACTACCCCGCGTCCACCGAGGTTGTGGACCTGATGCGCCTCGACAGCGCGGACACCATCTTCACGCGTGCCGCCGAGGCGGAGCGGCGCGTGGTCGTGGATCTCCCGGCCCAGGCCGATGGGGCCGTGGCCGGGTGGATGGCCGAAGGCCAGATCCTCGAGCTCGCGGAGACATCGGGGGTCGAGGTGGCCTTCTGGCACGTCATGGACGACGGCAAGGACACGATCGCCGCGCTCGGGCGTTCGCTCGGGCGCCATCGGCCACCGGCGCGCCACGTGATCGTCGAGAACTTGGGACGAGGGGTTCGGTTCGCGCTGTTCGACCAGTCCCCGGTGCGGGCGGCCGCGGACGCCGCCGGGGCGCGAACGATTCAAATTCCGGAGCTGCACGCCGCCGTCATGCGCAAGCTCGACCAGCTGGACGCCGCGTTCGGCGCGGCGATCCACGATCCGGGCTTCGCCGCTGAGGTGCTCACGCGGGGCGATCGCCAGCGGGTGAAGGTGTGGCTGCACGCCTGCTTCGCCCAGCTCGCGCGCGTGGGCGACTGGATCTGACGGGCCGCCGTCGCTCGGTGGGGCGGAGGCCGCACGGTCGAGACCGGGCGTCTGGCGTGCCGTTTCTCCTTTACAACTGGACAGGTGTCTATTAAAAAGAACACCGGTCCAATCGAACACCGGCGACGAGGGAGGAACACATGCCCGATAGCTCACTGCACCCCGACACGATCGCATTGCACGGTGGCCAGGTCGCGGATCCCACGACGGGAGCCCGGGCGGTGCCGATCTATCAGACGTCCTCGTACCAGTTTCGCGACACGGAACACGCCGCGAAGCTGTTTTCGCTGCAGGAGTTCGGGAACATCTACACCCGTCTCATGAACCCGACGACGGACGTGTTCGAGAAGCGCATCGCCGAGCTGGACGGCGGCGTGGGCGCGCTGGCGGTGTCGAGCGGACAGGCCGCGACCACGCTGGCCGTGTTGAACATCGCGCGCGCGGGAGACGAGATCGTCTCGGCCGACAACCTCTACGGCGGCACGTACAACTTGTTTCGGTACACGCTCCCCAGGCTCGGCATCAAGGTGCACTTCGCGCCCTCGAACGACCTCGAGGCGATCGGACGGGCCATCGGCCCCAAGGTGAAGGCGGTCTTCGCCGAGTCGATCGGAAACCCCAAGTTGAACGTCGCCGACCTGCAGGCGCTGTCGAAGCTCGCGCACGGCAAGGGCGTGCCCCTGATCCTCGACAACACCGTGTCTCCCTACCTGCTGCGTCCGTTCGAGCACGGCGTCGACGTCGCGGTGTACTCGGCGACGAAGTTCATCGGTGGACACGGCACCTCCATCGGCGGCGTGATCGTGGACGGCGGCAAGTTCGACTGGAGCGGCGGCCGGTTTCCACTGATCTCGGAGCCTGATCCCAGCTACCACGGCCTCGAATTCATCACCGCCCTGAAGCCGCTCGGGAACCTGGCCTACATCATCAAGGCGCGCGTCACGTTGCTGCGGGATCTCGGCACCGCCCTGTCGCCGTTCAATTCGTTCCTGTTCCTGCAGGGGCTGGAGACGTTGCCGCTCCGCCTGGCGCGGCACTCGGAGAACGCGCTCGCGGTGGCGAAGTTTCTCGAGCGGCACCCGCGGGTGGCCTGGACGAACTATCCCGGGCTCGAGTCGAGCCCGGAGCATGCGCGCGCCCAGAAGTATCTCCCGCGCGGCGCCGGCGCCATCGTGGGGTTCGGCCTCAAGGGTGGAGCCGAGGCGGGGCGGAAGTTCATCGACGGCCTCAAGCTGATCTCGCACCTCGCGAACATCGGTGACGCCAAGACGCTGGCCATTCACCCGGCCACCACCACCCACCAGCAATTGTCGGCCGAGGAGCAGCGAGCGACCGGCGTGACCCCCGACTACGTCCGGCTATCGGTGGGACTGGAGTACGTCGGCGACATCGTCACCGACATCGAACAGGCGCTGGCGAAGGTCTGAGCCGCGGCCGTCGGTCGGGTACGTGAGCCGTCGATGAGCGCGCACGAGGGATTCGGAGGTTCTCCCGGCGGCGCCTTCGCGGGCGCCGGCGGTCACGCGCTCGAAGCTCAGACGCGCCCGGGAGCGGGCGAGCGGCTGCGGATCGGCATCATCAACATCATGCCCCGGGCCGAGAGCTACGAGCCCTACCTCCGTCGTCCGTTGGCGGGCAGCGCGGCGCCGATCGAACTGGCGTGGATTCGCCTCGAGAGCCACGTCTACTCCAGCAGCGACCGCGAGCACATCGGGCGCTCCTACCGCACCTTCGACCAGACGGTCGCCGAAGGCCCTCTCGATGGGCTGGTCCTCACGGGCGCGCCGGTCGAGGAGCTGTCCTACGACGCGATCACGTACTGGCCCGAGCTGAGCGCGATCCTGGCATTCGGGCGCGAGACCATTCGAAGCACCCTGGGGCTGTGCTGGGGCGGGATGGCGCTGGCCAAGCAGCTCGGAATCGAGAAGCGGTCGTTTCAGCGCAAGGTCTTCGGCGTCTTCGAGAACCGGAAGCTCGTGCCGGGCGGCGGCTTGCTGGGGCCTGGCGAGCGCTTCTGGTGCGCGCAAAGCCGCCACTCCGGGATCGCCGACGGCGTGCTCGAGGACGCCCGTGAGGCCGGTGCGCTCGTCCTGCTGTCGCACGCGCCGGAGACTGGTTACACCGTCTTCGCGACGCCGGAGCACTCGTTCGTCATGCACCTCGGCCACCCCGAATACGAGCCGTCCCGCTTGATCGAGGAGTGGCAACGCGACGCTCGCCTCGGCCGAACCGACGTCGAGCCTCCGCGGAACTTCGACCTGGGCGCGCCGGTCAACACCTGGAGGCCGCACCGGGCGGCCTTCTTCTCGGGCTGGGTACGGCTGCTGCAGCGCGAGGGCGCGCGCCGGACGGTGGAGCCGTGAGCCCAAATCCAGGTCTTGCATAATAGACGGACGTCCGTCAGAGTTCAGGCATCACCCAAAGGAGGTTCGTTCCATGGCTCTTCACATCGGCAGCGCGGCACCCGACTTCGAGCAGGACTCGACGGCGGGCAGGATCAAATTCCACGATTGGCTCGGGGACAGCTGGGGGGTCTTGTTCTCGCACCCGGCGGACTTCACGCCGGTGTGCACCACGGAGCTGGGCAGGGTGGCGAGGTTGAAGCCAGAGTTCGACAAGCGAAACACCAAGGTCATCGCGCTCTCGGTCGACTCGCTGGCCTCGCACGCGGGCTGGATCGGCGACATCGAGGAGACGCAGGGGAGCAAGATCAACTTCCCCATCCTTGCGGACGCTGATCGGAAGGTCTCGACCCTCTACGACATGATCCATCCCGAGGCGAACGACACGCTCACGGTTCGCTCGGTCTTCGTGATCGATCCCAAGAAGAAGATTCGCCTAATCATCACTTATCCGGCGAGCGCCGGCCGAAACTTCGACGAGATCCTGCGGGTCATAGACTCGCTCCAGCTCACGGAGTACCACGCGGTGGCGACGCCGGTCGACTGGAAGAGCGGCGACGACGTGGTGATCGTCCCCTCCCTGAAGGACCCGGAGGTGCTGCGACAGAAGTTCCCCAAGGGCTGGCGTGAGGTCAAACCCTACCTTCGGTTGACCCCGCAGCCGAACCGATAGCAGCGGCCCGGCAGCCCTGGGCGCTCAGCCGGCGGGGCCGTCGTGCGTGACGACCAGGTACAGCACCGTCTCGACGCTGCCGGCGTTTCGGTAGAAGTGAGGCTGGTCGGCTGGATACAGCAGGGCGTCGCCGGTCGCCAGCGTATAGACCGTTTGTTCGACACCGATCTCGATGGACCCGCTGGCGACGACGACGTTCTCGCAGGTGTCGGGGGGGTGCGGGCGCCCGTGCTCCTCGACGCCCGGGGAGAGCCTCAGCTCGTAGAACTCCGAGCGTCGCGGCCCGTCGAGTGGGAACAGCGCTCGCGAGGTGAAGGTCCCTTCCCGGTTGGTCAGCAGCTTGCCGGTGCGCGCCGACAGCACGACCGGAAGGCGTGCCGGCTGTTCGCTCAGGAACGTGGCGAAGGTGACGCCGAGGGCCCGGGAGATCTTCCAGAGCAGGTTGATGGTGGGCACGCTGCGCCCGAGCTCGATCTGGCTCAGCATCGCGCGGCTGACTCCGGCGCGCTGGGACAGACGCTCCAGCGACAGGCCGCGCTTGCTGCGCAAGCGACGCAGGTTGAGCCCGACGATCGGGGGGAGCTGCTCCCCCGGCGGCGTCGATGCGGGCCGCGCACCGGTGTGGCGCTCCCTGGTGGGCGTCGACGGTCGCGGAGAGCCTGCTGTGGCCATGTGACGTCGGTCGTCCGCGCGTTCTCTATCGTGGACAGGCGCCCAGCTCGGGCGCCCGGCAGGTGGTGGTCAAGCTGCCCTCAGTCGCGCACGAGGGGTAGGCCGGCGTTCACCCATCCCCGCGTCCCGCCGCTCAGGTTGTACAGGTTGGTGAGGCCGTTCGCCTCGGCCAGCTTGGCCGCGGTCTGACTGCGCACGCCCGCTGCGCATACGAAGATCACACCGTCGCGCGGCAAGGCGGCCTTCGGGCTGGCCTTCAGCCGATCGAGCGGGACGAGCCGCGCTCCGGGGAGGTGCCCGCCTGACCACTCGCGCGGTTCGCGGACGTCCACGATGTCGAATCCGCCGCGCGCAATCAATTCCTGAGCTTGCCGAGGATCGAGGGAGTTGATCATTCGTCCAGGATAGTGGACGAATTGACTGTTGGCAAGAGGCGGACGCCGGTTTCGGTGCGACAGCCCGGTTCGTCGCCGTCTCAGCGGGTGAGGAGCGGGCGGCCCGCCTGCAATCGCTCCAGCGCCTCGACGAGCGCGTCGATGTCGGTGAAGGTGTTATACGGCGCCAGGGACGCGCGCACGCTGCTTTCCAGGCCGAAACGGCGCAAGATGGGCTGTGCGCAGTGATGCCCGGACCGCACGGCGATGCCCTCCTGGTCCAGGATCCCGCCGACATCCTCGGTCCTGACGCCGTCCAGGACGAACGACAGCACTCCGGCCTTGTCGGGGGCGGTGCCGATTAGGCGGAGCCCGGGGACGCACAGCAGGCGTTCGGTGGCGTAGACAGTCAGCTCGTGCTCGTATCGACTGATGTTCTCGAGCCCGAGGCCGCTGACATAGTCGAGCGCGGCGCCCAGCCCCACGGCATCGGCGATGTTGCCGGTCCCCGCCTCGAAGCGCCACGGCGGCGCCTGATAGGTCGTCTTGTCGAACGTCACGTCGCGAATCATGTTGCCGCCACCTTGCCAGGGGGGCATGTGTTGGAGGATCTCGGCCTTGCCGAACAGGGCGCCGATGCCCGTCGGGGCGAAGACCTTGTGGCCGGAGAAGCAGTAGAAGTCGCAGTCGAGGGCCTGCACGTCCACCGGCATGTGGGAGACCGCCTGGGCCCCGTCGACCAGGACGCGCGCGCCATGCCGGTGGGCCATGGCCACCATCTCGCGGGCCGGCACGATCGTCCCGAGCGCGTTCGAGACCTGCGTCAGCGCCACCAGGCGCGTGCGCGGCGAGAGCAGGCGCTCGAATTCCTCCAGGATCACCTGTCCGCTGTCGTCGACGGGGGCCACGCAGAGGCGCGCCCCCTTCTCGGCGCAGAGCTGCTGCCACGGCACGATGTTCGCGTGGTGCTCCAACCAGGTGATCAGCACCTCGTCGCCCGCACCGACGTTGCGGCGACCCCAGCTCTGCGCGACGAGGTTGATGGCCTCGGTCGCGCCGCGCGCGAAGACGATCTCCTGCGGCGAGGGTGCGTTCAGGAAGCGCCGTACCTTGTCGCGCGCGCCTTCGTAGGCGTCCGTGGCGCGCGCGGCCAGCGTGTGCGCGGCGCGGTGGACGTTCGAGTTCTCGCGCTCGTAGAAGCTGGCCACCCGGTCGATGACCGCCTGCGGCTTCTGGGTGGTGGCGGCGTTGTCCAGCCAGACGAGCGGGCGCCCATGGATACGCTCGCGCAGGATGGGAAAGTCTCGTTTGATGGACGCGGCGTCGAACAGCCCCGCGGACCGCGCGAGGCCGCCCGACGGCGCCACGGCGCCGCGCCCGGCCGAGAACGACGTCACGTCGCTGAAGGACGAGGTGGCGGGCGGATCGCCCGGGGAGGCGAGGGCAGGATGAGAGCTTCCCGCGGGCGGGACGCCCGGGGAGCCGCTCGCTGGCGATGGTGGCTCGGCCCTCGCGGGCACGCTCGCGGCAGGCGCGAGCCCGGGAACCGCGGGCGCGGGCTGTTCGAGCGCCGACGTCCCCACTGGAGCCAGCGCAGCGGACGGCACCGTTCTGGCGGGGAGCGAGGCCGCCGTCTGATGGCCGGCGATGTCGAGAAAGTAGGGAGTTGCCGAGGCCGGCTCCGCCGCGCGCACCAGCGCCACCGGCGACGTCAACCCCAGCACGGATGACAGCAGCGCCGGAATGTTGCGAAGGTCGCTCTCCCGGGGAAACGGCGCGCTGGCGATCGGCATGGCGTGCAGGGGACCCGGCATGGGCGGTGGCGCCACCGACGCCGGCGACATTCCGCCTGCTCCGACGTCGAGCGCGCTCGGCTCGACGTGCCCGAGCGGTCCGTCCGTCAAACCGGCGAAGGGGAACGACGACAACACCTGATTGGCCAGACGCGCCACCTCGGCCGCCACCGCGCTCGCGCCGCCGCGGTCCACCGACGGGCCGCCGGCAGGGGACAGGGTCAGCGCCGACGGATCACTTGGGATCATGGTATCGGCCGACCTCGACGTTCTCGAGCACGCCGAGCGCGTCGTCCGCCAACACCGCGGCCGAGCAGTAGAGCGACACGAGGTACTTCGCGGCGCCACGATCGCTGATGCCCATCAGGCGGACCGACAGGCTGGGGCTGACCTCGCCGGGGATCCCCGGCTGGAAGAGGCCCACCACGCCCCGCTTTTTTTCCCCCGTGCGCAGCAGCAAGATGTTCGTCTTGTCGGCGTCGGAGACCTGCAATTTGTCGGACGGGATGATGGGGATGCCGCGCCAGGTGATGAACGGCGAGCCGAACAGGGTGACCGTCGCCGGTGGCACGCCCCGCCGGGTGCACTCGCGCCCGAAGGCGGCGATGGCCCGCGGGTGCGCCAGGAAGAACGCCGGCTCCTTCCACACCTTCGTGATCAGCTCGTCGAGATCGTCGGGGGTGGGGGCGCCCTTGCGGGTGGCCACGCGCATGGTGGGGCTGGCGCTCGTCAGCAACCCGTAGCTGGCGTTGTTGACCAGCTCGTTCTCCTGGCGCTCCTTGACCATCTCCAGCAGGACGGCCAGTTGCTCCCGCACCTGATCCATGGGGCTGCGATACAGGTCGGAGATGCGAGTCTGCACCTCTAGGGTCGTCGTCACCGTGCTCAGGGTGTACTCGCGCGGCTGGTCGTCGTAGTCGACGAAAGACTCCGGCAGCTTGTCGTCATCGCCAGGGCTGCACGAGATCGCGATGCTGGACTCTCCGGTGTCCCGCACCTTGTTGACGCGGTAGGTGCCCGCCTCGACCGGGGTCCAGGGCAGAAGGCTCACCAGCCAGCGCGGGGTGGTTCCGCCCCAGATGGGGGGCGTCTTGGTCGTATTCGCGAGCTGCCGTGCGGCGCTCGCGCCCAGGGTCGAATGCGTCTCTGCTGAATCAGACATGAGTTCTCCGCTCTCGCTCGATGTACAACAACGTGGGTTCGACTGCGCACGGTAGCGCTCCGCGCGTGGCCCGGACAGCACCTCTCCGCAGATCGCTCCGTCCGCGCGAGCTTTTCATCCGCTATCGCGGAGGGGCCTCTGCTATGCCATCAGGCGCCACGCGGCCCGCGGGGCCCGGTGATGAGGCGCGAGCCGCGGCGGTACGAAAAATAGGCCCAGGCCCAGTCGAAGAGAACGAGGATGCGGTTGCGAAAATCGATGAGGTAGAAGATGTGGACCGTCAGCCAGGTGGCCCAGGCCAGAAAGCCGGTCAGCTTCAGGCGACCGACCTCGGCGACCGCTCGGCTGCGTCCGATGGTGGCCATCGAGCCCTTGTCCAGGTAGCGAAAAATCTCGCGGGGCTTGCCGGCGAGGCTGCCCGCGATCTGCCGCGCCACGAAGCGGCCCTGTTGCATGGCGACCGGGCTGACGCCCGGCAGCGGGTGTTCTTCCCCGGTAGGGATGAAGGTCGCCGCGTCTCCGATCACGAACACCTCCGGCCGGCCCGGTAGCGAGCAGTCGGGTTCGACGCGGGCTCTCCCTGCGCGGTCCACGGCGAGGCAGCTGCGCGCAAGTAGGCCCGAGCCGCGCACACCGGCGGCCCACAGCACGGTCGAGGCGAGGATGCGCTCGGTGCCCTTTGGTCCCGTTGCCTCAACGCCGTCCGCGGTTATGGAGGTCACGCGGGTGCCGGTCCGCACCTCGACGCCCATCTCCTTCAGGCTTGCGACCGCACGTGCGCTCAGCGTCGGGTCGAAGGTGGCGAGGATTCGCTCGCCGCCCTCGAGCAGCACGACCTGCGTGGCGTCCGAGCGGATGGCGCGAAAGTCCTTTGCCAGCACGAAGGTGGCCAGCTCGGCGATGGCTCCTGCCAGCTCGACCCCGGTGGGACCACCGCCGATCACCACGAAGGTCAGGTGGCGACGCTGCCGCTCGGGGTCGGGTTCGCGCTCGGCGTTCTCGAAGGCGATCAGCACGCGCCGGCGGATCTCGATGGCCTCGTCGATGCTCTTCAGCCCGGGCGCCACCGCCGCCCAGTCGTCGTGACCGAAGTAGCTGTTCTCGGCACCGGGCGCCAGCACCAGGTAGTCGTATTCGATCGCCGGGCCGTCGGTCATCTCCACCCGCCTGGCGTCGAAGTCCACCCGGCTCACCTCCGCCAGCAACACCCGGACGTTCTCCTGCCTGCGAAACACGGCGCGAATCGGCACAGCGATCTCGCCCGGCGAGAGGCCGGCCATGGCCACCTGGTAGAGGAGCGGCTGAAATAGGTGGTGGTTGACCCGATCGAGGAGGGTCACCAGCACGGGGGCGCGCGCGAGCGCGCGGGTCGCGGCCATCCCGCCGAAGCCTCCCCCGATCACCACCACCCGCCTTCGCAGCTTGCTCGTCATCGTGGCATCAGCATACGGCACGGACCCCATGATGGACGGCGCCCCCGCTGACGAGAGCCCACCGAAGTGAGGACATCGCACCGAGACGAGGAAAGAAGGACAGACGAGCAGGGGGTCGGACACCCGGACCGGACACCCCGGACACGGACACCCCCGGACACCGCACCGAGGTTGAGGTTCGCGGGGGTTGAGGTTCGCGGGTGAGGTTCGCGGGAGGTTCGCGGGCAACACTGGCGTGGGGGTTCCGAAAAGGGGGCATGTCGATGCCACGACGAATCGTTGCCGGGCGGGTGTACATGGTGACCCGGCGGTGCACACAGCGACAGTTCCTCTTGCGACCCGACCCGGCGACGACGAACGCGTTCGTGTATTGCCTGGCGCTGGCCGCGAAGCGGACGCAGATGCAGGTGGTCGCGTTTCTAGCCCACTCGAACCATCACCACACCATCGTGGTTGATACGCTAGGCCGGATGCCCGAGTTCCTGGAGTACTTCCACAAGCTCGTGGCCAAGCACCAGAACGCCTTGCGCGGCAGATGGGAGAACTTCTGGGCGTCAGAGGCGACCTCAGTGGTCG
>Ga0265330_10000097_pt1 | contig 73698 bp, 85 predicted proteins | sample 41919metaG_FD_202083 | JGI IMG/M metagenome (GOLD analysis project Ga0265330, IMG submission 202083) | Rhizosphere microbial communities from Carex aquatilis grown in University of Washington, Seatle, WA, United States - 4-19-19 metaG | ecosystem: Host-associated > Plants > Roots > Rhizosphere...
AGCTGCCGCCCTGTCAAGTTCGTCAACCGCGGTGACGATGGCGGATAGGTTGTTGAGAATCTTATGCCGGTATTCCCGGCGCTTCTCGCGGTCTATAGTTGTCTGCATGGTTAGTATACAGGTCGCTTTGTATGCATATAAGGAATAATTTTGCGGCAATTATTGCACAGATTTATGAGCCATAGAAATATTTTCTCAGCAGGAACACGGTCCCGGATACCTCATTCCCCGGGGGATTATTCGCGTTCGGCCGGCTATCCGGGTTCCCCGCACATGCCCAGGGTCGGTTATGTCCGAAACCGTGCCGGGAAGAGTACCATTTCCCGTACCGATGTATGGCAGAACGCGGCTCCTTCCGATCTCCCGGGTCCGGATTTTTGCCGGATTACCAGGATTTAAATTTGGCCCGGTTCCAGAGATGAGCATGCAGTCTGTACGGGAGAACGGGAAGTTTATATTCCCCCCGGCAGCCGTTTTTCCCGGGTTAATTTTTCTCGGGTTAATGATTGTATCCGCAGGGTGCACGGTTTCTCATCAGGTACCTTCATCCGGGGCGGAGGTAACCATTCCGGATACAAACCAGTCATGGAAGGAGATCCCGCTTACGGACCTTCAGGGCCGGGGAAATTTCAGTATCGCGTCGCTTGCGGGAAAACCCGTGATCATCCCCGTCGTATCTGACGGCTGTCCTAGCTGCACGATTCTCCTGAACCGGCAGCTGAACGAGATCGACCGGCTTGCCGGGGTGCATGACGGCTCCATCACGGTCGTTGCCCTTGACCTCGATCCCCCGGCAGGACCGGGATATATAACCGCGTACCACGACCAGTTCAACTTCACCGGGTATTCTGCACGCTCGCCGCCCGGGATGACCAGCCTGTTGTTCGATAAGTACGGCTTATTTGTTGCAGAAGCAGATGCGGTCCCGGTGATTCTAATCTGTCCCGACGGGCGCGACCAGATCCTCCCGCCGGGTGTGAAGGTTGCCGGGAACCTCAGTGCCTTGATTACCCGGGATTGCTGAACAGGACCTGCATGGTTCCCCGGGGCCCTGCCACAAACGACCCGGGTGTTTTCGCCGGTTCCTTTTAATCCACGAAAAGAGAAGATCCGGAAAATTGCACTCTCTGTCAGCAGGATCGCTGCTGCGAAATTTCCTGTTTCATTTTCCAGACATTTCAGGCCATTTTTGCGGATTTCTGCATCGGTAAATACCCTGCAGTCCGATAAAGTGGTTGAGGATTTTGAAAAGCCCAAATTCCCCGAGGAAAAATTTGTCGTATCCGATGCGGCAGAACGCAAAGGGCCTTTGGGACCAGATCAAAATCGTCTGCCGTGCATCAATATCTGGCACGGCATATCTGAAGCACCAACAAACGGAGTTGACATTTCATGGCAAAAGCATACTTAAAAATTGATATTGAGACGGGAAAAGAGACTGAAGCAAAGACCGCACTGAAGAAGATCAGCGGAGTAAAAAGTGCAGAATTCGTAACAGGAACGCATGACCTTATTGCAGCGGTCGAAGGTAAAAGCTTTGAAGAGATCGTGACAAAAACCTTAAGCGAAGTGAGGAAGGTCAAGGGGATACGAAAGACCGTCACAGACTTTGTGTTTGAATGGGCCTGATTGCCCGGACAGTTCTTAAAAAAAGATCGAACATCCCCATTTTTTCGAAGCTCCTCCGGACAGAGTCCGGGAGTCCATCCATTCCCCCGGAGGGAAATCCTGCTCCCGGCAGCATGCATTCCCGGAATCATCCTTTCCCGGAATGTCATCCGTGATCCCTATCCTTTCCTTGAAAAAGTTCCCTTGATCACGCAGAAACTATATGTATTGACAACAGTGAAGTATAATCATAATTCACGATTGTGAACTTTCCCGGAATCCGGATGACGGGTCAACCGGCCCTCGCAAGGGAAATAACAGGGTTTCTTTTCCTGTTCCCGGTCAGTCCACCCATCCGTGCACAGATATCTGCGGAGGTGAAGCAGCTGGCAAAACTCGTAGCGCTTGTATCAGGAGGTATTGACTCGCCGGTCGCGGCCTATCTCATGATCCGCCGCGGGGTCGAGATCGTGGCAGTCCACATGGACAACCGCCCGTTCACCGACGACAAGAACCTGGACAAGGCCCTGCACCTGGTGAGGCACCTCCAGGAACTGACCGGGAGCCCGATCAGGACATACGTGGTCCCGCACGGGCCCAACCACATCGTCTTTGCCCGGAACTGCAACCGCCACCTGCACTGCCTCTTCTGCCGCCGGATGATGTACCGGGTGGCGGAGCGGATCGCGGAGCGGGAGGGGGCAGTCGGGATCCTGACGGGCGAGTCGATGGGGCAGGTGGCTTCGCAGACCGTCCAGAACATCAACGTAGTGAACCAGGTCGCAACCCTGCCGATCATCCGCCCGCTCATCGGCCTTGACAAGGTCGAGATCATTGATATTGCCCGGAAGATCGGGACCTATGAGATCTCCACCCTTCCGGGCCTCTGCTGCACCATTGTGCCAAAGCAACCCTCTACCGCCGCAAAACTCCCGGATGTGCTTGCCGAAGAAGGGAAGATCGATATCGGTGCGCTCGTGGAGAAGTCGCTGGAAGGAATGTATGTACTCGCTCCTGAAGCCCTGTAAGACCTCCGCCGCCTTCGAAGCGATCCCCCGGGAGCGGTTCGGCCTCGACCTTGACCGGTGCGAGGAGATCTTACGACCGGTCTGCACCATCGTGGCCCATGCCGGCGTCCTCCTGATCGTGAACGACCGGTGCGAGGTCTCGATCCACAAGGACGGCCGCCTGATCCTCAAGACAGATTCTCAGGACCTTGCCACGGAACAGGCCGGGCGCATAGCCGGGTGGCTGGAGGGAACAGATGCACTCCGGAAGCACCGGGATTCCCGGGGACCGGGGCAGCACCCCCGCAGCTGAAGAAAAAAGCGCGGCCCGGACACCGGGCCCGTAGACAGGCGGGGAACCTCGCGGGAGTTACAACCCGATGTACCGGGCATAGAGCGAACGGGCTGCTGCCTCGTCTTTCGTGCCCTTGATGATCGCCCTCCCGTCCCGGAAGATGGAGAGCTCTTCCGTTCCCGAGCTGAACGTCAGCATGTACGGGGTGCACCGCACATCGCCGAGCCGGGAGAGCCGCCTCTCCAGTTCTTCAAGCGGGATCTCCATCGGTGCCGCCGGGGTGATCTGGATCGCATCCCTCCCGCAGAGAGAGGTGATCATCTCCCGGGACACCGCATCCAGGAAATCCAGCTGGCCCTTCCCGCAGCACGGGCAGTCTGCCCGCCGGCCGATCGCTATCCGGTCGAATGTCTGCCGCCATACATCAACATGGACAAGATACGAGATCTCATCCCGTGCTTCAAGCTGTCCGGTAAGGATCTGGTATGCAAGGGTGCATTCAAGCGATGCGATGAGGGCGGGGATCGTATTCATGACCCCTGCAATATCGCAGGTCTGCAGCATCCCGGGGGCGGGGAGGGACGGGACGAGACACCGGAAACAGGGCGTGCTGCCCGGCAGGATCGGCATCACCATGCCGCTGGTACCGACCGCCCCTGCATAGATCCAGGGGATATGGTGCTTTACACAGGCATCGTTCACCAGGAACCGGGTCTGGAGGTTGTCGGTCCCGTCCAGGACGATGTCCGCACCCGCGAGAAGTTCTTCGGCATTCGATACGTTCAGGTCTTTTGTATGGACCTCGATCTTCACGGACGAGTTGATCTCCTGCAGGATCTCCGCAGCCGCGATCGCTTTGGGCCGGTTGAGATCCACTTCACTGTACAGGATCTGCCTTTGCAGGTTATGCAGTTCCACCAGATCGCGGTCGATCAGCACGACATGCCCGATCCCGGCCCGTACCAGGAAGTTCGCAACCGAACTTCCCGTTGCCCCAAGGCCGACAATGACTGCCCGGCTCTCTTTGAGCCGGCGCTGTCCTTCCATGCCTATTTCGGGGAGGAGACTCTGGCGGCAGTACCGGTCCTGCGCCCGTTTGCGGGAGTCCGTCGGCGTCCCGTCATTATCCCCTTCTGCTGGTTTCATCCTGCCATCACCGTTCTCCGGGAGTATTAGTGATCCCAGTCCCCTGCAATCTTCCGGACGGCATCCACAAGCAGGTCCGCGTCTTCGATCGTATTATAGCAGTGCAGGCTCGCCCTCACCGTCCCGTCCGCACGTCCCAGGTGCTGCATGAGGGGCATGCAGCAGTGGTGGCCCGACCGGACCATGATATCCGCCTCACCATCGAGCATAACGGCAACATCATGGGGGTTGAGCCCCTGTATGGTGAACGAGATGACCCCGATCCGGTCTCCCGCAGGCCCGGGCCCGAAGACCTCCACGTTCCGGATCCCGGCAAGGCCGGCAAGGATACGGCGGGTGATCTCCTCCTCGTGGCGCTGTATCTCTTCCATGCCGAGCGCCTCCAGATAGCCGACTGCACGGCCAAGGCCGATAACCCCGGAGATATTCGGGGTGCCTGCCTCGTACCGCTCGTAACCGCCCGTGAGGGTGTATCCCGCGGCAGTGACCGTTTCAATACTCCCCCCACCGACGAGCAGGGGTTCGAGGTCGGGAGTTCTCATATAAAGAACCCCGGTACCCGTGGGGCCGAGCATCTTGTGCCCGGAGAAGCAGAGGAAATCGCAGCCCAGCTGTTCCACGTCAACCGGTATATGGGGTACCGACTGGGACCCGTCAACGAGGAGGAGGGCCCCGTAATCGTGGCAGATTTTTGAAAACTCACGGACGGGCACCACGTTCCCGAGCACGTTGGAGGCGTGGGTGATGGCCACGAGCCGGGTCTTCTTCGTGATGACCGCTTCAAGGGCCGCCGGGTCCAGGGTGCCATCCTGCGCCGGGGTCAGCAGCCGGAGATCAATTCCCTGCCGGTCCCGGAGGCGCATCCATGGCAGGAGGTTGCTGTGGTGTTCGAGGAGGGTGGTGATCACCCCGTCGCCTTCCTTCCACGGGAGTCCCGAGGCCACCGTGTTGATCGCCTCGGTAGAGTTCCGGGTGAAGACAAGTTCCCCGTCCCGGGCATGAATAAAGTTCCTGACCTTATCGTGGGCATCCCGGTACTTCCGGGAAGCCTGCTGGGCGAGACGGTGGACACCCCGGCCGGCATTTGCCCGGTACCCACGCTCGTACTCAAGCATCTCCTGGAGGACCGGTTCCGGTGAGAGGCTTGTCGCCGCGCTGTCCAGGTAGCAGACCTCCGCGAGGAGGGGGAAGTCCTTCCGGATATCAGCGGAGATCATGGAGCTCTCCGAAAAGGATTGTTACGAGGAATCATGGGCGATCTTCTCCGGTTATTTGTGTGTCCTGATCGTTCCGGTGCAGACATCCGGGTCAGTCCCCGGCATGCATGTTCCGGAGGTACCTCATGGGTGTCAGCGGACCTGGTTTTTCCAAAGGATGTACTGATACTCTATTTGAATTCACAATTGTTAAGTTTTGCTGAGGGGGCATCCCATGATCCGGACCGGGTCCCTGCAGGTGAGGTGCGTGATTCAGCCCCCAAGGACTTTCTGCTGGATCATAAGGAGGGCAATACCGATGAGCAGGATCCCAAATACCTTACTGATGAGATCTGCCGGGATCCGCGGTGCGACTGATGCACCGGCATATGCGCCGATTGCTGCACCCGTTCCATATGCTATAAGAAATGGCAGGGAGAGGTGTCCGAGGAGGGCATGGGTAGCAGCACCGGTGATCGAGGTGGGGATGATGGTCAGGAGGGAGGTTGCCACCGCGAAATGGACGGGAATGCCGACTGCGACAAGCGCCGGGACAAAGAAGGCCCCGCCGCTGGTCCCGGTAATACCACTGACCAGCCCGCCCATCGCTCCCCAGACCACGAGATGGATGGAGGGAATCCGGACCGTTCTTTCGTGTTCCCCGGGACCCGGAATATGCATCTCAATGGCCGGGCCGGAAGGGATTATTGGTATCAGGCGCAGGGATGGCATGAGCATCTGCAGGGACATGAGGATCAGTACGAGGGCAAAGAGGATGACGAGGATCTTCGCATCGAAATAGATCGTGACGAGGGAGCCGAGCAGGGAACAGAGCATGGCGGGCAGGACCAGGAGTGCGGCAAGCGTAACGAGGACCTTCTTCTGCCGCCAGTAAACCAGCGTTGCGGTACCGGACGAAAAGACCATCACCGCAAGGCTGGTCCCCACTGCCATCTTCGGATCAAAGCCGAATACCAGCGTAAGGGTCGGGACATAGAGAAATCCTCCCCCCATCCCGATGACGGCAGCAATAAGCCCGATGACGGCTGCGATCAGGAAGGCCATTATCATGTCGTACACAGGTGTCACGTCTTCTTCTGGATGGCTTATGGGTGCAACCGTGAAAAAGCGCCGGGGAATCCTGACGAGCCCCGCCCACCTGCGATCAGGATCGTTATGATGCGGCAGACCCGATGGACGGGGGATGTCCCGTTCTTTTCACAATTGTGAAGCATGTACGATAAAAAAACTAAAAAGACTTGTGATACGTCATACCCGGAAAAAAGAGGTCTTTGGGAGGGTTGGACTGCCCTCCCGGGCATCACAGCGGGTGCGTGCTGGTCTGCATGAGGCGATGGTATTGTTCCGGTTGCCAGTATCGGTGTAGAGATGAGAGATGGCATAGCCGGTGTGCATGTGAGGACGTGGGTCAGGACATGGTTACCACGGACGCATACCATGGACAGCAGATCGCCTGCGGATTATGCAGCGTGCTGTTACACGGGTTCCTGTCCTTATCAGCTCCTTTGAACGACAACACGGTCCGGAGCTGCGGATACCGCTGAACGGTTCCACGGAATTTCCCTGACGGGGGCCGGGATACACGTGGGCAGCTGGTGCCGGAGATCCGGTCCCGTCACCCTGTTCAGCGGTGATCGCATGGTATATGTTCATGATGGCATTCCTGTTCACGATTGTGAACATGCAGTATGGGGAGGGCTGGATAATATAGCCTGATTTTGTGTCAGATTTTGCCGCTATTCCCCAATTTTCTTATCTTCCGGAAGGTACTGAGATTATGAAGATCATCCGGCCCGCGGGAGTGCAGGTTTTGCCAGAAACCAAGGTATAATATCTGGCTCCGGACAATTAACAATTGTGAACTTCCGGGATCCCGCCGGTACATGCGGGCAATTCCAGAGTCATGGAAGGAAACTGTATGGCAAAGATTTACGATAATATTACGGCAACCATCGGCAACACCCCGCTCGTGCGGCTGAACCGCCTCACCAGCGGCGCCGGTGCAACGGTGCTTGCCAAGCTCGAGTCATTCAACCCGCTGAGCAGTGTCAAGGACCGTATCGGGGTTGCAATGCTCGACGAAGCGGAGAAGCAGGGGTTGATCGGGAAGGATACGATCATCCTCGAACCAACGAGCGGCAACACCGGTGTTGCGCTTGCATTCGTGAGTGCGGCCCGGGGATACAAGCTCACGCTGGTGATGCCCGAGACCATGAGTATCGAGCGGCGGAGACTTGCACGGGCGTTCGGCGCGGAGCTGGTGCTCACGCCGGGCGCAGAAGGGATGAAAGGGGCCGTTGCCCGGGCCGAGAAGATGGCAGCGGAGAACCCGAAGTACTTCTATATCCCCCAGCAGTTCAACAACCTGGCCAACCCGGCCATACACCGGAAGACCACTGCCGAGGAGATCTGGCGCGACACCGACGGAAAGGTCGATATCCTCGTGGCCGGCGTGGGAACCGGGGGAACGATCACCGGTATCTCTGACGTGATCAAAAAGAAGAAGCCCTCGTTCAAGGCAATCGCGGTAGAACCCGATGCATCGCCGGTCCTCTCCGGAGGGTCTCCCGGCCCGCACCGGATCCAGGGGATCGGCGCAGGTTTCGTCCCCGCGGTGCTCCAGCGCGATCTCGTGGACGAGATCATCCGCGTTAAAAATGAGGACGCGTTCGAGACCACGCGGAGGCTTGCAAAAGAGGAAGGGATTCTCGTCGGGATCTCCAGCGGGGCCGCGACCTTTGCAGCACTTGCGGTGGCAGCTCGCCCGGAGAACAAAGGCAAGACCATTGTCGTCATCCTGCCGGACACGGGCGAACGCTATTTAAGCATTCCCGACCTGTTTCCGGAATAAGTGAGACTGCCATGGTTTTCGACCGCCTCCGGGAAGATATACGGGCCATCTTTTCCAAGGACCCCGCCGCCCGCTCCACCCTTGAAGTCCTTGTCTGCTACCCGGGGCTCCATGCCCTCTGGTTCCACCACAGGGCCCACTGGCTCTGGCTCCATAACCTGAAATTCTGGGCCCGGTTCGTCTCCCACATCGGCCGGTTCCTGACCGGTATCGAGATCCATCCCGGTGCTGTGCTCGGCCGGCGGATCGTCATCGACCATGGCATGGGCGTTGTTATCGGAGAGACCGCAGAGATCGGCGACGATGTTCTCATCTACATGGGCGTGGTGCTCGGTGGCACGGCCCTTGAGAATGTGAAGCGCCATCCGACTATCGAGGAGGGCGTGATCCTGGGATCCGGCTCTATTGTCCTTGGCCCCATCCGGATCGGAAAAGGCGCAAAGGTCGGAGCCGGATCGGTCGTGGTCCGGTCCGTCCCGCCCGGCGCAACCGTTGTAGGCGTACCGGGCAGGATCGCCGGCCCGGAGCCGGGTTTCCCGGAAGAGACGATCGAAGAGGTCATGCCGGATCCGATGCTCCGGGTGATGAGCCGGCTGCTCGACCGGCAGAACCAGCTCGAAGAGCGGCTCCGAACCTTCGAGCAGGCCCAGCCCGGTCCTGAATCACCCGTAGTCAGGCAGAATTTCTTCAGTGAGAACCAGATCCGCGACGCACTGAGGGAAGTGATCGATCCCGAGGTAGGCATCGATATCGTCGACCTCGGGCTCATCAAGGAGATACGGGTGACGGGAAACACCGCCGAGATCGACATGGTCCTCACCTGCAAGGCCTGCCCGCTCTCCGACCATCTCTCCGGGCAGGTGCAGCGCAGGGCCCTTGGGGTCAGCGGCATCGAGCAGGTGAAGGTCAACGTGCTTGACGAACCGTTCAACTGGGACCGGTTCGTGAAACAGCGGGGAAACCACCGGCAGCTCTGAACCCGGGGGGGCCGGGGGGAAAAGCCTCCCTTTTTGTTCTGGGTATAAATCCTCGTTTTGCGGTGAAATTCACACATTTCTTCAGGGTTATCAGCTCGCCAGTGAAAGATTGTGTACAGATGGTGGGGCAGCGGATCGCATTGGCATCCGCCTGCTCCGCCGATCCGGCAATCCGGAATATGCCAAGGTGAAATAACATGGAATTATCAGAACTCAGGCATGGCACCGAACTCCTCAAGCGGGGGTTTGCCGCCATGCAGAAAGGCGGCGTCATCATGGATGTCGTGAACGCCGAACAGGCACGGATAGCAGAAGAAGCCGGTGCCGTTGCGGTGATGTCCCTCGAGCGGGTGCCCTCCGATATCCGGAAGGCCGGCGGGGTTGCCCGCATGGCGGACCCGGAGAAGGTGATCGAGATCATCGAAGCGGTCTCGATCCCGGTCATGGGCAAGGTGCGGATCGGCCACTTCGTCGAGGCGCAGGTACTGGAGGTGCTCGGCGTGGACATGATCGACGAGAGCGAAGTCCTGACCCCTGCCGACGAGGAGTTCCACATCGAGAAGACGAAGTTCACCGTCCCGTTCGTCTGCGGTGCCCGGAACCTGGGCGAGGCGCTCCGCCGGATCAATGAGGGAGCGGCCATGATCCGCACGAAAGGCGAGGCCGGCACCGGCAATGTGGTCGAGGCAGTGCGCCACATGCGGGCCATCCAGGGCGGGATCCGCTCGATCCAGAAGCTCGATCCGCAGGAACTTGCCGCATATGCCCGCGAGATCGAAGCCCCGGTCGAGCTCCTTGCCGAGACCGCAAAACGGGGCAGGCTGCCGGTCGTGAACTTCTCGGCCGGCGGCATTGCCACCCCGTCGGACGCGGCTCTCATGATGCAGCTCGGTGCCGACGGCGTCTTTGTCGGATCGGCAATATTCAAGTCGGCGAACCCGGCCCTGCGGGCCAAAGCGATCGTCGAGTCGGTGAATCACTTCACGGATGCCACGGTGATCGCAAACGCCAGCAGGAACCTTGGCGAGGCCATGCCGGGCCTGGACGTGCACCTGCTGGCAAAGGAAGAGATCCTCGCGACACGCGGCCGGTAAAGCGGACGGCTCCACTATCACGGTTCTTTTTTACGGGAGGAAAAAGCGGCCGCGGGATCTCCCCCTGTTCTTTTTCAGACACGGCGATGGCGCCATACTAGCGATTTTCCGGAGATACCCATTGCTCCGGGCTGTATCCTCATGGCTGTCTTTTCCTCAGCACCGCAGCCCCGTTATTCTGCCGGGATACTATACGCCGCCTTCCATTGAGCATAGAGGTAACTGACAAACAGGGTGAACAGGATAAACGCGGCCCAGAAATCCTGCCTGTACCAGTTCGAGAAGAGACCGGCGATGCCGGTAAGGATGAGAAGCCAGGCAATGACGGAGATCAGGTGCTCCCAACCGATCCCGTTCTTTCCGGTACCGGAAACTGCGGGCATGATCTCCAGCATCCTGCCGATCCAGATGGCATAGAGCTCCCGGAGGGTATTGTCCCGGTATTGTTGCCGGGTCATGGGTACGGCGTCGTCGCCGATGGCGTCCAGGCTGTCCCGGAATTTTTTGTTGAACAGAAAGGAAAGGACCCAGTAGAGCAGGAGAATGATGGCGATGACCAGGACGATGCCGGGCAAAACGATATCGATGATATGGGCGGAAAGATCCAACTGCACCCCTCAAAGAATAGTAAGGATGCTTTTTTTATAAATGCGCTGTTATGTTCCTGCGCCGGGGAACGGCAGGGGATCGCTCCCCTGCCTCTGTTCACGGGACAAGTCCCGCAAGCATCCCGACAATATTCCGGGCCATCACCGGGTCGACCACCTGCGCCAGCACCAAGCCGGCGGTGGCGATGAAGAGGGCCCAGAAGACTTTTCTTACCTGCTCGTTCCTGCCGAATGCGTCCAGCACGGCGTCCGTGTCCGCGTCGGTGACGTAGCGGATCAGCCGTGGCAGGAAGACGAAGAGCGGCAGGAACAGGACCGCTGCACCGATGATGGCGAGCGGAAGGTCCGTCCGCCCGGCAAACCAGCACCCGGCAGGGACCGCAATGATCCCTGCCATGATGCCGGCCATGCAGACCTCGCCGAGCCCGAACCAGGTCCGGTAGTCGGCGGGGTCCGCATCCAGCCCGGTGGGGGTCAGGTCCATGGGATCGAAGAGGCCGATCGCGTGGAGCACCCCCCACCAGAAGGTGCGGAGCGGGTTGATGGTTTCAGGAATGGCCATATCCATCCTCCCTGAGGGGAAGGCCGGAAGAGGAGTGGCCGTGGGGGCCCATCGAAGACCACAGGTCTTCTCCAATCTCGGGTTCGAAAACCCTCAATTCCCCCCGGCGTCCCCCCCGCGGATCAGGCCAGTGCCGGTACTGAGTCGGCCCAGGTCTCGATCTTCGTCCGGATGGCATCATCCTCGTAAGACGAGAGGGTGACCTGCTGCCGGGAGATGTTCACGAAGTACAGTTCCCCGTTGGCATCCTGGCATTTCAGGGTCGCCGAGAAGCTGTCGCTTGCGGCATCGTGGACCGGGGAGCCGGCATGTGCCGTGTTATCGGCACTGTTGGCGAGCACGGCCGAGATCCCGGCGGTGTAGCCGGTGGCCGTGTTGTAGCTCGCGGCACATCTCCCCACGGTCTTTGCGTCCCCGTCCTGGTACACGAACCTCGCCGTGTAGGACTCCTTGGACTTTTCTACGGGCGGGTGGTTGGTGCCCGAGGTCATGTGCGGTACACACCCGAACGGGTTGTTCAGGATCACGTTCTGGACGATCGTGCTGAATGCACCGATGTCCGCAATCGGGTTCGTAAGCTTGCGAACCGCGCTCTTCACGTTGGTGTTCTGTGCGAAATCTGCCATTTCACAGCCTCCTTCGTTTTGGTTTTTTAACTGCGTCTCGGGGCGCCCTTCGACATCATACCATTGGGAGGGGAGATATAACCGACTCCACACAGATCACCGAACGAAGCCTCACCTGTGCCCGGTTGCTTAAACCGGGACAGATGTAGTACGCGATTTTTGTACCGCAATCCCTCCTTTCGCAGATTCGGAATCCGCCTTCTCTTTTCGCTTCTCCTGCCATCCTTCCTGCATGGTTTCCACGTTCCAGATACCGCACCGGAAGACCCGGTACCGGAGGAGCCCGGCGACCCGCGAGGAGATCCAGATCTGGATGTTGTCGGCGTCGGATTCCCAGTACGGCTGGAGTTCGAGCACCTCCCGGGAATGATAGTGCCGGACATCGGCCGCGTTCTTTACCTGTACGCGGGGGCGGATGGCCCGGATCCGGATCGTCTCCGTCCCGTTGGTTGCCAGGATATCGAAGGGGACATCCCGGTCCTCCACCCGCCCGGCCATGTACCCCTCGCTCTTCAGGACCCGAAGGGCTTCCGTCACGCAGTTCATCACATTCCTGCCGGCTTTTTTGCCGGCCTCTCCCTTCCGGGATCGCGTTATGCCCGACCGCACGCCGCCCCGGCTCTTCTTCGCCTTCACGGTGCAGCGGCCATCCTTCGTTACCCGACGGGTCGCCCGGCCGGCACATCCTGTACCGGCCGGGACCTGGCCCGGTTCTTCGTTTCCTTCATCGAATCCAGAATGTTCCATCATGTCCTTTTCCTCTTGCATTTCCTGAGTTCTCATTGCTGTTCTTCCGCGATACTGGCAGCGCTTCCGCTCGTCCGAACGATTACTATAGTGTGTGCAGGTCCCGGGAACCGCAGCGACCGTGTATACCGGGTACTGATCTGTACTATCCGGCAGCCCGGCTACGCGGTGTCCTGGAATCCTGGTAGGATCGCCCGATCCGCGTTTCTTCGTAAAGGAACGGCGGGCCCGCCACCGGTGAACGCGTGCTTCACGTGCATCCGATCTCTCAGGGGTTCACAAGGCAGGCTGTACCATTCCCCGGCCGGGGGTCAGCGATTCGGACCGGTGTCCGCCGGAAAAACAGGGCCGGCCGGGGAGTTGACGAAAGAGTCTCCGAAGCCGGTGATAATCTCCCACAATGCCCAAAACCTGCTGCCGGGGGTGTCAACGGAGTTCGTTCCCCCGGTCCCTGCGGCTTCTGGTGATGAAAGCCCGTCAGGTACCGTCACATCCACATCAGGATCTCCGTTTGTCAATTTGTTTGCATACCAGGTCTTCTGTGCAGCGTGTGCTACACACACGAGAATCACCTGCATGAGCAGTAACCTCGCGATGCATTCCGCCTCAGCCGGCGAGTGTGCAATGCGCCGGATGTTGGTCATCACGAGGTGTCTGAATTCACGTGGCATTGTGATTAGATCAGATTGATATAAATTGTATAAATATTAATTGGTCCATTCGTCTACCGGATATTAAAGGTGGGGGAATGGGGATGTAGGAGCGCGGGGAATATTTGATGTATTACGATAATCTTTCTCGGTTAAAGGAACAAATTATATGCTCTAATAGAAAATGCTATTTCAGAGAATTTATTACTAGAAATAGATATAACAATCGACAAACAAAGTATGTCAATGATCAAATAGAAATTGTATAGGAACAAAGAAAAATCAGTCAATGTGAAACCATGAGTTTTATTTCCATACCATCAAATGCCAAATTCAATAATATTAATGACTTCATTAGTCATCTTGATTATGAAAGGATAAATTTTAATTTGCCAAATATCATTAATATAATACCGACCGTTTCAACGTTCAATACGATAGATGATTTTGTTGATAGTCTCGAACAGGCGAATTTTGATATCGAAAATGAATTTGGCAAATTATTCTTAATATCAAAAATATCTCAAAATGACAAAATTTCTTATTATGCCTTCTTTAATGAAACAAATCATTCTCCTATTTTTTTAACAGATGCGAAGAAAACTGAAGATATCCCTAACACACTTTTTAATTATATTAATAGGAACCGAGGAATTTCGAACCTCTGGATCCCCCCCCAAGTAATGAAACAAATTAAAGATGACTTATCTGAAGAATATGAGCAAATGCTTATTACGAAATTTTCCGCAATACGAGGAATAAATTCAGAAGTACCCTCAAAATTGAGACCCTCTTGCGATAGAAATTTTCAATATCACGGTAATGATGGAAAGGAGACATTAACCGAATTAGAAATATGGTATGGAGTTCTTCCGAAAATCCTAGAATTTCGATTGCCAACCGGCGTAGCTTTCAAAATTGATGATAAGGGGATCTTTACTCATAGGGATGGAAGATTCGAAGATATTTTTAAAATTATTAACGATGTAGTGGGTTTATTATTGAATTTGCGAGATGTGATTGTAAAATCTGATTATCAAACATACCATTTCGGTAAGCAAAACCAATTCGTTAGATCATTACAGAAACCATGGTCAATTCATATGACATATGGATTAGCTAATGATGAAATCCCCAAATTCCGTGATTTAGTCCAAGAAACTGATTTTACGGTACTTAACGATATTGCCTTATCCGGCTCAGTTTTTTACAATGCCAGACTTGTAGATGATTATTCAGGATCACTTTTTGATATAACAACCACCGGAAAGAAAATCGACGTTTTCCCTGTGAAACAACGAGACATCAGTTCTTCGATGAGATTCTATCAATTTGTCGTATCACAGATTGATAACACTGCTCAAGTGGGGTGAGAATAATTTTACTGCCTCAACCTGGGGAGAGTTATGATGATTTTTATAAGCGTGCTCCGGTTGGGATAAAAAATGACATGGAACGATTGAAAGAGGCTTGGAAAAGTAATTTGAAAGTCAACCTTAAAAGAAATCTTCAGTCGATCATTGAAACAAATAATAATCATCATCAACTAATTAAGGCATGTGCAAAAGCATTTGCTGATACAAGTTTATCAAAAAAAACTGGTTATCAGTTTTATTTTCTAGAACCGCTGATTGAAAAAAGTGCTGAAAAGAAAAATAACTGCATTTTCGATCTAGTAATCTATAACGAATCAGATCAAAGTGCAATTTTTATTGAATGCAAATCATCCGTTAAAGATAGTTGTGGAAATATAAGCCAAATAAAAGATGCAAAACGCCTCGTATTAGAAAATATTGAATATTTCTCGAAAAAATTAGATCTTGATCTGGATCCCAATAAGATCGAATTTGTTGAATGTGTTTATTTTGAGGATTCATGCAAAATTGCCCGTTCTGTTGCGTCGCAGGAATCCCAATCCAGAGAAAAAAAAGATGACATAGTATCGATCGACATCAAAGTATGGGAATATTTGCCTGGGACTGAAGAAATTCATCTTTGTAATGGTCACCAACATCATAATCAAATCCTTACGGAAATGTTGTCGGAACGGTATGGCGGAGATGATCTTTCAGGTCAGTTCGATGTACCATATTATTTAAATTTACATCTTTTTTTAACTATGATCAATATTGTATTGGGATATTGTTACCTAGAAAATCTCAGTGACGATCGTGTTGATGATAAAAAAAGAATTTCAAGAAATCAAATTTTTAAGGCATTATTTGAAAATGCGTATTTTGGATTAAATAAAACCGAAATAAAAGAAAATCTCACAAAAATAATGGAGAGACTAATTAAATTTGGGGTAGATTGTGATTTATTCGAAATCATTGATTCTGAATACATCAGATTGAAATGCCAAGGACTTCAGCTTAAAGTAGTAATCGAACATTTAACCAAAAAATATTATGAAAATTGGGCAGATTGTAAATCTGAAGAACGAGCAAAAATTCAAGCTCTTCAAGATATTACAACAAAATTAACTAAAGCACATCCGACGCTCGATGATTTTTTTTAGATTTATAATTAAAAATTGTTGTTCAATAACCTGATAACTCATTTATGCAACAACATTCCCTATAGTGAATCAAATCCATTAACAAATACTGCGAGGGGGGGTCTCCCCCATACCCCCCCTCCCCCTCAGCGCCCGGCCCCCGCCCGGCTCCTGACCCCCCTTTCCCACACCTCTCCACGTCGCAGGAAACATGTCCGGCACCCCCAAATCCCGCACAATTCCGGCCCACGTGGGGGGGTGTCAGGTATACCCCCCTGGCCATGGGTGGGGGGGTCTCCCGCGGTTTTTGTCCGGAAGGGTGGGGGGGTCCCGGGCAGACCCCCTCCCCCCAAATGTGAGTAAGGCACCCGCCCCGGGCAGAGCAACGGGAAGCACTCCAGACGAAACAAAGGGGTTCAAAGGATTCCCAGAAATGAGTAAGCCGCGGAATTCCCGGTCACATGAGGGGGGGTCTCCGGGTGACCCCCCCACCCCCCTGCCAGGGGGGTCTGCACGGGCCGGACGGCAAATAGGGGAGGGGGTATGGTGCTGACCCCCTCTTGGAGAGTGTCAGTACCCATACATATCCCGGATGCAGTTCATGCAGAATTGTCTGGCAGGCTTGAAGATCTCGTAAATTTCATCGAACTCTTCAACATCCCAGTCACCATTTTTCAAGATCAACAGTCCGTCACATACACTACCCATAGTCCCGATCAAGCCTCGTTCTGCATAGACTGCAACATATTTTCCCGCCTTTTTCCCGCACTCTCTTAAGGTATGCAGACGCTCGATCTCCATGGAAACAGACTGTATCAGATTGTCAGGCTCGTCCTCTTTCTCATGAACCAGAACAAACAGATGGATATCGCTTTCGGCAATCAACCGTTCACTTACTCTCCGGTCGATTACCGGATCCCTGCTCTCCCGTTCCTTTTCTGTTCTTACATCGAGATCGTCAGAGATCCGGGGATTGTAACCGGCCTTCGGGAGGAATTCTTTGAGGGAGATTAAATCCCGCTTCCTCGGTTCATAAAATGAGCCGAAGATGCCGACGGGAGTACTCCTTTTGAGACGATCAAGATGGGTTCTCCTCTGTGAAAAACACCGTTTTGATTCGTCAGAAAGGGACATTACATACGAATTAAATTATTCAGGTTTAGATATGCGATCTTCGCGGTGTGAAAGTATCATCAAAAGGATTATGAGTTACTAATTGGTAACTAGTTAAGTGGAAGTAACTTATGGACGAGCATGCTGTCCGGCATTACCTGGATCAGGTCCCGGTTGAGATCCGCGAAGCGGTTATGGAACTCAATACTCCGCAAAAATGGGCAATCTACATTGCGCTCACCGTTGATGGAGACAAATATTTCAACCAGCTGAAAAAGGAGTTCGATGCAAATCCAAAGACCATTAATGAGGCACTCAAATCCCTGGTAGCCAGCGGCCTCGTGGCGAAGAAAGTAAAGCAGCTTGCAGATACCGGAGACTCCAACAAAACCTACTATACCTCAACAAAATTGGGCGAAAAACTGCTGGCCGGTTTATACGAAGTTGCACTGCCCCCGCTGGCTGCGCAACCGGCCGTTGTTCCTGTCGCCCGTTCCCGCAGCCGTGCATCCAACTGATCACACAACGCTGTCAGCACATCAGCCTTCGCGACAATGAGGTGCCGCTCCGCGAAGGGGGCTGCCACCCCATGCCAAAGGCCCATTCCCCTCACCCCGGCAGCCCCGCCCGGGTCACCGAATCCGCGAGCAGGTGCGCCGCATACCCGAGGAAGAAACAGGACGCAGCAAACACGACCGGCAACCGGGGCAATGCGGTAGCGAGCAATACCATCACAGCCATAATAAGGAACAGTACCCCGGCAAGCTTCAGCGCCCGCCTGCTGTGGAAGATCCCCCGGTGCCGGGCGCTCGTCGCGGGCTCCACAATGTCCGGAAAGAGCGATCCTGCCGACACCGCAACGATCCCGAAAACGAAGAGGGCACCGGCAGAGATGTGGAACAGGCCCATAGCGTAAAAGTACGCAAGGAAGGCCGCTATACCGATGACGAGATGTGCCTGCCGGTTCATGCCAGCCATGCCGTTGCATGGGCCGGTATTAATACCCGGGATCGGGGCGGGTGAAAGTGTGACCGGGGATACACTGGGATTGCCGGCGCCGGCACGGGTACCATGGTACCATCCCAACCGCTAAATACGATTCTGCTCACACCTTTGCCCATGCCAAACATTGCGTATTTCGAGATCCCTGCCGACAACGTAGACCGGGCAAAGCATTTCTACCACAACCTTCTCGGGTGGAAGATCGAACCTACGAAGACCGCGATCGATCCCGCGAAGGCATCATCCATGCAGTACCACGACATCGTCCTCGGGGAGCCGCAGCAGGGTGCGATGGGCGGCACCCTGAACATGGGTGGCCTGTACAAGCGGAATATGGCCGAACCTATCATCAACTATGTCATGGTCGATGACATCGACAAGGTGCTTGCGAAGGTAGTGAAGCTGGGGGGCAAAATTGCCGTGCCGAAGATGGAGATCAAGTCCGTAGGATATACGGCGATCATCCAGGACAGCGAAGGCAATGCCATCGGTATCTGGAAGCCGGCGATGCCATAGGCAGGCGGACCAGGGTTATTCCCTTTTTTACTTCCGTACCAGGGCCTGTGCCATTGGGTAGATCTCCCACCGGAACCCGAGACCGGACAGGACGGTGGGGTCCTCAGCGGTGATCGCCCGTACCTCTTCTTCCGAACCGGCCTCCACGACGGCAACGCCCCAGGCTCCCGCCGGGTCGAGCACCGGGCCGGCAACGATCAGCGTCCCCTTCTCCAGCAGGCGCCTCAGGTACGCGCCATGCTCCTTCATCACCGCTGCTTCCTCCGCGTCCATGGCGGCGGGAAAGCCGGGCCTTGGCGGGACCAGCCTGAGCAGAAAGTAGTGTTTCTCCATACTCTTCGTTACCATTCCCTGTACAGGATTTGCCTTCCCGTACCATAAAAAAAGTCGGATCGTCACCTGCTGACAGGAGTACCGGACCACGCCCGGAGTACCAGCCACCCCCTTTACCCCCGGGGGTCAGGGTCGCCGGCATACGTTCACTGCCGGCAGGCACGGGCCCGGGGCACGATCTTCCGTTACTTCTTCTTCAGCCCGGCAAGGAACGCATCGGCCTTCTTCTCATCGATCAGCTGCTGCTTCTTGACCGTATCCGCTGCATCGATGACCGCATACGCCTCGTCGCAGTACTTGTCGAAGAAGGCCCAGCTCATCTGCTGCTTCCTGCCCCAGGTGACGCCGACCGGCCCGATCGTCGTGTATCCCGGCACATAGATATAGTGCCCGTTCTCCTGTTTGGCCGGGCCTTTGGTATCTGTCCAGGGCTTGCCGGCATGGAACGCCGGCAGGGCCGAGTCCGGCAGGGCGAACCCGAGGCCGCAGCCCACGTCGGCGTAGACCGTCCTTTTGACCTCGTCATGGTTCTTCCGGTCGATCTCCGCGAAGAGTTTGATCTTGTAGTTCTTCTTAGCTGCCTTCCAGCCCTTCGTGCGCCAGAGTTTCAGCGAATCGAGAACCGAGAGCCCGTTCTCGGTCCCGCCGTTTTCCTTGTGCCACTCGTTCAGCACATCGGTGTCGGTGATGGGCAGGATCTTCTTCTGCTCCGCATCCTCGAACCGGAGTGTCTGGTGGGCCCTCCCCGCGATCACGCAGTCGCCGTGGTAATCGTTGGCGAACATCGGTGTCGGGATCCCGTTGTGCTGGACATCGAAGTCGTATTCCGCGGGCAGTTTCGGCGGTGCCTTGAGGATCGCGGAGAGCTGCAGGTTGCGCTTGTCGCGCTTCGCCGGATCCTTGCCAAACTTCACAATTCTTGTCAGAGGTGTTGCTGGTGACGGTGTCATACCATAGCCTCAATTTAAAAAATGATATTCAACTTGAAATATAAATATTTTGTCAGGCCGGCGACAAATGGCACCGGCATGGCACGAGCTGCGGCGTCAGGTACATGCCACCCCCAAACCGGCCGGTGCCGGCAGCCCCCCGGAAAGCGTTCACGAAAAGTCCGGCTCCGGTTATACCCGGCTGTTCACGTGCCTGACCGGAACACCAGCCACTCGTTCTTTCCCGCCCGCTTGAACTTCACGAGCACGTACGGCCCCTGCAGCCGGTGCCCGTGCAGGGTGACCTCGATCTTGTCGTCATCCCAGTGTTTCGTCTCGTACGTGCCCTTATCCCAGATCGAGACCGTGCCGGCCCCGTACTCCCCTGCCGGGATCTCGCCTTCGAACGACCCGTATTCGAGCGGGTGGTCCTCGACGGCGACGGCGAGGTGCTTCTCTCCCGCAGTTTCGGGCACGCCCTTGGGCACCGCCCAGCTCTTCAGCACCCCGTCCCGTTCCAGCCGCAGGTCATAGTGCAGGTGGCTTGCGTGGTGCTCCTGGATCACAAAGGAGTTCCCGGTCATGTCCGGTGCCCCCTCCGGTTCATTCGTGACAGAAAAATGCCGTTTCTCATGATACTTCCTCAACTGGGGCCTGATGGCTGCCCCCTCTTCCCCGACCGGTCTCCCGGCAGGGCCTGTGCGCCCGGGCGCATATTCCTCCGGGCCCGCGGGCCGTTCCCCGCCGGAGAGCTGGTCGGTCGTGCAGGAGGAAGCGGGCTTGTCCGTGCGGAGCCGGAGGAACCGGGGGATCCGGAGCCTCCGGTCCCGGGTCACCTCCATGTACCCGACCTCGCAGACGAGCACGGGTTCCAGCCAGACCACCGTCTCGCGGACCCCCGTCAGCTGCGGTACGGACGTGACCAGCGGGCCGAACCGCTCCATCAGGTCCAGAAGGAGCTGGTCGGAGAATCCGGTGCCCACCTTGCCGACCGGGACAAGTACGTCATCCTCATACAACCCGAGCAGGAGGGCCCCGAATGCCGGGCCCCGCCCGCCATGCCCGGGGGTATACCCTGCGATCACGCAGTCGCAGCTCTTCTGCGCCTTGATCTTCAGCCAGGCCCCGCTCCGGATGCCGGGCTCGTACCGGCTGTCCTTCCTCTTCGCCATGATCCCTTCGAGCCCCTGCGCCATCGCGGCCCGGTAATAGTCCTCCCCGCGTCCCTCCACGGGTTCGGAGAGGACTACGTGGGACCCTTCCTTCACCGCCTCCCGCAGGATCTGCCGGCGCTCCGAGAGCGGGAGGCCTGTCAGGTCCTTCCCGCCCCGTTCGAGGATGTCGAAGACTATGTAGGTGACCGGCGGGGCGCCGGTACGGGGCAGACCTGACTGCAGCCGGGAGAGGAGTGCCTGCATGTCGGGCTTCCCGTTCCTCATCACCACGATCTCCCCGTCGAGCACGGTCTGCGGGGCGAGCGTGAGCAGTTCCGCGAGTTCCGGGAACTGCCCGGCAAGGTCCGCCTGGTTCCTGCTCAGGAGGGAGAGGGTCGTTCCCGCCGAGGCAATGGCCCGGACGCCATCCCATTTGATCTCGAAGAGCCAGTCATCGCTGCTGAACGGCGTGTCGGCCGGCCGGGCAAGCATCGGGGCGTACCGGGGCGTCATCTCATTTCCGGGCAAGGGTGGCGATGGTCTCCTGCAGGGCCTGCATCAGCTCCTTTGCCTCCTCGGGATGCGGCTCCTCGTACACGATCTTCTTCCCGGCGAGTTTCTTATCGATGAGCGAGAGGATCGCCTCCCGGTACCGGTCGGGATAATCGTTGATGGAGAAGTCCCCGGAGAGGTCCGTGATGATCCGTTTCGCGAGCGCCAGCTCGGCCTCCTTCGGCACCGGCAGGGAGGGCAGGATCGAGAAGGCGTGGGGCGGTGTCACCTCATCCGCGTGACGGAGGGTGGTGAGGACGAGGGCGCCGTCATACACGTGCACCACGACCGGGTACTCCTTGGTCCGGAGCGTGACCGTCCCGGCAGCGGCCATTCCCAGTTCCTGGAGGGCGACCACGAGCAGGCTGTAGGCCTCCTCGCTCCGGTCGGGGACGAGGACATACGAGCTCTCGAAGTAGACCGGGTCGAGGGAAAGGTAGTGCACGAACTTGTCGATCCGTATCTTACGGTCCGACTCGGGCATCGCGGCCTTCAGTTCGTCGGCTTCAAAGACCAGGAACTCGCCTTTCCTGATCTCGTATCCCTTCACGGTTTCCTGCCACGGGACCACCATGCCGTCCCGGGAGCAGACCCGGTCGTACTTCAGGGGCTGGCCGTCTTTCCGGTGGAGGAGCCGGAACGAGAAGGACCGGTCCCGTACCATCGTGTAGAGCCGGACCGGGACGTTGATGAGGCCGATCGTGATGCTCCCGCTCCAGAAGGGCCTGCCGGCCTTTTCGGGCTTTCCGGCGTCCCCTTCGGAACCCTGCCGGGCCTGCGCCGTCTGCTTCGGGGACGGGCCGGCGTCTTTTCCCCTGCGTGCCTGCGGGGCGTGGGCTTCGTAGGTCCCGATCGTCCCGGTGGACCGGGCCTTTGCCCCGGTCGTTCTTCGCGATGCGGATGACGCGGAGGGCAGCTGCCGCCCGCGTCCTGGTTCAGATCTTCTGCCGGGTGTCAAGGATATCCCTCCAGGGGTCTTCATCTCCCGGAATTATCGTCCGGATATTAATATCTTCGGGACGGAGACCCTGCCGGAGCGCCTCCCACCGGAGCGGGGCGGAGACGGTTGCGCCCGGGGTGGCCCGGAGGCTGTACGGGGCGGCCATCGTCTTCCCGTGGGCGTTCTGGAGATAGTCGATGAAGACCGTCCCGGGGTCCCGGGAGTGCGGGAACTCTGAGACCACGTGCGGGGTGCCCCGGGCGATCTTCTTCCCCATCTCATGGGCGAAGTCCCGTACCTCGCCGAACCGGTAGCCGGGCACGAGCGGGACCACGATGTGGACGCCCTTCTTCCCCGAGGTCTTGACAAAGGGCCGGAGACCGGCCGCCTCCAGCTCCTCACGGACCACCAGCGCGACATCGATAACGTCATCGAACCCGAGAGGGGGTTCGGGATCGATATCGAAGAGGAGGAGATCGGGAGACTCGTACGCGCCGGTGGTAGAGAGGGTCGTGTGGATCTCGAGGGAGGCGAGGTTCGCGATCCAGATGAGCGTGTCGAGGTTGTTGCAGACCACGAAGTGGATATCGCGGTCCGCGGTCTCCGAATACCTTGTGAAGGTCTCCACGTACTTCGGTGTCCCGGCCGGCGCATCCTTCTCGAAGAAACCCTCGCCGTCCACCCCGTCCGGGAACCGGTGCATGGTGAGGGGCCGGTCCCGGAGGAACGGGAGCATGTGCGGGGCTGCCCGGATATAATACCTGAGCACCTCCGCCTTGGTGACCCCGGCTCCCGGGTACAGCACCTTGTCGAGCCGGGTGAGGCGGACGCGGGTGAGTGCGCTGAACGCCTGCTCCCCCGTTCTGCCCGTCCCGTCTTCCATGACGAGTAGTTGCCGGCACCGGCCAAAAAGGGTATCGGCCGGGGACCCCGGGCCGGCCGCCACAGAATATTACAGAGTAACACTTTGTCAGCTTTTTTTCAAAACGTTTTAAAACGATCAGCTCCGATAGTGTGATCAAAGGTTCTACCATGGACGACGACCTCTCCCGGATTGGCATCTCGCTGCCGAAAAACCTGCTCGACCGGTTCGATGAAATCCTGAACTACCGGGGCTATTCCTCCCGGTCGGAAGGTATCCGGGACGCGATCCGCACGTACATCACCTATTACAAGTGGATGTCGGACGTCAAGGGCGAGCGGGAAGGCGTCATCACGATGGTCTATGACCACGACCAGCGCAACCTCCTCACCAATATCACCGATATCGAGCACGAGTTCAACGCGATCATAAAAGCCTCGCTCCACTCCCATGTAACCCATGACCGGTGTCTCGAAGTGATCCTGGTCCACGGCGACGGCACCCAGCTCAAGTCGCTTGCCGAGAGGCTCATGTCGCAGAAAGGGGTCGAGTCGGTGAAGCTGACCACGATCCAGCTCGAAGACTGAAATTATTATCCCGGCAGGGGAACGGCACTGCTTATTGCGGCCTGGTTCAGAACCGACGCAGATGTGTCGGTAAGTATGTACCGGGCAAACCGCCCGTCCCGGTGGACGGAAATGAGCCCGTCTTCTTCAAACCGCTGCACGTACCACCGCACGGTCGGTGACGTGATCCCGAGCCGTACGGCAATCTCCGACTGGGCGATGCCCGGGCCGGCTTGGATGAGGGAGAGGATCCCGGCTGCCGTCGGGTTCCGGAGATGGCGGAGCATACGCTGCTCGGTATCACCGTATCTCCCGTGGTTCTCGTAGAACCGGACAGTACCATAATCCCGGGTCACCACGATCTTCCGGAAACCGGCAAGGAGATCCAGATGGTAGCGGAGCGTCTCCCGGTGTATCCCGAGCCGCCTGCCCAGTTCGGCAGTACCGATGCCGGGCTGTGAGACGATCAGGTGATACACGGCTGCACGTTCCGGGAGATCGAGCACATTCGCCGCATAGATCCGCCGGATACCCGAGACCCTCCCGACCCGTCCGGGCAGGATCGTTACCGGCAGGGGGTTTGTACCGGAAGACGATGCCCCGGAGGGTACAGCCGCAGCACGGGAAGACGTTTCCCGGGACGATCCGGCTTCCTGAACCATCATCGTACAACTGCAGCAGGGCATCTGATTGCCTGCCTCGCCGGCTGCACCATGCATCGGCATGAGTGGCATTGCCGGTACGACCGGGGAGCTGAAGGCAGTCGCAGGTACCCCTGCGATCGTAACCATGAGCATGACAAAAACCGCTGCAATGCCCCGGATACGTTTCATACGCAGTACTTTTGCAAACGGCCTTAAAAGCAGTTCAGGTAGTGGCAAAAGAGGCAGGCACTACCGGGAGATGACCTGGTGAGAACAGGTTTAATAACAGGCATGGGATGCTATGGGTGAAACCAGGCCATACCCCGCACAACGGGCGGGCCGCGGATCAAAGGAGACTCAAAGACAATGACAGACATGGTTATGGCCGCCACGGCGGTGGCATCCCAGGCAATGAATATGAACATGACCCATTACATGGAGCTGCTCGCAACAAACCAGCCATGGAACCTTCTCTTCTTCATGGCAATCCCGGTGATCCTTGCCGAGACCCTGACGGCGACCGAGTTCTTTGTGACGTTCGGCAGGCTCTATGACGGCCCGCTCCGCAGGTTCAACAAAGCGGTCGGGATCGCGCTCGGCTTTTACTTCCTCGCGATCTTCCTGTACCTCACCACGCAGGTAGTCCCGCATATTGAATGGAGAGGGATAACCGATATCATCGCCGTGGGCTTCTACCTGAGCGGAGTAATCTTCCTCTTCGGCATCGCGCTCCTCGAACTGGGCGTCATCGCGAAGAACGCAGAGAAGGATGCAAAGATGAAACTCCACTTCCTGCTCCTGATCGGGTTCCTCGTGGTAGCCCATATCGCGATGATCTTCGGGATGCTCAACCCGTCGCTCTTCTGAAGATACATTCCCTTTTTTTCCGGATATGAGTTTGCCGGAGATTATTACCGCATATCCGGAGTACGGGCTGAAGTACAAGCCATAGTGCCCGGTAAAAGATGGATTTTAACAATGGAAGTCCTGCACAGGACTACACGTTCCCGCGGATCCCGTCATTGTAATGATGAGGCCCCGGGTGCACGGCCGCGATCAGCGACCGGTCGAAGATCTCGTCCTCGCCGATAGGCCGGGAAATATACCCGAGCGCCTGCAGGGTCCGGACGAACTTCGTCGTGGAGGCTATGTACTCCGGGGGCAGGGCAGCGCAGTATTTCGGGGAGATCCGGTACGTCTCCATCACGAAATCAGGGTCCACCATCCCGGTGGTCTTTGCCACCACACCCGCCGCGGTGGCCGGGTCGTTCCGGATCAGTTCGCAGGCCGCCTCGTGGGCAGTGAGGAAACGGGTGAGCAGCTCCTTCTTTTCCAGCATCTCCCGCATCACGATTATCCCGTAACTCGGGTTGAACGGCCAGAGCCGGCCGGGCGGGACTGCCAGTTTCGCACTCCCGTACCTGCGTGCGGTCACCGCAAGCGCCGGTGTCCCGGCAGCGGCGGCAATCTCCCCGGCCTGGAGGGCATCGGCAAGGAAGTCCGCCCAGGGATAGTTCTTCACGGTGACGTCCGTTATCCCGTGCTCCCGCAGGAGTTCGTTCACGATCACGTCATGGATCGATCCCCGGGGCGGGGTGCCGATCGCCTTGCCGGAGAACTGGGCGAGGAACTCCTGCATGCTCCCCGCTTCCGCAAGGGTCCGGGTCCCGGGCCCGGCGATCATGACGGTGCCTTCCACGTGGCCGCCGGCGATGCAGGCAAGGGAGAGCCCCTTATCGATACCGATGATCACCGGGGGAAGCCCGATATACCCGAGGTCGAGGTCGCCCCGCTGCATGGCGCTGATGATGTCCGGGCCGGAGGGGAAGAGCCGCCAGGTTGCCGCAAGGCCCTGCCGGTCGAGGAGGTCGGTTCCCCGGAGCAGGAACGCGGTATGGTACATCGTGGAGAGGTGGCCGATCCTGATCGCTTGTGAGGGACGTGCCTGGGTTACCATACTTCACCCGATCTTCTTTGCCACGGAGGTGATGGCTTCGCTGACAACGGAGAGTTCCGGCCGGAGCATCCCGACCGGGATATCGACGATCTTCTCGACAATGGAGGCGAGGATCGGGGCACAGACAATCCCGGACGCCCCGTCCTTCTCGGCCCGGGCCGCGGCGATGATGCATTCGTCCAGCGAGTTGGCGGAATACCCGCGGATCAGGAACTTCTTCCCGCCCACCTCGGTCTCGCGGACCTCAAGGCTGTCGAGCAGGAACCGGGCAGCGATGATCGCAATAAACCTCTCGCGGTGAGGTTCGAGCACGGCAACGATCTTCTTTACGGTGGAGAGCCGCGGGTCCCGCTCCCCCACGGTAACCTTGTAGAGGGTCGAGACCGGGATACCCGTCAGGTCGGCCAGGTCCTTTACGGACAGGTTCTTCCGGTCCAGCTCCTCGTTCAGTGCCGTGGTAAAATCCGTCTCGAATATCCTTTTTGAGAGCATATTATCCTTTAGGTATCATTTCTGAGATAATAACTGTTACTAAAGTGATAATTTTTTTGCTGTTTTGGAAGATTTTATCAACCCCCCGGTCTATGATTCCGGTGATGAACAGCGAACTGGCGTACGAGATAACGGTACTTCCCGGCACCAACCGTGACGGGGAGACAGAGGGGTTTGACCGGATCGTGATCCGGCCCGGGGATACCATCTCCATCGTGGGCCCCACGGGTTCAGGGAAATCGGCATTCATCAATGACATCGAGGTCCTTGCACTGGACGACACCGTGACGGGGCGTAACATCCTTGTCAACGGCGCCGAAGCCCCGGAAGAGATGGTGCGCGACCCGGCGAAGAAGCCGATTGCGTCGATCACCCAGAACACCCGGGTCATTGCCGACCTGAGCGTTGCGAAGTTCCTTGCCCTGCATATCAGAGCGCGGGATAACGACGCACGGGAGCTGATCAGCCGTACGATCGCGCTTGCCAACGAATTTACCGGTGAGAAGATTAAGGAGTCCGTGCGCATGAGCGCGCTCTCCGGCGGCCAGACCCGCTCGCTCCTCATTGCGGACGCGATCCTGATCGGGCAGACACCGATCCTGCTCCTCGACGAGATCGAGAATGCCGGCATCAATAAGGAGCGGGTGATCACCTGCCTCCGCGAATACCAGAAGACCGTCATCTTCGTCACCCACGACCCGTACCTCGCCCTGATTACGGACCGCCGCATCGTCATGAAGAACGGTGCGGTCTCCGCTGTTCTCGAGCCAAAAGGCCGCGAGAGCGGGATCATCGCGACCGTAACCGGCATGGATGGCACCCTCTGGGATCTCCGTGAGAGGATCCGTGCCGGCGATCTGATCCCGGACCGCCTGAACCCCGCAAAAACCACCGCAAAGAAGACCGGAGTACCTGCATGAAGCTCATCATCGTTGCCGGCCCGCCAAGCGCCGGGAAGACCGCTGTTATCCGCCAGATCATAAAGAAGTTCAATAAAACAGACAGCCCCGCGTACCTCAAGATCGACGTGGTCCGGGCATTCGAAGACGAGGAACTCCACGAGGAGTTCGGCATCGCGACCCGGAAGGTCTACTCCGGCGACCTCTGTCCCGACCACATGGGCATCATGATCCTGCAGGACGCGATAAAATGGGCAGAGGAACTGGGGGCAGGTATGCTCATCATCGAGAGCGCGGGCCTCTGCCTCCGCTGCACGCCCTACACCACCCAGTCCTACGGCATTGCCGTGCTGCCCGCCGTCTCCGGGTCCAACTCGCCCCTCAAGATGGCACCCCTCATTGCGCTTGCCGACTCCGCGGTCGTGACGAAGACCGATCTTGTTTCGCAGGCAGAGAAGGAAGTGTTCCGGGAGTGCATCCGGAGCGTGATCCCCTCGATCGATATCGTTGAGACGAATGCCGTGCAGGGCACCGGTCTCCGGTACCTCCTCCAGGCCATTGCAAAACAGCCGGAGATCGAAGACGTGAAGACCATCACCCTCCGGGGCACGCCCCCGCTCGGGGTCTGCACCATCTGCGTCGGCAAGAAGGACATCGGGTGGCAGCACCACTTCGGTGTGATCCGGCCGCTGGAAGAGGCTGACAACATCTACCGGGGTGACTGATCCATGGCATGGGTTCCCCCAGGCAAGGACTGCGGCGCCTGCGGTCTCCCGAGCTGCGACGACTTCACGAAAGCCGTGAAGAAGAAGAAGAAGACGAACGAGGACTGCACGTTCTTTGCCATTGAACCACTGGGGCCGCGGGACAAGACCGAGTATTCCGGCACCGATGTGACGGGTGCAAAATACGACTTCATCATCCGGGCATTCCCCGGCGAGCCCTCGGCCCGCAAGTTCGTAGTCCCCTTCCGGGCAGATCTCGTGGAGAAGTGGGACATTCAGAAAGGCCACCTCGTGCTCGGCCGGCCGGCAGGTCCCGGGTGCCCGCTCTACCATGCGCTCAGGGTCCTGTCGGCAAACCCGATCACCGGTGTGCTCGAATGCCACACCGTGGGTCCGCTCGAGGCCCGGAAAGAGAAAGGACCTGTCCACGATGTGCAGGCCTACCATGTCCACGCGTTCGAAGGCATTGCCGAGACGGTGATCCGTCCACCGACCCTTGGTCTCCGCCAGCGGTTCCTCCCGGGATACTGCATGATCGATCTTGCGCACACAGCGCTCGTGAACATGGTTTTAAAGAAAAAGGACGGAGTACACGTACGGGTCGAAGACATCCGTATCATGTGAGGCCATGATTCCCAAGTACCGGGTCCGGTGTGTGGATGGGGGCGAAGTCATAGAGGATCCCTCCCTCCTCTCCTGCCCGCACGGCCACGACAGCCTGCTCCGGGCCGAATACTGCAGCCGGAAACTTCACCTTGCCCCTCACCCGGGGATCTACCGGTACCTTGCATGGCTCCCGGTCACCGCCCCGCTCCTCCCTTCCGGGGGGGCAGTGACGTTTACCAGTAATGAACTCTCCCGCGAGCTCGGGCTCTCCCGGCTGTCGGTCTCGTTCTCCGGCTACTTCCCCGAGCGGGGAGCGCACCTCTCCACCGGCTCCTTCAAGGAGCTGGAGGCATCGCCCACCATGCAGCGCCTGCAGGAGCTGGGCGGGAAGATACCGGTCATCGCCTCGGCCGGCAATACCGGCAGGGCCTTTGCCGAACTCTCGGCCCGGTGCAGACGGCCGGTCGTCATCGTGATCCCGGAAAAAGCCGTGCCACGGCTCTGGACAACACAGCCGGCACACGATATCTTCCTTGTCGCCGTGAAGGGGGATTACCTGGACGCAATCGTCCTCAGCAACGCCCTTGCTACGGTGCCCGGGTGTGTTCCCGAGGGAGGTGCAAAGAACATTGCCCGGCGGGACGGCATGGGCACGGTGATGCTCGATGCCGCCGTAACCACCGGCCGCATCCCCGATCACTATTTCCAGGCAGTGGGGAGCGGTACCGGGGCAATCGCCGCGTGGGAGGCCGCGATGCGCCTCATCCGCGACGGCTCGTACGGGAACCGGCTGCCCCGGCTCCACCTGGCCCAGAACGAGCCGTTCACGCCGATGGTCTCGGCATGGGCAGCACGGCGGCGCCAGATCATCCCTGCGGAGGATATGCCCGATGCAACGGGGAGCATCGGGAAGGTCATGTCCGATGTGCTGACGAACCGGAACCCCCCGTACGGGATTCGCGGGGGGCTTTTCGATGCCCTGCAGGAAACAGAGGGACGCATGTACAGTGTCCCGAACGTGGCAGGAACAAAAGCGGATACGCTGATCCGGGAGACCGTGGGGATCGATCCCGATCCGGCGGCAGCGATCGCCACCGCAGCGCTCGTGGAGGCGGTGGAAAAGGATATCATCGGGCATGAAGACCATGTACTCCTGAACCTGACCGGGGGGGGATACGAGCGGATCCGCGAGGACTTCACGCTCCACCCGGTCAGCCCCTCCGCGATCATCCGTCCGGATGAACCGCGGGAAGAGCTTGTGAAGCAACTTACGGAGTGGATCGTGCACCATGGATGAGAACCAGATCATTGACGAACTGAAGGCGCAGGGCATCGACCTTGTCAGCGCAATACCCTGCGACCGGGCAAAGGGCCTCTTCTTCCGGCTCCCGGAGGAGTTCCGGCATATCGGCCTTACCCGGGAGGAGGACGGGGTTGGTATCTCCGCAGGGGCATTCCTCGCCGGGGCACGACCGCTGATCGCGCTCCAGAGCTCGGGACTCGGGAACATGTTCAACGCGATCCTGTCGCTCACCACGACATTCGGCCTCCCGCTCCCGATCCTCGCCAGCTGGCGGGGCGGGACGAACGAGGCGATCCCTGCCCAGATCCCGTTCAACCGGCCCCTCCCCCGGATCCTTGCCGCCGCAGGCATACCCTGCACCATCGTCTCCGAACGGAACCGGACAAAGGAGATCGGCGATGCTGTTGCCCTGGCGTATAAGAAGCAGACACCCCACGTGATCCTGGTCCGGCCCGGGTGCCTCGATGAGACCGGATGTTCGCAGGCAGCCCCGGATACGGGCACGGCGGTCTGCCGGCCGGTGAGTTTCACGTATACCCGGGAATGGAGGACGCCGGTGATGACCCGGTTCGATGCGATCAAAACGATCGCGGCCCGGGTCACAGACGAGGTCCTGGTCTCGAATATCGGCGTACCATCCAAGGAACTGTACGCGGCAAAAAACCGGCGCGAGAACTTCTACATGCTCGGGAGCTACACGCAGACATCGGCGATCGGCCTTGGGATCGCGACCGTCCGCCCGGAGCGGCGGGTGATCGTGATCGACGGAGACGGGAGCCTGCTTGGTTCCTCGATCCTCCCGGTAGCCGGTGCGGCAGCGCCGAAGAACCTCACCATCGTGGGGCTCGACAACGGGGTCTTCGGCAGCACCGGCAACCAGCCGCGTCCGGGCTGCGATACGGCCGATCTTGCCCTCATGGCCCGGGCCTCCGGGTTCGAGAGGATCGCAACGGTCCATGATCCGGAAGAACTCGGGACTGCACTCCGGGAAGCGGAAGGAAAGGGGCCCTCGTTCATCCACGTACGGATACTCCCCGGGAACAGTACGGTGCCGAATATCCCCCTCAGCCCGGAGCAGATCCGGGACCGTTTTTCCACAGCGATCAGAAACGGATCGTAACAGGATGGCCCCGGGCAAAAATACCAGCCCGGGATCTTTTTTATCGCAGGATACTTCAGGGAATCTGCTGCGATTCAGGCAATAAGAGAATATGTATGTACGGAAAAACCGGTGCTGCCGGTGTATTATTAATTGGCCCCGGGGGTTTGGACAGGCGCCCCGGGGTGAACAACCTGCTTGTGTATGAGGCGATTTTATGCGGTATAGAGTTTCCGGCGTACCAGACCGGACATGGATTGTGCGGGTGCACAGATTGTATCTGAGGACGTGAGGTCAATGGTGGTAAATCAGTGACGCATACCAGACGCTGATCCGATCGGGTGCGTGTTCGGATGCAGTCGACCCTGTGGTGCGACGGTTGCGTGCAGCCCGGGACAACAATACTGCCCGGAGCTCCTGACACCGCTGAAGAGCCTGGCCCGGTGCTCCCGGAGAGTGCCGGGATAGCCACGGATCGATCCCGCCGGGGATCCGGAGCGGGATGCATCTTCAGCCGTGATCGTCTGGTTTGTGTTCATGTTTCTCACCATGTTCACGATTGTGAACTATTTCATATGTTGGAACCGTTCTTATAAATAGGCTGATAACCGGACCATTTTTGCCGCTATCTTCCGGAACCAGGATTCTTCTGCCGGTGATAGTCCCGGGGAACACCGGAATGAGGAAAGATAACCGCCAGGTGGTTCGCACCCTTTTGGAGGGATCGAAAGCTTAAACGTATCATACTCATTCAATGACCGGTATGCGAACCGGGGCAGCTCTCATCCTGATCCTCACGGTAACCATCCTGGCAGCCGGATGCATCCAGTTACCCGGCATGCACATACTCCGCACGGGGCCGGACCCGATTATCGGGCAGTGGGTCGGCGGCGAGCTGCCTGCCTCGGACCTGCACGTGATCCTCTTTGAAAACAAGACGTATTTCAGCCGGAGCTTTTACCTGGGGCAGGGGGAACAGAAAGAACAGGGGAACTGGTCGAGGGGAGATAATGGTCTGATCGTGCTCCGGTCCGACAGGGGCAATATCACCAGCTGGATGTTCGATCCTACCGATGATTCCATCTACCTTACCGGCCTTCCCCAGAGAAAATATTACCGGTTCAAAGGATGAAACGTGTCCGCAGGGTACGGGAGGGATTCCGCGCGGTCACCTTGTTTTATATATTACGGGGATGGAAGACCATTTCCATCAAAACTTCTTTTTCCGTCGTATATTTCCTGGTTTACCGGGTCTGCTGCACCATCACAATTGTCAATGGACATATATACTCCAGATTATCACGCTGGTACAGTGAGTACTCCGGGACCGTGAACCCGGGGCGTACCTTCACTATGGCGGCCATCGTATGACCTCCGGCAACCTCCCGTCACTGATCAGAAAGCAGATCAAACCGGCAATCGTCATCTTTTTACTTCTCACGCTTGTCACGGGTATCGCATATCCCCTGTTTGTCACCGGCATCGCACAAGTGATCTTTCCTGTACAGGCCAACGGGAACCTCCTCGAACATAACGGGAAACTTGCCGGTTCGGCACTGGTAGGGCAACCCTTCAGTTCCCCGGGATATTTCTGGGGCCGCCCCTCTGCCACCTCCCCGGTGCCGTACAATGCCGGCGCCTCGTCCGGCTCGAACCTCGGGCCGAATAATCCTGCACTCACCGATGCCGTGAAAGCCCGCGTCGCTGCCCTGCATGCGGCAGATCCCGGGAATTCCCAGGCTATCCCCGTAGACCTGGTCACGGCATCCGCAAGCGGTCTCGATCCGGACATCTCGATTGCGGCTGCCGAGTACCAGGTATCCCGGGTTGCCCGGGAACGAAACCTGAGCGAACAGGATGTCCATGCGCTTGTCGGGCAGCAGATCGAATCACGCCAGTTCGGGCTTTTCGGGGAACCGCGGGTCAATGTCCTTGCCCTGAACCTTGCGCTTGACGATCTCAGTGCGGGGCGCATCACGGTCTCACCGCAGCCGCTGTCGTGGTCAGCCCAGCTCCAGATGTACTTCCAGACCTCCGTATTCGGTATGCGGGTCTCAGACTGGATCCAGGTGGTCCTCTTCATCATCGTCATCGCCATAAGCGTAGTCCCCCTCGGAGGATGGATGGCAAAAGTGTATACCGGCAAGCCCAGTTTCATAACGCCGGTCACTGACGTTGTCGAACAGAAATTCCTTGCCCTCGGGGGTGTTGACGGCACTGAGGAGATGGACTGGAGGGAGTTTGCCATTGCCCTCACGGTCTTTACCATCCCCTGCATCCTTGTCGTGTTCCTCCTCCAGATCTTCCAGCAGTTCCTCCCGCTCAATCCCGGCGGGCTCGGGGCTGTGCCCTGGGACCTTGCGTTAAACACTGCAGTCAGTTTTGCCACCAATACCAACTGGCAGGCGTATGTACCGGAAGTCACGGTCAGTTACTTCACCCAGATGACGGGGCTTGCCGTCCAGAACTTCCTGTCGGCTGCAAAGGGTATGGCCGTGCTTGTGGCGCTCATCTTCGCGTTCTCCCGTCGTTCCGGTACCACCATAGGGAATTTCTGGGTGCTGCTCATCCGGAGCGTTATGATCCTGCTGCCCCTCTGCATTATCATCGCGCTCGTGCTGGTCTCGCAGGGTGTCCCCCAGACATTTGCCGGCCCGGCAACGGTCCCCCTCCTCGACCCGGTGCATGACAGCAACGGAAACCTTGTCACAACACAGACGATCCCGCTCGGGCCGGTCGCATCCCAGATCGCGATCAAGCAGCTGGGCACGAACGGGGGTGGCTTCTACAATGCCAATTCCGCCCACCCGCTGGAGAATCCCACGCCGTTCTCCGACTTCCTCGAGATGCTCGCCATCCTCTTCATCCCCACGGCACTCTGTTACACGTTCGGGAAGATGATAGGCTCCGGGCGCAAGGGGATTGCCCTGCTGATGGCAATGTGCATCATCTTCCTGCCGCTCGCCGGCATAGCGATCTGGTCGGAACTCGGGGGGAACCCGGCATTCACACCCATGGGCATCGACCAGAACCCCGGGCATGCACAGCCGGGAGGGAACATGGAGGGCAAGGAAGTCCGGTTCGGGATTGTCCCGTCCGCATTCTTCTCCGTAGTGACGACGGTTACATCCTGCGGGGCAGTCAACTCGATGCATGACTCATACATGCCGCTCGCCGGGTTCGTCCAGCTCTTTGACATGCAGCTGGGAGAAGTAGTATACGGCGGCGTGGGTTCGGGACTCTATGGCATGCTCGTCTTTGCCATCATCGCGATGTTCATCGCCGGCCTGATGGTAGGCCGTACCCCGGAACTCTATGGCAAGAAGATCGAACAGAACGAAATGAAGCTTGCGACCATCATCATCCTGGTCCCGATCTTCCTGATCCTCACTTTCACGGCTCTTGCCGTAATGACGGCCGCGGGCCAGGCCGGACCGTTCAATCCCGGGCCGCACGGGTTCTCCGAGATCCTGTACGCATTCACGTCCACCTCCCAGAACAATGGCAGCGCCTTTGCAGGGATCACCGCCAACAGCCTCTTCTATAACCTAACGACAGCGTTTGCCATGTTTGTCGGGCGGTACCTGGTGATCGTCCTCACCCTCGCCCTTGCCGGTTCACTCGTGGTGAAGAAGATCGTCCCGGCCAGCGGGGGCACCCTGCGGGATCACCGGCCCCTCTTTATCATCTGGCTGGTATTTGTCATCCTCATCATCGGGGGCCTGAGTTTCCTGCCTGCCCTGTCGCTGGGGCCTGTTGCAGAATACATGAGCATGGTCGCAGGGGGGATGATCCATGTCTGACCTCGGAAAGACCAAAAATGCCTACGATACCCCGGGGCTCTACCGGCGGGCAGTCATCGATGCATTCGTCAAACTGGATCCCCGCACCCTTATCCGGAACCCCGTGATGTTCACGGTGGAGGCCGGCAGTGTCATCACAACCCTGCTCTGGCTCCAGGCCCTCACCGGCACGGGAGAAGCCCCGGCCGGGTTCATCGGTGCAGTATCGGCATGGCTCTGGTTCACCGTGCTGTTTGCCAACTTCGCCGAGGCCCTTGCGGAAGGCAGGGGGAAGGCACAGGCCGATGCCCTGCGCAGGATGCGGCAGGACACCACGGCAAAGAAACTGCATCCGGGCCATGTGATCACACGGGGGAAGGAACCATCAGACCTGGATTATATCGAGGTCTCATCCTCTACCCTTATCAAATCCGATCTCTTCTATGTAAGGGCGGGGGATACGATCCCTGTCGACGGGGAGATCGTTGAGGGCATTGCATCGGTCAACGAGAGTGCCATTACCGGGGAGAGCGCACCGGTCATCCGCGAATCCGGCGGGGACCGGAGCGCGGTCACGGGAGGGACCGCGATCCTGTCTGACTGGCTCGTGGTCCGGGTCAGCGCAAACCCGGGCGAGGGATTCCTCGACCATATGATCGGTCTCATCGAAGGGGCGAAGCGGCAGAAGACCCCCAACGAGATCGCCCTCAACATCCTCCTCCTCGGGCTGACCGCAGTTTTCATGCTCGTATCCGCAACGCTCTATGCGTTCTCGGCATACAGTGTCGGAACTGCCGGTGCGGGAACAACCGTCACGATCACGGTCCTTGTCGCCCTCTTCGTCTGCCTCGCCCCGACCACCATCGGCGGACTGCTCAGCGCGATCGGCATCGCCGGCATGGACCGCCTGATCCAGCGCAATGTGATCACGACCTCCGGCCGGGCCATCGAGGCTGCCGGGGACGTGGATGTCCTCCTCCTCGACAAGACCGGGACGATCACGCTGGGCAACCGGCAGGCCGTGGACCTGATCCCGGTTGACGATGCCGACATCATGGACCTGGCGGAAACCGCGCAGCTCGCCTCCCTTGCAGACGAGACCCCCGAGGGTCGGAGCATCGTCGTGCTTGTCAAGGAAAAATACAATCTCCGCGGCAGGTCGGTCGTGTCTGCCGATGCCGGCACCGACACCCGGTTCATCCCATTCACGAGCCAGACGCGGATGAGCGGGGTCGACCAGGGAGACCTCCATATCCGAAAAGGTGCGGCAGATGCGGTCTTTGCCCATATCCGGAAGTGCGGCAAATATGGCGTGTCCGACCAGCTCGTCCAGGCCGTGGACCGCATTGCCCAGGCTGGCGGAACACCCCTTGTCGTTACGAAAAACGGGAAGGCTCTCGGTGTCATCCATCTCAAGGATATCGTCAAGGGCGGCATCAAGGAGCGGTTCGCCCAGCTCCGGAAGATGGGGATAAAGACTGTCATGATCACCGGGGACAACCGTCTCACCGCCGCCACCATCGCGGCAGAAGCGGGAGTGGACGACTTCCTTGCTGAAGCCACCCCCGAGAGCAAACTCAAACTCATAAGGGAGTACCAGACCGGCGGGAGGATGGTGGCGATGACCGGGGACGGGACCAACGATGCCCCCGCTCTTGCCCAGGCAGACGTGGCCGTGGCGATGAATACCGGCACCCAGCCGGCCCGGGAAGCGGCGAACATGATCGATCTCGACTCCAATCCCACGAAACTGATCGAGATCGTGGAGATCGGAAAGCAGCTCCTGATGACCCGGGGGGCGCTGACCACCTTCTCCATTGCCAACGATATCGCCAAGTATTTCGCCATCATTCCCGTAGCATTCGCGTCTACCTATCCCTCCCTTGCAGCCCTGAACGTCCTCGGGCTGCACAACGGGATCCTCTCGGCTGTGATCTTCAACGCCATCATCATCGTCCTCCTCATACCGCTTGCCCTGCACGGCGTGAAATACCGGGCCATGTCGGCGGAAGAAGCGCTGCGTAACAACATCCTGATCTACGGTGTCGGAGGGCTTATTGCCCCGTTCATAGGAATAAAGATCATCGATATACTGCTGATGCTGCTCGGAGCACATTGAGATGCTGCCAGAATACCCCGGAGTGTGATACCCTGTCCCCGACTGACCCGCAGAGTTGCCGTCCTGATCCGGATACCCTGCTCGCCCATGTAAGAAATGCAGAGCGGCAGAAGCACCAGGGCAGGCTGAAGATCTTCCTCGGATATATTGCCGGGGTAGGCAAGACTTACGAGATGCTCAGGGCAGCGCACCTGCGAAAGGACGAGGGTATTGACGTACATATCGGGTACATTGAGACCCATGACAGGGTCGAGACGGAAGCGCTGGTAAAAGGACTTCCGGTCGTACCGCGAAAGGTAGTGGAATACCGGGGTATAACGCTCGAAGAGATGGATCTCGACGGGATCCTGGCGTGCCGTCCTGCACTGGTACTGGTGGATGAACTGGCCCATACCAATGTGCCCGGTTCCCGCCATCCCAAGCGCTACCAGGACGTGGAGGAACTGCTGGCTGCGGGGATCGATGTCTATACCACCCTTAATGTCCAGCACGTGGAGAGCCTCAACGACGTTGTCGCCCAGATATCCGGCGTCCTTGTCCGCGAGACGGTACCCGACCGGGTCATCGATGAGGCCACCGAGATCGAAGTGGTGGACCTTGCCCCGCCGGAACTCCTCCAGCGCCTGCGGGAGGGCAAGGTGTACGTACCGGATATGGCAAAGACCGCAATCGAGCAGTTCTTCAACGAGGGGAACCTCTACGCACTCCGTGAACTCGCACTCCGGCGGGCCGCAGAACGGGTCGACGACCAGATGCTCGCCTACATGCAGACCCGGGCGATCCCCGGGCCCTGGGCGGCAAGCGAACACCTGATGGTCTGTATCGGACCAGGGCCCCTTTCCGAACGGCTGGTCCGCACGGCACGGCGCCAGGCCGACCGGATGAACGCTACCTGGAGCGCCGTATACATAGAGACCCCGTCACACCACCGGCTTTCCAAAGAGGGAAAGGAGCAGCTCTGGCGCAATCTCCAGCTGGCGGAGAAACTGGGTGCCACCACAGCCACCGTCTTCGGGCTCAACGTAGCGTCTGCCGCACTTGATTATGCCCGCCGGCACAATGTGACGCGGATCGTGATCGGGAAGACCCTGAGGCCCCGGTGGCAGGAGTTCGTCTTCGGATCGGTCGTGGACCAGCTCATCCACAACAGCGGGGCAATCGATATCTATGTCATCAGCAGCGGAAAGGGTGAACCGGACAGACCGGCCGAGATGGAGCCGCTCCTCCCGGCAACACCTCCGAGGGATTACATTGCGAGCCTGGCACTCGTGGTGCTCGTCACAATCCTCGGATGGCTGATCCGCCCCTTCATCTCACCGACAAACGAGGCCATGCTCTTCCTGCTGGCCGTTGTGGTCGTGGCTTGGCGCCGGGGCCTGGGGCCTGCCATCTTTACCAGTATCATCGGTGTCCTGGCGTTCGACTTCTTCTTTGTGCCGCCGTACTTCAGTTTCAGGTTCACCGATACGGAATACCTGATCACGTTTGCCGGAATGGTGATCGTGGGATCACTGATCAGCCTTCTCGTGGCACGGGCAAAAGATTATGCCGACGCGGCCAGCCTCCGGGAGAAGGAGACCGGGACGCTCTATGCCCTCTCGCAGGACCTCGCGGTGGCAGTCACGACGGACTCAATCATCCGGGCGGTCAGCAAGCACGTCCATGAAATTTTCGAGTGGGATTCCGTTTTCCTGCTGCCAAAACAGAACGGCCTCGTGGTCCACTCATCGAGCCCGGGGCTTGTCACCGATGACGATGACATTGCTGTTGCTACATGGGCATTCCGGCACGGGGCCGTTGCCGGGTACGATACCGATACCCTGCACGGTTCGCGACTGCGGTTCATTCCCCTGCAGGGCACCCAGGGCGTGGTGGGGATCATGGGTGTCAGGCCCGCGGAGCCCAATGGCGTGATCACGCCGGAACAGTCCCGGATCCTGACTGCGTTTGCAAACCAGGCGGCCCTCGCGCTCGAACGGGTGAACCTGACGATCACGAGAAAATAACAGGTCCATTCACCGGATGCACCGGCATGTGAACCGTGCTTCGTTTCGAGTATTTGTTCATGAGAGAACAGTCAATCCGGAAAAAAGATCCGGATCTGCTCCGGAACACAGGAATATAAGGGGGGTCAGTGAACGTGTTTCCCTGAACCATGCGGGTGTTCGCCGGGCACCCAGCGGTCCCCGTCTTTGCGGAGTTCCTTCTTCCAGATCGGGACGCCTTTTTTGATCTCCTCGATGATATAGCGCGAACCGGCGTAGGCCTCGGGGCGGTGGCCGGCACTGGCGACAATAATGAGGATATTCTCGCCAACGGAGAGCCTGCCAATCCGGTGGACGATATCCACGTGGAAGAGGTTGTGCAACCGCTTTGCATCCTCCGCAATCTTCTCGAGTTCCCTGAGGGCAACTTCCTCGTACGCCTCGAGCTCCATCTCACGGATGTCGTCGTCCCGCACAACCCCGTCGAAGACCACGACCGCGCCGGTACCCGGGCGCTTTGCCTCATTGATCAGCCGGTTTATATCAACGTCTTCGTGCTGGATGGCGATCATGTTTTTCACCTGACGGTTATCCGCCGGCAACGGGCGGGAACACGGCGATCTCGTCCCCGTCCGTTACCTTGACAGTCGTGGTCTCCGCGGGCTCGAGGCGCTTGCCGTTCCGCATCACGATCACGAACTCGTGGAAATTTCCCTTCTCATCAAAGATCGCATTGTAGCCTTCCTTCTTCTTCTCTGCAATCTCTTTTACAAGCGCTGCAACAGTCGTGCCGCTCTTCTTCTCGACCAGGATATCGGTGCCGAGCAGTTCCCGGAACCGGGCAAAAAACCGTACTTTCACTGTCATTTCTTCTTCCTCACGGGGGCTTTCACGGGGGCCTTTACAGATCTTCTGGCAGGAGTATGACTGCCTCCGCAGACGGGGCACTTCGGATCACGCTCGACACAGATCTCTTCGGCATGGGCTTCCAGGCCGTCCCAGATAAAGAGGCGGCCCGTCAGGAGCCGGCCGTCACGGATCAGGTACTTGATCACTTCGGTCGCCTGGACCATACCGATGAACCCAGGGGTGACACCTACGACCGGGAAGACCTCTTTTGGCGGGGCCTTCGGAAAGATGCACTTCAGGCAGGGGGTCACCCCGGGGATGATCGTGGTGGCCTGCCCGTACAGCCCGCGGATGGCGCCATGGAAGAGGGGGATCTTCTTCTTTACCGCGGTCTCGTTGAGCAGGTAGCGGGTCGGGAAGTTGTCCATGGCATCGACGATTCCGCTGGAAGAACCGACGAGCCTTGCCACATTCGTCTCATCGATCATCGTATCGATCGCCTTAATCGTAATATCGGGATTGATCTCCCGCAGTTTTTCCTCTGCCGAGACGGTCTTCTTCTTCCCGATATCCCGGTCATAGTGGAGGATCTGCCGGTTGAGGTTGGTCCGTTCGACCACATCCATATCCACGATGGTGATCGTGCCGATACCGGCTACCGCGAGATAAATCGAGATGGGCGAACCAAGACCCCCGGCCCCGGCTATGAAGATCTTCGCTTTTTTTAATTTCTCCTGCCCCTCTTCACCGAAGAGCAGGATCTGGCGCTTGTACCGGTCGAGTTCACGCTCTGATAACATGGTTCACCCTGGTTTTATCCCGAAACCCGTGATGCAGGACACGGGATGCCCGGGCATGACGGAGTTCGCTTCATCTCACTTTTGCCGGGGGAGTTATATATGAGATCCTGTGTCGGCAAATGTTTCCTGATCCGGAACAACCGGTGTTGGAATCTGCAGAGGTGGGCCGGAGATTCCCGGCACGGTACGGACTCCCCGGTCAGTGCTCGCAGGTCAGTGCTTCCTCATCATGGGAATGGGGGTTCTTCTCCTCCCATTCGGGCAGCCCGTGTTTCTTCCGGTAATCGTTGATCGCCTTGTGGATGCCTTCCTCGGCGAGTACCGAACAGTGCATCTTGATCGGCGGGAGCCCTTCGAGTGCCTCGGCCACTGCCTTGTTGGAGAGGGCCCAGGCATCCTCGAGGGTCTTGCCCCGGACGAGTTCGGTCGCCATGCTGCTCGACGCAATCGCGGCACCGCACCCGAAGGTCTTGAACTTTGCATCGGTGACGATGTTGTTCTCGATCTTCAGGAAGATCTTCATGATGTCCCCGCAGACCGGGTTTCCGACCTCGCCGATACCGTCCGCATTCTCCATCTCGCCTACATTGCGCGGGTTCTTGAAATGGTCCATGACCTTGTCACTGTACATTGCAGCCTCCTTCCTTTCCGCTCTTCAGGTACAAGGGAGACATCTCCCTTAAGCGTGATACAACCTTCGGTAGTACCTCTAAGACAAAATCCACGTCTGCATCCGTGTTCACGTTGCCCAGCGTCAGCCGGAGCGAACCGTGCGAGATCTCGACCGGGAGCCCGGTCGCGAGCAGGACATGGGAGGGCTCGAGCGACCCCGAGGTGCAGGCACTGCCGGTCGATGCACAGATCCCCTCGTCGTCGAGCCAGAGGAGGATGCCTTCTCCTTCGATAAATTTGAAACTGATATTGATGTTTCCGGGGAGCCTTTTCTCAGGGTGCCCGTTGAGATGGGAATCCGGGATCTTATCGAGGATTCCCTTCATGAGCCGGTCCCGCAGGGCCCGGATCTTTTTGTTGTGTCCCTCGATGTCAGCGGTTGCAAGCTCGATGGCCTTTCCAAGACCTACGATACCGGCAATGTTCTCAGTGCCCGCCCTGCGCCGCCGTTCCTGGCCGCCACCGTGGATCAGGTTGTCAATCTTCGTGCCTTTCCGGATGTAGAGTGCCCCAACACCCTTGGGGCCATAAAATTTGTGGGCAGAGAGGGAGAGGAGATCGATGTTCTGGACCTTCACGTCTACCGGCACGTTCCCGATCACCTGCACGGCATCCGTATGGAACGGGATCTTATGTTTCCGGGCAATGGCACCCAGTTCCGCGACCGGCTCGATGGTCCCGATCTCGTTGTTCGCATACATGATGGTGACGAGGATCGTCTGGTCCGTGATCGCCTTCTCGAGCTCTGCAGGGTCCACAAGACCATACTGGTCTACGGGGAGGTAGGTGACGGTGAATCCTTCCTTCTCCAGGTACTGGCAGGTATGCAGCACCGCATGATGCTCGATGCTGCTCGTGATGATATGGTTGCCCTTCTTCCGGTTCGCCCATGCTATGCCTTTGATGGCCCAGTTGTCGGACTCGCTCCCGCCGGAAGTGAAATAGATCTCATCCGGCTCGGCCCCCAGGGCCTTTGCCACCTGCTCCCGTGCGGTGTCGATCGCTTTTTTGGTCACCCGGGTGATGCTGTAAATGGATGAGGGGTTGCCGAAGAACTCGGTATAGTAAGGGATCATCGCGTCCAGTACCTCTTTCCTTACGTACGTGGTAGCGGAATGATCCATGTAGACGATGCGTTTCTCTCCCATGCTCTTCACCGTGTACCAGAATATGTGGCTGGTCGTTTGAATATTCTTTCCTTAAAAAATCCGGAAGTGCCATTCCGGGAACAGGGAAGTTTTATCTCCTGCCGGAACCAATTCACAATTGTGAATACAATCTATTATGTCAGGATTGTTACAACATAAAGGTTGTTGTTGTGATGGAAGCTCCTTGTCAGAAGATAGTCTGGGATGTCCTGCCCGCCATCCGGGCGGCAATCGCGGTGGAACTCGTCAGGTGCGGCGTCTCCCAGGTGGAAGCGGCGCGTATGCTCGAGATCGCACCCTCCGCAGTATCGCAGTACCTGTCGGGAAAACGCGGGTACCGGATCGAATTTGAGAATGACGTGAAACAGACCATAGAACTGCTGGCCCAGGATCTCAGGGACGGCAAACAGGTGAACCTCGTCAAGCGCACCTGTGACATCTGCCACCAGCTGCGCGACGGCGAGGAAAACCAGTGTGGCGGCCCCTCCGATGCACCCCAGAAAGAGCGCTGCGGTTCATAAATCCATCATCTCCCATTCATCTGTTTTTCATACAGTGGTGACACGATGAGCGTTCATGAGAAAAAACAGGTTCTCCTCAATAACATTCGTAACCAGGGCTCGATGCTTGTGGCTTTTTCCGGGGGCGTTGACAGCACTCTCCTTGCAGCACTCGCCCACGAGGCGCTTGGGGATAAGAGCCATTGTGTCCTTCTTGACAGCCCCGTGGTACCCCGGGCTGCAGTTGCACAGGCACAGGAGATCGCCCGCGATCTCGGCCTGACCCTGGATATCATCCGGGTCCCCCATATGGCTGACGAAACGTTCTGTAAAAACCCGGACAACCGCTGCTATTACTGTAAGAAGATCTCGTCCGTCCACCTGAGGAAACGTGCTGCGGAACTCGGGCTGGCCACCATTGCCGACGGCATCAATGTCTCAGATGAGGGCGAGCACCGTCCGGGCCTGAAGGCGTCTACCGAGGAGGGGATCCTCCACCCGTTCATCGAGGCAGGCTGTACCAAGCAGGATATCCGGGACATTGCAAAGGAGTGCCGACTTCCGGTCTGGCAGAAACCATCGGCCGCGTGCCTCTCGTCCCGGATACCTTATGGTGAACCGATTACTCTGGAGAAACTCCGGATGATCGAGGAGGCCGAGGAGTTCCTTGCTGCGCGGGGATTTTCCCAGCTGCGGGTCCGGCTGCACGGGAACATTGCCCGGATAGAAGTACATAAAGAGGAAATGAGGAGAATACTGGATCAGCAGGCCGCAATAACCGGTGCCCTCAGATCGCTCGGGTTCTCCTATGTGACGCTCGATCTCGAAGGGTATCGCAGCGGCAGTATGGACGAAGTGCTGAAAGAATAACCTCCCCCCATATATCGGGACATCCCATGTTCAAGAAAATCCCCTGCATCCGTGTCGATGGCGAGACGTTCACCAGCGGCGAGCACGAAGTGATCGAAGAGGCCCCCCTCGCCCTCTTTGTCAATGGCCGGCACGCGATGACCGCGATGATGAGTCCGGTGCAGCTCGAGGAGTTCGTCACCGGATACCTCTATACCGAGCAGATCATCAAGGGAATAGATGAGATCGAATCAATTAAGATCGACAAGAACCGGATGAGCGTGATCACGAAGAACCTCTTCAAGGTGCTCGGGCCAAAGAAGACCATCCTCTCCGGTTGCGGCGGGAGCACCTCCTATATCGATACCGGGAAGCTCCCGAAGATCACATCGGATTATGTCATCGGCCCGCAGGAGATCTGGAATTCAGCAAAGGCAGTCCTCAACTCCGAGCTCCACATGACCACCGGGGGGATCCATATCGTGGCGCTTGTTGACCACGAGAAGATCCTTGCCGTATCCGAAGACATTGGCAGGCACAATGCCCTCGACCGGGTGATCGGGACTGCCCTCCGTAAGGGCATCGACCTCGCGCACACCTACGTGATCGTATCAGGGAGGATCTCATCCGAGATGGTCCGGAAGTGCCTTATTGCAAACATACCCGTCATCGTCTCGAGGGGTGCAACCACCACCCTCGCCGTAGAGATAGCGGAAAAGACCGGGCTTGCCGTGATCGGCTTTGCCCGTGGCGGAAAGCTGAACATCTATTCCCATCCGGAACGGATCGCCGGGTCAGGTAAGGTTTCCGGATAATTTCCTGCCCAGGGTTCTTTTCAGCTGGCAGAACTGGCAGAGTTCCCCGCTGCAGGGATCCCCGCATTCACGGCAGCTGCGGAGGGGCTCTGCTGCTACGGCCCCGGGACAAGCTTTTTCGATCTTTCCCTTGCTCTCCATGAGACGGAGCATGGTGCCCGGGTACCGGTATTCGAGGGACGAGAGCATTGACCGCACCTCCCTGCGGAGGGCATGCCGGGCATACGGGCATTCCGGCAGGTCCGCCCAGGCATCGCGGAGCAGGAGATAGGCAGCGATCTCTTTTTCCGATACCGCCATGAGGGGTTTTATCCGGGGGATGAACCGGCCTGAGGAATCGGCACTGCTGTCCCTCACGAGACGCGGCAGGTCTCCGCGGAGGACATTCATCAGTACCGACTGCGCCTCATCGTCGAGGTTATGCCCGGTGGCAAGTTTTGTTGCCCCGGCGTCCCGGGCGGCGCCGGCAAGCGCCTTCTTCCGCAGTATGCCGCAGATGGTGCAGGCCTGGGGTTCCCTCCCGGCCAGAATACCATCCAGCGAATCCCCGAAGAGATCGGGGAAGGTCACATGGCGGTGTTCAACACCGAGCGTGCGGGCCAGAAGATCCGCAGACCGGACCGTCTCTTCCCGGTACCCGTGGATTCCCTCATCAACCGTCACTGCAACAATCCGTACATTCTCCCATGCCGGAAGGAGCGAGACAAGAAGCATCAGGAGCGCAGTGGAGTCCTTGCCCCCGCTCAGGCCGACGGCAACGATATCCCCCGGTACGATCAGGTTCCGGGTCGCAATCGTATCTGCAACACGCTGCCGTATCTCGGCAAGAAAATGCGACCGGCAGAAATGGAGGTCTGTCCTGCGGTTGATAAACACCGCAGGTTCGGCACAGAAGGAACACCGGGGCTGCCCGCAGACACTGCTGTCCGTTCCCATGTTTACCCTCCGTGAGCGATCCGGATCAGGCGGATCACATCGTCACCGCCAACCACGGTATCCTCGGGTATGAGGGTCCCGTTCCGGGAGACGATCACCTCGAGAGGATTGATACCTTCATTACGGAGAATCGTGTCGAGAGGTACATTCTCCCCCGCGATCACCCGTTCCGACCGGTCCGGCAGGATGAGTTTCATTGTTCAGGAATGTATGGGAGAGCAGGTTTTTTAATGCTGAGGGTCGCGAGACCCGAGGCAGGAGAAGAATTGCGCAGCAATTCTTCGACTTGCTGATCATCATCAGGCTCTTCGACTTGCGTATTATAAGGAGTAGTGAGGAGGATCGTCAAGCCATCGAGCTCTCCGGCTTTTGTTTCACCAGCGACGGTTTGATAAAACGGCGGGTAGAACCGGATACAGGAGTTTTTGTGCAGGACCAGGACACGATCAGGGAAGAGATCCGGCGGCTCAAACAGGAGCGGAATGCGATCCTTCTCGTCCACAACTACCAGCCGGCCGAGATCCAGGACATCGCCGATCTGACGGGAGATTCCCTCGAGCTCTCCCGGGCCGCGGCCACAATGGAAGGGGACGTGATCGTCTTCTGCGGCGTGGACTTCATGGCCGAGACTGCTGCGATCCTCTCGCCGAAGAAGACCGTCCTGCTGCCTGCGGAGGATGCCTGCTGCCCGATGGCACAGATGATCACTGCAGAGGAACTCCGCCTTGTCAAATCCCGGCATCCGGATGCAGCAGTGGTCTGCTACGTGAATACTACCGCAGACGTCAAGGCCGAGAGCGATATCTGCTGCACGTCGTCGAATGCCGTAAAGGTCGTTAACTCACTCGAAGAGGACAAGATACTTTTCGTACCCGACCAGAACCTCGGCCGGTATGCCCAGCGGTTCACGAAGAAGACGATCCTGCCATGGGAAGGGTTCTGCATAGTCCACGACCGGATTACGCCGGCAGATGTACAGATGGCACGGAAGGCCCACCCGGGTGCGGAAGTGCTGGTGCATCCCGAGTGCCGGCCGGAAGTGATCGATCTCGCGGACCACGTGGCGAGCACTTCGGGGATCATCAGACACGTCTGTACATCCCCTTCCCGCGAATTTATCATCGGTACGGAAGTAGGGATCCTCCACCGGCTTACAAAGGACTGCCCCGGTAAACAGTGCTATCCGCTCTCAGCCGCCGCGATATGCAGGAACATGAAAAAGACGGATCTCGGGAGAGTCCGGGACGCCCTTGTTACATTAAAACCCCGCATTACGGTGCCGGAAGATATCGCTGCCCGGGCGCGGAAAGCGATTGAACGGATGCTTGCGGTCTGAACGATCGTATCAGGATCTTCCGGCCGGGTTGTTCTTCCGGGCCATGATCTTATTGTACATCTCTTCGCCCACGCACTCCTTTGCATGCCTGCACCATTGGACGCAGGACTCGATATCGTTGTAGACGACAAAACCGCAGTTACTGCACTTCACGGAGATGTCGTTTGAGAAGAGTTCTACTTCCTCACCGCACTGGGGGCACTTTTTAATAGAGAGCGTGGGGGTGCGCAGGTTCGCCGCACCCGGACAGTGATCGAGCATGGTTATTCCGGGAGGAATGTCTGCGTTCCGGCAGATGAAGACAACGGTCGTACCACCCGTTCGTCGTCAAAGGACGGGGTGTTCACAAGGTCCGGGACAGGGTACATCTCCATCTCTCCGGAGGGGTGGGGAGCGAGCAACTCCCTGAGCAATCCGGCAGTGACGGGGACATCCTCGAGCCAGCGCTCTTCGTTCCCGCGGCTCAGTATAGCCGGCATCCGCGGGTGGACCATAGCCACGAGCGGGTTTGGTTCTGTAGTAACAATGGTGTATGCAGCGAGAATGGTCCCACAGGGATCACGCCAGGTATCGAAGAGCCCGGCAAAAGCAAAGATCGGCTGGTCAGATATATGAAAATAGTACGGAATCTTTTTTGTCCGGACCTGCTTCCATTCGAAGAAACCGCTTGCAGGGATGAGACACCGGTTCGAAGCTAAAAGGTGCGCAAATACCGGTTTTCCGGTGAGCGTCTCTGCCCGGGCATTGATGACCGGTCGTGAGGTACCGGAAGCGCCGGCATACCGGGGGATGAGTCCCCACTGCATCTGCACCAGTTCGCGGCCACCTGCACCCTGCACGATCACCGGCTGGCGGGTTCCCGGAGAAATATTGAACCGGGATCGTGATCCAATCATCGGGTTATGCACGCGGAAGCGGTTGCCGAGATCATCGATGCAGAGGAGCGAGTACCTGCCACACATAGGTTATCGATCGTTTCGGAGGTTTGCCGGGCGTGTATTTCATCCTGCCGCTGGAGGAGTGAAGATGTGCCGGTCATATCAGTTCGTGTCTGGCCTGCAATGGCCTTGCGGCACCACTGCCCCGTTCGGTTCGAAGAACGCTTTCGCGTTCTTCTCGTGCCTGCAACGTCCTTGCGGCCGTTACAGGCAATCCAAAGATGTAATATCGCATCGCGCCAAGTATCCGGCTGATCATGGCAGACAGGGAACTCATCTCCACCATAAAATATGTAGCCGGGACAAAACCGGTCTTCTCCTTAGCGGAGATACTTCCTTACCTCAAAGAACCGCTCACAACAGGGCAACTCTTCGACTCGATATCTGCCGACCTGCCGAAACTCGGGCTCATGGCAAAAAAGACCGGGCAGGACTATGTCATCTCCCGGATTCCTCCCGCACAGGCTTATATCCTCAGTGAGGAGGAAGAGATACGCCTCGCGGCATTTCTTGACAGCAGGGCCCTGCCGGCCGTACTCGAAGCCCGTATAGAGCAGTATATCTCAAAAAAGGTTGGGAAGGAATGGACAGACCCGGTCATCACCGAGCGGCTCCGGAAGGCAATTATCGCCCAGAAAGACGATTACTGGAAGCCTGCGCATATGCGATCCCTCAGGTATACGAAAGGCTACAGCGTACTCGGCTATCTTGCGTACCATTTCCCGGTCTATTTCATGCAGACCGAGCACCTGCTCGCGCAGCTCGCCCGTGACGGCCTCCTGAAAAAATCGATGACCATCCTTGATGTCGGTACCGGGCCGGGCGTTGTCCCCCTCGCAATCGCGGATTTCTGGTCACGGCTTGACAATGCACAGGCTGCCGTCTACTCAATCGAGCGGTCGGAGGAACATATCGAGGCGTTCCTGAGCCTGCGGGATGCCTTTGTGCCCCGCGGGGGAAACGTCTCGGTCAAGCCGCCGGTGAAGGCGGATATCACGCAGCCCGGCGCTGCCGCACTGCCGGAGAAGATCGATCTTGTCATCTTCTCCAACGTACTCAACGAACTGACTGACACCTCGATGGATACCCGGGCTGCAATCGTTGAGAAGATTGCAGAAAGGCTTGCCCCGGACGGGACGATCCTGATCGTAGAGCCGGCCGATGAGGAGAATGCGATGCAGATGCGTACTCTCACCGCGGAACTCCAGAAGAGGGGGCTTTCTGTCTATGCACCCTGCACCTATATCTGGGGCACGCCCTGCACTGCCCCCCGATGCTGGAGTTTCCAGACTGCCCTCTATATCCGCAAAACCCGGGTAATGGAGCATCTCGCCGCATGCGAGGAACCTTACCGGTACGTAAACACCGACATCAAGTACAGTTATGCCATCCTGCGAAAGGACGGGCTCCGTAAATCAGCGTACCGGGCAGGTCCCGGGTCAAAATTCCTCCGGCTCTCCAAGATCCACCTGCACGTAGGCAAACGGATCAATGTGGCCGGGGTGAAGATGAGCGGGGAGCTCGGGGATGCAAAGAACCACCTCTTCAAGATCTGCGACGGAACGGCAAAAACACCGGTCTATGCGGTGCTGCCGTCGTACCATGCAACGCCGGAGAACGAGGCGCTCCGTATGGCGCCCTACGGTACGGTGCTGGAGATGAGAGGGGTACTCGTCCGGTATAACAAAGAGCATGATGCATACAACCTGCTGGTGAGCAGGAATACGGAAATACGTATGCCCGAAACGGAGATACCGGAAGAGGATCTGTGAGGGGAACCGGAATACTATAAAAACAGGCGCACAGTACAGTGTAGTAACGTGTGGTGTTATGGACAACCCTAACCTTCCAGGAGATGAGTCCGTCATATACCGGTCGCAGAAGATCATTATCGGCGGCACTCGCTGTGAACTGCTTCTTACCGGCAAACGGCTCATCCTTGCAGAAAGTGATACCGGAACGATCAGCGAAGATCTCCCTTATACGGCGATCGAGCACGCACTTCCCGATTTCAACCGGCTCCGGGAACCGGTGATCATTCTCACCCTGTCGGGAACTGAGGGTACAAGCCGCGAGATCGAGCTCATCTTCGTCTACCAGCCCGCCGGCCAGAACATCCAGGACCGGGATAAATGCCTCGCCGTCCTCCGGGCGCAGAATGTCCATACGGGTGAGGTGCTTCACACGGCCACCCCTCCCCCGTCCCAGATGCGAAAGGATAATGCGGAGGCCACTGCCGACGGTGAAGAAGAGACTGTCCGTCCCGCGGTCCCGGAATGGACGATCTTCGGTACGTCCCGGTACACCAGAAAGCAGGCAACGGGTGCTGCCCCGCAACAGCAGATGTCGCCCCTTTTCATTATTATTGCTGCTGTTCTCGTTATCGGACTCCTCGTGGGAGGTGTTATTATTGCCTTCCAGCTCATGATACCGAAAATGATTCCCGTAAATAATACTGAGCCGACCCAGGAGACCGTTGCCACGGAGAGTCTCAGTCCCACGCCGACCCCGCCGGCGGAGGCGACAGCCACTCCGGAGCAGGTCACTCCCTCCGTTACCGGTACGATCCCCCTCAATGGCATATGGATACAGGTATCCTACCCGGGAAATTTTTCCGGGAGTGTCGGCGCAGAGGGGTGGATGACCGCGGTGAACGGGTCCGGGACCCGACAGTACCTTCTCCCGATCCATGATACGGTAATCGAAGGTACTGTCGAGAAGCAGGATGGTTCGGCGGGCACGCTTGATCTCGGGATATACAACGGCGGCGTGCTCGTATCGGATTTCACCACTTCGAAACCATGGGGATCGATCGAACTGGATCTTCCCATTGGCCCGGCAGTCATGAACGGGCCGGTCACGGCTACCGAAGCACCGACCATCGCAACTCCACCCACACCGGACAGCTCGCTCGTCCTGCACGAGGTTCCTTTATCCGGGGTCTGGGTGCGGGTTGCCTACCCGGGCAATTTTACCGGCACGATCACAACGAACGGGCTCTCCCGTGACCTGAACAGTTCCGGCGACCAGTTCTTCCAGTTCCCCATGACCGGTGGTACCATAGACGGGTTCATCTATAAGGGAGACGGATCGGTAAACAACATGGTTGTCCAGGTGTATAAGGACGGGACGCTGGTTACCTATGGCAATACCTCCGCACCGCTGGGGACGGTGGAGATCCATACGATGGTATAAAGACAGGGTCAATCGTTGAACGGGACGGGAGGGCCCGGGAGAAATAATCAGGGTACGGTTCTCCTGTGTGATGACCCTGTAATCCCTGGAGAAAGGTCACCCATCCATTCTGACACTTGTCGTATTCCCGAGATGGAGGGCTGCGAGAAGAACGGGGCTGCTTCCACTCGCCTGCGATCCATTATACGCAATGTCGACCCGGCCCGGGATCGGGTCCGAACTACTCGCGGTGTAACTGAGTGTTTCCCCGGGCGACCAGATATTGTCACTCCCCAAACCGCTGAATGACCGGGGAATCCCGTCCACGTAGAACTGGAGGTTATTGCCATTCAGTGTATCTCCTCCGCCATGATACAGCATAACGGACCTGCTTGCATTGGTGACGATAATATTCACTGCAAGACTTTTTGAAGGCGGGGGGGTGGAAAAATAAAAGACCGCAAGGATCCCTGCCGCAACAACGAAGATGGAGATGAGCATGAGTACGCCGACCATCTCCGAGCTCCCGTGATCCCGTGATTGTTTCAGTGGCACGAACTGACCCCGACCGATCCGTGAATACCGGTTGTTACAGGACCGTATTCCCGGTTGCTACTATCATGTAAAGAGATTCTTATTATTTGAATGATCTCGTCCCGGGGATTCATTCCCTGATGCGGTTCATCCAGATTCCTTCGCTCTCTCTGACCGGCTGAACCGGCCCGGAAAAGGATACCGAGAGGATTGGTTTTCCACGGAAGTCTGCCCGGGAATGAGTTTAAGGATAGACCTGAGATACGCCCCGTGTGACGCGAGCAGCATCACCTATAAAAAAGGTACTGTTTGTGGATCTGTCAAACACAAGGGTAAATAGCCCAAAACGGGAAGGTGATGCGTTATTAATGACTATCCTATTGAGGTCAAGACCCATGATGATCTGGCTTGTATATTGCGGCGTCATATTCGAAGTGTAGTTAAGAACGGTAAGTGCCGTATAGCGGTTGCTAAGCACAGGAGAAGCAGTAGTTGATATATTTAAACCTGACTGAAGACCGTTATAGCCGGTGATCCATGTGTGATTTATTCCAGTCGGATTGCAGATTTTTATACCACTTGCGTTTGTCACATTCAGATGTACGCGTCCCGCATTCAGTTCCAGTAATTGGTCACCGATACCGGAGATCCTGAACGTTTGCGGATATGTATCTAGTTGAGTGATGGTAACCGTATCTCCGATCATCAGACGGATCACATTCGAACCGGAAATTGTAGGACAGTTAACGGTCGTGTAAATTGTAGAATTCTGTCTGGAGACATTAAATCGTAAAAACGATGACGTGGAGATGGTCGTATTCATCTCGCGGAAAAAGATAACCGTCCTGTTTGTAACATTCTGCGTCAGTGACGGCACAGATATAATCGGGGGATACATTGAAGCCGGAATGACATCCGGTTGCTGAGTCGCCGACACTACGAGACTGGACGAGGCGGAACGGAGAACGATCGAACCACCCCCGGTGGTATTGGAAACGATTGCCACGCTGTGCGTGGCGGTGGACGCGCCCCCAAGTGGTATGATCAGATTCGTCCCAAGCGACCATTCATTGCTGGCATCGGAAATTGTGTAATCGTCCCGAAGAACGCCGTCGACAATGACATAGAAATTTCCTTTTGTCAGCGTATCGCCTCCGTTATGGAAAAGATAGAGGTTATTGTTATTATCATAGCCGGTCATGAAATTGACATCGGGGATTTTCTGGGGAGTGGCCTGGGAGAAGAGGACCACCCCGACAATTGAGACCGCCGCGATGACCACCGAGATCAGCAGGATTGAACCTATAACCTCGGATACACCGGCGTCCTTGTAGGATTTCAGTGGGGAATCTTTGTTGTTCTGCATGGCGGGGGTCTTCTCCGGTTCAGTTCAGATTCGATACGATACTGTTGAGAGTTACATCATAACTGACAGGTTGGATCATTAAGTTGACATCCGGAGTTGTCTGTTCATCAGGGGAACAGGTTCCTGCTGGACCGGTAATATTCATGAATGCCACTCCCGGGACTGCTGCCGGTGAACTGATGCCGAACTTGTAACAGGGTTTGGCGACCGAGGTTACCGTTATCCCGCCGTTCCTCCGGGTACTGTTGAACATATCCAGCCACATCCGTGCAGCAGTATAATTTGTCACCGTTACCGAGGTATTTACCCAGTATTCCGTACTCAGGACCGGGGCTGTAAGGGTCTTGAGCCGGGTGTCTACCCGGACGGGCCCGTTGCCACCAATGCTGGCAACACCGTTCAGGGTGATAGGTGTGATCGTTACGGAATAGGTATTGGTATTGTTCACAAAGGAGATCGGGGGTGCGACGCGACATACGGAACCATTGAGCTGGGTGAGGAATACGCCGCCATCCTGGTAATAGTATGTCTGCTGGATCCAGTAGTTGTTCATGGACTGGTACTGGAGAATCGTCATATTATACTGATTGTACTGGACCGTCGCATCGCCCGGACCAATACTGGAAATATTCATATTATCCCCGTTGTCGCTTACGGAGAGCGTTGCTGAGGACCCGACCGGGTTCATCATAGGTAAAAACAGCCCGCCGGCCTGGGTATTACCTCCGCCCGTACCGAGATTTATTGACGTTGAGAGCGTCACCCCGTCCTGGCCCCATGAGGCCCCGTACGGGCTGTTTACCCAGAGAGAGTCCAGACTGGTCTTATAATCCGTGAACCGGTCTTTCACGAAATTCATCTGAGCGATCTCAGCTTCCCTCCCGTTAACGGGAACGATATAGATCATCCAGAGGGCAAAGGCCGCAACAATGATCCCGAGAAGGAGGATAAAACCAATGACTTCTGAGAGTGCATATTCCTTATCGTGCACCGATTTTTTCTCTCTCATAATCTATTAACTCGTGTATGGCTTGGCTAATAAAGATATTAGTACGGTAGTTTCCGGTGCCGGTAGTATCCGACAGGAAAAGAACCGGCTGGCCAGATCCGGGCGGGTTGCAGGAATCACGCGGGTCGGAAGGGCAATCACGTGCCATGACTCCCGTAAGCAGGGGGTCGCATGGGTACAGGGTTCATCTGGACGCGCTGTCCCGGGTTATCATTTTTTTATCCAGTACTGGCAGGTTTTCTCTCGTGAAAAGACAACGGACCCGGTCATCGGGGAGTCATTTTGTTCCTTCAAAAAAACCGCCCGGTATTCACGCTGTACCCATGCGACCCCCTGCATCCCCTTTTCATTTTTCTCTGAAATTACCCGTTTTTTACCTCGTAAAATAGACCATCTGACCAAAGAAGGGGGTGAGGGGGGTCGCATGGGTACAAACTATAATCCACTGCGTACGACCCCCCATTTGGATCGTGTGATCGTGATCCCTGACCATCTCAAGGGACCGGTGAAACGCATGCCGTTTGGTCACCGCAATCAGCAATTCCCTGGAGAGCCGATCCCCGGTAGTTTTTTCCGGGGGAATCGGCAGAAGAAGGGTTTTGAATCCCGGACACCAAACATATGGATTACTTTTCATGACTGATCCACTCCCGGCCCCGATGGGTGATACAAAGAACCTCGCAAAAGGCTGCGTACTCTGCTACCAGGGTGCGAAGATGGTGCTCTTTGTTACGGGACGCTGCCACCGGTCCTGCTGGTACTGCCCGCTCTCGTCCGAGCGGAAGGGAACCGATACCGTGTTTGCCAACGAGTACCCGGTCGATATCCCCGCCCAGATCATCGAGGTGGCAGAGAGCATGAGTGCGCTCGGGACCGGGGTTACCGGGGGTGAGCCCCTCCTCTGCCTCGACAGGGTGACGTCGTATTGCAGGCTTCTCAAGGAGCACTTCGGCCCCGATCACCAGATCCACCTGTATACGGCAAAAGCCCCCACGGATGCGGAACTGGAGCAGCTCAAAGGGCTCGTGGACGAGATCCGGCTTCATCCGCCCCACGAGACCTGGAAGACCATCCTTAACACGGATTTTATCCGGTCGGCAAAACGGGCCAGGGAGATGGGATTTGATATCGGCATCGAAGTTCCCGCACTGCCGGGGCTCGAATATCTCATCCCGGCACTGCCGTATCTCGACTTTCTCAATATCAACGAGCTGGAGTGGGGCGAGACCAATGCGTATGCCATGCGGGAGCGGGGATACGAGCTTGCTGATGAACTGCACAATGCCATTGATGGTGCACTGGGATGGGCAGAGGAACTGTGCCGGCACGATAAGGTCCACTGGTGCTCATCGGGTTTCAAGGACTCAGTGCAGCTCCGGGAGCGGCTGAAGCGGATCGCCCAGAACACGGCCCGGCCATTCGACGAGATCACGGATGACGGAACGATCGTCTACGGCGTCTTTGAACCGGAAAGCGGCAATACCGGTGAGATCGCGCGGTTCCTGGAAGAGCGGTTTGAGCCGGACAGTTTCGTGATCTTCGGGGAGAGGATCGAGACGGCATGGTGGCTGCTGGAAAAGCACGCTGATGAACTTCCCGGCGAGAAATATGTGATAGAGCGGTACCCGAACGGGGGTATGATCGTGGAGAGGACGCCCCTGTGATCGGCCGTAACCTTGTCGAATCACTGTATGAGAAGCACCTCCGCCACCAGTGCCGGCATGTGCCCAACCACATCGCGATCATCCAGGACGGCAACAGGAGGTACGCAAAACTCCTCGGGCTGGACACCGCAGATGGGCACCGGGCCGGGGCTGACAAGACCGAGGAGATGCTCGACTGGGCGCAGGAACTCGGGATCCGCCACATCACGCTCTATACGTTCTCAACCGAGAATTTCTCGCGCCAGAAAGAAGAGGTGAGCCACCTGTTTGCCCTCTTCAAGGAGAAATTCACGAGCGTGATCTCCGATGAACGCGTGAACCGGTATAAGATCCGGGTCCAGATGGTGGGGGATCGTTCCCTGCTTCCCGCCGACCTGCTGGATGCGATAAATACTGCCGAAGAGGCGACAAAGGGCCACACCGGGTTCTGCCTGAATATTGCCCTTGCGTACGGGGGAAGGAACGAGATCGTGCTTGCGGCCCGGGAGATCCTCGGGGAGATAGAAAAAACAGGCGCCGACCCGGGGATCATCGACGTCCAGATGGTGGAAAGGCACCTCCACAGCGGTAAAGGGATCCCTCCCGTTGACCTGATCATCAGGACCGGCAACGAGTACCGTACCTCCAATTTCCTCCCGTGGCTTGCAAACGGGCATGAATCGGCAGTCTATTTCTGTGCCCCGTACTGGCCGCTCTTCCGGAAGATCGATCTCCTCCGGGCGATCCGCATCTATGACCAGCGGGTCTCCGCACAGTCCCTGTCCTGACTGCCGCCGTAAACCCGGATTGAAACCGGATCCCAAACGTTTACTATATTTCCCTGAACGCACAGAACAACACATGAGGGGTTATTACGGCAAGAAAAGGAGAGGTGGGGGAGTGGCGGACAGTCGTCCTGCCCGTACGAACCGACATTCTTGAAGAGGCAGAGAAGCAGGGCGTGGACATCAACGGGGTATGTAACCGTGCACTTGCCGCTGCAGTGGGGATCGGGTACGATTCCCGGGAGAAGGACCGAATCGCTGCCCGGAAACCGGTAATCATCGTACAGGAATCCACCCCTGCGGTTATTCCACAAGCACTGCCCGCTCCCGGGGCCGCCGGTAATCTTCACCCGGTCATCAACGCCGATGACCCGGCTGCCGTCTCTTCAGTAAAGAGAACAAAACGCACACCGGAGGTACGAACGGCTGCTCCGGTACCGGTTCCCGTACCATCGCCGGCCGGGGAACACACGATGCCTGTACCATCAGGCCCGGCAGGAAAGCCGGCCAAACCAAAAACCGGGAAGAGTGCTCAAAAAAAGAAAGGGGGCAGCCCCGATCTCAGAAAATTCGTAGCAGAGACGATACTGCGCGAGGATGCTGAAAATGCCTCGATCACCAAGGAAGCCCTCTACCAGGCGTTTGCCCGGTGGTGCCGGGAACACAGGATCGCCACGATACCTGACAGGAAAACCCTGACCGTGGCCCTCAAGAACCAGTTTGCCCTGAACGAAAAGGTAACCGATGGCGAACCCTCGTGGGTGAATGTACGCCTGAAATAACCGGTTATTTTCCGAACCTGCGGATCCGGGACTGGTAATCGCGCAGCACCCGCAGGAAATCCACCTGCCGGAACAACCTCCAGTTCACATCCGAAAAGAAGAGCTCGGAATAGACCGACTGCCAGATGAGGAAATCGGTGAGGTGGTCACCACCGCTCTTGATCACGACATCCGGCGTGTACTGGAACGTCAGGTAGGACTCGAGCAGGGTCTCATCGACACGGTCGGGGGGAACGCGATCCCCGGCCATCTTTCGTATGCACTCCGTAATTTCCTCCCTGCCGCTCTTGCCCACGGCCACAACCACATCCATACCCTGGCCGGTCACTTCTTCGCGATCCCCGACATGGAGGATCAGGTGTGCGATGGACCCGATCTTCCGGATCTCCGGCAGGTACTGCTCAACGCTCTCCGCTGAAGGTGTTGCGATATGGAAGACGAGGCTCCGGATTCCGCTGGTCGATCCCGGGGCCGTGCCGGAAACCTGCGCCGAGATTCCCCGGCACCATGCGGTGACATTATAGAGATTCTCCGGCGCCTCCGCAAGGTCCTGTCCGCTGATCATGAAACAGACATGCCCCGGGAGCACGGTGATCTGCCGCATGAGCAGGCGGGCGTACAGCCAGTATAACATCGCTTCCCAGTTATTGCCTGCCAAGGTTAAATATCCTTGAGGATTTGCGAAGGAGATCATCAGGACGGATCCCCAGGACCCGGACCAATAACACGAACGGGGCACCGGTAAGGGAAGGAATACTGTCCTGCTTCTTTGAATAGGGAAAAAATGCAGGGAATATATCCGGATCTCCTTTGAGACCCCGCGGCCCCAGACAGCACGGTAAACCCAGGCCCGGTCATGCCCGCTGTACAGATTTATACCTTCGCGATCGTCAGCGTCCCGTTCGTGCCGGTTGTATCGATGAATGCCGTCCTGTACCACCTGCCGGGGGCAGGGATCGTTCTACTCACGTCCGTTTATACAGTCTTCCTCGGTCTGGTGATAGGAGCAATTATAAACCTGCTGGCGAAATGATCATCCACTGAATGTACTGTTATAAGACAGGAATTGCCCAAATCGACGATGTAAGTGGCGGATTCGAGGCAGGAACGAATATCCTCATTCTTGCACCCCCGATGAGCTATGCCGACCAGCTGGCGTATGCTCTCACAAAACCGCTGGAAGGGGAATATTCCATTGTCCTTTCCACGAATGAACGGGCTGCAGAGGTCGTCGATGCCTTCAAGCTGGCGGGGGCGGACAAGCGGTTTACCGGCGTCATCGACGCGATCACCAAGAGCTCGACCCCCGGTATCACGGATACCCAGCGCCTGATGTTCGTTTCCAGCCCCACAGACCTCACGGGAATCGGCATCAAGTTCTCCAATATGGTCGAGACGATCTTCGAGGGGACCTTTGCGGAAGGTGAAGCCGGACTCTTCCCTCCACCGATCCGGTTCTGCGTAAACTCGATCTCAACGCTCCTGATGTACCGCAGGCTTGAAGTCCTCTACCAGTTCCTGCATGTCCTCACCGCCAAGCTGAAGAAGATCGAGGGGGTGGGCATCTATCTCCTCAACAGCGAGTCGTTCGATGAGAAGACACTCTCCCTGATCAAGCAGCTGATGAACTGCGTCATTGAAGTGAAGATCGAGCAGAACGTGAGTTACCTGCGCATCCAGGGAATCCGCGGGGTTTCCGGAGAATGGCTCAAGTTTGCCGTGGTCAAAGGGAAGGTGAACATACTCCCATGATCTCCACCGGGGTCAGCGGGCTCGATGAGATGCTCGGCAGCGGCATCCCCCGGGGAAGCAGGGTGCTTTACAGCCTGGAACCGGGCGTTGACGGCCAGCTCTTCATGCTCTCCTCGCTCTCCTGTGCGCTTGCAAAAGGGCTCTCCTGCCTTGTTATCCTTCCAAATACGACCGTGGACGCATTCCGGAACGATGCAGCAAAGATGTATGGCGCCCGGCTGGACCTGGTATCGGGACCCGTCACCTTCATGGATGCAATCGACCGGGAGCGGATCCAGAAGACTGCATCTTCCGATGATGCACGGGAACGTGAATGGCAGGCCCGCATCCGGAAGATCTGCAGGAACCGCCACGTGGACGTGATCTTCGCGTACTTTGATCTCCTGTACGAGGATTTCGGCCTTGAAAAGGCGATACATCTTCTTGAATCTGCCCGGGAAGATAAGAAAACCACGCTTATCCTTGAGCACCTCAACCTCGAGGGAGTGCCACTCCTTGAACGGTTCACAGGCGAATTTTCTTTCGACCTGGTCATTGCGATCAGGTCATCGTTCCGACCGATCCCGCATTTCAACTATTTCACCCTGGTCCACACCTCGTGGTCACCGGTAGCCCAGCGATCTGTGCCTTTTATCATAACGGAAGGAAGGATCATCCCCTATATCCCCAAGATCGTGGTAACCGGGCCGCCACACTCGGGGAAATCCACATTTGTTTCACAGGCCTCGGACGACGGACAGTCAGTGGATCGCCGGAGTCCCGAGGGAGAACCGACTACCGTTGCCATGGATTTCGGGTGGCTGCGCTGGAAGGACTTCGATATCACTCTGTACGGGACGCCCGGGCATACGCGGTTCGACCCACTCCTTCCTCCCTATCTTAAGCATGCGATGGGTGTTGTCCTTGTCGTGGATGCGACAAAACCCGAAACATTCCCCCGGGCAAAGCACCTCATCGAGATGACGGCAAAACGCAGGATTCCCTATGTAATCGCGGCCAACAAACACGATCTCCCCCAGGGGATACAATCCGGGGAGATCAAGTCTGCACTCGGTATCGGCGATGAAATCCCCTTCTTCCCCATCTCGGCAACCAAGAGATCGGATGTGCATTTTGTCCTTGAATCACTGGTCGACTCCATCACGCAGTTCAGCTACTGACCCTGCCGGCCATGACAGGACTCGGTTTCTGCACAGGTAACAGGGTGAAATTTTGCTGACATTTATCGGACTCGGGTTATATGACAAAACCGACATCTCGGAAAAGGGACTGGCCTGCATCCGGTCTGCGGACGGGGTCTACCTCGAATGTTACACCTCCCGCCTCATGGGTACGACAAGGGAAGAATTGTCCGCGTATTACGGCAGGCCCGTCCATCCCCTCTACCGCGACGATGTGGAGCAGCACCCTGACGCGTTACTCGCCGAAGCGGAGGGAAAGAATATCGTCTTCCTCTGTGCAGGGGATCCGATGGTCTCGACAACGCACGCAGACCTCCGTATACGGGCTGCTGCACGGGGCATCAGGACCGGGATCATCCATGCAGCCTCCATCTCGGGGGCAGTCTCGGGCCTCTCGGGGCTCCAGAACTACCGGTTCGGGAAGTCCTGCTCCCTGCCGTTCCCGCAGAAGAACTGGTTCCCGACATCGGCTCTCGATGTGATCCTCCAGAACCTCTCGCTCCGGCTTCACACCCTCGTGTATCTTGACATCCATAACGACCGGTTCATGACGGTGCCGGAGGCGGTTGAGCTGCTCGAACAGATGGCAGCAGAGCGGAAGGTCAAACTCCCCCTGTATGTGGGGATCGCCCGGGCCGGGTCGGGGGAGCCGGTTGTGCGTGCGGGTACTGCGGATACGGTGCGGGCAGCGGAATTCGGCCCGCCTCTCCATATCCTGGTAGTACCGGCGGAACTGCATGATATGGAACGGGAATACCTGGAAGTGTTTGCCGGCTTATGAGACTCCAGGAATGCCAGCACATCCTTGCAGATTCCCTCGCCCATGCCCGGAGCAGTGCTCCGGCCAGTACACCACTCGGGCAGACAGCCGCATCGATCCTCACGATGGTCACCGCGTACGAGAGCGATGGCAGGGCGTTCTATGCCAGGGGAGACCCGGTCAATACCCTGGGGGCATACTGGTACGGCTTTGGCTGGCTCCACGGGGGAATTGCCCTGGGCCTGCTGGCCATGGGTAACGGTACTCCGGGCTGCCCGTTCACAACAGCTGTCGAACCCCTCCCTGCGATCCACCGGGAAAAACTTGCGGAGAAGACCAGCCGTTACCTCCGTCTGCTCGATACCGCGATGGGTTCCGTATCTGCTGCGCCGGACCCGTCAACACCGGCCCATGGATTCGCAGCACAGGTACTCTGTATCGCCGGTGCCTACCGGGAGCGGGGACGGCAGCGGATGGCCGACGGATATACCGAAGATGCGCTTGCCTGTTTCAGTTACGGCCACGGGTGGCTTGATGCCGGTGTCCGGGCAGGGCTCTTTACGGTGCATGCCAACCGGGATATTTTTACGGTGTGAAAAGAGCATGTGAATCCCGCTTGGCCGGTGTTCACGGGGTTCAGGAATAAAAGGGTATATACTATGCATTATAACCTGTTTAGATAGTTACTACACTGCCCGGCTGGCAGTGCCGGAAGGGGTTTACCATGGAGCGATCGCAGGTCAAGTGGCTGTATATTTCCGTGGGCTTCTCCCTTGCGGTCCTCATTATCATCCTGTACCTCACCATCAACGAGAACACCATCACCTACATCAAAGAGATAAATCCCTTCTTCCTCCTCCTCGCCTTTCTTACCCATATCCTCACCATGTGCTTCTGGGCCATGAGGGTCAAGAAGATGTCGGGTTCCCTTGGCTACCCGATAGGATTCTTCTACAGCCTGAACCTGGTCTTTGCAAACCTTCTCGCCGCTGCAATCACGCCGGCCCAGGCCGGGGGGGAACCCGTCAGGATTCACGAGCTCTACAAGGCGAACGTACCTCTCGGGGATGCAACTGCCATCGTGATCATGGAAAGGGTACTTGACGGAATAGTACTCGCAGGACTTGCCGCATTTGCCATGATCGTCCTGACCGACCAGTGGAAGAGCCTTGGTGCGGTCTCCGAGGTCATGGTCTTTGTCACCTGGATCTTCGTGGCCGGATGCCTGTTCCTCTTCTATCTGGCCATCCGGAGACCGGATGTGGTCAAGCGTGTGGTCAACCGGTGCACGCTGTACTGCACCCAGAAATGGGAGAACTGCCGGGTCGAGGAGCTCCTCAAGAGAGCCGACAAGGAGATCGACAACTTCCATGATGCAGTCATCAAATTTGTGCGGAGTGCCAAAGGCGGGCTTATCTGGGGACTGCTCTTCACCCTGCTCTACTGGGTATCCGAGATTGTCACAGCGTCCCTCATCTTGATCGGGCTTGGCCAGCCACCCCTCTTCCTGGAATCATTTGTGATCCAGCTGATCCTCGCGATCCTCATGATGATGCCACTCACACCGGGCAGCTCGGGCATAGCAGAGGTCGGAGCCACTTCCATGTACGCCCTCTTCATCCCCGCATCCGTGGTCGGGATCTTCGTTGTGATCTGGCGTATTGTCCTCTATTACTTCAACATCGCGCTCGGCATCCTCTCGAGTATCATCATCGTTCGCCGCGAAGCGCAAAAGGCGGAATAAACCGCCCGGATCAATCCCTCAACCCTTATATCGGATGGGGGCAATGACTGTGCACAGGCATGACGCAGGTAAAATGTGAAGTCAAAGGCGTCTTCATGGCCGTCAGTGATACGGCGACCGTTCCCCTCATAATACTCAGTGACGGAAGCGACCGCCTCCTGCCCATATTTATCGGCATCTGGGAGGCGGTATCCATCAACAGCGCCAAGAACCATGAGGTCCTTCCCCGGCCATTCACGCACGATCTCTTTCTTGATATATGTGCCAAGTTCTCCATCACCGTGAGATTCCTGCAGATCGACAGCATCGAGGACGGTGTATATTACGCCCAGCTCGTGCTCGTTAACGGCAGCCATGAAGAGTATATAGACTGCCGCCCGAGTGACGGAATTGCCCTGGCGCTCCGGGGGGATGTCCCGATCTTTGTGGATGAGAACGTCCTTGCATCGTCAGCACAGAAAAATACCGATCTGCCTAAGATGGTCGACCTCGCCTCTTTCCTCAATAAATAGCGGGGGAGATTATTTCCTGCGGTGCTCAAGTTCCTTCATCACGTCGGTGAGATCGATCTCGGCCGCTCGCAGGGCGACAAGGATGTGGAAGAGGAGATCTGCCGCTTCACTGACCGTCCGCCCTTCCACGCCGTTCTTTACGGCAAGGATGAACTCGGTCGACTCTTCGCCCACCTTCTCCAGTACTTTGTCGATTCCCTTCCCGTCACGGAGGAGCCGGGAGGTGTAAGAAGTCTCGGACGGGTGCTTGGCCCGCTCGCAGATCACCTGCCAGAGTTCCGCGATCACCTTTGGGTCGACTTCAGTCTCCTTCATGCCTCTATCCCCAGCAGGACTTCGCCGATCTCGATACCGTAAAAACGCCGGCAGAGAATGCGCGCCTTCTCGATGTTGCAGCCCGCCTTGCCGATCGCGATTCCGAGGTCACTCCTCTGGCGCACGATTACGTTCACCGGCCCCGCCTCCAGGGATCCATCGATCCCGGTCACTTCTGCAGGTTTGAAGATATTCACAATGAACGTATTCACCGATTCCGCAAACTCTACCATCTCGATCCGCTTGCCGAGCACGTTCTGGAGGCGCTTTATATTCTCACCTTTCTTGCCGATTGCAAGGCCCATGTCTCCCGGCCGTATCACGTAAATGACCCGGTCGAACCGGTCGTCTATCACGCAGTCGAGAGCAGTGGACTTGGTGAGAATTCTCAGTTCTTCGATATACCGTCGTTCCTTAAAGCCGATATTGCGTTCCATGTGAAAATCAATCCTATTGTATGCGCTGTTTTGCTGTATTCGAGGTTTGGCATGAATGTCTCATACAGGACATTCACCATGATGAAATTTTTCCGGTTAAACCGGTTGTGTACGTGATTTTATGAAATGATCACACTGCTATTTTAAAAACATTGTGAAGGGATCGCGAAATCCGGAAAAAAGGAGAGAGCCGGGAGGTTTGATCAATAGGTATAGGTGACCGAAACCTGCGCATTCACGGTGATGTCGCCGGGCTGGATGGGGGTCGGGGCTGCGGATTTGGCGGCACCGACAGCGTCCATCTGGTAGTTGGAGTAGACTACCGGCGTATAACCCTGGGTGATGTCGACGGTTCCCATGCCGGTGATATTAACACCGAGGGCCCCGGCAACGGAGTCCGCATCAGCCCGGGCATTTGCAACCGCTTTCCTGAGTGCCTCGCTGCGAAGGACCCGGGCCTGGGCATCGGAGAGCATAAACTGGATGGAGTCGGCCTGGTTGATCCCGTTTGCAACGGCAAGATCTATGATCTCCCCGGTCCTGCTCACATCGGTCAAGGTGACGGTCAGGGTATTGGTGACCCGGTACGTCTTGACCTTCTGGCTCAGGATCCCGCTGGCAGAATCGTCATATACGGGGGAGATGCTGTACCCGGTGGTCTTGAGCATATCCCGCGGGATACCGGCTCCGATAATCGCGGTCTGCACTTTGGCCATCCGGTCGGCATTGTCTGCCTGTGCCACTTTCACATCAGGGTTCTCGGTCTGGACGGAGAAGGTGATCTGTGCCCGGTCGGGAGTACCGATCACATTTCCCGTACCGGCAGCATGGATCACTTTGTCGAGCGTTGAATCCTGTGCCGATACAGGGCTGACTGCTGCCATCAGGAAGATTGCAAGGATGGCGCAGATAAATGAGAGTCTTCGCATCATGGTATTCGCATGATAATCGCCCGATATGTGATTAAATCTTGCTTTGACTGCGAAAATGGTCGCAGTTATCAAAAGTGGTGCACGAGAAAGTACAATATCATCAACGGTCAATAGTAGAGACGATTGAACATGGGAGCAACAATCGTAGAGAAGATCTTCTCACGGAAATGCGGCAAAGACATCCGGGCAGGCGAAGTGGTCATGGCCCCTCTCGACGGGGCGATGATCCATGATATTACCGGCCCGCTTGCCATCCAGAAGTTCTACGAGATGGGCGGGAAAAAGGTCTTTGACCAAAAAGCCGTCATCATGCTCTTCGACCACCAGATACCGGCGGACTCCATCGAGGCGGCAAGCAACCATGTCTATATGCGGAAGTTTGCTGCGGAGCAGGATATCCACAATTACGATATCAACGAGGGTGTCTGCCACCAGGTGACGATCGAGAAAGGCAGGGCAGCACCGGGTGAGATCGTTGTGGGGGCAGATTCCCATACCTGCATGTACGGTGCAACCGGTGCTTTTGCAACCGGCATAGGCTCCACAGACATGGGTTTTGTCCTGAAATTCGGCGCCCTCTACTTCAAGGTGCCCGAGACGATCCGTGCAGAGGTCACCGGCAGGTTCCAGAAGCGGGTCGGTGCAAAGGACCTGATCCTCGCGATCGCAGCGGATATCGGTGCCGACGGGGCAACCTACAAGGCGATCGAGTTTACCGGAAAAACGATCAGGAAACTCGACATGCCGGGCAGGATGACCCTCTGCAACATGGCCATCGAGATGGGCGGCAAGGCAGGCATTGTCGCCCCGGACAAGGTCACGTGGGAGTACATGAAAGGCCGGCGGAAGATGATGCCGTTCGAACTGGACAGCGACGCAGATGCGAAGTTTGCGGAGAAGCGTTCCTATGATGTCTCGGACCTCGAACCGCAGGTCGCGGTCCCGCACAATGTGGACACGGCGGTCCCCGTCAGCAAAGTGGCCGGAACGCACGTGGACCAGGTCTTCATCGGCTCATGCACGAACGGGCGCTTCGAGGATCTTGCCGATGCGGCCGAGGTGCTGGGCAGGAAGAAGTTCAGCCCGAAGATCAGGACGATCATCATCCCGGCATCCCGGGACGAGTACCTCAGGACCCTGAAAGCCGGTCTGATAGAGAAGTTCGTGAAGGCAGGAGCACTGGTCGAGGCGCCCTGCTGCGGCCCCTGTATGGGAGGGGCTTTCGGCCTGATTGCGCCAGGAGAGGTCTCGCTCTCCACATCGAACCGGAACTTCAGGGGCCGCCAGGGCAGCACGGACGGCAGGGTCTACCTCTGTTCCCCGGCAACCGCGGCTGCGAGCGCGATCACCGGCGTGATCACCGATCCGAGGGAGGTATAACATGGCAATGAAAAAGATGGCACCGGTAAAGAGTGTCAGGATCAGGGAGGCCGGGGCGGCATCGCAGAATATGCGGGCGTGGACGTTCGGCGACAATATCGACACTGATGCGATCATCCCGGGCCGTTTCCTCACCATCAACAATCCCGACGAGCTGGCAAAACATGCTTTCGAGGGCACCCGGGACGAATTTGTAAAGAACGTGAAGGAAGGAGATGTTATCGTCGGAGGCCGGAACTTCGGATGCGGTTCTTCCCGCGAGCACGCCCCGCTCGCCCTGATCGGCGCCGGGGTAAAAGTCGTGGTAGCCCGATCATTTGCCCGGATCTTCTTCCGGAACTCGATCAACGTCGGCGTCCTGCCCGTTATCTGCCCGGATGCGGACACGATCGCCGACGGGGCGAAAGTATCTCTGAACATCAGTGAAGGTTACCTTGAAGCGGACGGGAAGAAGTATGCTATCGAGCCTGTGCCGGTCTTCATGCAGGGCATCATCGATGCCGGCGGGCTCGTGGAGTATGCCAGAAATCTGAAGGAGGTGCCGGTATGTACAAGATAGCGTCAATCGGAGGAGACGGGATCGGCCCGGAGATCCTGGCCGAAGGAAAGAAGGTGCTGGAAGCGGCCGGCGAGAAGTATAACTTCGATATCCAGTGGACCGATTTTGATATCGGTGCCGACAGGTATGTCCATTCGGGCAAACTCGTCACCGAGGAGGAATTTGAGGAACTTTCGAAGTTCAGGGCAATCTATTTCGGTGCTATCGGGGACGAACGGGTGAAACCGGGCATCCTTGAGAAGGGGATCCTGCTTGCGCTCCGGTTCCGGTTCGACATGTACGTCAACCTCCGCCCGATAAAGCTCCTGCACGGCGTGGAGACCCCGCTCGCGGGGAAGACCCCCCATGATATCGACTTCGTCGTAGTCCGCGAGAACACCGAGGACTTCTATGTCGGGATCGGATCACGATTCAAAAAGCACGAGAAGAAGGAACTGGAAGTCATCCGCGACCTCTACAGCGTAAAGTTCGGCCTCGATGTGGAGAGCGATGCCGAGGAGATCGCGTACCAGATCGGGATCATCACCCGCGAAGGGGCACGCCGGGTCCAGACCTATGCCTTCGAGCTCGCGATGCAGAGGAAGAAAAAACTCACATCGGTGGACAAGGCGAACGTGCTCTCTGATATCTACGGGCTCTGGCGGGATGTGTTCATCGAGACCGCAAAGTCCTACCCGGAAGTCACGACCGAGTTCAATTTCGTGGATGCGGTCACCATGTGGTTTGTCAAGAACCCCGAATGGTTCGATGTCGTGGTCACTCCCAACATGTTCGGGGACATCATCACCGATCTCGGCGCCATGATCCAGGGCGGTCTCGGGCTTGCCCCGGGCGGCAACATCAACCCGAAAGGGACCTCCATGTTCGAGCCGATTCACGGTTCAGCACCCAAGTACAAGGACCTTGGTATCGCAAACCCCATTGCCACCATCTGGGCGGGTTCGCTGCTGCTCGATCACATCGGCGAGCACAAGGCAGCGGCCGCAGTTGTCTCTGCCATAGAACAGAGCATAAAGGACGGCGTGGTGACAAAGGATATGGGAGGCTCGGCCCGTTCCGCGAAGGCCGGCTCATATATTGCCGATTGTGTACGGAAAGGGAAGCAATAAAAGGATCGATAAGGAGAGACCATTGCATTCTTTTTCTCTATCGCGTCCGTGAATTCGTGCGTTGCCCACTTTTAATAGTCTGGTTATAAGATCGGAACAGATCCTGCGGAGGGCCGGATTTATACACGAAATGGAGTGGATCCTGCAAATAACAAGATATTAAAAACATGCAGTTGCAGTCTGGGTTATACACATGAAACAACGCAGAACAATTACCAACACCGGAACGGTGTCCGGGAAAAAAGACAGGATCCTTTTTTTCGACATGATCAGGATAATCTGCGTTGCAGTAGTTGTCTATGTTCATTCACAGTTTGACCTGCTCAACGGTGTTAACCAGTTGATTTTTTCCGACGGGTATGGTCCATTTAATATCTATCCTGCCGGCCTGCAGGGATATGCCGTATATGGCATGATCTTTGTCAGCGGAGCGGTCCTGGAATACAATTACCAGGGTATTGAACGGTTTTCCGAATATACTCAGTTCATATTTAAGCGATTTATCCGGATTTACCCGGCGTTCTGGATGAGCCTGATCCTTGGAATAATATTATTCCCTATCGTGCTGCAAAACAACCTGTGGGAAGTACTCTTTGAGTTCACCGGCTTTTTTGTCATCCTCGGTAAGGGACCCGGTGTAATCAATATCATGGGATGGTTTATTGCAGCAATATTCAGTCTGTACCTCCTCTTCCCGATCCTGTCCTCGTTTGTCAGGAAATACCAGCTGGGTGCCATTGCTGGGATCCTTATCCTCAGCTGGGGATTGCGGTTCGTGATCTTAACCTATAATGTAATTCCATTGAAATTATTCACATACTGGTTTCCCGTCTGCAATGCATTTGAATTCTGTCTTGGAATCTATATCGTGCAGATGAGATGGTATCCCAAAGCAGGGAACGGATTCCCGTCAGTCCGCAGACTATCAGATCTGAGTTTTTATGTATTCCTTTTTCACATCATGATCATCCGGGTCTTCCTACTGGATGTTGAACAGCTCAAACCGCTCATATCCCTTGATAATATGCTGGCAATGAACAACCTCTATGTCGGATATTCAATCTACTATATCCAGATGATGATAACCATCCTCATCGTATCATGGATTGCAATGGCGACGGATACCAGAATACAGAAGTGGATCCTGCAGCGTGAATCCGTGAAAAAGTTCCTTATTTCCTGAAGATTGGCGGAGTTCCAGGTGCCCGGGAAACAACTGTTGGTACCTGATTGTACCCTGGCCGCACCGGAGGTCATGTGTTTATCCGGACCAGGCTTCTCTGTTTCCCTTCGTTTCAGGAAAAGTATCGATCCACTGCGTAATCGACAAGGGGGAGCGTCATATAGAGTGCTGTACTCCAGAGGGACCCGGTCAGTGCAACGAGAAGAGCAACGACCGAGACCCCGGGAACGACCAGATTCCCCATGAGGACTCTCCTGGCATAGGCCGGTCTCAGTGCGGTCTCTGTCAGCCGGTTATCCTTCGTTGCATACCACCACTGGGTGGACATCCCGATGCCGAGTGCAAAAAGGTTGGCCTCAAATACCATGGCACCGAGGGAAGCATCGGGGAAATCCCCGGAAAATGAGGTGGAAAACGGGAGGAGGGCAACGAACATCAGTGTCACGAGGTTGATCCAGATAAATACCTTATCCGGGACACGGACAGAGTGAAACTGCCGGTGCTGGCTGAGCCAGAATGCACCGAGGATCAGGAACGCAAGGATGTAGTGGAAGAAATCGGACCGGAGGGAGAGAAGAAACTGCCATGCAAACGCGTTCGACTGGACCAGCGTTGCCTTGTCAGGCAGGTTCAGACCGATGACAAGGAGTGTCATTGCGAATGCAAAGATGCCGTCAGAAAGCGCTTCCAGCCTGCCTTTCGTGAGGTGGGATTCCTCACTCCCGCTGTTTTCCCCGCTCATGTGCTCACGTATCAGATTTGGGAAGGGATCGGATTTATGTGCTTGGGATTTTTCCGGCTCCTGCGTACTCCGGGTACATTCGGGAGGTCGGGCCATATCACACGATATATGAGAGGGAAAGAGCGGTAAAAAGTTACCGGAGATTCGTAGGCAGATCTGCAAACGTGTCTTCGTCTTCGTCATCATCGGATGAACGCGAGAAGATGGACCGGAAATATCCCAGAGGACCGCCTTTTTGCTGGGGGGCTGCCACCCGGGTCCGGTATTCACTCACGGTTTTATCCCCGGCAACATCCTTTATCAGGAACTCCGCTTCGGCAAGACCCTCCTCGACAGCCATTTTGTCCGTGACGTCGGTGATTGCGCCGGCAATCGCCACCGTCTTCCCGTTTTTTACGACCGGGATCTCGTTTACCTCCACCCAGACTTTACGCCCGTCCCGGGTCGTCATCTCAAGCCGGTACGGGGGTTCCCGGCGCCCTGAAGCAATGGCCCGTATCGTCCGCTCAAGGCCGGAGGCGTTCATGGGATGGTCCGTAAGGTAATCGGTCCATGTCCGTTTCCCTTCCTTCGGGAGGCAGCCGAGGAGATCGCGTATTCTCGGGCTGACAAAGACCATCGTGTGGTCAGGAGTGTGGGTGTAATACATCTGGTTCCCGCTCTCCAGCAGGAGCGTCAGTTCCTCCTCCTTTTTCCGGATTGCCTTCTGCTTTTGCTTAATCGGGGTGATGTCCCGTCCCGTGGCTACGATGGATACAACGGTCTTATCCTCACCGAGGATCGATCTCGCCGACCAGCTGATGCACCGCATCCCTTTCTTTGTCTGTATCCATTGCTCGACAATGCAGGTAAAAGGAGGGCGGAAGAGCTTGGTCATCTGGGTGGCGATCACATCGGAATAACGCTCGTCCGCTACCGGCATGAAGACACTGTTTTCGAGCTCGCCCCGGGTCTTCCCTACGGTCTCACAATAGGCCGTATTGACAAAGAGGAGCCGGCCTTCAAGATTGAATTTGACGATGAGATCCTGCTGGTTCTCCACCAGGTCCCGGTAGACAGTATCAGCATTGTCCATTCCAGACCACGTAAACCCGTGCCGTGACCCGGCACATCTCTTTGGACAGATGGGGACTACCCATTCTCATAAGATCATCTGCTGGCGAACTATTAATGGTACACGATACGGTAAAAACTCATAAAAAAAGTCCAGGGTGGAGAGGGTTCACTGCACTACCTATGGCAGGGGTTTGTCCTGTCCCGGGTTAAACGGTGGCGCTTATCTTCTGCTGCCCTTCCACGGCCCTGCGGATCCGGACCGCTGGCGATTCCGGGATCCTGACGATGACGGCCATACGTTCCTTCCCGTACATCACTGCACGGAGCGTGGTCAGGGAAAGGGTAAAGGATCCGGCTTCAAACAGATCGATGTTCAGCGCCTTGCCGGAAGCAGAAACATGGGCGAGCCCGCGGGTCAGGCCGAGATAATAATCCCAGTTGCGGGTGAGTTCCTCGATCTGGACGTATACCCTGCCGGAGACTGCCCTGAGCAGTTCTCCCTTCCGGATGGCATACCGGTTCCCGAGCACATGCAGTTCCACGACTTCATGTTCAACGCCTTCGCTGTCGATTGCCCTGCACCTTGTCTGCTGGAGATATCCTGCTTTTTCCATCATACACGACCACCTTCTGTCGTATACTGGCGTTGCACCAGAGGGTATATAGCCTGTCAGCATGCGCAGGGTGAAAGTGAAATCCGTTCCGCGGCTGCAATGTTCCGACGTGAAAATAGGAATACCGGGATCTGCCGGTTCACAGTTTCCGGTCTATGCAGGCATTCAGGACCTGCTCAATGAAGGAGAGTGTGCCATTGATACCGGCCAAAGGAGCAGGGGAGAGCCTCACGGTACCACGCAGGGGGGGAATAATGCCTACGAATGCATTGTCCCTGCTGATCGCCCGTTCGAATGAAGATCCTATCACGAGATCGGGAGTGTGGGTGGTGATAAGTTCCCGTACCCGGGAGATCCCGTCTGCCCGTGTTACCGGGTATTTTGACGATCCTGCTGCATTCCGGGTACCGATGCAACAGATCTCCGCGTCAAGGTACCGGTCTAACATCTCTGCTGCGAACAGGGCATAGGAACATCCTGCAAAGATTGCTGCTGAGGGGGGATCGAATCGTTGCAGGAACTTGTCACAGGCCCGTACTATCCGCTCTTCCTGCTGACGGAGTTCGATGAGGACAGGATCGATTTCGGCCCCTTCCACACAGTTCCCGATCTCATGGAAGGTGGCCCGTATCGCATCGAAGCCGAGTGTACTGCCAAGGTGTTTTCCGATACCCGAGGAAAAGTCTGCATTGGTTCCAACAGTAAGCGGCGCTGCACGATGCACATTCTCCAGCCGGTCCTGGCAGAAGATCGTGCCCACGGGTATGGATGCCCGGGCAAAAAGGCGCAGGATCTCCTGGACGTTGCCGCTGGAGAACGGGTCGAAGAGGCAGGCGCCATCTATGTTCACTCCCGGTGTGCCCGGATCTATCCGGGGACCGAGCCGTGCAAGCGCATTTGCATATCCTGCTTCCGCATCCCCGGAGAATCCCGGGCTGTCGACAAGGATCACATCGAGATCCGCGAGCATGGACTGGATATCCTCGCCAATGATCGCCGGCACGCAGGTCGTGATGACCGCTATTCGTTTCCCGGTCCCGCCAAGGCCGGTGATAACTTCGCGGAGCCGATCCTCCGATCCGAAGATCACCTCGTTCTCGAGAATGAAGGTGCCGTGGAGGGGGGCATGGAGGAGTGTTGTGGGGTAATAGTAGCACCCGCTTGAACCGTGGATGACCACGGCGATGCCATCAAACCCGGCAAGACACGCGGCTGCCCCGGTCATCGCACACGGCCAGAGAGGATTGTCGCATTCAGGCATGGATCGTCCTCCTCCACCGGTGAAGCAGCCGGCGCAGGCCGGCAGTACCAACAGCAGGACTGACCGGGACAACCGCATCATTACTCCCCCCAGGCAGGAACCCGAGTGCACCTGCCAGCTCCTGTGCAGCCGCCAAGCCCTCCTGGCCCGGCCAGGGATTTTCGAACGCTACGCGGGAGCCATGGAGATCATCAAACGCGGCAATCATCTCGGCCTGCATGTTCCGTTCACGTTCGATCGCCCCCCGCCCGTCAATCCCGCACGTGCGGGATACCGATTCGAGAAACGCGAGAGTGTCAGACATGCTTTGGGGAAACGACGGGATGAATGGCGTACCGAACCGCTCTTCCAGATAGTTCCCGACCGGCACAAGGGCAGGGTTCCGGAGAATGTTCAGCCGGGCGGACCCCAGCCGGGAGATCCGGTCAAAAGAGATGTCATGGACAAACCGGAGACTGACATGCAGTCCCAGAACGTCGAGAAGCCGGGCGATCTCAGCATAATTCTCCTCAACCTCATACTCCAGGTTCATCTCGCCAATAATATTGACACCCGTGGTCTG
>Ga0265330_10000098_pt1 | contig 73353 bp, 65 predicted proteins | sample 41919metaG_FD_202083 | JGI IMG/M metagenome (GOLD analysis project Ga0265330, IMG submission 202083) | Rhizosphere microbial communities from Carex aquatilis grown in University of Washington, Seatle, WA, United States - 4-19-19 metaG | ecosystem: Host-associated > Plants > Roots > Rhizosphere...
TGAAGACGTTGAGCGTCTGGTTGGTGAAGTAGAGCAACACGAAGGTCGACACGATGGAAAGCGGGATGGCCACGCCAATGATTCCGGTGGCGCGAAAATTCACCAGGAAGAACAGAATGACCAGAATGGCGAGCACACCGCCCTGCACAGCCTCGTGCTGCAACGCCGCCACGGCCGACCGGATGTAGAGAGACTGATCGAACCCGATTTCGATCTTCACGTTGGTGGGCACGCCGCGCAGGTTGGTGATGGCCCCGCGGATGGCGTCCACCACGGCGATGGTGTTGGCCCCGGGTTGCTTGAGCACGCGCAGAAACACGCCGCGCTTTCCGTTCACGCGCACGATTTCGGTCTGGTCGGCGGTGAGATCCTCCACTTGGGCCACGTCCGACACCCTGACCACGCCCGCCCCTTGCCCCGCCGACGACGGCGTGGCCCGCACCACGACGTCGCGCAAGGGTCGCACGTCAGGAACTTGCGTGTTGGTGAACACGTTGTAGTCGCGATCGCCGGCGCGCAGGCTGCCCGAGGGCAGGAGGAAATTCGACCCGCGCACGGCATTGGTCAGAGCCATGATATCCAGGCCGCGCGCCTGCAAGGCATCGCGGTCGGCCATGACTTCGATCTCGCGGATCTTGCCCCCGCCGACCGTCGCGCTGGCCACGCCAGGGACGCGTTCCAGCTGCGGCTCGATGGTGTTGTAGGCCAGGTCGTAGAGTTGCTTCTCGTCGAGCAACTCGCTCGCCACCGTGACCGAGACAACGGGGATGCTGGTGATGTCGAACTTGATGACAAAGGGCTGCTGGATGCCAGGCGGCAGGGTGTTGAGGATCTGGGCGATGCGCTGGGACACCTCGAACTGGGCGTTGTCCAGGTTGGTCCCGTAGGCGAACCACACACTGATGAGCGACACACCTTGCTTGGACGAGCTTTCCACCTTGTCGACGCCGGGCGAGGCGCTGACCGCGCGCTCGATGGGCTGGGTGATCGACTTCTCGATGTCCTGCGGCCCCGCGCCGGTATAGAAGGTGGCGATGCGGATGACCGGGATGGTGATGTCAGGAAACAGATCGACTGACAGCCGGTTCAGCGACACCACGCCCAGCACGATGAGCATGAGCGACAGCATCAGGATGAGAACTGGATTGCGAAGAGCGAGACGTGTGAGCCACATGGTGTGCTGCCCCGATCCGAACTAGTTGGACTTGCGGGGTTGGCGCGCGGTCGTGGTCGGCGTCACTGTGGGCGAAGCGGCAACCGCGTCTTTCTGACCCGTGTAGGGATTGATGTCGCGAACCACGCGCACCCTGGTTCCGTCTGACAATCCGTCGGCGCCAGCAGTCACGACTTCCTCGCCCACTTGCAGGCCAGAACGGATCTCGAGGGCGTCGCCCATGTCCACGTCGGCGCCCGTTTCGATGGTCCGGTGTTCGACCTTGCTGTCGTGCAAGACAAAGACATACTTCTTGCCCGAAGAAATCTGAACGGCGTTGACCGACACCACAGGACGATTGGGACGTATTTCAAGAACAATCGAGCCGCGGCCATACATGCCCGGTCGCAGTTCACCCAACGGATTAGGAAGCTGCACCTCAGCCTCCAGGGTGCGTGTCAGCGGATCGAAAGACGGCGCCAGGCGCACCACCTTGCCCGGGAAAGTGCGGCCCGGCAGCGCATCCAGCTCCACATGCGCGTCCTTGCCCAGACCCACGCCAGAGGCATCATATTCGTTGAGGCTGATGAAGACGCGCAGGCGATCCGTGCGAACCACGGTGACGATGGCGCCGCCCCCGGGCGGTCCGACCAGAGCGCCCGGGTCGAGCCGGCGGGCGGCGATGGATCCCTCGATGGGAGAGGTGATGCGTGTCTCGCCCAAGCGGATGGCCAAACCGGAGATCTGGGCCTGGGCTGCCGCCTGGGCCGATTCGGCCGAGGCCAGGGCCGCGGTGGCGGATTGCAGTTCCTGCTGGCTGACCACGCCGGTGGGCGCCAGCTTGTTCGCCCGCTCGTGGTTGGTGCGCGCCAGAGCCGCCGACGCCTTGGTCTGGCCAAAGACGCTGCGGGCAGCCGCCAACTGGTCGGGCAGATCGCTGGGCCGGACCAAAGCTATGATCTGACCCCTGCGCACGCGGTCCCCTCGGTCGACCAGGACGGCATCGATGTATCCCAGAACCTTGGAACCCACGTCGACCTGTTCCAGGGCGCGCAGGTCAACCGGGGCGTGGACCTCGACCGGAACATCGCGCCCCACCACCTTGGCCACCACGACCTGGGGCGCCGGACGGGCGCGGGTCGTGGGACCAGCCTCGCCCTTCGAACAGGCGAGTGCAGCCAGGGACACCACGAGGGTGGCGGCAAGCGGTGTAAGAAAAATACGAGGCTCCGAGCGACGGCCGAACAGCATAGCGGGGAAGCTCTAGCGCCCAAAGCTTGCATATGCAAGCATTCCGAAAACCCGCCGCGAAATTCAGGGAACTCCAGGTCGCGCGCGCCGCGTGCGCATGATGAAATCGATGTGCGCTTGTTCCGTCTTGTAGTCCAGGCACAGGGCATACATCACCACGTTGACCGCGAATCGGAAGGCCTGCTCGCGCTGCTCCTCGCCGCCCGGGACCACGTCGTGTTCCCAGCGACCGTACCCGTCGCGCGCCAGGGCGCCGCACAGATCGTTCTGCGTGTAGATGACCGCCAGACGGCGATCACGTTCCACGCCTTCCAGGTAGGGCGCGGCCAGCACACGGCCAGCCACTCCGCGCAGAACATAGAACGACTTCCACAGCACATGTTCATCGGGCACGCGGGCTGGCATGTCGCCGGGCAGGACATGCGCCAAGAGCTGGCGCACCGACGCATCGAAAGCCCCGCCTGCACGACCCTCGGCCGAATCGATCAGCAGGCAGCCGCCGAAAGTCAGGAAGCGCCGTAAGCGCGCGATGTCCGCCTCGGAAGGCAGAGAAAACGCGCGATCGCCCGAAAGCAAGACCAGCGGATAGCGATAGAGTTCCGGGCTAGCGAGCGTCAACGCCACTGGGTCGGGCACCGCGATCAGGCTTGTGCGGCGTTCTAGTTCCCAGGCCAGGCGGCGCAAGGCCGTGGGCCGTGGATCGGGAAGATCGGCCAAGTGCAGTCGCGCCAGACGAATCCGCGACGAATCGCCAATGGCGCGAGCCAACCCAGACCGGCCCCACATCCCGGCGCCCAGCAACGCGGCCAGCACGGTCCGGCGGTCGATTTTTCGCAAGTCTGGCAAATGCCTCGGGGTCATCCGATACTATCGCCTGTCATGCAAACGCCGTATCGCGTCGTCATTTTCGTAAGTATGATCGTTACGACAGGAGCTGTCGCCCAAAACGTCCGGGCTGCCGAGGACACCGGATCGGAAGCAGCGCCGCCAGCAGAACCAGCGGCGGCCAACGAAGCTGCAACGGCCCCGGCGTCGGAACCCACTGGCCAGGCGCCGCGACGGCCGGCCAAGAGCCGCCAGGCCCAGTCAGCCCCGGAAGCTCCTGCGCCGTCAGAGCCATGGAGTTTCGGGCGGCCCGCGGAGATCAATCACTACGGCCAGTTCGGGCTATCGATCATGCCTGGCAGCGGATACCGCGTGATCGCTCCCTACGCGGACGGCATCCCCTGCGGCGACTCGTCGGGCAACCGCAATCAGAGGGTGTGCGCGCACATTCTGCCTTTCTTCCTCGATATCCAGCCCTCTTTCGGCCTTCACCGGCGTCTCGATCTCATTGTCGACCTGCGTTTTGCCTTGCAGAAGGATCCCGCGACGTTCGACAGTCACCAGTTCGCGCTGGCGCCGGGGGTCCGTTACTGGCTTGACCAGGATGTGGCGTTAAAGTTCTACGCCACCGGTCAGTTCGTCTACGACTACACGAACTATGGTGGTGTTGTGAAGAACAGTGACTGGGGGCTGCGCAACGCCGACGGCCTGATGTACGACGCCATCAAGAACGTGGGTTTCTTCGTGCAGGTCGGGTGGACCATGGAGTTCTCGCGCTGGTTCCGCATGGAATTCGACGCCGGGCTCGGTGTGCAGCTCCGGTTCCCCTAAGCCTTTTGGGGCCGACGCTTGCGCAGCATCTTCACCGCGATCCAGACCACGGCCAGCAGGAAGAGAACCAGGATGCCGTATTCGGATCGTCGCGCCCAGCTCACCACGTGGTCAATGTGCTGGCCGAAAACCCACGCCACGTAGACCAGGGCGGGCACCGAAACCAAGGCCGCAAGCGCATCATAGGTAAGGAAGACAGAGGGTCGCACGCGCAGCGTCCCGGCTGATAGGAAAATGGAAAAACGCAGACCGGGCAGAAAACGCGCAACGAAGATGACCTTGCTACCGAACTTCCGGAAATAGGCGCGCACGCGAATCTGCTTGCGCGGCCTGAAAAAGCGTTGAGCCAGGCGGCTTTGGAGCAAGCGCGATCCGAAAAAGCGACCCAGCATGAAAGCAATGCAATCGCCACCCAGCACAGAGGCAAAGCACACCACGAAAACCTTGTGTGGGTTCACGATGCCCAGGTGGGCCAAGTAGCCGGCCGAGATGAGCGAAACGTCTTCGGGGATGGGCAGGCCAAGGCCGCATAGCAGCAGAATGCCCGCCAGGGTGTTGTAGACGGCCAACGGCTGGAGCGAGGTTAGATGGGTTATCAGCCAATCCATGCCACGGGGCTTTCGCTTCATCCCATAGCACGAATTGTAGTCCTCGGCCGATATAGCGGCGGCCGTGGTGACCAGAATACTGATGACCGTTGACAGCGCGAGCAAGCCGCCCTAGAAACCCGACAAGGGAAGGCCATGGAAAAAATGAGAAACACTTTGCTGCTCGGATGTCTTGGGCTCTTGATCGTGGCGACGGCTGGGTGCAAGCCCGAATACCCCGCTTGTGACACGGACAAGGATTGCAAGGACAAGGAATTCTGTGTGGGCCGCAAGTGCCAGCAGTGCCGCGACTCCGCTGACTGCGGCGAGGGTCGCCAGTGCAACGCCGGCCGCTGCGACGCCATCCCTGGCTACTGCAAGGACGTCTCGCAATGTGCGGCGGGCGAGATCTGCAAAGCCAACCGTTGTCAGTCCTGCACCTCCGACACCCAATGTCCGGCGGGCAAGCTGTGCATGACCGGCCGTTGCTCCGTCCCCCAGTGCACCAAGGACGAGAACTGCGCCCAGGATCAAGAGTGCGTTCACGGCCTTTGCGTGGGTTCGCAGAAGCAACCGGCCGTCAAGAAGCCGCCCTGTGATCTCGAATCGGTCTACTTCGGCTTCGACAAGTCGAACCTGAATTCTGAGGCCACCGGCCTTGTCGCCAAGAACGCGAGCTGCCTGAAGAAGACCGACATGAGCGTCAGCCTCACTGGCCGCGCCGATCCGCGCGGCACCACCGAGTACAACATGGCGCTGTCTGACCGGCGCGCCCAGGCCGTCAGGGACTACCTCAAGCACACAGGAATCGCGGCGAACCGGATGTCCGTTGTGCCGCGCGGGGCGATGGACGCCACTGGCACCAGCGAGTCCGGGTGGGCCAAGGACCGCCGCGTCGACTCCGAATGGCGATAAGGCCGAGAGCACCTCGCAACGCGACCGCGGGCTGCATGCTCGCGGTCGTGTTGGTTTCCGGTTGCCTGATGACCACCGATCAGGGCGACAAGATCCGCGATGACATCTCCCGGCTGTCCAAGCGCATGGAGGCCATCGAGACCAGCACCAACGACCAGATGGCTCGCCTGCGCAAGTTGCTCGACGAGGCCACCGGCTTGCTCGAGCGAAATTCGGCCGATCTGGGGACCAAGGTGGCGCGCAATGAGAGCGACATCGCGGCTCTCTCCGGCAAGCTCGAAGAGGCCAAGCACATCTTGGACGAGCTGCAGAAGCAGCTGACCACGCGGCTGGCGGCGCTGGAAGAAAGCCAGCAGAAGACGAATCAGGCCCAGCAGAAGATCATCGAACGGGTGGCCCCGTCCATGCCCGAGGACAAAGAAGCTCTGTGGAAGGAAGCGCAGAATCGGCTGGCCGGCGGCATGCGCGAAGACGCGCGCCGCTTCTTGCGTTCGTTCATTCAGCGTTTTCCCAGTGATCCGCGCGCGTCTCAGGCGCAGTTGCAGATCGGGCAGTCTTTGGCCCAGGAGTTCAAGTACGGTCTGGCCGTCGCCGAGTACCTGGCGGTCATGTCGCGTTTTGGGCGCTCCGCGGAAGTGCCCGAGGCCATGTGGCTGCTGGGTGAGTCCTACGTCGCCATGAAGTACTGCACCGACGCGAAGGCTATCTTCCTCGATCTGTCCAAGCGCTATCCCAAATCCCCCCGCGCCGGGCAGGTCAAAGAACGCCTGCGCGACATCCAGAAAATCGCCCGCAACAAAGATCTGTGCACGAGTTAGCTAGTTTTTTTCACCACAGAGAGCACAGAGATCGCAGAGGTCGGAAGGGAAAAGGTTCGGATCGGAAAGAAGCACAACCCTTTCCTATTTCCGATCCGTCTCTGTGGCCTCTGTGCTCTCTGTGGTGAAGAAGGTAGCTATCGCCCGGATTGAAGGGCGCTTATTTGTCGTCGCGCCGCACTGGCCTCTTTGCCCTTGGGCGCGACTTGCAAGTAGCGCTGGTAACTCTGCAGGGCGAGAGCCTTCTCGCCCCGGGCACGATGGATCTCCGCCATCCCGAACAGGGCCGGACCAAACGATGCCCTGGTCGTCAGCGCGCGCTTGAATAATTCGTAGGCGGCCGGGATCTGGCCACGGTCAAGCGCCACGAAGGCAAGTCCCGCCAGGGCGTCCGCCCCAGCCGGCCGCAGCTTCAGTGCCTTCAGGTAGAGCTCCTTGGCCTTGCTGTTCGCTCCGTTTTCCAGCGCGCGCTCACCGCTGGCGATCAGTTTCTCGTAGGATTCGACCGGAGCTGGTTTTGGCGGAGTCGGCTTCTCCACCGCGGCCTCGGCCTGCACTTGGGCCGGCGAGGGTAGGGCTTCCACGACTGGTCCCTTGCTGACTGGGACGGGCGTCGGCCTCTCGTTCGGCACTTGCGCAGCGGCGGCGCCAGCGCTGAGGTCCGGTTTCGCCTCGGGCGGACGGGCCGCGGGGTGTTCGGTCCAAGCTGTGCGGCCCGCGGAATTTCTGGCGATGGCGGCGCTATGAATGCGGCCTTGCTGCCACTGGATGCCTGCAAAGGCCACCCCGGCAGCCACGGTCAGACCTACGAAGATCTTCAGCGCGCCATGGGTGCGCTCGTCCGAACCAGCTCTCGCGGTCTCTCCATCAACAGCGGGGAAGTGCACGTCGCTGCCCCGATAGTCGTCGTTCGGCACCGACACGGCCATGGACTGCGGCGAGGAACGGCGTCGGGTTAGAGAGGTTGGCGTGCGCCGCGCAGCCACCGGGAAAACATTGCCGCAGACGCTGCATTGTACATCGGTGCCGCTGCGCACCTGACCATCATCCAGGTCGTACTCGGCTCGGCAGCGTTCGCATCGGATGTGCATGGTCGGCAAACTCAGTATCGGTGCTTTTGCTAGAACACCATAGCAGGACTGAAGTTGTTCTGTTGGTGTGTTGGCTTACAACCAGCGCCGCAGGATGTCTAGGCTGTCATGAAAACTAGGCAAACCGCAGGCCCGTAAGGAACATGGCCATCCCCACGATGAAGGTGACGCCGGCGATGATGGCGTAAGGTTGACGCAGGCGCAGCTTCTCGTCCAGACCTTGGCTGCAGAAACCGACCGCGCTCCCGACCCACAGTACCAGGCCAGCCATTGCTATCAGCACATAGGCCAGGCCAGGCCCCGGCCGGCGCGTGAGTCGCTCAAGGTGCCACGCGACCCTGGATTCAAAACTGACCCCTGGGGCAACCGAGCGATCTTCGGCGGCGGCCAGCAGCCGGGCGAGACGTTGTTCGACATCCGGCAGCCGCGATCGATAGGGGATGTACAGCGATCGCGTCGCCAGGATGGCGGCGCGTTCGGCCTCCAGCGCGGCGCGCACGTTGGGCCCGTCGCCCGCCTGTGCGGCTGCCGCGGCCAAGGCCTCCAAACGATCCAGGGCGCCGCGAACATAAGGACTCGCGGGCAGATACAGGCGGGCGGCGTCCTGATAGTGTCGGATGGCCTCCAGCCGATCGCCGCGTCCTTCGGCCGCCTGGCCGGCGCGCAGAGCGCTGCGCGCGTCGACCAACAGCCGGGCCGCCACCACCGCCAGCGCCAGCGCGACCCCGACCGCGACGAGCAACCAACGCCGCCCGGTCATCAGACGAAGTCTCGCTTCCTGAAAATCAGCATGGCTAGGATGAGCACGATGAGCGAATAGGCCACGCCATACGCGGTGGTCGTCAGCAGGTAGGTCGCCCCGACAAAGTCGCGATGGACCGAGACCTCCTCGGCGCCCACGATGGCGCCTGATGGGTAGAAGAGGTGCATGTTGGGGATGAGCGAGCAGCCGGTCTCGAGCGCGGACTTGGCCAGCGGGTCCAGCTTGGCGGCCAGGGCGCGGATGTCAGGCACCGAGCGGCCCACCAGGAAGCAACCCAGGGCGAAGAAGCCCGAGAGGAACGGGCTGGAAAACGCCGAGAAGAACACCGCGATGGAGGTGACCAGCATGACGTTGACGAAGAGCAACCACACCGCCTTGACCATGGGCGTGTCGAACTGCGCCCCTTGCCACCACAGGGTCACGCCCAGAACCAGACCCATGACGCCCATTTGCACGGCCAGAGTGAGAAGCATGCCCAGCCACTTGCCCAGCACGAACTCCCAGCGGTGCAGCGGCTTGGGTAGAATGGTGTACACAGTCTTCAGGTCCAGCTCTTTGTAAAGCAGATTCACGCCCACGAAGATGGCGATGATCACGCCGAAGGCGTCGATACCGAACAGCCCGATGTCGCGGGTCATGCGGATCTCTTCGTGCAAAGTGAGATTGCCCATGGCGAGGGCGGACAGGATGATCAGCACCGCGAAGAAGAGCAGGCTGTACAGGATCTTGTTCCGCACTGCTTCGCGGAAGGTGTTCCACGCGATGGCCTGGATGCGCCTCATGCGGCCCCCTGGCTGGCGGCCTCGCGCACGAAGAGATCCTCAAGCGATTCCCGGCGCGGGGTGAGCGAATGGACGCGCGCGCCCGCGGCGAGCACGGCGCGCAGGAACGCATCCACGTCGGCGTCAGCGGGCAGGTCGATGACCAGGCCGTCAGGATTCTCGATCTTGCGTGCGCCCGCCGGCAGGTCGGGCAGGCCGGCTGCGCCCGGTCGCAGACACACCTCGGTGGACAGCAGGCGCGCGGTGAGCAGCTCGGACAGAGGCCCCACGTTTCGGACCCGGCCGGCAAAGATCATGGCCACCCGGTCGCAGGTCATCTCCACGTCGGGCAGGATGTGCGTGGAATACAGAACGGTGCGGCCCTCACGCTTGAGGTCGAGCATGAGATCGCGAATCTCCTTGCGGCCGATAGGGTCGAGTCCGGTCATGGGCTCGTCCAGCACCACCAGTTCCGGCTCGCCCATCAGAGCCTGCGCGATGCCGATGCGCTGGAGCATGCCCTTGGAGAACTTGCGCAAAGGTCGGCCGCGCGCCGAGGACAGACCCACGCGTTCGATCAGTCGGTCAGCGCGGGCGCGGCGTTCTGCCCGCTTCACGTCGAACAGGGCACCGACCAGGTCGAGGAATTCCTCGGGCGTCAAGTAGTCGTAGAAATAGGGGCTCTCGGGCAGGTAGCCGAGGCGGCGCTTGGCTTGGCGATCAGGCACGGGCCGGCCCAGCACCTCGGCGCGACCGCGCGAAGGGAAGACCAACCCCATCAGCATCTTGAGAGTCGTGGTCTTGCCCGAGCCGTTAGGACCCAGATAGCCGAAGATCTCCCCGCGCCGAACATCGAAGCTGGCTTGCTTGACCGCCTCGATACGCTTGCGCAGAAAACCCAGCCTGAAGGTCTTGGCCAGATCGTCAGCGCGCAGAACAACGTCGCTCATGGGGCGTCCAGGTGTCGACGATACCAGTAGATGGTGCGCAGAAGGCCTTCCTCCAGATCGATGAGCGGCTGGAATGCGAGCAACTCCCTGGCTTTGTCGATGTTGGGGATGCGCAACTCTACATCGGCCTGTTTCCAAGGCACATGCTCGATGTGCGACGAGCTGGAAGCGAGCCGGATGATTTCTTTGGCCAGGGCATAGATGGTGAGGGTGGAGCGCGGGTTGCCGATGTTGAAGGCGTGGCCGACGGCTTGCTCGCGCTCGAGCGCCAGCAGAATTCCATCCACGATGTCGTCCACGTAGCACCAGGCGCGGATCTGCGAACCGTCGTTGTGTACTTGCACGGGCTCGCCGCGCAGCGCGCGCAGGATGAAGTGGTGGACCGCGCCTTCGCCCACCTGGCGCGGACCATAGATGTTGAACGGGCGAATGGAACAGGCAGGAAGCTGGTACTGCTTCCAGTAGTTCATGGCCAAATGCTCGGTGGCCAGCTTGGCCACGGCGTAGGTCCAGCGCGCCTCGCCCACGGCGCCCAGGGTGGTGGCGTCCCACTCGGTCACATTGTAGGCGTAGCGTCCGAAGACCTCGCTGGTGGAAAAGTCGATCACGCGCTTGACGCCCCCCTTGGCTGCCGCTGCCTCCAGCACGTTCATGGTGCCGAGAAGCGACACGCGCATGGTGAGCACCGGGTTTTTGAGCACAGTGTCCACCCCGGCGATGGAGGCCAGGTGAATGACCGCGTCACAGCCGTCCATGGCCTGGCGAACCCCCGCAGCGTCCAGCACATCGCCCTGGATGAGCGTCACATGGGGATGCTTGTCCAGACCCGCCGACGACAGGGCGTTTCGCCGGAGGGTGTCGAGAATCACGATCTCGTTGTCCGCGGCCAGGCGTTCAGTCAGGTGGGATCCGATGAAGCCGGCCCCCCCGGTGAGCAGCAGGCGGCGACCAGACACGCTTCGGGTTGGTGTAGAACTATGGTCAGTCATGGGAGACAAGATTCCCCATCATAGACCCGATATGAGATCACGTGAATTCGATGGAGGCTGAAACGACAGGCGACCGCGTTGAGCGGCCGCGACGGGCGGGTGTGCTCATTCCGCTCTTTTCCGTGCGTAGCAAGAACGGGTGGGGCGTGGGCGAGATCCCGGATCTGGTGCGCCTGGGCGCCTGGGCGCGCGAGGCCGAGCTGGCCGTGGTGCAGTTGCTGCCGGTGAACGAGGTGCGTGGGGGGGAAACCAGTCCCTACTCGGCCAGCACCGCTTTTGCCATCGATCCCGTGTACCTGGGCCTCGATGAATGCGAGGACTTCGTGGCAGCCGGTGGACGGGCCGCGCTGTCGCCGGCCGATCAGCGCCTGCTCGACGAGGTTGCGGCCTGTCCCACGGTGGATTGGCAGCGCGTGCGGTCGCTCAAGGCGCGGGCGTTCCGCCGCGCGTTCCAGGGGTTTCTTGAGCGAGAATGGGACCAGCGCAGTGCCCGCGCGATGGAACTGCGGCGTTTTCGCGAGGAGCACGACTGGCTCGGCGAACATGGCCTGTATTGCGTTCTGCACGATCGTTTGGGCAGGCACTGGCAAGAATGGCCGGCCGAATTGCGCGACCGCGTGCCCGCGGCGCTCTCGCGCGTGATCGAAGAGAGCGCGGACGAGCTGCTTTTGCACTGCTGGCTGCAATGGCAGCTCGATGGCCAGTGGCACAAGGCGCGCTCTCAGGTGCGGGCCCTGGGCGTGGATTTCATGGGCGATCTGCCCTTTGTGGTTTCGGGCGATTCTTCAGACGTGTGGGCCAACCGTGGCCTGTTCCGTCTGGACATGCGGGTGGGTGCGCCTCCTGATCCGTTTTCCCCGACCGGCCAGGACTGGGGCTTGCCGCTTTACGATTGGAAGGCCATGGAGCACACCGGGTTTCGCTGGATGCGCCAGCGGGCCAGCCGGGCCGGCGACATGTTTGGCTTCTTCCGGGTGGACCATGTCATCGGGATGTACCGCACGTATTACCGATCCGCCGACGGCCGCAAGTCGGGATTTTCGCCTTCTGACGAAGAGGCCCAGATCCGCCTGGGCGAGACCTTGCTTTCCATCATTGGTGGCTTTGGCCAGGTGGTGGCCGAGGACCTGGGCGCGTTGCCTGAGTTCTTGCGGCCTTCGCTGGCGCGACTGGGGCTGCCCGGTTACCGCGTTTTGCGCTGGGAGAAGACCGATGTGTGGCGCGACGGCAGGAAAGAAACGCTGCTGCACGACCCAGCGACCTGGCCCGCGATCTCGGTGGCCACCTCGGGCACGCACGATACTGAAATGCAGGCCGAGTGGTGGGATGCCGTCTCGCCCGATGAGAGGCGTCTGTTCACCAGCTTGCCCGGGCTGCACGGCATCGATCCGCACCGACGATTCGACGACCAGATTCGCGACGCCCTTCTGCGCGTGCTCTATGCTGCGCCCTCGGAACTGTGCCTGCTGCCTTTTCAGGATCTGTTCGGTGCGCGTGAGCGCGTGAATGTCCCGGGCACGGTCAATGACAGGAACTGGACCTACCGCATGCCTATGGACGTGGATGCGCTACGCACCGACCACGCTACCACCGCCCGGCTGGCCAGGCTGGCGAGCGAATCGGGAAGGCGGGTAGAGGCGCACGACGGCGCTATTCTTCGGCGAGCGAAAACGCCACGGCCGGGGTGAGACCGGCCGTGGGTGAAGACCCCGCGAGCGCGTAGAGATGACGGGTCGGCTCCGCAGGCCGGCTCATCGTCTTGCGCATCATGCGAGACACGAGAGAGGGCGGCGCGGCCACTCTGTTGAAGAGCGGCCGTCCGAACTCCTCAGGTCCTTGCGCGCAACTCAAGGGATCCATCCGATCGATGTCAGCGTCCCCTGCCGCGACATCGGGCTCACTGAGCCATCCCGAGACTGCCAACATGGTCTTCACTGGGAGCAGGGGTGATGCAATCCAGGGACCACGCAAACGCCCGCCAAACCGCGAGAAGCCGGGCTGTCTTTGGTCGTTGGTCCGACAGAAGAGTCGGCCGGCGCCCGTCGGCCGGCCGGCGATTCGTTCCGGGCCTCACGCGCTCGGCCAGGAAAGAGATCGCGAGTTTGACTGGGGACAGGGTGAGGCGCAGATTTGAAGCATGAGAGGCGAGTTCACGGCCATCATCGAATCCGCGCCTGAGGGCGGGTACTGGGCAATGTGCCCCGAGGTTCCAGGGGCCAACGGCCAGGGAGAGACCGTCGAGGAAGCCAAGGCGAGCCTGCGCGAGGCGATCCAGTTGATCTTTCAGGACCGGCTGGAGGACGTCAAACGCGGCCTGCCCGCTGACGCGATCCAATCGGTGGTTGCCGTCGGATGAAGAGACGCGAACTCGAGAAGCGTCTTCGCGTGGCCGGGTGCATTTTGAAGCGCGAGGGAGGCTCGCATTCATTGTGGACGAATCCACGCACGGGCGTGGTCGAAGCCGTACCGAGGCATCCGGAGATCAAGGAGCCTCTGGCCATCAAGATCCTGAAATCGCTGGGCGCCGGCTAGAGCGGCGGGGCGACCGCGGCGTCTACTTTTTCTTGGCGCCGCTGTGGGCTGCGGGCTCGGCGTAGGGAACGAAGCGGCCATTCTTCACGGTCAGCATTTCGAAAGCGTCCAGCGCCAGGCCGTTGTGGTCCTGGACCGAGAAGTTGAAGACGCCAGCGGTGCCCACGAAGCCTTGCAGGCTTTCGATGGCCGTGCGGACTTTCTCTTTGTCCAGCCCCGCGGTCTCGATGGCCTTGACCAGGATGGTGAACGCGTCGTAGGCGTGGCCGCCAAAGGTGCTGGCGTCTTCGTGGAAGCGCGCCTCGTAGTCCTTCTTGTACTTGGTGAGCAGGGTCTTCTGCTTGTTGTCAGCAGGCAGGGACTCGGCCACCAGCAGTCGACCGGCCGGGAAGATCACGCCCTCGGCGGCCGGGCCTGCGGCTTTCACGTACTGGATGTTGCCGAAACCGTGGCTCTCGAAGATTGGAATTTCCAGACCAATCTGCCGCGCGTTCTTGATCACGATGGCCTGGGCCGGCTCGATGGACCAGTTGACAAAGGCCTGTACGCCCGCGGCTTTCAGCTTGGTCACCACGGCGGTGAGGTCAGTGGCTTCCTTGTCGTAGACCTCGTTGGCGATAATGGTGATGCCGTACTCGGACGCGAGTCTCTCCAGTTGTTCCTTGCCCGCCTTGCCAAAGCCCGTGTTGCTAGACACCACGCCGATCTTGCTGATGCCCGCCTTCTTCATCTGATCGTAGATCTTGCGGACCGCGTGGCTGTCGTTCTGCGGGGTCTTGAATACGTACCCGCCCACGGGTTTGACGATGGCTTCGGCCGCCGCACAAGACAGCAGGATGGTCTTGCCGTCCTCGGCCAGGCTCTTGATCTTCATGGTCTCGCCGCTGGTCGACGGGCCGATGATGGCGAAGACCTTTTCCTCGTCGATGAGCTGCTTGGCGAAAGAAATAGCCTTCTCGGGGCTGGCGCTCGAATCCTTGATGATGAGCTCGACCGGGTTGCCCTTGATGCCGCCCTTCTTGTTGATCTCCTGCACCAGCATCTCCAGGGTGCGCGCCTCGGGGCCGCCCAGGTTAGCGGCAGGGCCGGTCACGCCCAGGATGGCGCCGATCTTGATCGTCTCCTTTGCCAGCGCGGGCGTTGCCCAGCCCACACACGTCAACAGCAGCACTGCTAGGATCTTGCGCATTCGGATGTCCCCCTGGTGGTAGGTGCCTGTCAGCGGATGTTTCCGCCCTTGCGGGGCCATTCTGAACCCTGGTTGCGAGCGCAAGTCAACTTGGTTGTGCACATTGTGGCTATTCCACCGAGACGTTGGTGAGACAGTATGCGAATGGCTCGTCGGTGGTTGCGCTGCAGGGAACCAGGATGTCGACTCTCTTGAACGGCACGCTGGATGTGGCGAATGTGCCTGAGTTATCTCAGCATCGAATGTTGAATTGGGTTATTGGGATGGCCAGGCCGCTGGTCCATCGCCCGGTGTAGCAGTGGAAGTTGCTATTCAAGTCAGTCAGTTGAACGCGCAGGGCGGAGCCCTCCGTCTCTGTGCCGCCGTCGTCGATGGCCGCGGGAGTGACGCCGTTGAGCGAAACCGAAAAGCTGTTGTTGTAGGGTAGTCCGCCGGTGCGAGGCTCGTTGCCCGCCTGGATCGCGTAGAGGTACCAGGAATTCTGCACGTAGCCCCCGGGACACCGCGTCCTGGAGGAAGACGTTCAAGTCCAAATTGGTGACGGATGACACTATCGGGGATTGGATCATGTGGGCCCAATAGATCCAGCTGTTGCCACCTATGCCGGCCTGCCAAGGCTCCCAGGTGTGCCCGTCCAGGCTCACCGACCCGCGGTCGGTCTGCCAGCCGTTTAGGTTCTGGTAATTCAGGCAAACGGGTCAGACTCCAGTCTAAACCGGACTGGCGACGGCAGCGAGGTGAGTGCGCGGTGTCGGTCGTCAATCTAGAAGCACGGCGAATCGCGCGCGGGCTGACCAGCGGAAGCAGTTGACAGATGGGCGCTGTCGGACAAGTCTAGACGAGGTGCACCTCTAGGTTGCTGCCGGGCAGCTTATCGGCAAGGCGAATCGGCACAGGCACCAGAGCATATTCGTAAAACCCAATTTGGATCTCCTGAAAGGAACAGCAATGAGTACAGTCAGAATTGGCTTATTGGGTTGCGGCTCGATTGGCGGCTCCTTAGCACGGTATATTCTCGCTGAGGGCGCCGCTGACAATATTGAGCTGGCCTATGCGTTTGATGTGGATGAGAAGCGTTTGCAGGATATTCCGGCCGCTTGTCGAATTACCAAACAGTCCGACCTCTTTGCCCGACCGACCGACCTTGTGGTTGAGGCCGCCCATGCTGATCTGCTTAAGGAGGTCGCCTTGCGCACCGTTGAGTGCTCCGATCTGCTGCTGTTCTCGATCACCGCACTGGCCGATGAGGCCTTTCGGACCACGTTGGAAGAAACGGCGATCAAATGCGGGCGGAAGGTCTATCTTCCCCATGGGGCCATGATTGGCATCGATGGTCTGGTAGACGCCGGGCCGACTCTCAAGTCGGTTACGGTGACCACGACCAAGAGCCCTGCCAGTCTGGGATTGCCGCCGGACAAACACACGGTGGTTTACGAAGGACCTGTCCGCCAAGCGTGCGCAAAATTTCCCCGCAATGTAAACGTACACGCTGCCATCGCCCTGGCGGGTTTGGGATTTGACCGCACCATTTCGCGAATCGTCGCCGATCCGGCCGTGTCGACCAACAGCCACCTGGTTGAAGTCGAAGGAACGGGTTACCGATTCCGAATTGAAGTCAGCAGCGAGGCCGGCGGCAAAGTCACGGGCGCCTATACTCCCCAAAGCGCACTGGGAACACTGAAGCGCATCTGTCGTGGCGGCGGCGGTTTGCGTTTTGCCTGAGACCCTACAAACAACCTGAATTGAAGCGATCGGTGCCGTTCCAGGTGCAGGTGCCGCTGATGCAGTCGATGAGGTTGTTGTTCCACGCCTTGGTGCCAAGGTCGAAGATCTTGAACCAGCCGTTGTCGTCCCAAACCGAGGTCGCAATCCCCTTGGGGGTGGCGTTCTGGCTGACCAGCTTCTGGTACCAAGAACGAATGTTGTTGCAGTCCATTGTGGTGTAGCGACTTCCCCAGGCCACGCCCCACTCTCCGATATAGACCGGCATGCCTTTGCCCACGGAATTGGCCCACGACAACATCGTGTCCATGGGTCCCGAGATGTTGCTGTCAGTCCAGGCATCCGTGTAGTCGCCCTGGTCGTTGCCACAGAAGGTCCAGGGATCGTAGTGGTGGAACGTCGACAACAGGTAGGCATCCTGGCCCCCGCCCACGCCGTCGAGGCTGGTCCACACGGTTGCCATCTCGGCGGCGCCAAACCATTGATTGCCTCCGATAATGACAATGCGGGCCGGGTCAACCGCCCGGATCTTGGCGTAGGCCAAGCCGGTCATTGTCCTGAGGTCTGCGGCAGGCATCGCCGTTGAATCGGACCGGTGCGGCTCGTTCAGAATCTCGAACAGCAACCGGTGATCGCGGCCGGCAAAAATGTCCGCGATGTCCGACCAAAGACGCTGGAGCACGGACGAGCGGCTGTTGGTCTTGAGCGTGGTCTCGTGATGGGCATTGATGACCACGTACATATCGGTCTTGGCCAGGGCATAGTCGACGACCTGCTCGATCACCGCGAGCCGCGGATTGTTGCGATTGACGTCGCCCACGGTCGCATCGTTCACCAGGAGGTCACCGCCCACGGGTTCGGTCCAGGTGATGGGGATGCGCACATTCCTGAACCCCTTGCCGTAGTAGGCGTCGATCTTGGCGGTCGAGGTCGCCAGGGTGCGATCATTTTGGGTCGCTTCGAAGGTTTGTCCGAGATTGAATCCCTTGCCCATGCTTGCCGCGGCCTTTGCCGCTGTGATTGCCGTCCCCGCGCTTCCCGTCGAACCGGAGCTGCCGCCGCTGGAAACGCTGCCACCCGAACCAGCGCTGCCGCCGGTGGCCGCGGTTCCGCCTGATGCCTGGTGACCAGCGGTGGTTGCCGTTCCGCCGGCGCTGCCGCTTCTGGAGGCCGTTCCACCCAAGCCAGCCGTGCCGCCGCTGGAAGCGGTCTTGCTTGACGTGGAGCTGCCGCCGCTCGCCGCAGTTCCGCCCGAGCCGGAGTTGCCTCCACTCGACATGGATCCACCTGAGCCAGGGCTGCCTCCACTCGCCACGGTTCCACCAGTGCTGGACTTGCCGCCGGTGGCCACGGTCCCACCAGCAGTGCTCACGGTTCCACCCGGAGTGGGGCTGCCCCCGCCGGCGACGGTTCCGTCAGAGTTGGAGCCGCCCAGAGTGGCCACGGTTCCACCAATGCCGCTGTCTCTAGCCACGGAACCGCCGGTTGCCTGGCCACCGCCGGCCGACGCGAGCCCACCCGACCCCGGCGCCCCTGCCGTGGGAACGGTCCCACCCGAGCTCAGGACGCCACCGGCCGACAGCGAGCCTCCCGACCCAGGGTTGCCACCTCCACTCTTGGTTCCGCCCCCGGTGCCACTGGTGCCACTGGTTTGCGAGCAGGCCGCGCAGGCGACTAACAGAATGACAGGCAAGAACGATCGGGACGGAGGGTTCGACATGGGGAGTGATTCCTTCATCGGGAGGCGGTCGCGTTTCGCAATATTCTGATCAACAAGGCAAATGCGGAGAACGGGCAACCCGCCGGCTGCTGGGTTTTCGTTTTTCGGGCCGCCCAGTGACTGTTGGATCTTCACGCAAGCCGTGGTACCACGGGTCGCCGTGAGCCTCGGTCGTCGCAAGGTCGGCCTCGATGATCCCAAGCGATGGGTATTCAACCGCATGGCCGATGTCTACGATGCGCGACCCGCGTACCCGCTTGGGTTGATCGATGCGCTGGCAGCGCTGGCCCCTGGCCGGCGCGTCGGGGATCTGGGCGCGGGGATCGGGCATGTGGCGTTGCCGCTGGCCCAGCGGGGATTCGACGTCAGCGCCATCGAGCCGGCGCAAGCGATGCTGGATCGGCTGCGGGCTAGGGCGCGCGAAGGCCGGCTGCGTGTCCACGCCATCCACGCAGCGGCCGAGGCAGTGCCTCTCGACGATGCCAGCTTGGATCTCGCGGTGGCCGCAGACGCGCTGCACTTCCTCGACGCCGAACTTGTCGCCCAGGAGATCGCACGCCTGCTTGCGCCCAAGGGGGCGCTGGCCATCGTCACCTGCGAGATCGGCAAGACGCCGTTCATGCGAAGCCTCGTGGAGATCATCGAAGGGGCAGTTCCTCGACGGCCACGCAACCTGGAGCAGAACCTCATTCAAGTCTCGGCCATCACCGGCATCCGCTTTGCGCCCCAGCGCCGGTTTCACGACGAGACGCCGGTTGACAGCGACACCCTCGAACGCATTTTGCGTTCCATCTCGTTCATCGGGCCGGCGATGAACCCAGCCCGTTTCGCCGCATTTCGCGCACGTGTTCACGCCCTACCCGGCCGGCCGACGTGGGCGCGCACCTTCACGTTGCACGCGGGTCGCCGCCGCGGATAGATTCTTCCCTCGTAGTGGGGGCAAGCGTGGGCGTGTTCGTGTTGGCACGCGGAAGACGGATCGCGTGTCGCGGGCCGGTCGTCCATCGTGGGGCGTGAGCATGGCGCACAGAAACCTCAGTCAGGGTTCCGGTTTCACGGGCCCAGGTTCCCGCGCACACCTGCTCAGCTCGTCGAGAAGGCGCAGATCATCTGCAAACCGAGCATCTACCTCTTTGCGATCCATGCCGGCACGTGCATCCATCGCCAGACGTCTCAAATCGCGCGGCCGGTCGACGTCGTACCAAGTCGACAACCGTTCCAGCTTCCATCCCCTACGCCAGGCCCGCTGCTCCAATTCCTGGCCTTCGCGCCCGCTGCTCCACGGAATGTCGGAAAACCACTCCGCCCGGCCGGGCTGCAGCCCCAGGATGTAGCTGCCTCCGTCCTCAGTGGGGCCGAGCACGACGTCGGCGCCGCCGCGTAATGCGGCCGCCGCTTGCCGGTGGTAGTCGAGAGGCACCGTGGCGCAGTCGCTGCCAGTGATGATACACGGCTCGTCGTAGGCGCGCGCCACATGGATCAGCTTTTCGGTCAGGTCAGCACCTCGCTGAGGCACGAGTTCAACCTTCGCGTAGCGTTTGGCGAACGCGTCGCGCTTTTCGTCCGGTTCGTATGCGATGACCACTGAGAGCTCGGCGACCAGCCCCAGCCGGGCCACCAAGAGATCGAGACACGCACGATGGACCCTGGCGGCTTCCTCCGGCAAGAGCGCAGGGCAGAGCCGAGTCTTGATCTTTCCCGGCTCCCAGTAGCGGGCAAAGATGATGGCGTCCATGGCAATCCAGCGCTACTTGCGCAGTGGCCCTTGCAGTGCCGGTGAGGGGCCCTGTCGCAACGTGAATCCGGCCTCACGGATCATGCGCGCACATTCGACCACTGAGCGTCCGCGGCTGGTCGCGGTCTCCTTGGCCGTGTCGCGCGGGTTGACCCCTGTTTCGGCGGTCATTCGGTTGGCGCCCGTGCGCAAGAAGAGCATCGAGGGCTCGTGCGCGCCCATCATCATGAGGTTGGACCAGTGGGCCGCTACCAGGGTGGTCACGGCCTGGATCTTGGCTTGCTCAATCTCGGAGATCTGTCCCCTTTCGGCCAACGGCGTTCCTGGCACTGACACGCGCCGCATCGTGGCCATCGAGGTAGGAGTGAATTCCTCAGCGCGGAACATGGCTTCGACCAGCTCCGCAGGCGTGTGCTCTGGGCCGATAGGTTCCACGCAATAGGTGACGTCCAGCCCAACCGCGCGCGCTGCCAGACAGGTCTGCCGGCGCTTCTCGGGTGGGATGGGGCTGTCAACTCCCTCCCGCAGCCGGATGACGTGATAGACCGCAGTGAACCCGGCCTCCAGCAGCGCCTTTGCCTCGGTGGTGCCGAAATCGGCCAGGTTTGCCGCCAGCGGGAAGTCGTGCGGCAGAACGGATCGTGCCGCTCTGCCCACCTCCAAGAAACGCTCGATGGGAAAGTCCGCGGTCGCCATCACGCCCACGGCGTTGGCGCCGTCGTCCGCCAGTTGCTTGATGCGGGCCACTGCCTCAGCGCGGCTCAACTCCTCGTCGGAGCGCACCGTGCGAAAAGAGCAGAAGCCGCATTCCAGACGGCAGTGCGCGTAGTTGAGCCCGATCTGGGAGAAGACCTCGCCAATGCCGCCGAATCGCTCACGCGTCAGTCGGTCGGCTGCCGCACCCATCAATCCCATTTCCAGCGAATGGATGGGAATCCTGTGCATCAAAGCGAGCGCGTCGCGGTGGGTGAGGGCCTCGCGCGCCAGAGCCTTGGCAATGATCGCTTCAACCTGTTCGTCGATTCGTAGCCCGGTCATTGGTCAGCTTTCTGAATCTGGGATGAAGCGGCTTACGCGAACGACGAGGGCGTGATATGGGCAGATGTCGCCCTGACCATCGAGGAGAATCCCATCATGCACGACCACTACTACAACCCCGGCGATCTGGCAAAGTTCCCCGAAATTGGCAAGAACAAGCCCGAACTCGCGCAAAAGTTCTTCGACTGGTACGGCGCGGTGTTCGCTGAAGGCGCGCTGTCGGAGAGGGAGAAGTCGCTCATTGCGCTGGCCGTGGCGCATGCGGTGCAGTGCCCCTACTGCATCGACGCCTACAGCCACGATTGCCTGCAGAAGGGGGCTGACCTCGACCAGATGACTGAGGCCGTTCACGTGGCGGCGGCGATCCGAGGCGGGGCAGCCTTGGTCCATGGCACGCAGATGCGCGGGCACGCCGACAAGGTCGGGATGTAGCGATGCCTGTCGGATCGCTCGCCTCGCGGGGGGCCGCTCTCGCAGAATCCGCGGTTCAGCGCGAGACCCTGGCGCGCATTTCCCTGCCGCGCGAGTTCGAGGCAGCGTTGGCGCAGGTCTCGCTCTGGCCGCTTGAACCCAGGCCGACCGAGATCTTCCAGATCAACGTGGGCAAGCGATGCAACATGAGTTGTCGGCACTGTCACGTGGACGCCGGTCCTGACCGGGCCGAGGCTATGACCCGTGAAACAATGCAGGCGTGCTTGGACGCCGTGGCCAAGACGTCGATTCCCACCGTCGATATCACGGGCGGCGCACCGGAGCTGAATCCGGACTGTCGCTGGCTCATCGAGCAGTGTCGCGCCCTGGGTCGGCACGTGATCGACCGCTGCAACCTGACGGTGCTTGATCAGCCTGTGTGCGGCGATTTACCCGAGTTCTTTGCGCGCAACCAGGTCGAGATGGTCTGCTCGCTGCCGCACTACCGTCCACCCAACACCAACGCGCAGCGGGGCGAGGGCGTTTTCGAGCAAAGCCTCGCGGGGCTGCGGCGACTCAATGAAGTTGGTTACGGGGATAATGACTCCGGGCTGCGCCTGGTCTTGATGACCAATCCCGTGGGCGCCTTTCTGCCGGCCGGCCAGGCGTCGCTGGAGCGCGAGTGGAAGCGAGAGATGCGGCGTTTGTACGGGATTCGCTTCGACGCCCTGTACTGCCAGGCCAACATGCCGATCGGACGGTTTCTGGAGTGGCTGCTGGAGTCGGGTAACGCCGAGACCTATCTGCAGCGGCTGGCCGGAGCCTTCAACCCCGGCGCAGCGAAGAATGTCATGTGCCGAAACACCATCTCAGTGGGCTGGGATGGGCGGCTGTACGACTGTGACTTCAACCAGATGCTCGACCTCACAGTAGAACTGCCCGCGCCCCAACACGTGCGCGCCTTCGATGCCCAGGCCCTGGAGTCGCGGCGTATTCGCGTGGGACGTCACTGCTTTGGCTGCACTGCGGGGGCGGGATCGAGCTGCGGCGGGGCGACCGCGTGAAGCCAGTGATTGGCGAGGACAAGTCGGGGCTGCCCGCGCGCGAGACAGGCGTTCGTCAACCGAGAAAGCTGTTTCGACGACGTGCTTTCTGGATTCCGGTCGCAGCCCTTTGTACAAGCTCGCTTCTGTATCTGTGGCTGCCCTTTCGCGTGGGTGTCGTCCAGGTGTTTTTCAGGCTGGGGGGCAGTCGCCTTCAGGTTCCGGCGGAGTACCGCGCTCTGAATGGCGGCGAATTCGTTGCCGGCAGGTCGGGCTATCCGGCCGACGTCCAAGTTCTCGCTTTCGGGCTCGGTCCGCAGGCCCGTGGGGTGCCTTTGACCCGTTTGGCCTGGCACCTGATCATGAACGAGCGCCTGGGCGAAGACAACATCGCCATCACCCTGTGCGCTGTGACTGATGCGGCCATCGTCTACCGCAGCCAGTGCATGGGCCACGCGTTGACCTTCGAGCCGGCTCGTGTCGCCCGCAACAATCTTGTGATGCGCGATCGCGAAACCCACAGCGATTGGCAACAGTTTACTGGAGAGGCGATCAGCGGTCCGCTGCGCGGCTGCCAACTTGAGCGTGTGCCGGCTGCGCGCATGAGCATCGAGGAATTCGGACGCCGGTTTCCTGAGGGAGAGATCCTGAAGGCATCGCAAAGTGAGCAGGACAAGAGCGCGCCCAATGACCAGTGTCCTGTCATGTCTCATTTTGCGCGAGAGCCGTTCTTGCTCGAAACGCCAGGGCACGAGGATCCCCGGCTGCCGCGCAAGCAACGGGTGCGGGGGTGGTGGGCGCCGGACGGGCGGCCCATGGCCTGTTCGCGCGGGGCGGTGCCAGCGCCATCGGGAGCATCGCGGGGCGTTCGCGATGAGAGCATCGATTGCTATTGGTTTGCCTGGGTGGAATTCCACCCGGACACTCTGCTAACATCCAGGTGCGATGGCTGAGCCAGGCCAGAACCGTCGAAAGATGCCGCCCCACCTACCCGTCGCACGATTGGGTTTTGAGGGCGCACGCAGGCGGGCATCGGCCTAGAAAGGGGAGCACAGTGAAGAATCTGGAGGCATACCTAGCCGCACTGGTCGCCGCCGTTGTCGTGCTTGCCGTGGGGGGGTACTTCTTCTGCCTCGCTGTGGGCAACGAATATGCCGTGCTTCAGGTCCTGGTGGCCATCGTCACCATTGTGGCTTCAGCCTACGCCGCCCGGACAGTCGCACGATGGTTGCTTCCCAAGGAGCCACCTTGGCCGTAGGCGCGGCGACGGCCCCCTCTTCAGGCGACGCCTGTCCTGTGCACCGGCTGGCGCAGTTCTTGGCGCGCCACCCAGCTCTCGATCGACTCTTGACAGGAACGTTCCACAGCCGCGTGTCGATTCCGGTAGTGGCGTTGATCGCGCGCAATCTGGGCCGCCGCGTGCGCAAGACCTCGATGCGCGAGTTGGTCGATGCCTTTGCGTGTCCGATTCCCACTGACGACAGCGCGGATTTTGAGAGCCGTTTCCTGGCCCGATTGACCGCGTCCCCACAGGCACGAGACCGCGTGGCGGCTTTTCTCGAAGACCTCGGCAGCCTGCACCCGCGGGTGCGTGCCGGCTTGCTTAGGGCTTGGATTCATGCGGGGGCAATAGGATCCGTGCAGCGTGAGACCCAGCAATGTCGCGATCGCGCGACGGGGGTCGAGCGCGCCTACCCGCTCGACGTAATGGTGGCGGCCTTCGGCTCGTGCAATCTCACGTGCAAAGGATGCTACACCGCCGCGGAGTTGGGGGCCGGCAATGCCACGCTCGAGAATCTCGATTTCGTGGTGGATGAGCTTGAACGCGTCCATGTGGCGCATATCTCGTTGGTGGGCAGGGGTGAACCATTCTTCGACCAGGCCAGCCGCCGCTTGCTATTCGACATCGCTCAACGGCACCCGCAGATGTTGTTCACGGTCTACACCAACGGCACCAATATCGAGGCTGACGATATCCGTGGCTTTTGCAAGACGCCCAACCTCATTCCCCTGGTCAGTTTCGATGGGCCGGAACCCATCAGCGACTGGCGGCGTGGGCCGGGCGTGTTTCGGCAGGCCAGTGAAACCCTGCGGGGCATGAAGGAAGCAGGTCTCCTCTTCGGGTACATCAGCACGGTCTTTCGGCAAAACCTTCGCCAGGTGCTCAATCCGGCTTTTGTCGGAGAGATGGAAGAGAGCGGATGTCGGTTCGGCGTCTATTCGCTGTTCCTCACCTTTGAGGTTGGGGCGTCCCGCGCCATGATGCTGTCTGCAGAAGAGCGGGAGCATTACGCACGCGACTTCGCCGTCCTGCAGAGGGCCACGCGCATTCCACTTTTTGACATTGACGGTATGGAGGCGCATGTCGGGTGTCGGGCCAGGCACGGGGCCACCCTCTTTATCGATGCGATCGAGGGACGTGTCGCCCCCTGCGTGCGCGATTCGTCTTCTTCGGACGACTGCAACCTGTTCCGTGGTCGTCATCCCGGACGTCTGGTCGAAATTCTGGACTCTGCCTTCTTTAGGCAGTATCGCGCTGATACCTCGGGCCGCCATCGTTGCGCCGCATTCGAGCGGGCCGACGGAGCCAAGCCCTAGTCAGGCGAAAAAACGCCACGGCTGCGAGAGCAGGCTGTCGTAGGCGCCGCAGGGGGTCCAGCACTGCGCACATCGGCCGGCGCGAACCCGCTTGCGGGCGGCGCGAAAGCGCGGGGACTGACCGAGGCGCGCCAGGCTGAATGCGTGCTCGTCGAGGCTGCCCAAACATTCGTCGTCGATGTGACAGGGAAACACGTGACCCTCGGGATCGACGTAACAGCTGATATCGGCCGCGCGACAGCGGATGGGGCAATGCCCGGTCGCCACAAACTTCGCTGTGTGGCGGTGGTAGACGCGCTCGATCAGATTGCGGGTATCCCAGCCGTGCGCGTGGGCCGAGAAAAAGGCGAGAACCTCCTTGGCCGCCGCAGCCGCAAACGAGAGATCAAAGCCGAGGTTGCGATAGTAGTGAGCCGACACATGGGCCAGATTCATGTTGAATTCGTCGGCCGCGAACCCTGGAATTTCCTGTTGCAGTCCCGCGAAGCAAGCCTCGATGTGACCGAGGTTGTGGCCGGAGACGGTCATGCCCGCATACAAGTCAAGCTTGGGATGCTTGAGGAGCCGGAGCCGGCGAAAGGTCTCGACCGATCGATCATACGCTCCCGGTGAGCCACGAATGGTGTCGTGGATCGACCGCGGTCCGTCGATACTCACCACCACGCACAGGGCGTGAGGCTTGAGATCCAGAATACGGCCCACATCGGAGACGATACGCTCAGTCAGCAGGCCATTGGTGGTGATGTTGATGAGGGACAGGCCGGGACAGGACGCCAGTGCCGCCGCGACGATCTCGACGACATCGGTTCGCAGAAAGACCTCTCCGCCGGTCAGGCTGAGACAAACCAGGTGGCGATTGGCGGCGAAGAAACGCACGAACGTCTCAGTGTCGAGTTCCCGGTGTTCGGCGGACCTCCAGATGTTGCATGTCAGACAACGGCCGTTGCAGCGATGGGTGACGGCCCAATTGACCCGCACCGGCATCGGCAAAGGCCCGATCGCTGCCCGGAGGAAGGTGCTGGCGCCAGTCGTGTACGGTCGCAGACGCATTGACTAGTCCTTGCCAATCATCGCCGGCTGCAGCGATTTCCAGGCATCGTAGCCGCCGTAGACCACTTTGACATTCGGGTGGCCAAAGTGGGCGAGGCGGTATCCTGCCACGAAAGAGAGATACCCGGTCGCGCAGATGAGGATCACCTCTTTGTCTTTGGGGATTGCCTTGAAGTGGCGATCAATGTGAAGCGGCGACCACTGGGCCGACCCTTTGATCGGGGATGACAGCAGTCGTTCGTAGGCAAAGCGCATGTCGACCATGAAGGTGTCGGCCGATTGCATGCGCGCTTCGGTCAGATGTTGAGGATCGAGGAAGGCCAGTCCTTGCGGCAGCCCGCGGAGCACGTTGGGGAGCACGCGGAGAAAGTAGGCCAAGTCCTTCCAGTTTGTGGTTGTCCCCATGCTGACGCGAATTGAGGAGAGAGCCTCGCGTTCGCTCACCCCCATGCCCAGCAAGGCGTGGGAAGGCTCGACCCGGTCGGCAGTGCAGGCCGAGCCGATTGACACGGCCACTCCGTGGCAGTCGAGCCCGGCCAAGAGCTGAATGCCTTGCTGTCCTGGAAAGGCCAGGTTCAAGGTGCCCGGCAATTGCTTGTCCGGTTCGGCTTCGTGGATGACGAGGTCCGGAACCATCACGCGCAATTGTTTCAGCAAGCGTTCGCGTAGTGCGGCCAGCCGCTTGCATTCGGCGTCCATCCGCTGCGTGGCCAAACGGCACGCCAACCCGAAGGCGGCAATCTGGTGCATGGCCTCGGTGCCCGCGCGCATTCCTTGTTCCTGGTCGCCCCCGTAGACCAGTGGCTGCCAACCGGCCCCGCCTTGCCAAAACAGCGCACCGACCCCTTTCGGACCATTGATCTTGTGGGCGGACAACGTCAAAAACTCGCAGCCGATCTCATCGACACGGATGGGGATTTTTCCCGCGCTCTGCACGGCATCGACATGCAGAGGGACACCCGCGTCGCGGGCGATCGCACCGATCACATTGACCGGCTGTATGGCCCCAGTCTCGTTATTGGCATGCATGACAGAGATCAAGATGGTGTCGGGTCGAAGAGCCGCCTTGACATGCTCCGGAAGAACCCTGCCGTCTCTCTCAGCAGCAAGGCGTGTCACGCGCGCACCCAACCGCTCGACCTGGCGGCACGCGCCTAGGACCGACTCGTGCTCGATGCTCGAAGTGATGATGTGCCCCTTGCCACCGGCCTGAAGGAAAACCCCCTTCACCACTGCATTGTTTGCCTCAGTGCCGCCCGAGACAAAAAGGATCCGTTCAGGGTGGCACCCCAAGAGGTCGGCGACCGATCGCCTGGCCTGGTCGACAATCCCGCGGGCCTGCCTGCCCCGACTGTGGAGCGACGCCGCATTGCCAAACGCCTTCGCTGCAATTTTGGCCAGCTCTCTGCGGACGGCCGGCAAGATCGGTGTCGTGGCGGCGTGATCCAGATAGACCTTGCGAACCCAGGTGAGCATGTGGTTCATCGTCTCCGCGTCCAGCGCCGCACTCTTAGGCGGAGGGCGTGACGCCAAAGCAGTACCGCGGAAGCACCCGGCGGCGGCGGGTGACCCGGTGGTAGCGCACGTCACTCCTTCCGAGCGCAATGACTGCGAGCACCTCCTCATCGTCCGGGATGCCGAGTGCTCGTGCGATTTTCCGATCGTGGGCCATGGCGTTGACGGCAAAACCGATGAAGCAGCTGGCGTAGCCCATGGCGTGAGCGGCGAGCAAGATGTTCTGGCTGGCGAGGAGCACGTCTTTGCCTGAGTTGTCAGGGTGTTTCTGGCTGCTCATGACCAGGGCGGCGGGCGCGCCCCAAAACAAAGTGTCACGGCCGAACTCGTCCCATTGGCGCAAGCCTTCCTTCACGATTGCGTAGTGCCTGCGGTAGTAGTCGCCGAGCACGTCGCTCAGGAAGAGTCGGGCAAAGAGCCGGGCGATCCGCTTTTCCGCCAGGCGATTGAGCCTGCGGAAAAATTCGCCCACCGCCAGTGCGAGCTTTCCCACCGACGCGCGGTCGGGCAGGACGGTGAACTGCCAGGTCTGGGTGTTGTGCCCCGATGGCGCCATGGCACCAATCTTCACCAGGTCGTCGAGAACCTGTCGGGGCATCGGCGTGTCGGAAAACGAGCGGCAGGAGCGGCGTGAGCGGATGAGACGCACGAGAGCGGCGGTATCGAATTGTCCGTAGGGTATCCAGGCTTCATCATTTTGGATCGTGGTGAGGGTCAGAGCATTGTCGTCAACCAACCCAGTCGAGACCGCCTCGCGCGGGCAGACCGCGGCGCACTGATCGCAACCGAGCGAGTACTTGCCTGTGACCACAGCCTTGCCATCGCGAAGAGCGAGGCTTCGCAGGGGACATACCACAACGCACAGTCCGCAGCCATCGCAGAGATCGGGATCGATGACGGTTCGGTTGGGATGATAGCTTGTGCGTTTTCCACAGTCCTTCACTTGAAGCTCCGAGGCTCAGTGGGCACGTAGGGAGCGGAGGAAGAAACGAGGCGCGGAATCGGTGCCGGCGTTGTGTCGATACAGGGCCAATGGGTTGAGCCAGTATCCGCCGCCCACGTCCACTTCGTAGTAACCGTTGAGGCGGAGAAAAAGTGAACGTACTTTCCCTGGCGTGGGGTCAGGCGCGGCAAAGTCGAGATCGATGCCTTCTCCCGTGTGGAGCAAGAGCCTGTCTTCGTCCGCCGCGCTGACCGTGTCCGCGATATCCAAGCCCGCAATCCCGGCGGCCCTTGTCAGGACCAAAGTGGTAGCGTCGGCGTGAACCCCGTTGGCGATGGCCACGCGATCGATTTCCCAGGCGCCGGGGCTGCCGGTAAGGCGCACTCTCACAGTTTCATCGTCGGTCGTCGGCAGTGGGATCGCCTGATAGCGGGGTGCGGCCGGCCCCACCGGGCGCAACGAGTCCAACGGCCGCCAGCCCTGGGCCGTGTGTACTTGCACATGCAGGGGAACCCCCAACCGCTCCAACTCATCGCTTATCCGTTGTTTGATAGGATATTTCTGGTTGTTCTCCTCCAGCCTGAGGAGGGTGGCGATGCCCGGGCCTATTCGGCCGAGGTATTGATAGAGGGCCTTGGTGGCTTCGTCGGTGTTTCGCAGGCGCAACACAAGATATGGCTCGCCTGCGCCGTGGGGTCGGGGAAAAGTGATCTCCAGGGTGTCCTCGGGTTTGTCTTCCTTATCGGGATCGTGGGCCAGCGGCTGTCCGCGCCAATTGCGACTGTCTTCCGCCAGAACCGCCCCGCGCTCGTCGTGGCCGCGATTGTCGGTGGCGGCGAGGGGTGCCACCAGCGGACCCAGCTTCACCAAGTCACCACGGGGCGACGGCAAGACCGTGTTCTCGGGATCGTGGTCCACGGCGAGCAATTGGACCTGGTTGATGTAGTCTCGTTCCTCGCGATCGTTGGCGATGCGAAGGTGATAGCGTCCTTTGTCGGCGACCAGATACTCCAAACGGTCGATATCCTCGCTTTCGGCGTATTTGGAAAAGGAGCCGGAAAGCATGTCGGCGTCGAGGCGATTCTCCTGTCCGTCGAACGAATAGACGTGCGGACAAGAGGCTTCGGCATGCCTGACAAATCCGAACTTAATGAGGAGCCCGAATTCATAGATCTTCGGGTCAATCATGGAAAAACGCGTGTAGGGCTCGACAAAGCGAAACCAAACATCTCGTGAAATTGGAACGGGAATGCCAAAGAAATAGTGGGGAACCGCCCCGTGGCCGTGGACGTAACTGACGCCGGCGCCTGCGTTGACGCCAAGGTAGAGCCCCGCTTCCGCGTAGGGGTTGACCATGGATGTGCTGAACCGCGTGCCCACCGAAAGCCAGAAGATCAGGGCGTGCTCGGTGATGTCAACCGAGGCGGCGGGTTTGAGATCGTCAATCGGGCCAAGGACTCCGAGGGACACGCCGGGTTTGAAGTTCTTGCGAGCATAGTCCCAGCCGTCGCTTCCGAGGTCCGAAGTCAGCATGGCGATATACACGGCCAAGATCGTGGACAACATATGCGTGCATTAGACCCTCACTCCTTCATGATGTCTAGCTGGGGGCTCCCAGCGGTGGCCGGCACGGAAAAGCCACGAATGCTAGATTTCCAACGAGCCCAATCTGAACGGCTGCAAGGCCGCGCTCATGCGGTTGCGACACGGCCATCTGCCTTGGGTGGACGAGCCAGCGCGAGTTGAGTGCGGAAGACCCAGAGAATCCAAAGCAGCGTCAGCACCGTCAAGAGCTCGGTAACTTCTTCCCAGGCATTGGCCCACACCACCGCCTGGCCGAAGGCGTGGTGTAGGAAAAAGCGGAGCAAGGCATACGAAAGACAGCCGAGTCCGACAAAGAACGGAGCCTTGGCCGGTTCGACGCCGGGTCTGCCTTTGCGCAGGTCGAAGAATGCCACCGCGAAAAGCCACAGGGCGAAGCAGGGGTACACGCGCATCTCGGCGATTTCCACGACCAGCGTCGATTCGTCCCGCACCAGAGTTCCGAACACCGGGTATGCGACAAGCAGCGGCCGAAGCGTGGCCGAAAGGGGCAGAAGGCAAAGGATGGCCAACACCGGTAGAAGCATGCGCATGATGCGGTGGAGCCCACAGGCGACGGGATCGCGTTTCCAACAGCGCTGACAAAAACGGCTGAGCGCGCAGGCGCGCGCCGGATCCGAAAACCCCAGCACGCGACGATCGAGAAGTTCGAGCAAGCCCCAACTGAACCAGGCACCCATGGCTACCATGCCGAGCCCGTGGCCGATCTCGAACAGATCGGACGGTTCTGCGCCCATGCCACGAACGGCACAGAGCGTTTCGCCGGCGAAGAAGAGCAACATCCCGCGACCGAGAAGCGCCAGATCGCGATCGCGGCGCCGCCAAAGCCAAAGCCCCAAGGCGAGCGCCAAGAGCATGTAAAGCGGCTTCACCGCGAAGGCAACTATCACGGTCGCCAGCTGTTCGAGCCACGTGGTGTCGACCACGGTAATCGTGCCTGGCGCCGGTGCGGACAAGCCTGTCTCGATCGGGAGCCCAAGCGCGCGCCAGCCGGCGATTCCTCCCGCCAGGCTCGACACGCGCTGGTGGCCGCGGGCTGCGATTTCGGTGGCGCCCATGGCAGATCGCCAGCCATGCGCACAGATGGTCACGATGGTCCGCTTGACGGGAACCGGATGGGCAGCGACAAAGTCCCCGAGTTGTCCGAGCGGCACCCAGAGCGCGCCGACTACATGTCCGCTGCGGTATTCTTCCTCGCTGCGAACGTCGACGAGCAGCGGTGGTGATGGGCTCTTTGTGGCAAGGACCAAGTCGCCCGGTTGGATTTCATGGGCACCCACCAACCACCCAAGGCCCGACGGACGGGCGGTGAGCGCAAGCATGGCCCCGAGCATGGCAAACGCGGGTAGGCCCCAGACCAGCATGGCGCGGCCGAATTTCCCCATGACAAAAGCATAGCCGCGATCGTGCGTAGGGAATATTGAAGAAAGGAGAATTCGTCGGGTAAGATAGCCAGCCACAGTGGAATCGTCAGCCAGCTTCGTCTTGGACCGTGACCGTGGACGCAAGTTGCGCTACCTGCGCAACTTCCTAGCCGGACGTCTCGTTCACACCAATCTGCAGATCCTCTACGACTGCAACTTTCGTTGTGGCATCTGCAATTTCTGGCAGGCGCAGTACCGCGGTGCCGCGCGCTTGACGCTCGGCCAGGTCGAACAAATCTCGGCCAAGCTGGCCGAGATTGGGCCACAAATCGTCTCCATCGGCGGGGGCGAGCCGCTGCTTCACCCGGACATCGTCGCTATCGTCTCGGCGCTGGGCCGCCACCACTTTCCGGTCATGATTTGCAATGGCTGGTACGTCACGCCCGAGTTGGCGCGCCGGCTGTGGCAAGCGGGCATCTACGAGGTGAGCATCTCCGTCGACTATGCCAACGCCGAACGCCATGATCGCCAACGCGGCGCCAGCGGCGCCCATCAGCGCGCGCTCGAGGCACTCCGCGTGCTTCATCGCGAACGCGTCCATCCCAGGCAACGCGTGCACATGATTTCGGTCATCCTGGAGGACAATCTCGACGAGATCGAACCACTGATTCGCATCTGTCGCGGGCTGGGCATTACCTTTCTCGTGACCCTCTATTCCGACGGGCGCGGCGAGCGATCGGGCCGTTGCATCCCGAGCCAGGTGAGCCGGCGCCTGCTTGCGCTTAAGCGCGCCTATCCAGAATTCGTCGCCGTGAGGGGCTATCTGGCAAAGTTCTCACAGGCCATAGCCGAGCACGGGGTCGGTCCCTGCAATGCAGGCAAGCAGCTTTGCAATATCGACAGCCAGGGGCAAGTCAGTTTGTGCATCGATCGCATGGGCGAGCCGGTCGCGAATATTCTGACCGACGATGCCCTCACGGTGGCAGGGAATCTTGCCCAGGCCCATCGGGACAATACCTGCCGATCGTGCTGGACCAGTTGCCGCGGCAACATCGAAACATTGCGAAGCCCCAAACACCTCATCGGCAACCTGTGGGACTACCACAAGACCTGCCGGGCCCAGCCGCTGGCAACGGGTGCATGAGGTTCAGGCTGGCGGCAGCGCAGGCCGGCCAGCGAGCCGCCGCCGCCACCAGGTCTTGGCCATCAGGGCCACTTCGGAAACCATGGTCCACGGCTTGTCGAGGATGAGCGAGAAAGCAAGCGCGCAGGCCGAATGGCACTGGTTGCCGCAGACCGGCTCGGCGCCATGGCGGCGCATGCCCTCAGCACGCAGCTTATGGAGGTTGCATTCTTCGAGCAAATTGCCCGCGACCTTTCCAATTTCGAGACAGGGGTAAAACACGTCACCGACGGGCGAAACCGCCAACGTGGTGGATGGACGGCAGCGAAACTTGCGCAGGTCTCGCATCGCACGCAGGTAGGCCAGCGAACCGTTGACGGGAAAGCCTCGGCGTTTCTGCTCGATGAGAAAATCGAAGAGCGCGCGGTAGCGCGGATCGCCGGCCAAGGCAGGATCAGGCGCTACCCCGCGCAGGACAGGGCAGACCGCATGGCGAAATCCTCGCTCGGCCGCGTAGCGGAAGACATCGCGAAGATCGGGCAGGTTGTCGGGCGTGGCGACGGACGAAATCAGGATTTCAAAGCGCCGTCGTGGGTGGCGGCGCGCGGCCTCGATAGTGGCGAGGATTTGGGCGTGGCAGCCGGCACCGCGGCCGAGCCAAGCATCTGCTTTCGCTGGGTCCATGGTGTCCAAGCTGAAGACCAGATAGCGAATCGATTGGGCGATGTCGTCGAGAAAGGGAGCAAGGTCGTGGCCAATGGTGGTGAGCACGACGCCGTCGAAACGATGCCGGGGCAGCAGGCGCAAGAATTCGCCGAAATCCGGGTGCCGCGACGGTTCCCCGCCGGTGATGACCAGATGATCGCAGACGCGACGAAGGCGCAGAAGGAGTCGGTCGAGGTTGTCCCCGCGCAAGACCGGCGAGCGTAGAGCATGGTAGGGCGTTCCCGATCCGTCGCTGCAATAGGGGCAGCGAAACTCGCAGGCGTAGGTCAGGTAGTAGACCGCCAGCAGAGGATGCCAGCCCCGCGGCGACTTACTCGCGAAGTGGCGAAGGTAGTTGCTGAACGCTGTCCACATTCTTAGGCCGAGTTTAGCAGCAGCGCGACGACGCGTGCCGAAGTTGATTAATGCCTCGCCTTCAGACATGGTCGGTTGAACCATGCTGCTTGATTGGGCTCGGCTTGCCGGCGTGCTGTCGCGATCGCGGGACTTGCATGCTGCGCCCGATCCGCGCTGTCACGTGCAACGGAATGTTCCGACGGTCAATGGATGGGTGGCCGATCGATTCTTGCCCAAGACTCCTTCGGGCGCAGCGTCCCTGCTGGTGCATGGCTGGACCTTGCGCGGAAAGGACGACCTTCGCCTGCAAGCGCTCGCGCGCGCGCTGGCGATAGCCGGTGTCGAGTGCCTGGTGCCGAGGGTTCCGGGGCTGGCGACCCTGAGCTGGGAAGTGGCGGACGTGGCGGGGATTCGCGCCCTGCTGGAAGCCGAGCGGGTGCCGCCCGCCGTGGTCGGCTTCAGCTTTGGCGGAAGCTATTCACTGCTGGCCGCAAGTGGCTGCGCGAAACAGCCGCGTTTCGTGGTGTCGGTGAGCGGTCATGCTGACCTTCCCGCGCTGTTCCGCTACTGGGAAACATGGGGGGCAAAGGCTCCGGACGGAGCGGAGGCTCGCAAGTCGTGGATCTACCAGAAGCTTGCACTGGCATGGAGGCAGCGCGATGCCCTGGCCATCCCCGAAACCGGGCAAACCCAATTACGCGAAATCCTGCTTTCCTTCTGCGATGAAGGATCGGCGGATGCCGCTTGGTCATTCTACGAGCAGGCCCTGCGCGCAACCAATTGGGAGGCCGAGAATCGGCTTCGTCAGGAGCCTGCGGTCTTGCACGCGCTGTCCCCGGCCGAGCATCCGCCGCGGCTCGGCTGTCCAGTGCTGATTCTGCACGACAAGACCGACCAGGCCGTACCAGCCAGCGAGGCCAAGATCATGGCCGAGGCCATTGCGCGAGGCTCGCCGACGATCTCCGTGGACCTCCTGGTGACCGATCTTCTTCGTCACGTCTCGCTGGGTCCGGCCTTTCGCCTGGGCGAAGTCGCGCGACTTGTCCGCCTGCTGTCGCCACTGGTACGCGGCTAAAGATCAAAGCCCGTTGTTGCGCACACAGGCCGGCAGCAGCCGCCCATCGGTTTGCGGGTAGTGATTGCAGCACTTGACCACCCGGGACAGGTCGAAATTCGAACGGTCCATGAAATGGTGGATGAAAATGCTCTTGATGTTGCGCGTGCCGAGCTCGAGCACTTGGCGATGGCCCTGATCGCTCGGGCGGCCGAGATCGAGAATGAGCTGCCGCATGGTCTGAAGCAGGCTGTCTCGTTGAGGCATGATCCCATCGGACGACCACAATCGGTAAAGCGTATCGCGCAGATTCTCCAGGCTTTCGCGATCGGTCCCAACCAAGGCCTGGTTCTTGACGAGATTGAGGTACGACTCGGCGTCGATGAGCGACGGCAGCGATACCAGCGAACCGTCGTTCAGCTTGAGCAAATAGGTGAGAGCAAAACAAGTCGGGTGGGAACAAGGCAGCGGCGTGAAGTCAGCTTCGCGCAGAATTCCGCCCGACGAGCTGGCCAAAAGCGCCACGGCGTCGGGTAGAGTCAGACGATCGAGGTCGCTTGCCGGACGTGGACCCATGCAGGCCAGAGGCTGGATCATCAGGCTCAGGATTTGCTGCTCATTGAAAAGCAGCCGCAAGACTCCGGGCAGCTCTTCTTCATTGGTGTTCTTGGCCAGGGTAAAGGTCAGCGACAATCGGCCGCCCAATTCCAGCACGCGCTCGACGGCGCGTCGCTTGCGCTCGCCCAGATCGGGACGACCGCGCAGTCGGCGATTGGGCTCGGCCGCGAATCCGTCGAGCTGCAAACTGATGATGACGCCTCGGTCGCGCAGGGCGCGCACCAGATCCTGGTTGCGCTCGATCCACAGACCGTTGGTCGAAATCGACACGATGCCGATCTCCGGCCGTAAACAGCGATCGACGATTTCCAGAAACTGCGGATGTCGGGTCGGCTCACCCCCGGTCAGGGTCAGCATGTTGAGCTTGCCTTCGCACGCGACAAGCGTGTCCAGAATTCGGTCCACCTCGGGCAAGGTCAAGGCGGGTTTCACCCGCCCGTCGACCAGGCAAATCGGGCAGTCGAGGTCGCAGACAGAGGTGATCTCGAGCAGCGGCACACAGGTGTGCTGCTGGTGCTCGCTGCAAAGTCCACAACTCGTCGGACAGCCGCGATAGTCGGCCACCGCGCGCGCGCTCGGATTGGTGCCGGGCTTGAGGTAGCCGGCAGCGCGCGCCGTCCAGGTGCAATTCGAGCTGACCAATCCTTCGCACAGGCCGTGCTCGGGGCACCATTTGACCAAGACCACGCGCTCGCCGCGCGCCACCAGCTTGGCATCCACCAGGCGGCCGCAGGTGTGGCATAGTCCCCGCGTAGCCGACAGGCAGGCGTCCTCGGCGCGCACACCCAACGACGCGCTCGCAACCCAGCCCCGCGTGGGCGACGTGCTTTCGCTCATCGTCCCGCTCCGAAGCGAGGATCGGGCATGCGGTACATCAGATTGAAGTTGCACGCGCCCACCAGATTATCGCCATCCGCGACCACCTGATCCGGGCAGCGCATGGCGCGCCCAATTTCATAGGTGTCCTCGTCCATGTGGGCGTGGACGAAGATGGTCTTGATGAATTTCTCGCCGGCGCGCTGGCGCGCATACACGTCGAGGGGCGGCCCCGGCGGATAGAGCGCGGTGAGCATGTTCTTGAGAATGCGCAGAAGGGCCGGCTCTTTGCCCTCGCTCCACAGGCGTTCCACGGCCGCCTTCATGGCCGATTCGGAGGCGTCGTTGGGGTGCAGCAGATACCCGCCCTTTGCCATGGCTGCGATTTCGCGTTTGTCGAGCAGCCGGGCCATGGGTTGAAGGCCCAAGCGCTCATCGGAAAACAGATACGAGACGCCGTAACACAGGGGATGCGCCGTGGGCAGCGGCATGAAGTCGGCAAGGGCGATGCGGCCCGCGCTGGCCGCGTCGATCATCCGCTCGACCTCGTCGACGGGCAGGCGTCGGCGCGGTTCGAAATGGGCACCGCCCTGTCCGGTGTAGGTCATGGTCTGAATGGTCAGGCTGCGTACGAAGGGTTTCTTCTCCAGCAGTTCCAGCCACGCCGGCATTTCATCCTCGTTCACGCCCGGCACCAATACGTGCAAAATTGTGGTGGGAATGTTGTACTCCTCGAGGGTGCTAAGGGCGCGGCGTTTCGCCTCGACGATGTCGGCCCCATGCACGATTGCGCTTCGCTCTGGCCGCAGCGTATCCAGGGACAGCACGACGTACACACCGAGGTCGGCCAGCGCCCGCGCCAGATCCGGCTTGCGCCCGAGCGCAAGGCCGTTGCTGTTCATGGTGACACGGCCGATGCCGGGCCGCTGGGCCACGCGCAGGATGGCGAGCAGATCCGGATGCAGCGTCGGTTCGCCACCCGTGATATTGATGAGATCCACACCGCCGGTGGCGTCGAGGAGAAAATCGAGGCGTTTGGCAAATTCCTCGACCGGCATGAAATAGGGGTCGGGCCGATTGAAGCCAAAGCAAATGGGACAGCGCAGGTTGCAGGCATTGGTAATCGGGATGACCGGCAAATGGCAGCGCTGTCCGTGAAACAGGCATGGTCCGCAGGCATCGGGGCAGGCGGCGCGCTTTTCACGGTGCACTGTTGGCGGAGGGCACGGTGCCACCTCCTGGCTCATGGCTTCGAGGTACCAGGAGAGATCTCCTGCGATCAAGGCCTCGTGTCTTCCGTGCTGGGGACAGTGGCGCTGCAAGTACACGCGGTTGTCTCGGGCGATGGTGCGCACCTCGACCCGGGCTCCGCACTCACGGCACAGGCCGCGCGATTGCGCCAGGTAGTTGATGGGGCCCTTTTCGCCTGACGGACAGATCGCGCACGTTTCCATCACAGTCCTCCGTCGACGTTGACGCTTTGGGCGTTGATGTACGAGGCACGGTCCGAGGCAAGGAAGGCGACGAGTTCGGCGACCTCTCCGGGGCGCCCAGGACGACCGAGCGAGCAGTGCTCGTTGTAGGCTTGCAGTTGGCGATCCGACACGTTGAGGCCCACGCCGCCCTTGATCAGGCCCGGTACGACCTCGTTGACGCGAATGCCGTAGCGGCTGAGTTCTTTGGCGAGCGAGAGAGTGAATCCCGTGACCGCAGCTTTGGCGGTGGCGTAGTGGACGGGCACCTCCAGCAAACGATGGCCGGCGAGCGATCCCAAATTCACGACGACCCCGCGCTTGCGGCGAATCATGCCGCGCACGAAGGCGCGGGAAAACAGAAACAGCCCCTTGAGATTCACCGCCAACAGATCGTCCCAATCGCTCTCTTCGATGAGCGCGAAAGGCAATACCTGGGTCGTGCCGAGATTGTTGATGAGCCCGGCGACTGGGCCGAGCTCGCTTTCCACGCGGGCGGCAAACGCATCGATGGCCTTTGCGTCCCGGCCGTCGACCGCAGCAATCAGACAGCGACGGCCGAGCCCGAGCATTTCTGCCTGCAAAGCCTGGGCGCGGTCTTGGCCTTGTTTGTAGGTCAAGGCCACGTCCGCGCCTTGGGCAGCCAAGCTACGCACGATAGCCGAACCGATGGCCCCGGATCCGCCGGTCACGACGAAGACGCGGCCGCTAAGCACGGGGCGCCTCGCGCGCGGAAAGCTTGTGGTCGATGCCGCAGGCCAGAGCCTCTACGGTCAAAAGCGGGGCCAATTGGTTGCGCGTCACTCCGTCGCGCAAGAGTTCCTGAGCCTCCGGATAGCGTTCGCGCAACAGCGCCAGCGTCTTCGGCTTGATGACCTCGCGCTCGTGGACTTCCTCCTCGGGCAGCCCGAGTTGGGCGCTTAGGCTCAGATCCTGCTTGTCGAGCTTGATGGCAAATTCGTCTTCGAGCAGGTACATGAGCTCGACCAGGTCCAGCGAATCGGCGCCCAAGTCGTCGATGAGCCGACTTTGCGGACTGATCTCGCACGCAGATTTCGCGAGCACCTGGGCCACACAGCGGATGATGCGGTCCTGGGTGGTCTGGGCGGGGGGCGGGGGCGCAGTTTCGGGCATGGTTACATCCTCGGTGAGGGACAAGGGTCTGCTCCGGCAGCAAGAACCAAACATGCATTCTGTCCGCCGAAACCGAAGGAATTGGAAAGCGCGATGCGTACGCTGGCCGGACGCGGCTGATTTGCAACAAAGTCGAGATCGCACTCGGGATCCGGCGTGTGCAGATTGATCGTGGCAGGCAGCGTCTGCTCGGCAAAGGCGAACAGCACCGCCATGGCCTCGACAGCACCGGCCGCGCCGATGAGATGGCCGATCTGGCTTTTCGTCGAGCTTGTAGGCGGGGGCGCTGCGAACACCTGGCGGATGGCGCGCGTCTCGGCCGGATCGTTCTTGCGCGTGCCCGTGCCGTGGGCGTTGATGTAGTCCACCTCGCTCGCCCCGATGCCAGCGTCTTGCAGGGCCGCGCGCATGGCGGCCACCGCACCTCGCTCGTGCTCGTCGGGATCGCTGACGCGAAAGGCGTCCATGGTGGAACCGTAGCCAATGATTTCGCCCAGCACAATCGCGCCGCGCGCGCGGGCTGAGATCATGGTTTCGAGGAAGAACATCGCCGCCCCCTCGCCGAGCACGAAGCCGTCGCGGTCCCGGTCAAAGGGACGAGAGACAGCCGGACCAAGGTGATTGCTTTCCGACAAGGCACCGAGAAAGGAGAAACCGCCCACCCCCAGAGGATTCACCATGGAGTCGAAGCCGCCCGCCAACACGCCGTCGAGGTCACCGTCGCGCACGAGCCAAAACGCCTCGCCGAGTGCCTGCGTTCCAGCCGCGCATGCCGAGACGTTGACCGCGCAGGGCCCAAGTATGCCCGCTTCGCGCGCCACACAGCGTGCGGCCAGATCGGAAGGAATTTCGAGGAAGGCGCAAGGCGGGGCTACCAAGGCTGCGCGCAACAGACTCTCGCGCTGTAAGTGGTTTCCGTCGAGGTGGGGCGACAAATCCGTGGCGTGGAAGATTTCGAGGCCGGTGGCGACCGATACTCCGACGCGAAAGGGATCGAAGAAAGCCGGCACCGTCGCCGAAGCCAGCGCTTGCGCCAGTGCTTCGCGCGCCGCCGCCATGGCAAACAGCGCCTTGGGATCCCGCCGCAGAGCCGCAGCCTCGGGGAAAGGCAGCGAAACCCTCGGACTGCAATCGGGAACCTCGCCCGCTACGTGAACGGAAAACCCCGAGGCATCGAAGGATCGGATGGAACGAATGCCCGAGCGAGCCTCGCGTAGACCGGAGAAGAATTTCGCTCGACCACTGCCGAGCGGCGAAACGACACCCGCGCCGGTGATGACAACGCGATGGCCTTTCACGCCGATCCCCGCCATCGGGACAGCACGGCGCCCGCCGCGGATTGGCCGTCGTGAAAGGAAACCAGCACCCGTTGAGCGGCGCAGGAAGGGACGCGTTCGAGCAGCGACGTGGGCAAGACGTTCTGGCGCAAGGCCAAGCAGGCGATGGCCGCGGCGACGAGCCAGCTTGCGGCCGGGGCGATGCCGATAAGGCCGTCGGCTGAGGCCATCGTCACCGCTCTTCCCCACAAATTTGTCGCCCGCGCCCGGTCGGCATCCATCTCGGCCGCCGAGCGCGTACCGGTCGCAAAAACCGTGTCGGGCGCGTGCTCGGCCAGCGACCGCCAAAGATGGTCCGCGCTTCCCGGCCCGAGCAGGTTCGCCTGGTCGAGCACGGCATACGAAGCTCGCCCGCGCCGTGCGGCTTCCGCTTCGGTTTCAAGCAGCAGAAAGGCCGCCTGATCCGCCGGCGCCCAGCCCAAGTGTTGTGGCGAGAACGGCTGCGCCTCTTCGATGGACGCGGCCAGACGACGTTCGCGCTGCAGGCCGAGCAATGGCGCAAGGCTCAGGGTGTGCCCGCTGCCACCTACCAAGGCGCGGGAAAATCGCCCCTGGCGCAACCCGCGCACAGCATGGCAAAGCGCGCACGCACCTTGCTCGGGCCCGGGGTAAAGCACCGCATTGGGGCCTTTGATGCCAAACGTGATCGACACCAGGCCGAGCGGCATATTGAGCAACATCTTGAACGGCAACAAGGGATGACAGCGCCGAAGTGCTTCTTGCTTGAGCGCGACCAGAGCGGCGGCGCCGCCCTTGCCGATGGATTGCAGGGCCTGCTCGACGTCGAAGGCAATCGGCCCGGTTGCAACGAATAGGGCGGTGGCCGCACGTTCGGGCTCTGCGCTCGCCTGCAGCAGCCCGGCGTCGCGCAGAGCGCGGCCTGCCGCCAGCACCGACATCTGGGTGCAGGGCCCCATGTATTTGATCGATTTTCGGTCGGCGAGAAATTCGGTTGGCGCCGGGTCGGGCGCGGGGGCTGCGGGAAAGCCTGCGCTGGTCGGTCCGACGCGAGTCGGTTCACCCCAGCCTTCGTTCCACGGATGATTCGTAGTCAGCGCCGAGCGGCCGTCGCCAAGCGCCGCCCAGGTGGCCTCGGTAGCGCCGTGTCCGGTGTGCAGGCCGACACCGGTGATGACGACGGGCGAAACGTGACTCAATCTTCGAACCTCGTGGTTCGCGTGAGAACCGACAGGTATTGGCGGCGAGACGCTTCGAGTGCGGCATCGTCGATGCGCAGGATGATGTAGAGAAGCTCCGCCTCGGCCAAACGCTGGTCACCGCGTCTGGCGCTGGCGCGCACGCGCGCCGAGTCCGGGTGGTGCGAAATCACGTCGACGCGCAAAGAAAGCTGATCACCCGGGCAGGCGAAATCACGAAATTTCGCCTCGACTTTGCTAAGCACGCAGCGGGGCATGGGATCGCCGTCTTTGCGCAGGGAGATTTCCATCAGCGCACCGCCGAGCTGGGCTAGGCTTTCAATGAGCAAGGCGCCGGGATAGATGGGCTGACCTGGAAAATGGTGCTCGAAGCAGTCGTCGGAAAGCGAGATGCACTTGACCGCTTCGGCGAAAGCGAATGGCCTAAGAAGGGTGATCTGATCGACTAGGAAGAATCTCATGAAAGCGCCCCAATCTTCAGCAAGCAATATGCCAAAATCGGCCAGAATGAGACACGCCTTTTCTCAGAGGTTCACGCCACCGAAGCCTGGGAAGACATCCCAGCCTCAACCTCCGAGATCTGCCAGTCACTGCCGCCGCGGCAGGATCAGCAGCGGCCGTGCTGGCGTTCGGACGGATGCGAATTCCTCGTCGTCGATGCGACCAGTTGCCTCAGGCAAGGTGACGGTGCCTGACAAGGAGAAGTGCAACGGCACAATGATGACCCTGGGCAGGGAATCGGAATCGAGCTTGGTTCGCAGGGTGAGCGCGCCCTGCACCTGCCGAACCCCGGAGACCGGTTCGGCGAGGGAGGCACCAGGAGGAAGCGGTATTCGCACGACCACGGGAACGCCGCGGCCCAAATCATGGCGAAGGCTGACTTGCAGAGAGGCCGTGCTGCGCGCGATCGGCGGGTTGGAAACGGCCAATTCCAGATGCAGGGGACTTTGGTTGGAATCAAGCGGCCGCTTGAACGGACGGAATAGCGAGCGCTCGATCCGAGCCAACACCGCGGACGACGTAGCTTCGAGGCGCACCTGGGCTGCAGCCGCGGTCAGGGGCACTGTGGCCGATCCATCGGCCGCCAAATCGACCTTGCCTCGGTCAATGGGCTTCCCTTGGTCCGACAATGCCGTCCAGCCCACAATTGCGGGCGACGGCGCCGGGGCATCGGCGTCGAGCAGGGCCCGCACCACCAGGCGTGTGGCCTCTGTCGATCCATACCCGCCCAGGCTGTCCCGCTCAAGCAGAAGTCGGGGCCACAGCGCCGTCGCTTTCGCCTTGGAAGGTTGATTGCCGCCCAACTTTCTGGCGGTCAGCAACGCGGCAATCACCTTGGATCGCGCCGCATGATCGGCCGCCAGGTTTCCCGGAAGCACAATGGTGCCATCCTGACCTCCCAGCACCGATGCGGCCAAACGATCTGCTAATGCGGAAGCCACAGTCGCTTGCGCTGGCCAGTCCTGCAGAGCAAGCACGACCCTGGCCAAAAGCAACGGATCGTTCGTGTCCGCCAATTGCTGAATCGTCGAAGCCAGAAATGCTGTCCAGCACGCCCGCTCAGTCCGCTCTGCCGACCGAGGCGCCACTTCTAGCCAATCGAACATGGACATGAGAGAAGACGCCTTGGTCGAAGGACAGTCGTCCTCACGACGGTGAGATTGATTCTGCTTCGGCGGTCCAGTCAGAAGCTCCCAACGCTGACCGCGTTGGTACAGCGGTCCTTCCCCATCGGTTTCGGAGCGCTTCTTGCGCAGAAGATCCCGTCGCGCCACCACCTGCCTGGCGAGCTCGCGGGCGCGAATCGCCAGCGGGTGGGTCTCACCGCCCCAAACAACCGCCCACACCCGCACGCGACCAAAAACCTCCAGGGCATCGGCCATGGCCCGCGCCCCATTCAAGTGTTCCGGTTGCAATGATTCCAAGGCCGCGGTCAACAACGGCGCCAATCCCCTTTCCAGAATCAGCCGCGGCGACCCGATCGGTGGCGTGTCCGCTTTCAGCGCGGGCAGGGCCAACGTCGCCTCCCGTTCCACCCAGGCCGCATTCGAGGTTGCGAACACCTCTCCCGCAGGTTTGATCGTCCATTGGTGGCGAACCCGATCCGCTACCGCAGAAGCAGCGTCGGTCAGCACCACGTCCAGGACGGCGGTTCCCGCCCCGGTGCCTCGTACCCGCACAATTGCGGTTGCCGTGGATTCGGCAGGCACGCGAAGACTGCGACTGGCTCCGCTGGAATCCGTGAGCTGGGCTGACCCCGAGGCGGACAATTGCAGTGAAACTGTATGGGATTTTGGGGTCCGATTGCGCACGTCCACTGCCACGTCCACTTCATCACCGACAATCCACGTGGTGCCGGCGTTTACCTTGGCCGACAAAGGCAGCGATATCGGCACATCCACGCTGGTCACCGCCGGCGTGGCTTGGTCTGGCACGCCGATGAGAACGATCTGCCAAGTCGTCTCGGCATCGCCGAGCGGAACGGCCAGTTGCGCATGACCGTGGTCGTCGGTGCGAACCGGGGGCAACCATCGTCCGGGGCCAGGATCGATGCCTGCGCTTGCTCGCCCGTAGCCGGTGCCGCCGCCACCACCTCCTTTACCCACCGTACCAAGCCCACCCACGCCGTATGCCTCCCCTATCTGATCGCCCACAATCGTCCCAGTCAGTTCCTCCAAGGTCTTCTTCCAAGCTTCCACGGTCTCGTCGCCCACCCGCATGTCCCATTTGGCGTCGACCAGACGATCTTCCTCCACCGCTCGCCCATATGGCGATTTCGAGGCCAGCACGCGCTGGAAGGGATCGAAGAGATCATCGTCCGTTCCGAACCGGCCGTCGGGTCCGGCGGACACCAGGCGAAATCCAGGCACCGTGGAAAGAAATGGGATACGCGGCCCGGCGGTGCGCGAAAATGTCAGCCCATGACCCCAGGGATCAAGCAAGGCCCCGGCTTCAATCACCTCTTCGCGCACCAGCCGCCGCAGCAGGGCGTTCGGCTCGCGCAGCATCGGCTCGTCGGGGCCAAGCTTGTGTTCAAAGAGATACGTGCGCAGTGCAGACAAGACGCGAAACAGCTTCAATCGCGTGACCCGACGGCCGACATTGTCGTACTTCACCTGTGGATCGATGGCCATCAAGTCCGACAATCGCCAAGGCTCGCCCCCCGGGGTCACAGGCGGCTCTTCCATGGCCTCCGTGACCAAGGTGAGCATCTCGGGATTTAGCGCAGAGCTATTCGCACTGCGAATGCGCACATCGCGCAGCCGTTCAGGATCACCACTCGATTCACACACCGCTCCTTCAAGCGATTGAACAATTTCCCGAAATGCCTTTTCGATTTCCGCATGCACAGTCGCGGGCGGATCGAAGGCCGGCACAACAGGCTCGGGTGATTGGCTGGCCAAGCCCGCCCAGCGTTCGCGTTCAAATCGAGCATCTCCGTCGAGAAATCCGTCGACATCGTCAGCGCTGACATCGAAGGAACCGGCCAGCGAACGTCGCGTGTCGAGCGCCAGGAGGCTGTCGGGGTGCGTGCCCCCGAATTTGTCGAAGACCACCGCGCCCACGCTGCCCGGCAAGGGTTGTCCATGACCGTCGCTGAGATCCGCTTCCAGTACCACCGCGCCCCCCGGCGCCAGCCGTCCGCCCTCCACGCGCTTTGCAACCAGGCGGGGCAACACCCGCGGTAGCACCAACACGCTCGCTGGCAGCACGCGTTTGTCCTTGTCGGATGGAATCCCCGCAGCGCTGAGGGTCGATAGTCCCTGGGCGAAGGGCGGAATGGCAACCGCGCCCCGGCCGGAATCGCCCAGCCAAGCACTGCTGGTCACCGCCCCATGCGGCCCGACAAGCACCACACTCGACATCCCTGACTTGCCTCCGAGCACGCGCACCGGCAACTCATCTCCGGCGCGAACCATGGGGCGCTCTGGTCGCACCACGGCCAGGGCGTCCCGATCCACCGACAGACAGCGTTCAAACGGCTGGGGCGGCTTGGCTAGGCCGGGAATCGCAGACCACAAGCGAATTCGCAGTGTCGCGGCCACGTCTCCTGCACAGCCAGCGTGGGCTTCTCCGGAAACTGTGGCGCCCACCTCGTGGGGGACCTTCCACATCACGTCCCCCCAGCCACGTTCATCGGTCCGCACCCGTGCCGTCAAGCCATGTCCTTCGACAGTGAATTCAGCCGCAATCGGCTTTCCCGCCAAAGTGGCATGAATGAACAATCGCTGCGCCTGCCCCGGCAGCAGAACCCCCAGCTCGGGCGTCACATCCACTTCGGGAGCGGGGGTTTGCAGTGTGAGCACAGCCTCGGCCGAAAGGAGATGCCCTTGCACCGTGGTTCTTGCCACCACAGTCAGATTGCTACCCCGCGAAGAGATGGTCTTCGGCGTGTCCAAGGTAACCGTGACCTTGCCGTTCCCATTGGTCACCGCCTCAGTCGAGGCCTGCTGCCAAGCGGAATCGTCCATGGGTGCATGGGTGCCGCGCGGCCCGACCCAATAGCGCAAAGGGCATTTCGCCAGTTCTTGTTCCACCCCGTCGAGCAGTTGAATCTCGAAGGCAGCGGCGGTGCCTGGCGCCGCCGAGGGTGTCGTCCAGCGAACCGTCATGCTCGGCAGCTCGGGTGTTTCCTCACGCACGCCAAGGGTCTGCGAGGCCTCTGCTTCCTCGCCCTGGCCGAGCGCCGTACGCGCTGTCAGCGTCCAAGTCCAATCGGGATCATCAGTGAAAGGCACGTGCACCTCCGTCGTTGCCATTCCAGCCCTGTCAGTGGTCAGGCGCAAAGAGACGCGAGCGACGCTTCCTTCCTGTAGCGCCACATCCACTGAGCGGCCGGCCACGGGTTGCCCAGTCACCTGATCGCGAACCAAGACCCAGGTCGACACTGTACCGCCCGGCACCACCTTTGTGTCACTGACCCGCAACTCGATGGCATAGCGGCGCAGCCTTGTGATCTCGACCATGCGAGTTCGCTCGTGCCCGCGCCAGCGCGCCGATAGGAGCAGCGACAGCTTGTCTTTGCCGGGCGGGACCTCGATATCAAGGTGGGCGCGGCCCGATTCATCGCAGGTTCCGCTGACCGCCGCGGGAACCGACGACGCGTCCGGGCCCAACGTTTCGGGATCCCAGGTGGCCTCAACCTGCGCTCCGGGTAGCGGGGCCAATGTGGAAACCGTGGGAAATCCGAAGACCCGCAATTGCACAGGCACCCGCCCGCCCGCCGCGGCCTGTGTGGGGGCGTGGACGAAAAGGTCCAGGCCGCGCGCCGCAAGATCGGTGGGGGCAGCGTCCCCTGACCGGGCAATTGCAACCAACATGACCGGAAGCAGGATCTGTGTGGTGCGCAAGAGGGCCTCCAATCTCAAGACACCCAAGACAACGGAAAGTTCCCGGGTATTGGGGAGGGACAGGGGGTGCTCAGACAGCCGCTCGTGCCAGTGGACCTTTGTCCCCCAAGTCCTGTGCGGCCTTTTCCCAAATGGCGCTGAGTGCCCGCTGCTGTAGCAGTGTGAGCCTGTACGTGGACAGCGTTCCCTTCAGGCCCAGCAGCAAGCGATCATTGCTGACACGAGTATCGTAGACCCCTTCGGGGTCGACGATATTGGCTCCTCGACTCGATCCCCTATGCCCGGGGATCTCGGGTGCGTTATCACTTCGGCCCGGCGCCGCTCTCAATCGTCGCTTGCAGGCCGGCGGTGTCGTCCACTGCATACGTGTAGCTCGATGCCGGATCGAACACGCTGCTGGCGTTCAAATCGGCCGGCGCGGCACCCGCAGGATACGCGTTGCCCGTGGACCGAATGGCACTGGTGGCATCGGAGTAGTCAGAGGTATCAATAGGCGTCTTGACGCCGACGAATACGTTGTTCTCGGTCCGCAGATTTGCGCCCACGCCCACGCCGATGCAGTAGTTGTCGACGGTCGACGTATACAGATTGTTGAACAGATGCACGCGACCAAAGCGCACGCGCGGCTGGCGTTCGACGACAAAGTCCCCCCACCAGTTGTGATGCCAGGTGATGGTCAGGTGCCCGGTATCCTCGCTGGCATTGCTGTCGGAATGCCCCACCAAATTGCTGAAGCGATGTCCGTTGGCGCCGGTCGAGTCCGAGCCGGTGTTGTCGGTGCGCGCGGACGAGTAGTGGAATTTGGTCCACGATACGGTGATGAAGTCGCAGGCATGGGTGATGTCGAGATTGCCGTCGGTCCCGTCTGAGATGTCGTCGTGATCGAACCACAGGTGATCCGATTGACCCTGAACCGTGATGGCATCATCGCCCGAGGAGCAGCCCGTCGCAGATGAGTAGCTCGGGTCGAGCGCGCAGTTCCCGACCGCGTAGCCGACGATCTTGATGTTGCGAATAATGATGTTGGTCTGCTTGTTGATACCGATGTGCCCGTGGATTTGGGCCCCGCACAGGCCGACAATTGTCTTGTTGGAACCCATGGTCAGGCTTCCCGCTTCCAGCACACCCTTGACGTAGATCACCGCCGGAGTCGTGCTCTTCACGGCACTTTGCAGAGCCGCCAGCGTGGTGACCATGATCGGCGTAGCGTTGCCGCCTCCGGTGGTCGAGCCGGAGGCTGTGGCCCAACCGATGAGCGGGCTGGGCGCCGGCGGCGTGGTGCAATTGCCGCTGGTCGCGCCAGCGGCGCCGCCTGTTGATGGCGAGCCGGCATCTCGGTTGCCACCCGCCCCAGCCGCACCGGCGTCTCTCGCCCCGCCGGTTCCCCCCGCGCCGCTGCCCTTTGTTCCGCCCGCGCTGCCCGCCAAAACGCTGCTACCACCGCTGCTGGTCGTTCCGCCGCTCATCACCTTCCCGCCGCCGCTTGTCGTTCCGCCGCTCGTTATCGTTCCGCCGCTGCTCCCCGCGGCTCCGCCACTCGCCACGATTCCGCCGCTGTTCCCCATGGCTCCGCCAGAGTTTGCCGTAGTCCCACTGCTCGCCGCGGTTCCATCACTGTTTTCGAAGGTTCCGCCGCTGCTGCCCGTGACTCCGCCGCTGCTGCCCGCGGTTCCGCCCGATCTCGTGATTCCACCATTTGCTCCCGCGATTGCACCCGCACTCGCTCCTGCAGCGCCGCTTTGCGCAGCGTCGCTCTGGCCGTCCGAGCCGGCCGTCGCGACGCTGCCACCAGCCGTTCCGCTCGAAGCAGCGCCGCCGTCGCGACCGCCAGCGGTTCCTGCGCCAGTTCCGCCGCATCCGGCTGCGAACATGATCGTCAGCAGAGTGCAGTAACAAGAACGGTTCATGATCATCGTCTAGCAAGTATAGCCGAGGCGCGCGGCCGGTCGCCGCAAAACTCTGACTCTAGCATGCTGCCCGCATAGGTTACCCTTGGCCACCGGATGGGCGTCGGGGCCGAGCACGATGCGGATGGGCTTGCGCTTGTTGGCCGGAGTGTGCCCGGTCGCGGGCTTTGCGCATGCGGCTGCCTCCTTGATGGAGGGTTGTCGGCAAGCCACGGCCCGTTGTTGCTTCGCGCACCCAGCAGGCGGCCGGGAAGATCACGCCCGCGGCAGCTGGCCGCTCGTCCGTCGAGCCTTCGCCCGCTACGCTTCTTCTTGTGTGCGGCTGCTTCGTCCTCGGCTTTCACTGCTTCCATAGTTGCGCGCAGGTTGCCGCCGTTGTCGTTGGCGCGAACGCCGGCGGGCCGCTCGCAGGGAAAGTCTTCGATGACCTCTCACCAGTATCTATTCTCAATTTGATGAATAACAGCGACCATGGGGCTACGCGGCCAGCCTAGCACTACTGATTGAGATTCGGACCGAGCCGGCGCATCGCGAGGAGGCCCGGCCGCGACGAGCGCCGAGGGAAGATACCCGACGTATCTGACCGAGAAGCGAGAAAGCGGACGGGCCCCGCAGCAGCGACGGCGACGGGAGAAATTCAATCAGTAGTGCTAGGAAGAATCATGTTGCGAAGGTTGCATGCGAGGAAGCAGGACCCCCAATTATCTTGCTGAGATCGATGTCAACCGCCCTGCGTGTAGGGCAGAGTGGCATGTAGGTTCGAGCGCAGTCGGCGCATTTCGTCCGATCCACGCTGGTGGGCAGGGACTATAGTGGTTGCCGTTGCGCTTTCGCTATTGGGGGAAACCATGAACTGTCTGGCTTCGCGACTTGGGCTTGGCCTCGTTGTTGTTCTGGCTCTTGGTTGCCGCTCATCCAGCGATGAATCCATATCGGTGCCAACGGATGCGGGCGGCGTTCAGAAAGACACGGCCTCGCAAAATGCCGCTCATCAAGATGCCACTGCCGCGGCGGCCGATCAGCGCAGCGACGACGTGGCAGCAGTCGGACCCGACGCCACCCTGGTCACTGCAGATGCTCCGGCCGGCGACGTGCCCGCCGTGCTCCCCGATCCGGTGATTGTTTCGTTCACTGCCGATCCTGAATTGGTAGGTCCCGGGGGAGAAACGCTGCTCAAGCCCGTATTCGCCAACGGGATCGGCGTCATCGACCATAGGGTCGACGACGTGGTTTCCGGGCAAAGCTACACGACTGGACCGATCGACAGCACGACTGTCTTCGTGCTGACGGTGACCAACTCCGTCGGCAAGACTGCGAGCCGATCTGTGACCGTGACCGTGACAGGGGCTGCGCCGACAGGCGGAATCAAGCCGGCCAATCAGGTCGTAACCCCGGGCGCCTCGATCGTTTTCACCACCTCCTTGGTGGACGGGGGCAGCGACACCGTCATTTGGAGCGCCAGCGCGGGAGCGATCGATCCGGTCTCGGGCGTGTGGACTGCCCCATCGGTAACCGTCCTGACCCAAGTGACCATTACCGCGACCCACACCGGGACCAATCAAACGGAAACCACCCAGGTGACGATGCAACCGGTGGTCGCCATCAGCGCCATAAGCCCGGCCGCTCCCACGGTCATCGCCGGCACCACGACGGTCTTCACGGCCACGGTAACAGGTGCGACGAATACGGCGATCACTTGGAGCGCCACCGCCGGTACGATGGATGTCGCCACGGGACAGTGGACAGCGCCCACGGCCAGCGCGACTACGCAGGTAACCATCACCGCGGTGGCCAAGGTCGACAGTAGCAAAAGTGCCTCGACGGTGGTCACGGTGAACCCTGCGACCGATCCAGTCGCTTCCGTAACGCTGGCTGCGTCGAGGACCAGCGCCTACATCAATGACATGGTCGAGGTCACCGCCACGGTGAGGACGGCCTTGGGAGCGTTCGCGCCAGACGGAACCGCGGTCACCTTCACCACATCGTCCGGCACCCTCAAGCCAGCGACCGCGGTGCTCACCGCGAAAGGGCTGGCCGTGGCTACGTTGACCGGAACCGCTATGGGCACCAGCAGCGTCGTCGCGTCGGTAGGCGCGCTCAGCTCCTCTGCGCTCAGCATCGTGTACACGGCCGCTCCGGTCGGCTACGTGAGCGGCGAGCAACGAATCGCGATTGTGCTGGTCTCGTTTCCCAGCGTGCCGCTGCTTAGTCAGGCCACACCGGAACTTTACCGCACGACCTATTTCGGCCCGGCGCCGTCGGTCGATAGTTTCTTGCGCGAGGTTTCCTACGGGACGGTGTGGGCCAATGGACAGGTGTTTGGACCTTTCGTGCTCGATGCCGACTACTTCGATCAGCCGGTGTCGGCACGCGACGCCGCCCTTCGCGCAGCCTCGTCCACTGTGGATTTGAGCAAGTACAACCGTCTCGTCCTCGTGGTGCCACAGTCGAGCACGGGGCTCGAATCCGGGGGACTTGGCTCCATCGGCTCCGAGACCATCACGCTTTCACCCAGCGGGACCATGACTGCTTCCACGACTTGGCTGGGCGATGCGAGTGCCGGCAACGTCGACGACCTCCTCCACGCGGCATGCCACGAGCTCGGACACAATATGGGCCTCGAGCACGCACGCGCTGCCGACTTCGGCGACGAGCCGTTGGGCCCGCCCGGACAGCTTCCCGCCCCGTGGGATCAAATGCGAGACTACGGCGACAGCTTCTCCAACATGGCGAGGGGCATGGGGCACTGGGCCGCTCCGCAAAAGGCAGCGCTGGGCTGGTTGCGCACGGGCACTGGCATAGAGCAGGTCGAAGCCAACGGCAGCTTCGTGCTCCATCCCTACGAGGTCGCCGACAGCTCGCTCAAGGCCCTGCGTATTCGCAGGGGCACCGGTAACGATGCCTGGCTGTGGGTCGAATTTCGTCAACCCCAGGCGACCAGCGTCGATGCCAATCTTCCGGCTTCCGTCGCGGGAGCCGCTCTCATTCACTATGAGGATGCTGCTTGGAAGGACACGCAGGCCCATACCAATCTCGTCCGCGTGAACCCGGACGACAATCGGGCCATCTTCTTTGGCAACGCCCCGCTGGCGGCGGGCGGCCGCTATACCGATCCCTACTCCAACCTTACCATCAGCATCGGCAAGGATGTCACCCAAGGGTTGAACGTGTCGGTTGCCTACGCGCCTGCGCCCACCAATCCGAGTGCGCTCACACCTTCCGTTGCGCAAGTCGCGGCGGCCGGCGGAACCGTCAGCATCGGGGTGACAGCTGCGTCCGGCTATGCCTGGACCGCGGCACCGTCGGCATCGTGGATCACCGTCACAGCGGGAGCCTCGGGAAGCGGTTCCGGCCAAGTCACCGCGACCGTCGCACCGACGACGCTGACCGCGACTCGTTGGGGGAGAATCACCATCGGAGCGGCCACCGCCCTCGTGGTGCAGGACGGGCTGGCCGGCAACGTCACGGCGACCCCCGCGTCGGCCACGGCGCCCGCCACTGGCGCCGTCGGCGAGATCGCGGTGTCCACTAATGCATCGGACTACCAGTGGAGCTACACCGTTAACGACTCGTGGATCCAGTCCGTGGCGTTTTCCCAGCTTTCCACCGTAGGGCCGGGAACTCTGCGCTACATCGTCGCCGAGAATACCGATACGGCAGCACGTACGGGGTCGATCTCCATCGGCGGGCTGACGTTTACCATCACCCAAGTGGCGGGCAATCCATTGGTCAGCCAACTGGTATGGACGCGCTTGTCGCTCGCCGACGCGCCCATGTCGAGAATGGGCCTCGACATGGCCGGCCCCACGTCGGCCGGGGAATCGATTCTCTATGGTGGCAACGCGGACACCACGACGTTCACCGACACATGGGCCTGGAACGGCTCGAAGTGGACGCAGAAGAGCCCGGGCCACAACCCCGGCACTCGCACGGACCACGCCATGGCCTACGACGCGGCTCATGACCAGGTGGTGGTATTCGGCGGTTTCTCCAGCGACCCCAACCCGTCGGATGACACCTGGGTTTGGGACGGCGTCGACTGGAAGCAGATGTCGCCGTCGACCAAACCACCGGGGCGTGCCAGGCACGCCATGGCCTACAATCCGGTGACCAAGCGGGTCGTGATGTTCGGCGGTATCTACAACACCGATACTTGGGAATGGGATGGCGCCGAATGGACGAACAAGACCAGCGCCAGCGGATCTGCGCCAGAGCAGCGTGAAGGTCCCACCATGGCCTACGATGCAGCTCGCAACGAGATCGTTCTATTCGGCGGCGCGAAGGATCTTTGGAGTGGCGCGATTCCGACGTTCTACAACGACACCTGGGCCTGGAATGGCAAGGAATGGCAACAACGCAAGACCATCAACGCCCCAACCGGGCGAACCGGCGCCAAAATGCAGTACGACCCGGAGCTCGGTCAGATTGTGTTGATCGGTGGTTTTGGCGCCAAAGGCATCGGCCCGACGCCGCCCTACAACTATACGTATGATTATCGCGAAGAGACGTGGACGTGGGATGGGAGCAACTGGACCCAGCAGTTCCCGAACAAGTCGCCCGAGTTCTCGTACAACTACGGCATGGTATATGACAGCACCAACAAACAGTTCATCGCCCACCTCGGGGACGACTTGCATTGCGCCGACCGCGGCCCGCGCACATACACGCTCAAGCCGGGCGCGGGCGCAGTGTTGCTCGACGCCTACCGGGCCGAGCTGCCTGCGGCGGGCGGTTCGGGGACCATCGCCGTGACCGCATCGGTGTCATGGAAAGCCACAAGCGATACGTGGATCACCCTCGGCGGGACGAGCTCGGGGACGAGCAGTGGCAAGCTGACTTACCAGGTTTCTGCCAACACCTCGTCGTCGCCCCAGACTGGGAAGGTTGTCGTCAATGACAAGATCTTCGTGATCAGCCAGGCCGCTGGCCAGTAACCGAACCGCCAACCACCAACTCCGCTGCTTGGGGCTAGTCTCTGCGCCATGTTTCGTTCGACTCTGCTGCTTTTTGTGTGCCTAGTTGTCGCCACGAGCGCGCCCGCAAGTCCCGGAGAGAAGGTCCGACAGAACAGGCGAGACTTGAAGGCCGAGCCTGCGGACTTTGAGGGCCCTGTTGCTGTAGAACTCCACGAGGCATTCAAGAGCGGCGCAGCACTCGTAGAACTCGAATTGAAGGCTCCGCAAGGCACACGGTGCGGGGAATTGGTCGTTTCGGTGGACCGTTCCGGCGAGAAGATAGAGGTCAAAATCGAGGGTGTCCGCCGTCGAGGCCGTTCCGTTGCTCTTATCCTATGTCGCGGGGAGGCCCCCCGAGCTCCGTCTGCCATCGTGGACCTGACGAGCGACGTAGGCCATCACGACCTTGTTTTGACTCGGAAGGGGTCCTCAGACGTTTTCGGGCTAGACATTAGTGCCGAAAGGATCGCAATTCAGCCTAGCCGTACAAAGAGCATTTCGATATTGGAGACAGAAGGGACTCTCCTGCGTGCGCCTTTCCATTCCATTTGGCTGACTATTCACTACCGCGACAAAGCAGCCCGCGAACGATTTCGAGAGCAGACCAACACTCTGTTGCACGAACTGGAAGCTGTTGGGGCGCACCATTTCAAACCCAATGCCGGGAAATACGCGCCCTATGGTGCCTGGAGCGCACTTGATCCCGAACCGCCGCCTTCAAAGTCGTTCCCTCCGCCCGTCATAGACCGCTATTTCTTCCATTACGATGGCGAATTCGAGCCATTGGTAGACATAGTCGAGAGGTGGAAGAAATACGACCGACCATACATCGATGAATCTCCGCCGGACGGATACATGAGTACACACGTCGCTGGATGGCATGGCCGCTGGTTCAACACAAGCCCCCAAACGGTGAGTGACAAGGCCTATCGTCTTGGCCGGCGATGGGAGGCAGAAGAACGTTCGCGACGACCTGTCAAGTCCACCAAACAGAGCACGCCGAAGGAGTCCGGAGGAGATAGCCATGGCCGAAATCCCTGAAATACCCATTATACTTGTCTTCGCCGCAGCCCCGGAATGTCTTCCAACTGCGTTCCATCGCCGGCGCTGAGCGACTCGGAACCCTGTATGAATACCAGCTCGACCTGGTGAGCCGCGGGTACGCCGCTATTGCCGCTATTGCTCTGGTGTAGGCCGGCTAGTTGACAGGGTGGGTGTTATTGGACAAGGTCTGGACGAGGTGCAGCAGCGAGAAGATCGATCTCGTTTTCCCTATGGTCTCTGTTGGCCTTCTGCAATTTCGCGCCTGTTGCAGTTGCGACGCCAGAACTCCAGAATGTTCTGGTGCGCGGCTGTGCAACAGCCGGACAGGTAGTATGGTCGTCAAATCCGCTCAGACTCAGTAGCAGCTAGGAGGCGTGTTCAGTTGACCTCGGATGCTGGCGATGGTGTCACCCCAGGTGGCGCTTGGACCGTACTGACTGATCGAGATCACGCCGTCGAGCATGCGCGCGTTGATGTTGACGGGATCGTTCCAAATCGCATCTTCGCCCGCAGGGGTTCCGGCCGCGCCGTAGCCCGTATCAGCCAGGATCGGCTTGCCCGTCACCTGGTGCACCCCAGCCCAGGTCATGCTGTTGTTGGCCCGGATCTTCACATTGTTGGCGTCGGTTCCCCCGCCCGAGGTGTTGATGAAGGTGAACAGGGTCATATCGAAGTTGGGGTACCAGTCTTTGCCGTTGTTGGCAATCCACGGTGAGATATCCATGGAGAACACCGCGTTCGGCAAGGAACTCTTCAGCGCATTGACCAAGGCCGTCATGTTGGTGCCTGCCTGTGCGGCAGTCCATTTTGGGGATTGGCCGCCGCCGGTGTACTGGTACCAATCCGGCTCCATCGCAAAGATGATGGGCCGCCCACCCAGGCAGCCCGCGAAGCCCGTCGAATTGCTCGTGTACTGGTCAAGGATGTTCGTCCACTCCTGCGTGATGTACTGGGAACCATACTGGCACAGGTTGCCGCCCGCGCAGCCAGCCACGTTGCAGTCGCAAAGCTGGTATTTGCTTTTGACGTAGTTAGCCGCGATGTACGTCATGTCCACCGGGACCAATCCAGCGAGAGAGCCCCCTGGGTTCGTGTTGGTACACACGCTCTTCTGGTTGAAGGCTCCCAGCATCCATCCGGGAGTGAAGAAGTCCAACTGAGCAACCAGCGCGCCGCTGGCTCTGGTCGTACCGAAGTGGAATCGGCACTGGCTGAAAATCTGCCCCGGGGCTGCCGTGCCGCCGTCCGTGCCGCTTGTCGCACCACCTGTCCCAGTCGCACCTCCAGTGCCCGTTCCGCCGCCGGTCGCCCCGCCCGAACTGCTCGTATCGCGCGGCGGCCCCGCATCGCGGTTTCCGCCAGGCGCGCTTGTTCCGCCCGTGGGGGACGCATCGCCACCCGGGCCTGCGTCGTTGCTGCCGCCAGACCCGCTCGTCGTCCCACCGGTTGCCAGACTTCCGCCAGTTCCGGGCGATCCCCCGGTGCCAGGGGTGCCGCCGGTCGCCGGAGTCCCGCCGGTTTCGACCGGGCTACCGCCAGCTCCGCCTGGGCTAGTGCCGCCGTTGCCATTCTTGGCACAGCCAGCAGCGACCAGGCAGGCGACCGATACAGCGGCCTACCTGTTCGGTGGCCTCGGCAAGAACGGGGCGCTCAGCCAGATCGTCCGCTACTCGCCCAGCGAGGCTTCCGCGACCATCATGAAGGCACAACTGCCTAAGGCTGCCTACAACGTGGTGGCAGTCTGGGCAGACTCGGTCATCTACGTCGTGGGTGGCTATGTCGCCGGCGTGCACCTGACCCAGATCCTGCGCTACGATCCGAGCAGCGACACGCTCACGACCATGACGGCCACGTTGCCCGTCGGCGTCGAGGAGCCGGCCGTGTTCTGGGACGGCAGCTTGGTTTGGGTTCTCGGAGGCAAGGCGGACGCCGCTGGTACCACCGGCACGGCATCGAGCGCGGTGCAGGTGCTCGATCCTTCGTCCGGCGAAGCCAAACTGGCCGGCACCCTACCCTATGGGGTGTGGAGCGTTCCGGCTTTCACCGACGGCGACCTCTTCTATCTGCCAGGGGGGAGTAGTAGCGACTCCACAGGCTACACCTCGATCTTCAGCTACGATCCCGTGGCGCAGTCCGCGAGCACCTTCGACTTTTCCCTGCCCGTCCACATCGGCGGCCGGGGCGGCACTTGGGTTTCTTCGCAGTGGGCGGGGTACATTTGTGGTGGGGCCGACACTCAGACCGGCTGCGTGGAAGGAAGGCCCTCCGAGGGTAGTTCCCCAGGCAACTCTTTCCGGGCGGTGACCGATAGACCCCACGGATGTCACCCAAAGTCTATATCGAGACGAGCGTCGTCAGTTACCTGACGTCGCTCCAAAGTCGAGACATTGTCGTCGCCGCTCACCAACAGATCACCCACGCATGGTGGGTAACCAGAGAAAGATACGACCTCTACGTTTCCGAGGCAGTCCTCGCTGAAGCAGGAGGCGGAGATCCTTTCGCTGCCGGGCGTCGCTTGTCGGCACTCGCCAACGTGCCTGTCCTGATGATCACCGGAGAAGTCGGGAACCTGGCTGCGCGTTTTGTGGACGGCGGGGCGCTCCCGCGCAAGGCTTTCGTGGACGCTCTCCACGTCGCGGCTGCGGCCGTTCACGGGATGGACTACCTCCTGACCTGGAATTGTGCCCACATCGCCAACGCAAAGATCCGTGCTATGCTTGAATCGCTATGTCGATGGCACGGTCTACGCCCCCCGATGATTTGCACGCCGGAGGAGATACACCCGTGAACCCCACCGCGTCCGATCCCATCGTGGACGAGGTTCGTGCTATTCGCGAGGCCTATGCCGAGTCTCTCGGGAACGATCCAGCAGCGATCGTCGCCGATTTGTGCTTACGGCAAGCCAAGCACCCGCAGCGCCTTGTGTCGCTGGCATCCAGGACGGCACAGAAGTAAAGCCTTCGGACGTCAGGTGACGTTTCTGCGGAATCCACACCTCGCCCGTGGGTCCGTACAGCGGATACCCACCTGCCTTCGCTGGGGAGTCATGGTTTCGTTAGCCATGTGTCGTTGCCCCATCTTCGGCCGCGCGCGGGAACGCCTTCGCGAGAGCCTCACAGAGGTAGTCGTGGTAGCCCCAGCCGATACCTGCGGCAGCATCGCGGATGGCAACAAGGCGTGGCAGGAAGTGAGCTATGACTTCATAGTCGCTGCGCTTCAGCGTTTCCAGGATGCGACCGAACATGGACTCCAAGGACGAGTAAAACCCCTCGTCGATGTCACCGAAGTCGACGGTGAACTGGTTGCCTCGTTCGACGAAGTACACCATCAGTTCAAGAATGCCCGCCTGATGGCCGGTCGCCTTCGTATAGTGGCTGATGGCCTTCTTGGCGATGGAGACCCGGATGGGTTTGCTTTCATAGACGTTCGGGTAGATCGCGTCGTCGATCGCCTTCTTGTACGACTCAAGGCAGTTCTCCGACGCCAGATACCTCGCGTTCAAGAAGTCTCGGTTTTCCTGGCTGAGATCATAGAGGTCACGCACTGTCTCCAGGAGTTGCGCCGAGCCTTGACTGGCTAGGACAGCCCGAACATCACTCCAATGCTTGTCGACCTGCCGCGTCTTTGCCATCGCTGGTTCTCATTACCATCTTGGCCAGAAAGTGCCCCGAGTTGGGCAGCCGATGCAAGCATCTTCCGAGCGCCCGCGTGCGCGTCTGCCACGCGAGGGACAGCACGGCGATATCGCCCGGAAACTCGCCGCCCTTTTGCAGGGTTTCGATCTCGTGCCGGCTAACCCTTCTTCTTGTGCGCGGCTGCTTCGTCCTCGGCTTTTACGGCTTCCATAGTTGCGCGTAGGTTGCCGCCGGTGTCGTTGGCGCGCACGCCGGCTGGTCGCTCCCAGGGGATATCGCGTAGGGGCTGGCCGGCGGTGGTCTCCGAGAGAAAGCGTGCGGCCATGGGCACGGTCAGCATGAAGGCAGCGTCCTTGAACCCGAGCGGGCGTTCGCGGCGGTCGTCGCCGATCCAGGTGGTGATCATCGAGCGCGAGGTGTAGCCGACGAACCAGGTGTCCATGGTGGCGCTCGACGTGCCGGTCTTGCCCGCGACCAGAAGGCCCGAGCTGCGCAGCGACGGGGCGTGGCCCTTGGTCACCACCCGGCGCAGAAGTTGCGACATCAGCCAGGCGGCGCGCGGCGGGATCACGTTCTCGGTCGACTGACCGGCCAGGGCGACCATGCGGTCCAGACGCGCATCGGGCGGGCCCATGGGGTCGGACACGGCCGTGTTGTCCTCCACGATGTTGCCCCCGCGGTCGCGCACGCGGCGCACATACACTGGCTCTACCAGCGAGCCATTGCGGGCAAAGGCGGAAAAGGCGCGTGTCAGCTCGTCGATGCGCGTGCAGGACGCGCCGAGAGCCAGCGCCTGGTCGGCGATGATGGGCGTGGTGATTTCCAGGCGGCGCGCCCAGGCCTCCACGTCCTTGGCCCCCACCAGCTTGAACAATTGCACTGAAGGCACGTTCTTGGACCACACCAGCGCATATTCCAGATTCACCTGGTACTCGACTGTGTTGTTGAGGTTCTTCGGAATCCACACCTCGCCGGTGATGGGGTCGACTTCGGCGCGCGGAATATCATTGAGCAGCGAGCCATAGCCATAGCCCCGGTCTAGCGCCAGCGAGTAATAGATTGGCTTGTAGGTCGAGCCTGGCTGGCGGCATGCCTGCACCGCGCGGTTGAACTCCGAGCGGTCGAATTCCAGGCCGCCCACCATGGCGGTCACATAGCCGCTCTGGTGATCATAGGAGAAGATCGTGCCCTGCACGCGCGGGGTTTGTTCCAGGCGCAACTGCGGCGGCCCGGGCGGCGGCTTGCGATTGTCGAAGCCGGCCAGCCACTGCACTTCGCCCGCGCCGTCGTAGGTCCAGTCGGAGTAACGGCGTTGGCGCGAGCGATGGGCATTGGCCACCCAGATGACATCGCCGGGCTTGAGCACGCCCGCCGTCGACTGCAACACGCGGCCATTGCTGGAATCGGCCAGGCTGAAAGGAGTTGCCCACTGCATGCCTGCCGAGGGCAGGGGATAGATCTTCTCGCCCACGCGCACCTGTACGCCCGAGCTCGTGGACGATTCGACCAGACCCAAGTACAGGCGATTCTCGACGGGCGGCTCGGCGCCGTAGCGCTGGGCGGCCCGGCGCCGGAATTCATCGGCGGCCGCGCCCGTCAACCGCGCCACGGGTCCGCGCCAGCCTTGGCGCTTGTCGAGCTTGCGCAGAGAAAAATCGACGTTCTCCTGGGCCGCTTCATCGACCCATGGAACCAACGTGGTCTCCACTTGCAGCCCGCCTTCCCACAAAGCCTTTTCCCCGTAATGCTTGCCAATGGTGCGGCGAACATGCTCGGCGAAGTAGGGCGAGCGATCGCGGAAGAAGTCAGGTGGCGGACGCACGGCCAGCGGCTTGGCAGACGCTGCCTGGGCGTCGTCGGGGGCGATGAAACCCGAAGCAGCCATGGCAGACAGAACTTGATCGCGGCGCGCGCGCGTCAGCTCGGGTTCGACCAGAGGCGAATAGCGACTGGGCGCTTGCGCGATGCCGGCCAGTGTGGCCGTCTCGGCCAGATCCAGATCGCCGACGGCTTTGTCGAAATAGCGGCGCGCAGCCGCGGCCACGCCATACGACTGATGACCGAGGAAGATTTGGTTGAGATAGAGGGTGAGGATCTGATCCTTGCTGTAGCGAGTCTCCAGCCGGCGCGCCAGGATGGCCTCGCGGATCTTTCGCTGCATGGTCTGCTGGGACGTGCGCAGCAGGGCGCGCGCCACCTGTTGCGTGATGGTCGAGCCCCCTTGCACCACGCGACCGGCGCGCAGGTTGGCCAGTGCTGCGCGCAGCATGCCGCGGTAATCGAGGCCGCTGTGCTCGTAGAAGCGGCGATCCTCGATGGCCACAAAGGCCTGCACCAGCCGCTTGGGGAAGGCATTGAAAGGAAGAATCTCGCGCCGCTCGCTGGCGAATTCCGCCAGCGGCGTGCCATCCCAGCCGCGCACCACGGTGGATTCTGCCGAGTCCTGGCGGAACTGAGTGAAGCTGGGCAGAGCGGGCAGGGTGGAGGCGAAGTAAACGTACACGCCGATGACGCCCAGGATCGCCAGGCCCGCCAGGCAACAGGCAGCAAAGGCGTAGAGCTTGAGCAGCCAGTACCAGAAGCCGCCGTCGCGAGGGTTGCTCACCTCGACGCGGTCGAAACGGGCACTACTTGACGGTGATCGCCAAAACACGGGCCGAATCTACGCGAACACCAGCAAATCGCCAGTCCGTCGGTGAGTGGGACTCTCGTCGCGGGCTCGCACTGACTCGTCTACACGGAAAGTCGCTGGAAAAGCCTGTCGCATAGTGCAACCTTGCGGTGCATCCACAAAAAATGCGCCTTGGGCGCTGCTGGCGCGCTAAACTAGTAGCATGACTCAGCCGCGCGAGATCTTGGAAGCCGCGCTCAGGCTCGATCCGACGAACCGGTCCGCCATCGCCAGTGAGATCCTTGAGAGCCTGGAGGGAAGTGCGTATGGCCAACTGAGCCCGGCGTGGGAAGAGGAGATCCAGCGTCGATTGCGCGATGTCGAAGCCGGCTGCACAGAATTGATACCTGCCGAACGCGTCTTCGCCGAGGTCGACGCCGAACTGCAGGCCCGACGTGCCCAGCGATAGAGTTGCCATTCGCTTTGCAGCGGCCGCCCGAGCAGACTTCCGGGACGGCGCTCTATGGTACGAGGAACAGCGGACTGGACTTGGCGATGAATTCTCCCGCGCCGTGCGTGCGGCGGCGAGTCTCATCGCGAGTGGACCCGAACGCTGGCCCACGAAGCAGGGCTTGCGTCGTTACGTTCTTCGTCGGTTTCCGTACACCATCGCTTATCGCTTCGAATCTGGCGTCGTAGAGATTCTAGCCGTTGCCCACCATCGCCGTGACCCGGCGTCGTGGACGGATCGTCGATAGAAGTTCGAGCGCAGTTGGGCTCTATCGCCGGCTGTGTAATTTTGCTTGCGCGGAAAAATAACATCTGTTATCTAACTGTCGTTACGTCATGAGTCCTCGCAAACTGACCCTCGACAAAGATCGCGTTCTCGCCGCCAGCTTGCAGTTGGTGCGGCGGGAAGGCTTGGCCGCCCTGTCGGCGCGCGCGGTTGCCGATCAACTGGGAGCCTCGGTGGCGCCCATCTACCGGGCCTACGCCTCGATGGATGAGCTCAGCAAAGCCGTGCTGGATGCGGCCCTGCAGCAGCTCGACGAGTATGTCGCCCGTCCCTACACCGACTTTCCTTTCCGCAGCGCCGGCGTGGGGCTGGTCATGTTCGCACGCGACGAACCGCGCCTGTTCCGCGCGCTGTTCATCGACCAACCGAACGCGGGCGAGACGGTGACTCGTATGCGCGCCTGTCTGCGCCGGATCGTGGATCAGTCGCCCAAGCTTCGCCGCCTGAGCCCGGCTGTGCGCGACGAGCTGATCATGGATCTCTGGATCTACACCCATGGCCTGGCCAGCATGGTCATCGCCAATCTGTTGCCCCGACCCGAGCCCGATGTGGTGGACCGCAAGCTGGAACGGGTGGGCGCCATCGTGATCGGCGCCGCCATGGCCTCGGGCTTGGAGCCCGCGCCCATGCTGTCGGCCACCGTGAAATGCAAAGCAAGGAGGAAGACATGAACGCCCTGCTCATGAATGGGAATTCCAATCCGGCCGACCCGCGCTTTGACGCCTATTTGCAAAGCCTGGCTCAGGTGCTGACCGTGCAAGGGCACGGCGTGAACACGCTTGAGCTGCGTTCCATGGACCTGCGCCAGTGCAGCGGCTGTTTCGGTTGTTGGTTGAAGACGCCCGGAGTCTGTGCGACCCAGGATCAGCACGGCCAACTCATTCGGGCCTACCTGGACGCGGACGTGGTCGTGCTGGCTTCACCGTTGGTCCTGGGATTCAGCTCGGGCCTGCTCAAGCGGGCGGCGGACAAGCTCATCCCCATTCTTCTGCCCTACATCGACGGCGCGACGGGAGAGTGCCGGCACTTTCCCCGCTACCCCAAACTGCCGCGATTGGCGGTGCTTTACCAGGACGAGCCCGACACAGCCGACGAGGATCGGGCCATCACCCGCGAAATCTGGAGCCGGATGGCCCGCAACGCCAACACGTCGCTGATTGCTTGCCTGTCCACCACGATGGCCACCACGGAGGTCGCCCATGCGATTGCTTGCGCTTAATGGCTCGCCCCGCGGCCCCAAGTCCAACACGCGATTTCTCACTGACGAATTTCTGCGCGGCTTCGCGGTTACGTCGGCGAACCAAGCTGAAACCCTGGATATTGCGCGGCCGAGCGATCGGGAGAAGGCGCTTGCGGCGTTTTGGAACAGCGATGCCGTGCTCCTCGGCTTTCCGCTGTACACCGACGCCATGCCCGGCCTGGTGAAGGAATTCCTGGAACAGGTCGCGACACTCCCGCGACCCGACCGCCGGCCCACGCTGGTGTTTCTCGTGCAGTCCGGATTTCCCGAGGCCACGCACACGGCACCCGTGGCGCGCTACCTGGAACGGTTGGCCAGCCGCCTGGGCTGTGCCTGCGCCGGAGTCGTGCGCCGAGGCAACGTCGAGGGCATTCGCCGTGGCATCCTCGGGCGCTTCCGCGGGCTGGGCGAAAGCTTTGGCCGCACTGGCCGCCTGGACCTGCAAGAGCTGCACAACCTGGCCGGGCGGGAGCGCATCCCGCGCTTTGCCCTTCGCCTGGTCTGCTGGTGGACCCGGGTGATGTTCTGGGATCGGGAACTCAAAGCCAACCAGGCCTACGACAAGCGTCTCGATACCCCGTACGCCTGCCCGTGAGTCCTCTTGCGCCCGTCGCTGAACGTACGTATAGTGAAGACATAGTCCAGCTTGCGCACCGTCGAGGCCGGGAGGACAAATGGGAATCGATTTGCGAGTAGAGAGCGAGTCTGGTGAGGTCCAGGACGAGATCCTGGATGACAACAACCTGACTGAAAAACTGCTACCGGAACACGACGACGCGACGTCGCCCTGCCTGCGCTATGTGGACCACGACGGCGACACGGTCTTCAACCAGTTGCAGCTGCCTGTCCTGATGCAGGAGCTGGAAACGCGGCTACGCGCGGCCCGCAAGCTGGATCTCAAGAATCACGGCACCGCGTTGCTCAATCTGATCAAGTCGGCGCAGGGTCAAGATCACACGTATGTACGCTTCTCGGGCGAGTAACGCCGAGGTGCAGTTATGAAAACCGGCACGGCAGACCTGCCCCTGCATGGCGGGCGCGTGCCGTCCTGGTTGTCGAGTCGGATGGCGCGGCTCGGCCGCGTGGTGGTAGAAGCGCTGGTGCTGGAGTACGGGCGCGACGAGGTACTCCGGCGCCTGGCGAACCCGTTTTGGTTCCAGTCGCTCGGTTGCGTGATGGGCATGGACTGGCATTCCTCTGGCATCACCACCAGCGTGCTGGGCGCTCTCAAGCGCGGCCTTGCGCCCGTGGAATGGGAGTTGGGCCTGCACGTGTGCGGCGGCCGGGGTCGGCACTCGCGGCGCACGCCGGCGGAGCTGCTGGCGCTGGGCGAACGTGTGTCAGTCGATGCGCCGGCCTTGGTGCGCGCCAGCCGCCTGGTGGCCAAGGTGGACAGCGCGGCTGTGCAGGACGGGTTCGCCCTCTACCTGCATGGCTTCGTGGTCACCGACGATGGAAAGTGGGCCGTGGTCCAGCAGGGCATGAACCCGGACCAGCGCCAGGCGCGGCGCTATCACTGGCTGTGGGAAAGGGCGGGCTCTTTTGTCGACCAGCCCCACGCTGCCATCGAGGGCATTCCGCAAGGGAGCATCGTGAATTTCACCGACCGCCAGGCGGCGACTGCGCGCGAGGTGACCGTGGAGTTGGCCAGGAGCAGCCCCGAGGCTGTCGTTGCTGAAGTGAAACGCGCGGCCCAGCTCGCCATGCCGGCCCATCACGACGTGCGCGAAAAGGACGTGAACTTGCGCCGGCTGGTCGCTGCCTTGAGCGTGGCGGCCGAGCGTGGTCCGGCGGATTTTCCCGAGCTGTTGCTCACGCCCGGCATCGGCGCGCGCACCCTCTTTGCGTTGTCTCTGGTCGCCGAGGTGGTGCACGGTGCGCCCAGCCAGTTCTCCGATCCGGCGCGTTTCTCCTTCGCCCACGGCGGCAAGGACGGACACCCCTTCCCGGTTCCGCTGACCATCTACGACGAGACGCTGCGTGTGCTCCGGCGCGCTGTGGATCAGGCCAAGCTGGGCCAGGACGAAAAGCTGGCGGCGCTGCGTCGCCTGGACGACCAGTGCCGCTCGCTGGAAGCGACCGCAGCCAGTCGTCCCCAGGGCGCGCCCACGCTGTCGCTGCCCGCACTCATTCGCGACCAGCGCCAGCGCGCACCCGCCTGGAACGGTCGCACCTGCTTCGACCCGGTGGCGCGACCGCCGCGCCAACTGCGCCTGCCATTCTGATCCTGCCCCACGGGCAATCTGAAGGTAGAATCCGACCCATGGCCACGCGGCGTGCTTTCGTGCTCTTCTTCCCAATTGCGCTGGGCGGTTGCTTTCAGCAGAGCGGCCCCAGCACGAGCAAGCTCCTGCCGCACGACGGTGTGGCGAGCTACCAGGTGGCGCGTACCTGCCGGCTCAGCGTCGCACACAACTCGAACTACATGGTTGTCTACGCCAATGCCCTGGCAGAATCGGACTATCTTGCGGGCAACTACCCGCTTGCCCCGGGCAGCACCATCGTGACTGCCGAAACCGACCAGCCCAACTGCAACGGGATCACGGGCTACACGCTGATGTTCAAGGACGCGCAAGGGTACAACACCTCGGCGGGCGACTGGCACTGGCAGAAGCTGGATGACCAGCGCGATGTCTTGCAGGATGGGCGTGTGCAGGAATGCATCACCTGCCACGCCTCGTGCAGCCAGTACGACTACACCTGCGCGCACTGATGGCATGGATCTTTTCGACCGATCCGCAGGCCAGCGACCCGGCCACGCGCAGGAAGAAATTCTGGAAGGCACCATCGAGCGCATTGTGTTCTCGGGTGGCGGCGGTGAATTTACGGTGGCGCGCCTCGCGCGCGAAGGCGAGGCCGAGCCCACCACCGTGGTGGGCAGCTTGCTCGGCCTGCCCACAGGCGCGCGCCTGCGCCTGCGCGGCTACTTCGAAAGCAACCCGCGTTTCGGCCGCCAGTTTCGCGTGCAAAGCTACACCGAGCTCTCGCCCGAGACCCTGGCCGGGATTCGCCGCTATCTAGGCGCCGGACTGGTCAAGGGCATCGGGCCGGAATTCGCCAGCCGCATCGTCGAGCGTTTCGGCATCCGTACCCTGGAAATTTTGGACGCGCAGCCGGAACGGATCCGCGAGGTGCCAGGCATCGGCCCGTCGCGCGCCCAGGCCATTCAGCAAGCCTGGACCTCGCAGCGCCGCTTGCGCGAGGTCATGGTGTTTCTGCAGGGCTACGGCGTTTCGCCCGCCTTTGCCGCGCGCATCTACAAACGCTACGGCGCGGCTGCCATCGCGCGCGTGCGCGAGAATCCCTTTCGCCTGGCCTTTGACGTGTGGGGCATCGGCTTCCTGTCAGCGGATCGTCTGGCCACGGCGTTGGGCATCGCCCGCGATTCGGATGTGCGCGTGGAGGCCGGCGTGCACCACGCGCTCGACGAGGCGAGCGGGCTGGGCCATGTGTTCCTTCCGCGCAGTCTGCTTGTCGAAGAGGCGGCCAAGTTGCTGGAAGTCGAAGCCACACTGGTGGAGGCGGCCGTGGACCGGCTGGGCCGCGCCGGGGATCTGGCCATCGAGAGCACGCCCGAAGGCGCGGCGGTCTTCGAGGTGGGTCTGTTTCGCGCCGAGGTGGCCGCAGCCACGGGATTACTACGCTTGTTGCGCGGTCGCGGATCTCCGACGCGCGTCGACGCTGACCGCGCCATCGCTCGCTACCAGGCGGAAGCCCAGATCACGCTTGCACCCCAGCAGGCCGAGGCCGTGCGCCGCGCGCTGGCCGAGCCGGTGCTGGTGATCACCGGCGGCCCCGGCGTGGGCAAGACAACCATCGTGCGCGGAATCGTCAATACTTTGGTGCGCGAGGGGCTGACCGTGGCATTGGCAGCACCCACTGGCCGGGCGGCCAAGCGATTGCAGGAAGCCACCGGCCAGCCCGCGGCGACGTTGCATCGACTGCTGGAATGGCGCCCGGCTGACAGCGTGTTCGGTCGCAATGTGACCCGGCCGTTGCAAGCGGATCTGCTGGTGGTGGACGAAGCCTCCATGATCGACATTCGCCTCATGGCCGATCTGCTGGCAGCGCTGGCCGACGGCACGCGCCTGGTTCTGGTCGGCGATGTCGACCAGCTTCCATCGGTCGGGCCGGGAATGGTTTTGCGCGACGTGATCGCCTCTGGCCGTGTGCCCACCGTGCGACTGACCGAGATTTTCCGTCAGGCGGCTGCCAGCCTGATCGTGACCAACGCCCACCGCATCCACGACGGCGTGGAGCCCGAACTGGGCGCGCCGCCCGCGCAAGGGCCGTCCGCGGACAAGCGCGACTTCTTCTTCATCGAGGACGACGATCCCGCGCACGCAGCCGAAACCATCCGCGATCTGGTGGCCACGCGCCTGCCACGCCGCTATGGATTTTCTTCGAGCGACATCCAGGTGCTGACACCCATGCACCGGGGCGAGCTGGGCGCCACCACGCTCAATCGCCTGCTGCAAGACGCGATCACGCCGGGCCGACCCGAACTGCGCACCGGCGCCCGCGTGTTTCGTGTCGGCGATCGCGTGATGCAGATTCGCAACAACTACGATCGCGACGTGTTCAACGGCGATGTGGGCGAAATCCTGCGCGTGGCCGGCGGATCGGACGAAACGGGCGAAAGTCAGGCCGTGGTCCGTTTCGACGAGCGCGAGGTGATCTACGCGGCCGATGACCTGGACGAGTTGACCCTGGCCTACGCAGCGACGGTGCACAAGTCGCAAGGCTCGGAGTACCCGGCCGTGATCGTGCCGGTGCACACGCAACACTACGTGATGCTCCAGCGCAGCCTTCTCTACACCGCGGTCACGCGCGGCAAGAAACTGGTGGTGCTGATTGGCACGCGCAAAGCCCTACGCATTGCCGTGAACAACGCTGAAGTGGCCGCGCGCTGCTCGCGTCTGGCGGCGCGATTGGCATCAGGTTGAGTCCACCATGATGCGGCTTCTTCTTGTTGTCTCGCTTGTGCTCGCCGCTGCATCCAGCCGTGCGGTCGAGCCAGTGCCGCCGCAGCGTCTGCACGTGCTCATGATCAACGGAGGTGGCGACCGCGAGAACAACTTCGCCTCCCACCTTTCCCACCTGCGCCAGCTCGCCGACCTGTTGGAACGCGCGAAGGTCCCGCGCGATCACATCTTCGTGCTGGCCAGCGACGGCAGCAATCCAGCGCCCGACTTGGCCGTGCGTGATCCTGATCCCGAGGGAACCTGGCTGCTGGAAGGAACAGCGGTGGGCGAGCTCTTGCACCACACCACGAGTTTCGAGAACTCGACGCTCGCCGGGTACAGCCTGCAGCCCGCCACCCGGGCCGAGCTGCGTCGGACGTTCGGCGAGCTGAAGAAGCGGTTGCAGCCCGGCGACACACTGTTGGTCTTTGTCACCGATCACGGCACGGCCCATCCGCGCGATCCACTCGACAACCGCATCTCGCTGTGGGGAGCGAACGAGTCCCTGTCGGTGCGTGACCTGCGCGCGCTGCTCGCGGGCCTGCCCAGCCAGGTGCGCGTGGTGATGCTCATGTCCCAGTGTTTTTCGGGCGGTTTCGCCTATCTCTATGACGGGCGCACGCGCGGCCAGCTTCCGACCGGCGCGGCCTGCGGCTACTTTTCGTCCACGGCAGACCGCCCTGCCTACGGATGCTATCCCGAGGTGCGCGGGTCTGAGGCCGTGGGGCACGCTTTCGAATTCTTGCAGGCCTTTGCTCGCAACGGCGGCTTTCCCAGCGCCCACGCCAGCATCGTGCTTTCCGATCAAAGCCCTGACGTGCCCTTGCGCAGCTCCGAAGTGTTTCTCGACGAGATCTTGCTGCGGGCGGCGCACGCAAAGCATGCGGACGAGAACAAGTTCGTCGACGAGATTCTAGTTAAGGCGTGGGCAGGCAAGGGTTTTGCGGCCGAGCACGAGCGGGTTGATCGCCTGGCTGTTGAATTCGGTCTGCCGCGCCTGCGCGAATTCAGCCTGGCCGAGATCAACCAGCGTGGCGAGGAACTGGCGGCGTTTCTCGACGGGTTGGAGGCGCACGCCAAGGCCTGGGCAACTGCGCTGGGCGATCTGAATCAGGCGCGCCTGGACAGGTTCTTGTCCGCGCGGCCAGGATGGGCTACGCGCCTGGCCTTGCCAGCCTTGCGCAAGCTGGGACCAGCCGAGCGGCGCAGCCTGGGTGTGGAGCTCCTGCGCGAGTTTGTTCCACTCGCCGAGGCCGACGGCAAGCAGAGTCCCCGTCTGCAGCGCCTCATCGAGGCCAGCGCTGGTCTTGACGAGATCGCCTACCGGGCCGAGGTGCGGCTGGCGGCTCTTCTGCGCATGCGCACGCTCTTGCTTGATGTTGCTGGCCACCACTATCTAAAGATCGAGGGCAAGCCCAAAGAGGTGGCGGCCTCGGCCGCGCTGGAGGGCTGCGAGAATTTCAACCTCGCGCTCGCGCCCGCGGGTTCTGCCAGAGCCACAATCAAGCCGGCCTTGGCCGCACTGGACACAGATCGGCAAGCAGCCGCCCGCGCGCAGCCGGCCTGGCTGGGCTTCGTGTTCGAGCCCGTGGCTCCGGCCCGTCGCAAGCGCCTGGGCCTTCCCCGGGCAGCGGTGCGCGTGGTGTCGGTGGTCGCGAATTCACCGGCCAGCCACGCCGGGATGCGGCCAGGCGACATCCTACTCGGAGCTGCTGGCGAGCCGTTCACTAGCCAGAATCCCGTGCGGCCAGCGGTGGTGCTGGCGTCTATCGGTGCGGAATGGCCGCTCGATGTGCAGCGCGGATCGACGAGACTTGTGTTGCGGGTGCGGCCGGAGGCTGCGCCCAATTCCCGCTAGAACACGTACGCGACGCTGCCGCCCACGAAGATGACGAGAAAGTCGAAGAAGCCGGCGTCGATGCGGAACTCGAGGCCCTGGGCCTGGGGGATGCGGAAGTCGAGCCCGGTCATCAAAGTCAGGGCAGGAGCCGCAGGCCAAATCGCGCCTTCCCTGAAGCGGTGTGGATCATTGGCGCTACTAGGCCGGCCATTCTGCGTGGCCGCCAACTCGGCCTCCGTGCACACGCCGCCGGTGCACACTTTTGGACGGCACGTGTTCATGTTCTGGTCGGTGCAGCCAAGCGACTTCGTGCGCAGGACGTCGCCCTGGACGATGGACAGGCCCACGCCGGCGCCGTAGTGGATGCCGAAGACGTCGTTGAAGTATTGACGTTCGATGAACGACAGGTCGATAGTCCAGAAAGCGAAGTTTTTGAATTGCACCCAATCTGTGTCGATGCTGGCGTCGTGGCCATTGCCCAGCCAGTTGCCGTCGGGCGGGCTCATGTTCTGGTAGGTCACGGCGAATGAGATTTCCGAGAACCGATTCGGGTTCTCCACGTCGCGCTTACGGCGGAAGCCCTCAAGACCGAGGCCGTAGGACAGCAACCCCTGGTTCGCTTTGGTGAACGCCTTGAGGAAGGCGCTGGGCAGCGAGATCATGCGCGCGCGGAAACCCACGCCAAACTGCGGTGGATTGGCTGGTCCTGCCGGGGCCGCGGGCTTTTCGTCGACCGGACCTTCGGTCGCCGCCGCGGGTTCGGGTTCGGCCGGGGCTTCTGCCGGTGGGACGGCAGCCTCTGCCGGTGGAGCGGCGGCCTCTGCCGGCGAGGCCGGGGCTGGTGCTTCTTGCGGTTGAGCTTGAGCCGCTTTGCCCTTTTTGGCGTTGGCCTCAGTGCCAAGGCCGAGAATGAACATCGGGGCAAGAGCGGCAATTATCAGGCGACGAGCCATTGCATCCTCCGGGTACTGGGCGGCGGGTCAAGTCCTCCGCTGGCGGCCACTATAGCCTAAGCCGTGCTAGCGTTGGGTGATGCTCGTTTTTTTGCTAAGCGCAGCTATCGGGGTTCTTGTGGCCGGGCCCGCTGCCCCGCCAACGCGGCCCGACCGAGTCACGGTCGAGACCCGTCTGCAGGCGAACACCTTGCCGCGTTCGGCTGCCGAGTGGCAGGCACTTGGACCTGGCACCGACGAGATCCTGGTTGCCATTGCCGGCGACGCCAAGGCTGCGCTGCAGCTGCGCGCGCACGCGGTCAGCGCCCTGGGCGTGATGTCCACGCGAGCTGGCCGGGCGCTGTTGGAATCGGTGGTGAAACAGAAAGCCGCCTCGGCTGATGCAGGCGACAAGCTTCTCTTGCGCAAGGCAGCGCTAGCCCTGGGTTGGGCCGGCGGCAACGCAGTCCCGGGCCAGCTCGGCCCGTTGCTGGATCACCCCGACCCTGACGTGAGGATCGACGCTGCCATCGGGCTTGGGCTCACGCGATCGGAAGAAGCGGCCGATCTGCTGCGCAAGCGTTTCGACATCGAGACCGTGCCCAAGGTGCGCAACCAGATCGGCCGGCAGATTCGCCTCATCGACGAGGCCGTGGCTGCGGCGAAGCCATCACCGCCCGCGCCCCAGTAGCGGTAAAGACCGCGGAGCGAAGCTAGCTGTTTCACCACAGAGAGCACAGAGGCCACAGAGCCGGATCGGAAGGGGAAGGGTTGGAACCTGAGCAGTCCGAATTCCTCTTTCCCATCCGATCTCTGTGTTCTCTGTGCTCTCTGTTGTGAAACAGCTCTTCGTGCTGAAGTTGCGGCCACGTTCGATCCAATCACGAACATAGCCGGAATGGAATCACGGCCGCTTTCTGTCAGAAAGCAACGAACAGTCCCGTTCCCACAGAAGTCGATTGTCCCTCGATCGAGGTATAGACGTTCCGGCCAAAGTAGAAAGGCAGGCCCCAGTCGAAATACCCGCCCATTGCGGCGGTTCCGCCCAGATTGGAATAGGCGACGTTGTTTATGCGGGAGAACAAAGACACGGCGTTGGCAATGCTGAAGTTGACGGTCAGCGTGACTGAGCCGCCGGCGTCCTGATAGGTGGCCGACAAGTTCAAGGTGGAACTGGGACAGTAAAATCCGGTGTACGGCTTTGCGCAGGTCGTGATGCGCGTGCTCCCGCTGGTCGGGAAATAGAGAGCGTTTGAGCCACTGTCGATAAAGGCGCGTGAGCCGGTGCCGGTGCTGGGGTACTTGGTGACAAACTCGCCATATTGATCGAGCGGGAGCACCGTGGCCTGGCCCAGAGCATTGTTGTCCCTGGTACCGATGCCGAAAATCAGGGCTCCGGTGACACTGGCGGCCCCATTGGCGGAAATCGTGGGCAACTGGATAATGGTGCCATTGTTGTCTTGACTGAAGAGCGACACGGGATGGACCAACTGTTTGGTGGTCGGCACGGCCGCCACCCGGCAGCCACCCGTCTTGGCTGACGAGCACGCGTAATACATCCCGGGGTTGGCCGACCTGGAACCCGGGGTCGCCGCGCACGCCGATCCGCAGTCTTGCAGAAGCGAGGCAATACCGAAAATGCCGTTGGCCCTTAGCGTGTCAGCGGTGCTGTTGTCGACGCCAACGGCAGAGCAAGCGCTGGGCACGGGATAGGTTGACTCTTCGATGACTTGGATGGCGAGGCCGCTGGCTTGTTCGCCCGCGATTTTGACGTCGGCACTGTGCAGCGGGCCCCATGTGTAGCCACTGACAAACTGCGTGCATTCGGCCAGCGCAACCCCGCTGTCGTTGGTCCAGGTTGGCAGCGAGAGCGTCAGCACCGACTTGAGCACGCGCACTCCCGTGGATCCGGTATCGACCAGCAGGTGGTCGACGGTTTGGCATTGGCTGGTTCCAGGAACGCAGATGGTGACGGTCACAAACAAACCGTTGAGGTAGCCGATATTGGGAAGCCCGAAGTCCACCGTAACCGCGGCCACGTTGTCCGCAGAAGTGGCAATGCCGGTCGAACCTCCAGCACCGGAGGCGCCCGCGGATGTGCCCGCGCTGGCGGTTTTTCCCGCGGCGCCAGAGGCACCTGCGGATGCAGAAGTGCCCGCCGTGGCGGTCCTTCCGGCGGAGGCGCCTGCGGAGCCAGATCTGCCTGCGCTGGCGGTATTCCCAGCCGCGACGGACGTACCGGCGGCGCTGGTAATGCCCGCGCTGCTCGGCGCGCCTCCGCTGCTGGTTGTTCCCGCGATGCTAGCGCCCCCTGCGCCGCCCGTGGCTGCGGGCCCGTCAGGGCTGCCTGTGCCGCCCTTGGCCGGGGGACCGTCGCTTGCCTCTGCGCCGCCGGATGCAGAAAGTGCCTCGCTGCCGGCGGCACCACCTGAGCCACCCACGCTCACCACCGTTCTGCCGCCGACTCCCCCGGCGCCGGCAGCGCCACTCAGGTCGGCCGTGCTGGCGTCAACGCCAGTGCCCTTCGCGTCGCCGGGCGGGGCGCCGGCGGTGTCCTTTCCCGCGCCAGCCGCGCCATCAGAAAGGCCGCTGTCCCTGGTCGCCTTGGGAGGCGAACTGGCGCCGTCGCAGGCCGCTGTCAGGGCTGTGACCAAGAGGCCAGAAATGGCGAACAGGTTACGCATCAAGACGCTCCTTGCACCGAAATTCCCGCCCGTCCCAAGAATCGACCAACCAATAATGATACACCATCCGCGTACGCGCTGTCCGCGGATACAGCGCGTTGGTGATGTACAAAGTCTTGTGTCAGGCGCCGGCCGATAGGCCGTAGCGCTTAGGAAGGAAAGAGGGGTACCACTTTCGGTTGCGAAACCAAAGAAAGGAGTACCCCCCATGCACCTTACACAGGC